>Ga0163151_10000010_pt1 | contig 316362 bp, 313 predicted proteins | sample OliLakLV19MP5IB2_FD_145596 | JGI IMG/M metagenome (GOLD analysis project Ga0163151, IMG submission 145596) | Freshwater microbial mat bacterial communities from Lake Vanda, McMurdo Dry Valleys, Antarctica - Oligotrophic Lake LV.19.MP5.IB-2 | ecosystem: Environmental > Aquatic > Freshwater >...
GTCGAACTCGCTGCACCATTGAAGTAGGTGTCCAGCGTGCCACTCGTGGCGACAACATACGCTATCGAACCAGAAATTGTGAGATTTGAAATCTTTGCATATACGCCGCCACCGCCACCGCCACCGCCACTATTATGTGTCGCTCCATTACCTCCTCTGCCAATACACTCGATGCTGTTGTTGCTATTGTTCCAATCGCTCGGCGTAGAGTACGAAGTGCCGGAGGTGAGAAAGGTCACCACCGCCGCATCTGCGGCAACCGGGGGAATAAGAAGTGCGAGTATGAGAAAAACTGGACCGATAGAACCGAGCGCCTTCATGTAAAAATTGTATCATCGAGCGGCCTGCCCCGCCTGCGCGGGCAGGCTGCGCAGACAGGCGTCACCGCGGCACCCCGAAGCAGTCTTATTCCACGACCACCGTCCTTGTCGCTTCGCCAACATTCCCCGCCTGATCCGTCGCTCTATAGGTGATGGTGTAAGTCCCAGGAACCGAAGTGTCAATGTTGACGGTCTGAACCTCTATCAACTCTCCACTACCAACTGCTAACTGAAATATATGGATGCCGAGGTTTAGGTCGATATTATCGGTGACAGTCGCGCCGAGGTCGGCGTAGGTCTCACCCACCAGAACCGTTGCGGGATTATTGCCGACTACGGTTATAACTGGGGCCTCCGTGTCGGTCGGAGGCGGAAGCGGTTCATCTGGAGGCGGAGGTGGTGTCTCCCCTCCTCCCGCGCCTCCTCCGCCCGAAGCCGCGTTCGCAATCAAGAAATCAAGTTGGGCCTTTGTGACGCAGGTTTCCGCGCCACTTCCATCCCCGATACAGAGCTCCTTCGTGTGTACGGCGTTTGCGAAGAATGAACCGATGCCGTTCGTCGCGTCCGCGAACCACAGAGCTATCTTCGCGAAGAGCTTCGAGAAGAACGAATCGAGAAGCGCTTGTGCGTCCGAGCTCACGGTACTGCTGCTCACGAATGAGGCAAGTGCATCGACGAGCGCCTCTCCGGTCGCAGGACCGAAGGTAAGTCCGGGCGTCGCGCTCGCATGATAGATGGTTCCGTCATCCGCGGGAGGCCTGTGGCCGATGACTCCTTCGTCATAATTGAAGTTCGTCCATATTTCAGAATCGAAGCGAGGCGCGGTAAAGCGGTACGAAGCAATCGTCGGCTTGAGCGAGAGAAGCGTGACGCGATTTCCGCCCGGGTCAAGTTGATACCAGACCTTTGCATTCCCCTGCGGGGTAAGCAAGACGATAAGCTTGTCGATGTTTTTTGTGAGATGTGCCGCCTGCCCGAAAAGCCAGAGGTCGCTTCCCACGGGTTCATCAGCGAAGCTGATGGTGTGTTTGTAGCCAGGCATACCACTCTCGTCGACGACGGGTTCGTCAATCGAGACGACTCCGGTCACCTCTTCTTTTTGCCCGATCATGCCTGAGACATAGGTCGCGTACACCGTGTCGCCTATCGTGTACGCCGGGTCGATGGTTCCGACCGTTAGCTTGCCGGTGCCGCCCCTCAAGGACAAGGTGCCGCTGGTCGACAACGCGAATGCCGCCGGGCTCGAGGTCGCATACGCATCCGTCGTCGTGCCGATGAGGAGGGTTCCGCCCAAAGATGAGAAGAGCCAGTGCTTGAGGTTCGTGCCCGCGTTCGTGTCGGAAAGCGCAAACTGGCCGAAGTTCGAAGCTGAGAGGGACGAGGCGGCGATTTGGAGAGACCAGCGCGGGGTTGAGGTACCGATGCCCGTGTTGCCGTTCGCCCTCACGGTGAAGTAGGTCGGACCGGAGGAAGTCGCTACCGTGAAGATGGCTGAATCGGTATCCTGCGTGTCGACCGAGAAGACATTCGCGCCGTAGGAATTTTCGATAGTGAAGGCGTTCGTGGTCGATGCGGTGCTTTTGAATTTGACCGTGGTTCCGGAAACGGAGAACCCGAACGCGGGCGAGGTGGTGCCGATGCCGACATTGCCTGCTGAATCAATGCGCAGTCTCTCAGAACCGTTGGTACTTGCAGTGATAATGTTTGCGCCGGTTGCTTGGAATGCGAGGGTTCCTGCGTTGGTGATGGTTGGAACGGTGATTTGAGTGGTGAATGTTGGTGATGTGCCAAAGACGAGGACGCCTGTTCCTGTTTCGTCAGAGATCTGTCCAGAGATTTCTGAAGAGAGTGTTGTTGCGGTGAACGCTGAAGTTCCGTTTCCAATTAAGAGGCCGGTGAGGGTTGTTGCGCCCGTACCTCCCCTTGCAACCGCAAGAGTCCCCGTGGTGTCAGAGATGGCAATGCCGAGTGTTGAAGTTGCAAATGCAGTGATGTTGCCGGTGATTCCTGTGTTGTTGCCGAGAATGGTGTTGCCGGCGATTTGCGCGAGCTTGGTGAGCACGACACCGTTGGTGGCAATGGTGAGAGTTGAGTTAGCTCCTCCGACCAGTGCACCGAGAGTTCCTCCGATGGTGAACTCTGCAGAAGGAGTGAATGAAGTGGTGGCAACAGAGGTGAGAGCGGCTGTGCCGTTGCCGAAGAGGAGTTGCGATGCAGTGAAGGTGGTGACGCCGGTGCCTCCTCCACCCACACCGAGTGTTCCTGAGAGTGTTGGTGCGAAGGTGAATGCGCCAGAGGAGTTGGTGATGGCAAGGTTTGCGGTGAGTCCGTTGAATGCGGTTGAGGTGGTGGCGAATGAAATAGCACCGGTTTGTGTAGTACCAAATGTTTGTTGGATTGAGGAAACCCCAGCTGCCCCTGACCCAACACAGGTGCCATTGATGGCAAAGCATCCTGCCGAGAGATTGATACCGATGTTCGCGGTCGTCGTCGCTGATGCAGAGATGTTCAAGCCCGAGAGCGTGGTGGTGCCGAAGCCGTCCCCTGCCACGGTGAGATATTTCGTTGCGTTTGATGAGGACGCAACTTCAAAGACGGGATTCAATTGCAGTGCCGTGGCCTGTACCGCGAGCGTCGCATACGGCGAGGTGGTACCAATGCCGAAATTTCCGACAGAATCTATAGTTGCTCGTTCTACACCGTTTGTCCAAAAGTCCATTGAGTTTGCCGCGTTGTCATAGGTGAGACGCCCAACACTATCACTCTGTGCATCACCGAATAAAAGATGTGCCAAGCCGGTATTTCCCGAAATGATAGAGACCAGGCTTGGAGTGCTAACTGCCCCATCGCTGCGAACAACAAGGTTGCGTGCTGGCGCCGCCGTCCCAATCCCCACCCTCCCACTCGACCCCAACACCACTAAGTGACTCGCGCCGACAGCAAAGCCACCAGTTGAGATAGAGGTGGTCGCCGTCGTACTCGTCGCGGTGATGTAGTTCACCGTCGGAGATGTCGAGGCAGTAAAAGTCGTACCGTCTGAATGAAGCCACCCTTGGCCGAATGCTGTTTGTCCCGTTCCCCCTCTCGCCACTGCCAGTGTCCCTGTGGTGTCAGAGATTGCAATGCCAAGTGTTGAGGTTGCAAATGCAGTGATGTTCCCAGTGACTCCTGTGTTGTTGCCGAGAATGGTGTTGCCAGCGATTTGTGCGAGTTTGGTGAGTACCACACCATTTGTTGCAATGGTGAGAGTTGAGTTGGCTCCTCCGACCAGTGCACCGAGAGTGCCCCCGATGGTGAACTCTGCAGAAGGAGTGAATGAAGTGGTGGCGACAGAGGTGAGAGCGGCTGTGCCGTTGCCGAAGAGAAGTTGCGATGCAGTGAAGGTGGTGACTCCGGTGCCTCCACCTGCGACAGTCAACGTCCCTGATGTTGAGGGAGTGATGGTGAAGGTGCCACTAGAGTTAGTGATGGTGTTGCCGAGGGTGAGTCCATTGAATGATTGGGTTGAGGTGCCAATGGTGATAGCACCAGTTTGTGCTGCACCGAATGTTTGTTGGATTGAGGAAACTCCAGCTGCCCCTGACCCAACACAGGTACCATTGATGGCAAAGCATCCGCCGAGAATATTGAGTCCGAATCCGAAAGTAGAAGTGGCGGTGTTCGAGATGTTTACGGTGTTCGCGCCAGTATCACCGAGAGAAAGTATCGTGCCGGGAGTGGTTGAACCGAAGCCGGCTCTCCCTGTCGTCAAAAGGGTGAGCGCATTGGTGAGGCCGTTGTTGGTGATGAACTGGGTCGCCCCTATTGACGAGAGCACCATCGCGTCTGCAATCTCGCCGGTGATGAATGTGTCCGCACCTGAGCCGGTGTGCGCGTAGCCAAGGTACCCGCGATCCGTCGCTCCGGCAACTCCACCCTTGAAGGTGAGGTAGTGCCCAGCCGTGTTCGCGGCCTGAAGCGCTCCGAAGCGACCAACCTCGGTCGTTCCCGAGACGCCAAGGATCTCGATGAGCGCGCCTGGAGCTGCTGTTCCGATGCCTATCATTCCGGTCGCTCCGCCCGAGACAATAGTGAGCGCAGTTAAGGTTGAAGTCGCAAAAGTCGTTGGACTCGAGGTTGCTATATAAAGGTTGCCGCCCGCTGAACGGAACGTCCATGGGTTTGAAGTAAGTGAGCCGTCAGTCAAGGCGAGCTGTGGGCCGGTGGATGAGGCGATCTGGAGTGTAAATTGTGGAGTTGTCGTACCAATGCCGAAATTTCCGACAGAATCTATAGTTGCTCGTTCTACACCGTTTGTCCAAAAGTCCATTGAGTTTGCCAGGTTGTCATAGGTGAGACGCCCAACGCTGTCACTCTGTGTATCACCGAATAAAAGATGTGCCAAGGCGGCATTTCCCGAAATGATAGAGATGATGCTTTGATTGCCAGTTGACCCATCGTTACGAACAACAAGGTTGCGTGTGGGCGCCGCCGTCCCAATCCCCACCCTCCCACTCGACCCCAACACCACCAAGTGAGTCGAGCCGACAGCAAAGCCACCAGTTGAGATAGAGGTGGTCGCCGTCGTACTCGTCGCGGTGATGTAGTTCACGGTTGGTGAGGTGGAGGAAGTGAGTGTCGAGCCATCAGAGTGGAGCCATCCCTGACCAAATGCTATTTGTCCGGTACCTCCGCGTGCCACCGCAAGTGTCCCTGTGGTGTCAGAGATGGCAATGCCGAGTGTTGAGGTGGCAAACGCAGTGATGTTTCCGGTGACTCCCGTGTTGTTGCCGAGAATGGTGTTGGCTGCGACTTGCGCAAGCTTGGTGAGCACAACACCATTGGTTGCAATGGTGAGTGTTGAGTTTGCTCCTCCCACGAGCGCGCCGAGAGTGCCTCCAATGGTGAACTCGGCAGAAGGAGTGAATGAAGTGGTGGCGACAGAGGTGAGAGCGGCTGTGCCGTTGCCGAAGAGAAGTTGCGATGCAGTGAAGGTGGTGACGCCGGTGCCTCCCCCACCAACACCGAGAGTGCCTGAAAGTGTTGGTGCGAAGGTGAATGCGCCAGAAGAGTTGGTGATGGCAAGGTTTGCGGTGAGTCCGTTGAATGCGGTTGAGGTGGTGGCGAAGGTGATTGCGCCGGTTTGTGCAGCACCGAATGTTTGTTGCAGGGAGGTGACGCCGGCGGTCGACGGAAGACAGGTACCATTGATGGCAAAGCATCCGGTCGTGACGTTGATGCCGACGTTAGAGGTCGAGGTTGCAGAACCGGTGATGGTGAGGCCAGAGAGCGTGGTGGTACCGAAGCCGTCTCCTGCCACGGTGAGGTACTTCGTGGCGTTCGATGAGGACGCAACTTCAAAGACGGGATTCGATTGCAGTGCGGTGGCCTGTACCGCGAGGGTTGCATACGGCGAGGTGGTGCCAATGCCGACCAATGTGCCACCGGCAAGGCTGATGGCAGAGGTGTTGATCGTGGAAGTCGCCCACTTCGACGCCGCGGTGTTGGTGATGGTCACCGCGCCGGTGGCACCGGACACGGAGATGCCCGAGCCAGCCACATTCGAGGTGACGCCGGTGTTCGTCACATTGCCTGCTGAAAAGGCAAGTCCCGATGAGAAGGTAGTGGTCGCTAACCACGTCGGTACTCCTCCACTCATACCAAGGACTTGCCCACCAGTGCCGTTTGCGGTTGCGGTAAATGCAGAGGTGCCGTTGCCGGAGAGAAGCCCCGTGAGCGTGACGGCACCGGTGCCTCCCCTTGCAACTGCCAATGTCCCGGTGGTGTCAGAGATTGCAATACCGAGAGTGGAAGTTGCAAATGCAGTGATGTTCCCAGTGACTCCCGTGTTGTTGCCGAGAATGGTGTTGCCGGCGATTTGTGCGAGCTTGGTGAGGACGATACCATTCGTTGCAATGGTGAGAGTTGAGTTAGCTCCTCCGACCAGTGCACCGAGTGTTCCTCCAATGGTGAACTCTGCAGAAGGAGTGAATGAGGTGGTGGCGACAGAGGTGAGCGCGGCGGTGCCGTTGCCGAAGAGAAGTTGCGATGCAGTGAAGGTGGTGACTCCGGTGCCTCCGTTTGCGACAGGGAGTGTTCCGGTGACACCAGTGGTGAGAGGAAGACCCGTTGCATTGGTGAGTGTTGCAGAGGTTGGTGTGCCGAGTATTGGGGTGGTGAATGTTGGGCTGGTGGAAAGCACCATGTTCCCTGTTCCGGTAACGGCATTGTTGAGAGTGACGCCGCCGTAGGTGAGAGCGTTTGCAAGGGTGAGCGCTCCTGTTGATGAGAAGGTTGAGGTTGCGGTGCCTCCAAAGTATGCAGTGCCGGTGTTTGAGAAGAGTGTTGAAGAAGCAGCGGCGAATGACTGCAGAGCAGTCCAGATGTTGGCATTCCCTAGGTTCAAGTTGGCGGTGACGGCAGCGGTTTCAGAACCAGAGTTTGCGATGGTGAGAGAGCCAGAAGATGCGAGTGTGGCGAGGTAGTTGCCAGTGGTGTGCGTACCAAGAGTGATGAGGTCGTTGAGTGTGGTGGCTCCCGTTCCCCCTCTCGTCACCGCCAATGTCCCGGTGGTATCTCCGATTGCAATGCCGAGTGTTGAGGTTGCAAATGCAGTGATGTTTCCGGTGATTCCTGTGTTGTTGCCGAGAATGGTGTTGCCGGCGATTTGTGCGAGCTTGGTGAGTGCAACACCGTTTGTTGCAATGGTGAGTGTTGAGTTAGCTCCTCCGACCAGTGCACCGAGTGTTCCTCCGATGGTGAACTCTGCTGAAGGAGTGAAGGAAGTGGTGGCGACAGAGGTGAGAGCGGCGGTGCCATTGCCGAAGAGGAGTTGCGATGCAGTGAAGGTGGTGACTCCGGTGCCTCCCCCACCCACACCGAGTGTTCCTGAAAGTGTTGGTGCGAATGTGAATGCGCCAGAAGAGTTGGTGATGGCGAGGTTTGCGGTGAGTCCGTTGAATGCGGTTGAGGTGGTGGCGAAGGTGATTGCGCCAGTCTGTGCAACACCGCCTCCTGTTTGTTGCAGTGAAAGAAGTCCCGTGTTCGTCACATTGCCTGCGGAGAAGGCAAGGCCCGATGAGAAGGTAGTGGTCGCGACCCAGGATGGAACACCGGAGACAAGTGAGAGCACTTGCCCATTGGTTCCGCTTGAGGTGGTGCCTATGCGTGATGTGCCATTGCCGAGCAAGACGGAGTTTGCCTGTATCTCTCCCCATCCGGTGCCACCAAAGGCAACGCTGAGTATGCCGGTGACATCATTCGCGAGGTCGATGAGGGAGGTCGCGACGACTCCGGCCGTCGCCTTCAGGAAGCCGGAGAGGGTTTTAATCGTGAAGGAGTTCGAGACGACGAGCTGAGAGGTGGAGGCGAGAGTCGCGACCGTGATGTTTGTGGTCGATGCGTTTGGAAAAGTGTTGACGAGGGTGGAGGTCGCCGTGAAATTGCGGGCAGCGACTTCGCCGACAACGGAGAGTGCGGTGTACGGAGAGGTGGTGCCGATGCCGACGTTCGGGGAGAGGAAGGCCGTTTGTGTGTTCGGGTCGAACCAGTACTTGGCAGTGGTCGTTGCAGAACCGCCGATGGTGATGATGTCGGTGGTGTTGAGTGAATAGTTGATGAGTTGGCCCACAACCGACGAAGTGGTGGTGGCCCAGGGACTGGTTCCCGCGCCGCCGCTGCCAGTCAAGTCAGTGCCCCAGGTGGGAACGCCGCCCGAGACTTTGAGCACGGTGCCGGAGCCGCCCACGGGAAGTTTGGTGAGTGTGTTCGCACCAGATGCGTAGAGGATGTCGCCGATCGTGTATGTGCTCTGATTTGTGCCGCCTCTGGTTTCGGTGAGGACGCCCGTCGTATCCGCGATTGCAATGCCGAGTGTTGAGGTTGCAAATGCAGTGATGTTTCCGGTGATTCCTGTGTTGTTGCCGAGAATAGTGTTGCCGGCGATTTGCGCGAGCTTGGTGAGTGCAACACCATTAGTTGCAATGGTGAGTGTTGAGTTGGCTCCTCCCACAAGTGCACCAAGTGTGCCGCCGATGGTGAACTCTGCGCTTGGGGTGAATGAGGTGGTGGCAACAGAGGTGAGAGCGGCGGTGCCATTGCCGAAGAGGAGTTGCGATGCGGTGAAGGTGGTGACTCCGGTGCCTCCTCCTCCGACACTCAACGTCCCTGATGTTGAGGGAGTGATGGTGAAGGTGCCACTAGAGTTAGTGATGGTGTTGCCGAGGGTGAGTCCGTTGAATGATTGGGTTGAGGTGCCAATGGTGATAGCACCAGTTTGTGCCGCACCAAATGTCTGCTGGAAAGAGGTGACGCCGCTCGAACCTCCTCCGACACAAGTTCCATTGATTGCGAAGCATCCTGCGGTGATGTTGTATCCCACATTTGACGTTGAGGTTGCAGAACCTGAAATGTTAAGACCTGAGAGTGTCGTGGTGCCGAAGCCGTCTCCTGCCACCGTCAAGAACTTTGTGGCGTTTGATGATGAGGCGACTTCGAATACTGGGTTGGTTTGTGCGGCAGTGGCTTGTACAGAAAGTTTTGCAAATGGAGTGGTGGTGCCGATGCCGACGTTGCCAGTGCTAATAATTGCAAGAGCATTTACCGCCGTGCCATCTACCCGCGTGCGAAAAAACATACCGGCGTCGGGATTATCCCATTTGTTATCAAAGTAGGTACTGCCTCCATCATTGTCGTACCAAAGTTTGAAACCTGCTGTGCTTCCCGTATCTGATAGATACAATGTTGGATCAACGGTGGTGTTAGACCCCGGCCCTATCGTGAGCGTGGGAGCAGAGGTGCTCTCTACATGCAAAATTGAACTTGGCACCGCCGTCCCGATGCCGACGTTACCCGAGGTTGCGAGGAATATAGTAGAGGTGGCGAGCAGAGTATTCGTGCCGTTGTAATACGGGAACTGCCCGGCGGTGCCAGTGACTGCGGTGATTGCGGATGTGCCGTTGCCTTGCAGGAGACCGGTGAGTGTCGTGGCTCCCGTGCCGCCGCTCGCCACCGCAAGCGTGCCGGAGATGGTAGAGAGCGACAGACATGTTCCGTTAATGGCGTAGCAACCGGCTGTCGTGTCCCAGCCCACGTTCGAGGTTGTTGTCGCTGATGCAGAGATGTTCAAACCCGAGAGCGTGGTCGTGCCGAAGCCTGTGCCGGAGACGGTCAAGTATTTTGTTGCGTTGGAGCTGGAGGCGACTTCAAAGACGGGATTCAATTGCAGTGCGGATGCTTGCACCGCAAGCGTCGCGTATGGCGAGGTGGTGCCAATGCCGACCAATGTGCCACCGGCAAGGCTGATGGCAGAGGTGTTGATCGTGGAAGTCGCCCACTTCGACGGCGCCGTGTTGGTGATGGTCACTGCGCCTGTTGCTCCCGAGACCGAGATGCCGGAACCCGCGACATTCGAAGTGACGCCGGTGTTGGTGACATTGCCGGCAGAGTATGTGAGGCCTGATGAGAATGTCGTCGTCGCGACCCAGGATGGAACACCGGAGACAAGTGAGAGCACTTGCCCATTGGTTCCGCTTGAGGTGGTGCCTATGCGTGATGTTCCATTGCCGAGCAAGACGGAGTTTGCCTGTATCTCTCCCCATCCGGTACCGCCGAAGGCAACCGAGAGGATGCCCGTGACATCATTGACGAGATCAATCGTTGCAGTTGCGACAACACCCGCGGTTGCTTTGAGGAATCCGGAGAGAGTTTTAATCGTGAAGGAGTTCGAGACGACGAGCTGGGAGGTGGAGGCGAGAGTCGCGACCGTGATGTTTGTGGTCGATGCGTTTGGAAAGGTGTTGACGAGGGTGGAGGTCGCCGTGAAATTGCGGGCAGCGACTTCGCCGACAACGGAGAGCGCGGTGTATGGAGAGGTGGTGGCGATGCCGAGGCGCCCATTTGCATTGTCCCAGAACAGATTGCTCTGGATAGCGGTGGTCGTCGCTATGCGGTATTCCGCGAGATTGGTGCCGAGTTTTGAAACCACGAGCCCTCTGATGAAGTGGTTGTTGTTAGAACCGCCAGTGCGCGCGCCGAAGCCGAATTTGTTGTACGCGGGATTATCGAGGTCGCGCGTGTACACATCGTTGTAGTCAATGACAACTTTTCCGTCGTAGCGGACGATGATGCGGTTGTATATGAAAGAGATGTCAACGTTGTGCCACTGGTTATCGTCGATGCCAGCCTGCGCGATAAAGGCAAGAGGCGCCGTGCCCGAGCCGCCCCCGCACTGCCGGCCGTCGCTGAACGCCCCATAGGTGAGGCCGATACAGTCATGGAACTCGCTGAAGTACACGATATATCCTTTGGTCATTCCGGTTCCGAACTCGGTTGTTGGAACGCCGTCGGCATAGCTGTAGAACCACACGCCGTCGGCGCCGGTACCTCCGCCGGATTTGAAATTGAATTGCACCCGTTCGGCAGGTAATTGGTTGAATGCCCAGTCCATCGAGCCGCTCAAGCTGTTGGAGGCGCTCGTGAGACGCACGCCGCTTCCGGAGACGAATGCGGCGTTGCCAGAGAGTGTTGCAACAGGAGAGGCATTGCCTGTCGTTACCGGAGTGTTAATCCCGTCCCAGTACACGAGCGCCTGGCCGATGAGCCCCGTCGTTATGGTGGAGAGGCCTACATTTCCCGATGTATCAAGAGCGAGCACACCAGAGTAGGTCGTCGCTCCGACCGAACTAGAGGTAAGCTGGGTGAACTTGAGCCCGGAGCTTCCGGAAGAACCCGAGCTTACCTCGAGCTTCGCGCTTGGTGAGGAAATCCCAATCCCCACATTGCCAGAGCTTCCAATTATCGTCATGGCAGAAGTGGATGTGGTGGCGGTTCCGGCAACCGTGGTGGTCGCAAAGTACAGGTTGCCCCCCGCATTCCTAAACGCCCACTGTGCGACACCTGCTCCTGCGCTCAAAACTAATTGCGGTGCTGTGGCAGAGAACGGATTTAATAACCACTGTGGAGTGGTCGTCCCAATCCCCACATTTCCCCCCGTTGTTGCAAGGTATGTCGCACCCGTGGTGGTGAGTTGTGTTGAAGAGGCATTGCCAGTAACAGTGAGGAGAGAACCATCAAAGGTAAGGTTTGATTCATCAACGAGTGCGGACGTGCCGTTGCCAGTGAGAAGTCTGTTGTTAGTGAAAGTAACGGCTCCCGTTCCCCCTCTCGCCACCGCAAGAGTCCCCGTGGTGTCAGAGATTGCAATGCCGAGTGTTGAGGTTGCGACCTGCAGCCAGGTGTTTCCTGAGCCGCCGATCAGAAGTGACGACGACGCAATGGTGGAGAGGCCGGTGCCGCCGAAGCTTGCGCTGAGTATGCCGGTGACATCATTCGCGAGGTCGATGAGCGAGGTGCCAACCGCGCCGGAGGTTGCTTTGAGGAAGCCCGTGAAGGAACCGAGCGTGAGTCCGGCGAAGGTGCTGGTGCCTGCCGAGTTGAAGCGGGTGGCGGATATTCCTCCGGCGAAGGTCGAGGTACCCGTGTCCCCGAGGATGCTTGTGGTCGAGGTCCGGCCAACGCCGAAGGCGGAAAGGGACGAGACGCCACCCACGAAGGTGCTGGTTGCGGTCGAGGTCGCGGAGAAGTTCGGTGCCGTGATGGTGCCGTATGCGGTGAGACTGTTCCTGAAGAGCGCGTTGCCGAGGACTTCCAAGATGTTGCCGGTCGTTGATGTGGCGTTGGCGCCGAAGAGGGTCACGTACGAGAGCACATTCGGAAAGATGGCCAAGGAGTCGGTGGTTGAGGAGAAGAAGCTGCTGCCCCCGCCGCCCGAGCCGAAGACGGACCACGAGCCGCCGGAGTTCTTGACCTCCATGACACCGCTGTTGTTGCGGAAGCCGTATCCGCCGGTGCCGGAGGTGTCGCCGAAGTTCAGATAGCGATTTGCTCCCGAGAGGATGAGGTCGCCATAGATGTCGAAGGCGGAGAGAGGGGAACTCGTGGACACGCCCAGGCGTCCGTTCGCGGTGAGGAAGAGTGTTGATGTTGCGGTGAGTTCGGTGCCGACCGCGGCATAGAACGGGAATTGTCCGGTCACTCCTGCACCCACGGTGCCGGATCCTAATCCCGAGACGCCGGTGATGGTTCCTCCGACGATGCGGATGTTGCGGATGGTGATGCCGTCAAGGTTCGGGCCCACATTCAAGAGGGTGACGACATTGGAGAATCCACCGGACGAGAGCGGCGTCGAGGCGCTGTATATTTCGGATTTCAGTTTGTTCGAGAGTTGCTCGAGGCGCCCCTCGAGCTCTGCCGCGGTAACACCGCCCGAGACCGTGACATACCGCGTCGGATAGTTGTTGACGGTGGTGGGGGCAATAGTGCGCTCCACAACGCGCGATGGGCTCGATGACACGCCGGTCCGGTGATACTGCGGGAACACCTGCGGCGGCACATAGACCGGCGACCAGAAGAAATCGCGGATGGCGTCGAAGATGGATGAGGGGGTGAGGGAGAGGGCGAGAAGGTCGCGAGGAGTTGCATCAAACAAAGAGTGCGCCGAAGAAATAAACGCGATGAACCCGACCGCCGTCTCTTCCGCAAGCCGCGGAGAATCTTTCAAAGTGTTTTCAAATCGTTTGGAAGCATAGCGAGCGATAAGAGCACGATCATCCCACAAAGACACGAGGTGCGATTGGAATCGTACCTGCCAGACATATGTTTCTCGAATAAATTCGACAACATCAGTCCCTAACGTGGTAACGGAATAATTGCGCACGCTAAACGATGAATTTTGGTCATGAGGTCCAATATCGTACAAGAACGAACCCAACGTGAAGGCAAATACGAAAACAGACACACCTGCAATCCCCGAAACGACTCGGCTAAGCTGAAGCAGATAACCTGACTCCGGCGATCTAGACGAGGGCATCGATACTTGTTCATGAAGAACATACTCTTTTGAGCGTTGCTTGCTGAGGATGAGCTTCCGTTCTGTTCCCTCAAGCTTCGTGCGACTAACAAAAGTCTTCAGGGATTGCTCCTCAACGATCCAATTCCTTCCGACCCTTTTTGCAAGGACCTGACCCTCACGGCATAGCCTCGAGATATAGTCTGGCGTATACGAAAAAAATTCACTCGCTTCACGCGCTGAAAGGTATCGTTTTCCGTCAAAATTAAACGCCATGCAGGATTGCCGAACTACCTATGATTTTACTAGTTATTTCGGATATCCGACCTAAAAAATTAACAAAAAAGTGGATATTAAATCCACCAACTGGCGACGAAATTTTTTAAGAAAAAATCACTCAAAAAACCATCTGAAAAAATCAAATTGACCTCACAAAAACGTTATCAAAACATCTCGAACAGACGAGATGGTAAATCACTAATAAAGATAAGGCCTTGAGCGAAAAAAGAACCCCATGAAGCCACCATCTGGTGATAAAAACCGGTAAGGAATTCAGTACCAATTTGAAACGCATAGCTAAGGTTTTCGAACCCAAAACCGACGCCTGCGCTTAAAACATTGCTATTGACTTCATACCCGAAGTTGTGGGATGTTGATAAACCAAACCAGAGAGCCCCAAAAAAAACGACTACGAGTCCGATAATTGCTGGGGCAAGACTGTGGCCGCCATGGTATCGGGGAAGGTCTTTTAACCCTGTTTTTTTCTCAACCCTATCGACCTTGATAGCAACTACGGGCTTTTTTTCGATAACAACACCATCAAGACTTGCGAAAGTTATCATCGGCTTGATTACGACATCTTTTTTCCTTAGAACGGAAATCGGTATTTCGTCATTGATTTGAGCCATATTTTTCTCTTTCGGTACTTCAACAGGTGTCACCAGTTTCAATGTGGGAAATAATTCCGTATCTTCAGAAAAATATTTAATCTGATCCCATGTCTTAGGAACATTGTGAACCCGAGAAGCAATCTCGAGCAGGGAGACATGACCGATTATTTTTGGTTTGATGATTCCAGAAGGTGCGGTAGATTGTTCAACTTCAGATGCTTTGATTGGAATGGACCCGTGGTCGATAAGTGCATTTTTGAGAACATACCAGGCCCTGCCTACTCTTCTGGCATCAATCTTCCCTCCTCGAGCAAGCTGGCCGACATAATCTTTTGCGTATCCAGTGAGCTCTGAAGCTCGTTTAGACGAGATATAGATTTTACCGCCTATTTCAAGCTCATCCATCCGATGAGTATACAGCGACAACCACTGACCCAGTGCGCCATGCGCTACTGAATGGGGATATCAGGCAGAAGATATTTTCTCTCTAAGCATTTTTTCGAGCTCAGCAGGGTTCCCAGAGCCTTTGCTTAGGCGCATTGCCTGGCCAACTAGGAACTTCAGCGCCTTATCCTTCCCGGACTTTATTTCTAAGACCACCTCACCATTCTCGGCGATAACCTGATTAACAACGGTTTGAAGTGTCCCCCTATCGCTTACCTGAATCAGGGCTTTATCTCTAGCTATGTCAGCTGGAGAACCTCCCTCAACAAGCATCGTGGACAAAATAGTTTTGGCCGCTGCGGAGGATACGAGTCCCTTTTCCCTCATTTCTACCAACTCCTTGAGAGAGAATCCGCTAACAGCCTTCAACTGCAGAGAAGATGGGTTTTGACCCCTGATTTCAGTGAGTAGCAGGTTAACGGCGAGTTGGATGCCTTTCTGATCTAAACCGGACGCCATCACCTCATCACCGATGCGCGCATACTGTCCATCAATGACAAAAGTCTCAGCTTCTTCGGGCTTGATGCCCTTAGAGATATAACGAGCCCTCCTATGCCAAGGAAGTTCGGGAAGCCCTTTTTGTATTGATTCATTGGCGAACTCGGTTATCCGAGATACTCTCAGTTTCGGAATATCGGGATCAGGGAAATATCGGTAATCGTGGGAATTTTCCTTCAGCCTTTGAGAATAAGTCTTCTCTCCCCCCTCGTCCCACCCCCGTGTCTCCTGAACGAGCAATCCTCCGCTTTCAAGGACCTCTATCTGGCGGTCGATTTCATAACCAATCGCTCGTTCAACTGAACGAAATGAATTCAAGTTTTTCACTTCGACCTTTGTTCCTAGTACGCCAGAATCCTTTGATACCGAGATATTAGCCTCGACGCGCATCTGCCCCTTTTCCATGTTTGCTTCACCTGCCCCAAGGTAGCGAAGCAGGAGCTGGAGTTCGCGTGCGAAAGCGCTCGCGATCTTCGCATCGTGAATGACCGGTTCGGTGACTAGCTCCATGAGCGGCAATCCCGCACGATTGAAATCTACAAGACTCCATTCGTCGCCTTCGCCTGCCTGCGCAGACAGGTGCTGAGAGCGGGCAGTGTCTTCTTCAAGATGCACGCGCGTGATCGCGACTCCTGCAAGTGACCCACCGGACACGAGTGGAAATTGATACTGACTGATCTGATAACCTTTTGGAAGATCCGGATAAAAATAATTCTTGCGATCAAATTCGGTATAGTCGGCAAGCGTTCCGCCGAGCGCAGTGCCGACGCGGAGCACTTGATGAACCGCTTCCCTGTTCACGACAGGGAGCGTTCCGGGAAACGCCATGCAGACCGGACAGACATTAACATTGGGACGCACTTCGTCCGGATCGTTCCGCGAATCGCAAAACATCTTCGTCGCCGTTTTTAACTCGGCGTGTATCTCTAACCCGATAGTCGGCGTGTACTTGCTCATAGAAACGCACCTGCCCCAGAGTGAACGCGTAGCGTTCTACTGCTGGGGTGTATTTCTAAACCGATGGTCGGGGTGTATGCGCTCATAGAATTATGGTCTCTGCTCGACAGATACGGGCGTCCGTCTTTTCAGAGCATGTGGCGAGCCGTGGGCCGAAGTGTGTGTGTCGATGCCTCTCACTCAGGCATCGTAGCAAATTACTTCCCCTCCCTCAAAAATATGGTCAGCCGGTCCCCTGCCTGTTTGATGAGTGCGTCATCAATAACCGACATGCGGGCTACGGGAGCGAAGCGCGAAAGCTCTTCCTCTCGCTGTGCGAGCTCGGCATTGCTTACTGCATCGGCTTTCGTAAGAAAAATAATCTCGGGTTTGCCGAGAAGCGTTTCGTCAAAGGCCCGCAACTCTTTCCTGACAATCTCGTATACACGAGATGGTTCTGGGTCCTCGGCAGAAATGCAATGAAGTATGACGCGGGTACGCTGTATGTGCCTCAAAAACTTGTGGCCCAACCCCTTCCCCTCTGACGCCCCTTCGATAAGGCCCGGGATATCTGCTAAAACATGGCTGTGGAAAACTCCCAAATTCGGCTCAAGTGTCGTGAACTGATATGCCCCGATTTTGGCACCAGCTTTGGTGAGTGCGTTCAGGAGTGAAGACTTCCCTGCGTTCGGAAGGCCGACGATTCCCACATCGGCAATGAGTTGGACTTCGACAAAAAACACCGCCTCATCGCCCTCTGCACCGGAAGTCCACTGAGTGGGATTCTGATTGGTCGACGATTTGTAGTGGGAGTTTCCAAGACCTCCCCTTCCGCCTTTGAGCGCGAGGTATTCTTCTCCTTCGGTCATAAGTTCGACCTTCTCCTTGCTTCCTCTCCTGCTGATAACGGAACCCGTGGGAACATCGATAACAGTTCTCTCCCCATCACGGCCGGTCATCGTCTTTCCTTTTCCGTGCTCACCGTTCTCTGCCTTGAACGACGCCCCTCCTCGGTAACGAGCTAAGACAGCAAGATCGCGCACTGCACGGAATACGATATCACCGCCCGTACCGCCATTTCCGCCCGAAGGACCGCCGAACTCCTTCCCTTTCTCGTGAAGCCAACGCTCGACGCCGTTTCCCCCGCGCCCCGCTTTCGCGGTGATGTTCATCTCGTCGATGAATGCCATACCCTACTTAGTGAACCGGTGCACTGTCCAATGTACGACTGCGAGGATAAGCGCCGCGAGAAACGCAGGCATGAATCCGGCCACCGCGAAACCGTCGAGGTGAAGAAATACGGCGACCCCCCAGATGAGGAGCGCGTTGACCACGAATGTGAAGAGGCCGAGCGTGATGAGGTTCAGCGGCAGAGTCAACAACAAGATGACGGGCCGTATGAAAAGATTCACGAGCGCGAGTACAAGCGCGACCTGTATCGCGGTGTAGATATTCGTGACTACGAAACCGTCCACGAAGCGTGTTATCAGGAGGAGCGCAAAAACGGTCGAGAAAAACCGTACGAGGAGCTTCATCCGCTCACTATATCACCAGCGCGGTTATCAGGAAAAGAGGCCTCCTACGCTACAATTTTCCACACTTCTTTAAGGAGAGATCCCGTCCCCGTAGTACAGCAAAGCTGACTACGGGACGTCGCTTCCCGCGTTGTGAAAATAGTGTTTGTAGTATCCACTTTTATTGTATTAATTTCCATCCTTCTGTTCCAATGAGGCGCTCCGCTTTTTTGAACTTCATCTCGCGAGTCTCGGTGCCGTTCGTCACCTTGACCATGTCGTTCCTGCCTATTTTCCCCATCAACCGAGATGCAGTGGGAAGAGCTGCGGTCAGAGAAACGACGGGAGCAATGGAGGCTACGCCGAGGTGCGCCACGGCTTCTGTGGCATGCCGAGCCAGACCCTCTTCGAGATCACGGAAGAGTTTCAATCCTTCACGGCGATATTCTATGAACGGATCCCTTCCGCCGTAGGAACGAAGATTCACCGAACCACGCAGGTGGTCCATGGTTTCGAGGTGCTCTATCCAGAACATGTCATAGGCCTGAAGGAGCGCGCGGCGGAGGGCCGGAATGAACGATTCGCCCAGCTCCTTTTCCTTCGATTCTAGGATACTGGTCTCTGCCCCGCTGGCTTCAATGAGCCCCCGCGCCGCACTCTGAACCGCTTCCGCATCGCCCATGAGAATGCCGCGCCGCTTTTCGTAGATAGACGCGCGCTGATGGTTTAAGACATCGTCAAATCCGAGGACATGTTTCCGCGAGTCGAAGTTCCTTCCCTCGATGGTTTCCTGCGCCTTTTCCAAGGAGCCCGTTATCATCCGGTTCGCGATAGGTTCATCTTCGGCTATGCCGAGGCGTCCCATGATGCTTTTCACGGTGTCGGACGCGAACACCCGCATCAGCCTATCCTCGAGCGAGATAAAAAACTGCGTCTCGCCGGGGTCGCCCTGGCGGGCAGAGCGTCCGCGAAGCTGGTTATCGATGCGGCGCGCTTCATGACGCTCGGTCCCGATGACATACAAACCGCCGGCTTTCTTGACCTCGTCGGCCTCCTCGGCTTTCTGCGGATTCCCTCCGAGCTTCACATCGACGCCACGGCCCGCCATGTTTGTTGCAACCGTAACCGCTCCCTTCCTGCCTGCCTGCGCGATGATTTCGCCCTCCCGTTCGTGATTCTTCGCGTTCAATACCTCGTGAGGTATGCCTGCCGCCCGGAGGACTCCGGCCAAGCGCTCGTTTACTTCTATCGAGGTCGTTCCGATCAAGACCGGCTGACCCTTCTCGTGTCGCGCTTTGACCTCGCGCGCAAGCGCCATGAACTTACCGTTCTCGGTCTGAAATATGAGGTCGTCCAGATCCTTGCGGCCATTCGGACGGTTCGTGGGTATGGCGATGACATCGAGGTTGTATACGGTGCGGAATTCCTCTTCCGAAGTCAGTCCGGTACCGGTCATGCCAGAGAGTTTCTTGTACATACGGAAATAATTCTGAAAGGTTATCGAGGCATAGGTCTGGCTTTCTTTCTGTATGGAGACCCCCTCTTTCGCTTCTATGGCTTGATGAATGCCTTCGGACCAGCGTCGTCCGGGCTGAAGACGACCGGTAAACTCGTCCACGATGACGACTTCGTCGCCCTTCACCACATAATCCTTATCCTTTAAGAAAATGGCCTTCGCCTTGAGCGCAGCTTCCAAGTGGTGTACATACTTGGCGCCGCCTTCGGCATACATATTTTCGAGGCCGAGTGCCTTTTCCGCTTTTTCAATCCCCGGTTCCGTAACTGACGCTGCGCGAAGTTTTTCGTCAACAGTATAGTCGGTTCCTTCGTTCAGGGTCTCAGCGATGCGCGCAAATGTCTTATAAAGCTCCCCCGCGTCTCGGGCGGGACCTGAGATGATGAGGGGCGTCCGCGCTTCATCGATAAGAATGGAATCAACCTCGTCGACGATCGCGTAGTTGAGGTCGCGCTGGCGCAATGAATCCGTGCCGTACTCAAGGTTGTCACGAAGGTAATCAAACCCGAATTCGTTATTCGTCCCGTAGGTGACATCAGCCGCATACGCTTCGCGGCGTGAAACCGGACGCAGGAATTCGTGCACAACCTTGAACGAACCGAGGACATCTCGTTCGGCATCCTCCTTTGCATCCGTGTGTGTCGGGTCATAGATGAATGAAGACTCGTGATTGATAACGCCGACGGTAAGCCCTAGAGCGTCATAAATCTGTCCCATCCACACGGCATCGCGGCGCGCGAGGTAATCGTTTACCGTGACAACATGAACGCCCTTTCCTGAGAGCGCGTTCAGGTACGCTGGCAGTGTCGCAACCAGGGTCTTTCCTTCTCCCGTCCTCATCTCAGCAATGGCACGATTATGGAGAACGCATCCGCCGATGATCTGAACATCGTAATGGCGTTCGCCCAAGGTCCGTCGCGATGCTTCCCGTACGGCCGCGAACGCTTCCGGGAGTAAAGAATCTAGGCTTTCACCGCTCCTAACGCGTCCTTTATATAGAGCGGCAAGCCCACGGAGGTCGGTGTCAGAAAGAGCTTTAAATCCCTCTTCGTTCGCGTTGACCGCCGGAACGATAGCTTTTGCGGCCGCAAACAGAGGGCTCTGTTGTGAGAAAAAACGGTCGAAAAAACCCATGTGGCGCAATCGTATCACGAAACACCCTAAAGGGCCTGGGCCCCATGAAAAAACGCTCCCGAAATCGGGAGCGTTCAAAGGACGGGCCGCGCAATTATCTGCGGCGGCGCGATACCTTCTTTGCTTTCTTCTTTGCTACTTTCTTTTTCTTAGCCATGATGATGTGGAGATTGAACTTGTTCTTTTGGCCGACGCTCGACCCTGAGTGATGCTCACGAGGAACATCGGACTCATGCGTCAGCAAGACAAGCTCCATTCATTATGAAATGAAAGAATGCATGCACATCGAAAAATATATTTATATGTGGATAACTCTCTGCGCACGGCGCAACGCGTATATCCACTACGGCGTGTCATGCATGGTACGAGCAGAAAAAATATTTCAACGCTCATTCACGAGCAAGCGCACTTCAGGAGTGATGCTGATGCCTGTTTTTTCTTTCACTCGAGTCTCAACTTCGCGTGCAAGTGCCATGATGTCTCGCGTCGTTGCGCCTTTGTCTGCCACAATCACCAACGGCTGAGCATCCCACAGGAACGCGCCCCCGACACGAAGGCCTTTCAGATTCAAGGTGCGGTCTAAGATCCACGCGAGAGGAATCTTCACTCCACCTTCCGGCATCGGAAAAATCGGCATTCCCGAGAAGCGAGATTGCACATCGTGTGCCTCTTTTTCGGAAAGCACGGGATTCAGGAAAAATGAACCGGCCGTCCCGTATTCCGATAACGGAGGAAACTTCCCTTCGCGAATCCTGGCTACCACGCGCCGGATATGTGCGAGTGTTGGCTCCTCGCCAGTGGTCGCGAAGTGAAGCGACACATCCTTGTATGAAAGTCGCGGGGATGGAATCGTTCCGAGTCGGAATGTAACTGAGGTGATGAGATATCGATCCCGTTCGGCCTTAAAAATGCTAGTACGGTATCCGAACCCACATTTCTCACTTGAAAATTTAATGAGGGACTTCGTCCTCATGTCGAACGCTTCCACTGCAACGATGCTTTCTTCGAGAGCGGCTCCATAGGCGCCTATGTTCTGGACGACTGCCGCCCCGACGGTCCCGGGTATCGAGGTGAGATTCTCTACCCCCCACCATCCCTTGCTGACGGCCTGTTCAACAAACCCATCCCACGAACATCCCGCCTCCACGGAAACCGTTACTGTATTTCCGTCTGATTGAAGTTCACGCACACCCCCGACACGGAATCGGACGAATATCGCCTCCACGCCTTCGTCAGGAGCCAAGATGTTAGAACCGTCACCGATAGGAATCAGGGGAAGATTCTTATCCAGAGCGAACGCGAACACATCTCCCATATCCTCAGTACCGAGGTCGGACAGCATATACCGCGCAAACCCGCCGGTACGGAATGTCGTCAGGCGTGAGAGGGGAACATTCTCTTCTATCGTCATCCCGTTAGAGGTAGAACACCCGAGGCGTCCGTACGTTTATCAAATCTTGATAAGTATGTAATCGAGAAAGACCTTGTGTGGTTTTTCGATATTCCCTAGCCAGGTAACCTCTAACGAGATTCATCATTGATTGTCCGCACTATGCGACCGACGGGTGCGAGCTCCAAGCAAAAATCTATGTGAGTGCCGCCGCCGGCCGCATACTGCGGGCAACTCCCCCAGTGTATCTTAGAGCTTCTGCTTCTCCCATAGTTCGTGAAATCTACCCTGCCGCGATTGTAGTTCGTCAAAGGTGCCCTCTTCGACGAGACTACCGTCCTCTATGACCACAATACGGTCCATGGCCTTAATAGTTGAGAGGCGGTGCGCAATAACGATTGCTGTCACTTTCTCAAAAAACATGTGCAGTGAGTCCTGAATTTTCAACTCAGACTCAGAGTCAAGGTGCGATGTCGCCTCATCCATCAGCAAAAGCTGGGGTGTTTTGTATATTGCGCGTGCGATGCCGAGTCGCTGCCGTTCACCACCGGAAAGACGGATTCCTTTTTCGCCAACAACTGTATCAAGTCCCTTGGGAAGTTTATTAATAAAATCGTTTATGTGAGCCACCGAAATTGCTTGCTCCAGTCGCTCAACAGAAACATCATCTGAAACGGTAATGTTTTCGGCAAGAGTCAAATTAAAAACCTCAGTATCTTGGAGAACAGCTGAGACGTGCTGAAAATAACTTTCACGCTCAATTGACTGTATCGGAATATCATCGATCATAATCTCTCCAGAAAAGCCCTCGCGTTCTTTTAGTAGCAACTTAAAGAGCGTCGATTTACCAGCACCACTTAATCCAACAATACCAACCTTTTCACCGCGACGGACAGTAAACGATACTGACTGTAGGGCGTCACCGCCACCATACGAAAAAGACACGTTGCGGATGTGTATTGTTTTCCATGTTTTTGGAAGTTGCACTTTGTTTTCTGTGGCATCTATCCGAATTGGTTCTTGCTCCATCGCATACCTACGCTCAATAGCGTATCGAGCATTCATAAATTCCTGAACGTTATTTGCCAGTTCCGAAATTGCTTCCCACACCTTAGAAAAAAGTTGGAAGAAAAGAATGATAAATCCGACCTCATATCGACCTTCAAGGATACCCCAGGCTATGAGTGCAACACCAACAACACGAAATGTCTCTGCAAACCAAGACAGAAGGTACACGCGAGATTGGTTGCGCCACACACGAATCTGAATACGGCGCATGTATTCCACATACGCAGCCTTGAGTTGGGACAAAAGTGCTCGAGCCGCACTAAGGATTTTTACAGTTCGGATATTAGCAACAATCTCAAATAACATTCCTTGAATAACCTCGTCTTGCTTGTTTACCTCTAGTGAGGCTACTGCGGCACGTGGAATGAAATGCCGTGCCAAAACAAAAAAAGAAACGAGGAACACTGCGACATACACAGCAAAAAAACTATCCACAAAACCAAAAATCAGCGTGACGCCCACAATATTGACTGCAACTTCGATCATACTGTTGAACCAAAGGCCGTTTAGTGAAACCACACCACGCTCGGCGTTTTGAATGCGCTTTAGTTTGTTCCCTGAATGCTCATTTTCGTGCCATGCAATATCAAGCCTAGTAAGATGCTTTGTGGAGCGATATGAAGCATCAGTTGCGACGCGCTCTCCCAACTCATACCCGACGCGCTTTGCAATTAACAGTGCTATTGTGCGTACCACTATTGCACCAAACCAAAACGCGACAAGAAGTATGAGTGGCTGCAGCGTTTCCCCTGAACTGTGTGTTGAAAGAAATGAGATTGCACCAGCAAGTGCAACGGGAGGATAGAGCCAACTAATGTCACCGACAAGTCTTGATACACTCGCGAGAAAAAAGCGTCTTCGATACGGATAAATACCAGCCCATACGTCACGCAATAACATCCAACTTGAATAACGTGTATTGGATTTTGTTTGCCCGGGCATCATACACAGATTCTAACTCGAATACGCAAAACCCCGCTTGCGCGGGGGCTTACGTAGATTTTTGAAGAGCTAGCAACAACTAGCACTCACGGCTCTTACTATAGCACACTCGCGCACGATGAGCAAGCGCATGTATGAGGCCCCACCCACCTTTGGCACTCCTCGGCTGTTAATGAGGACAATATATACCGGAGAGGAGAACCTTGAGGGCTATTGATAAATATCGTGGTCACCGACCGAAAGGAGACTAATATCGTCCTTGGCCGGACCGAATTTAAAAATTACACGATAGCGAAAGTTGACTGAAAGCGCATATCTGCCTTTGTATAACCCCTTGAGGGCATGCACACGGAGTTGTTTATGGTTAGTGCGACCCTTTAAGAGTTCAAGTTTTTCATACACTTCATCCTGAAGTGCGTGTTCCAATTTTTTAAGTTGTCGCAAGAACGATGGTGCAGTTAAAAATTTGTACCGCATGCGCTACGGCATTTTTTTCAACAATTCGCGCAAGTCGCCACGAAGACCTTTCCCCAAAGAAATTTCGCGCTCAGCTTCAAGTACTGCATTAATGGCTTCTTCCTCGACCAGTTTATCAAGCGCTTTGCGCATCACACCGGCACGGGATGAACCAACGCCGTGTTGCACCAGAGTGTCAAGATGTCTCTGTTGCTTGGGTGAGAGTGGAACAGATATCGTTGCCATGGATGTATGATTATTTAATATGATATTATCATACACCCCTCACCCGCCCCGTCAAGCCCTTTTAGGGACTATTGCACTCTTCGCCCACCTATTTTTCCTGCCTCGAAACCCGGCATCGGAAATTCCCTACTTCGTGGGACCGGAAGAATCAGACAATTTTGTCTGATTCTTCCGGTCCTCTATGGCCTTGTGCACTAACAAAAAAACTCCTCAATGTCGCATGAGCACTAGACTGGCGCTTGCCGCGTGAAATCTCAAATCAAAGATGCAAACCGATGCCCTTCCTCGCCGCGAACAGGTCCGATTGCTTCTTAAGCGCACGATAGATTTCCACGAGCGAGGCGGGCCATGAAACCTCATAATAGGTAATCTTATGTTCAGCACAGAAATTTTGCACCAAGGAGCGTAATTTCCAATACACCGGGCGGGCCATGGACGGGAACAGGTGGTGCTCTATCTGGAAATTCAATCCCCCCAGGAGCTGGAATGTGAGCAACGATGGGGTTACATTCCTCGTCGAGGTAATTTGATTGAACCAGGTATGGCGGGCCCCCTCCGGAACGACCTCCTCCCCTTTGTGGTTCGGGGCGAAGAGCAAACTCATGTAGACGCCGACGCAGAACATGTTGACCACGAAGAACATGCACGCCGTCAGAAGTGGAAGGAACGCGAAGATGAAATAGAAAAAGATGCTGAAATGGATGACAATGAGAAACATCTCGGGAATCGTGCGCCAGGTCGGGTATTGCACCGCATAGATAAAGACATTGAGGACGCCGTGAAGATAGAGTAGTGGAAGCATGAGAAAGAAAAGGATGTGTTGGAACGGAATCAAGTACCGCTTCATGAAAGCAGACGCGTGCGGCACCTGGAGTTCGGAAAAAACGAAAGGGATTTCCATGAGGTCCGGGTCCTTGTTGAGCTGGTTCGGATACTTGTGATGCGCGTTATGCTGAGCGAACCACTTCGCCTCGCTCAAGCCCCCGACCAAGCCCCACACCACGATGCCAAAGAATAGGTTCATCCCCTTTGAACGGAACACTTGCCCGTGGGACAGGTCGTGGCCCAGCATCCCCGCCTGGACACTGAAAAACGCCAGCAAAACTGCATTCGCGAGCTGCAGGAATATGTTCGTCGTTACCGTGAGGAAATAATAACTGAACACTATGCCGGACAACGAAAGCGCGGCGTATATCGCGTAGTACGCATACGCTCTTTGCGTCGGAAGACCGAGCGCAATCACCCGGCTACGGAATGAGTCGAATGCGGCGTCCAAGGTTCCGGGAGCGTTTCTCATGGATTTTGTCCCGACTCTATCGCTTGAATATATTGCTCACCTTGCGCTTGGAAGCCGGGTTCGATGCGTATCGCTTCCCTCAAAGATGCGATAGCATTTTGGCGGCGTCCCGCTTCGAGATAGGCGGCTCCGAGGTTGAGGCGGAGCTGCGCGTCGTCGGGACGAGCAGTGACCCTGCTTTCAAGTATCGCGATGGTGCTCGAAAAATCTTTCGTATCGTAATACGCCTGGAGGATGTAATCATTATCGGGAGTCACGGTGCCGAAACGCTCCATGAGGAGGGGATCGGCAATATCGCGCCTGCCTACCCTGATGGCCACCATCGCATAATAAGCGCGGGCCTGGTCGTATGTTGGGTCGAGTTCGTATGCCTGGCGTAGCCAATCGAGGGCGCTTTCAGCATTTCCCGCATCGAGCGCGAGAAGTCCCAATTCGAAGAGGATGGCTTGTTTTTGAGGCGAAAGGTCGTGAGCCTTCTGAAGTGGCGGAAGCGCACCAGCAAAATCGCCTATCTGGTGGAGGAATGAGGCGTAAAAGAGCTGAATCCGGGCATCGTTCGGTTCGCGAGCGACTTCTTCGGCAAAGCTTTTCGCCGTATACGCATACACTTCTGAACGGAACTGCGGAGTCGATAGCGCGAGCAGGTTCTGATTGGTACCGACTGTCGCTGCAAACTGCATGAGCTGTTCATGTGCCTCCTGGCGACCGATGCCTCCTCCTGATGCGGCACGCTTGAAGTAGTCGAAGTTGGCCGTGAGATCGCTTCCCTGTGGCCTTAGTGCCTCGATGAGCTGGCTTGCGCGGGTTATCGCGGGGACATTCACGAAATACAAGACACCGGCGGTGGCGATGATGACGGCCACTGATGCGGCCTGCCATGACCCTCCAGAAAGCACGGTCCCGGAATCCGGAGCAGCGTGGTCATTTTTCGGGACAGCACGCATGGTGAGATACGCCATGAGCGAGAGGAACATGATTGAACTCATTAGGTTGTCGAAGACGAACAGGTTATGGAACGCGTAGCCTGCGAGAAGACCGGTCAAGATGGCCCGCTCGGTGAGGTCGAACCCTCCATCGTGAGGCGGGGCGCTACCGTTCATGCCTGGTTTTGCGCCGCGAAGGGCATCCGCGGCCGGTGGTGCGGGCTTTCGCCACAAATACCACAGCAATATCAGATAAAAAGATGTGTACAGCGCGAACCCGAAGAATCCGCCCGCAACGAGCCAATCGAGATATTGGTTATGCGCTCGGTCGAACCACTGCTCCTGCCGATAGAGCGACGCGTCGTAATATTTATTGAAGATATAGTTGAAGCCTTCCTGCCCCCACCCGAAGACGGGCCGCTCGAGGGCTCCATTGACCGCCATCGACCAGATGGTGAAGCGCGTCGACGCTTCAGACAATGATATCGAGGCGAAGCGCGTCAAGACCTCGTTACCTCTTACGAATGAAGAATCTTTAAAGACAAAAAAGCTCCCGATGACTATGAGGACGGCTACTACCGCGCCCATGCCCCACACACGAAGCGTTTTTCTCCCTGTGCCGAATACGAGGAAGATGAGTCCCGTAAGAAAGAGTCCGCCTATGAGTCCGAGGATGGTTCCGCGAGTCGCCGTGTAGAAAATCATGATGAGCTGGAGGACAAGAGCGACTCCATACACGATTTTCATGAGAGGGCTCGATGACCACCGGACAAGAGCAAGCATCGTCACGAATGTGCTGAAAAGCATGTACACCGCGAGATAGGTTGCGTTCCCGAAGGTCGCATCGACGCGGACGCCGCCCTGGTTGATGGGAAGGGCGCCGCCGAGCTGGAAAAGGCCATAGATACCGAGGATTATCGAAACCCCTATGGATGTGTTCCAGAACGCCCTCCAGATTCGTTCGGTCTTGAAGACAGCCGAGATGATGACGAAGTACGCACCCCAGTGGAGGACCGATATCCAACCTTCCATACGCTCGAAATTGGACCAGAAGCTCTTGGCGGGATTCTCTCCGAGGAATGTCGAGATGCCGAGTGTTGCTATGAAGAGAAGAAGCGCTCCGATCAAGACAGAGCGCCGTGGGCGCAACGATGGATCGCGGAGAGCAAGGATGGCCCAGAGACCGAAGCCCACCCCGACCAGGATGCGGAATGCAAAATTCTTCCCGGTAATGAAGGGGAAAAAGAGAGGATTCGCGACGATGAGCGGGATAAACGGTACGAGGAAAAGGAGGCCGATAAGCGCCTGCCTCATGAGCTTTTCCATTTTCATACCGAAAACTATACCATCCTGTTGTAGATTTTGGCGATGTCCCGACTTGATGTCGGGACATCAAGTCGGGATACACTACAGAATGTTCTGCTTTAGAATCAAAACAAAAAATGTCAATTAAAAACTGCCCTAGGCAATGACTTCTGGCACTTTCTTGCAGAGTACTTCATTCGGTGTCTCGCCGTCTAATCCGCAATGTTCAAGGTTGTTATAGTAGTCATTCCAGGCACAAATTTTTTGTTTCAAATCAGCAACAGAACGAAATGAGTGTTGCTGGTAGAACTTCTCTTCGTCTTCTCGGTGCGAACGTTCAACCGTACCATTCTGTGCAGGCTTCCCCGGGTCAATGAGACATGTGGACGATGTCGTGCTCGGCACACCACCGATCGAGTGCATGCCCTCTAATGAACGACCTCGGAGGTCGTTCATTAGAAAATTATCTTTCGAAGTGCAACTCCTTTAACCTGGAGGTGTTACCTCTGGGTGCTGAATGCAGAAATGAACGACCTCGGAGGTCGTTCATTAGAAAAGTGCCAGAAGTGCTTGCACATTACCGTATCCGCCGCCCTCGCGGAAGAACACCTATCGTTGTCCGACAATGATAGGTGTTCTTCTATTCGCTGATGACTTGATATATCAAGTCATCAGCGGTTTCTGACGGACGCCAGAATAGTGATACCGGACGTCACTAGAGGTTCTTATTTCTTAATTCGCAACTGAATTGATTTGAATGTAATGAACGACCTCCGAGGTCGTTCATTTTGAGGTCGTTCATTACACATTTCTTAATGATAAAGAAAAGTGCCAGAAGTGCTTGCACATTACCAAACGTATCCTAGGAACCGCGTCGCCAAAATTCACAACGGGATACCATCACCCGATTAGGGGTTCCAGCCTCCTACGGCTTGCTAAGGAGAAGATGAAATGAATCGAAATAGCCTGCGCGAAAAATACGGTACGGGATAAGGAAAAGGAAGGCAAGAGGGCCGAGAGCCCGGCGGATCTTTTTCTCGCGAAGGTCCTCGACAAGGAATCCCGTCCGGGAGAACAGGCCATACGCTTCAGGGTAGGTCATGTAATGCATCGAGGCCAAGCGCTGTCGCCCCGCCGTGCTCTGGTAGTCCTTGTGCTTCCCGAAAAATGAGATGAAGGTGTCCGCCCACACGCGAGGAAGCCAGTTCACGAAGTAGAGGTGGAAGTGCTGATCTTTGAGTCCGAATCGATTCGGGACGCTCACATATGCCGCTCCCCCACTCTCCAAGATGCGAAAGACTTCGCGCGCGACCTTCTCGGGTTCTTCAACATGTTCGACCACTTCGGATACATTTACAAACCCAAACGAAGAGTCCGGAAACGGGAGTGCCTCGCCGGAGCCTGCGACGATCTCCACCGTAAGGCCTCGATCTCCCGCACGCTTTGTTATCTCATCGCGATACCGGACATACGGTTCAAGACCCACAACCGTGGCACCGCGCGCGGCGGCATCGATGACGAACTTGCCCCGACCAGCGCCGACATCGAGAAGACGCCGCTTCGTAAGATCCGGAATATGCACGAGGAGCTGATCAAAATGGGTCATGGCGGCCAACGAGGTGAATCCTCTTACAGGCGGGTATGTTACCACGACGCTTTCTGACGAGTATTCACTAGGAACGATACGGCGTGCTATCGTACAAATAATCATGGAGATACGGAAAGCGGTCATCCTCGCGGGGGGAAGTGGCACCCGGCTTAGACCGGTCACGCTCGCGACAAACAAGCACCTCCTCCCCCTCTACGACAAGCCGGTCATCTTTTACGCGATCGAGAACCTCGTCCATGCCGGGATTTCGCGCATCATGGTTGTCACGGGTCCGCAACACTTGGACGATTTCGCGCATGTACTCGGCTCCGGCCAGCACTGGAAGCCGAAAAGCGGCAAAGCGACGCAGATACAGATAACCTACGGTCTTCAGAATGAGTCGAGCGGCATCGCGCAGGGCCTTTTCATCGCGAAAGACTATATCGGGGGCGAGTCATGCGTCCTCTACCTCGGCGACAATTACATCGAAGACGACCTGGAGCCTCATGTGCGCGCTTTCAAAGAAGGAGCGACGGTATTCATAAAGAAGGTCGACGACCCCGAGCGCTTTGGCGTCGCGGAAATCGACGCCACCGGCAGGGTCGTTTCTATCGAGGAGAAACCGGAGAAGCCGAAGAGCAATCTCGCGGTCGCTGGCGTCTATATCTATGACAAGACGGTATTCGAGAAGATGGAAGACCAAAAACTATCCACGCGTGGTGAATACGAAATAACCTATATCAATAACAAGTACGTCGCGGAAAAGAAATTGACCGCGGTTACGCTCACGAAGCAGTGGTTCGATGTCGGCACCTTTGATTCCCTCCTCGAGGCATCGAAGCATGTCCGCGAACAGCGAAAGAACGCCATGAACGGCTGATGAGCACAGACGAAAAAACAATACTGGTAACCGGTGGCGCGGGGTTCATCGGAAGCACCTATCTGAACCGTGTGGTGCCCCGCTACCCCAGGTATCGGTTCATCAATGTGGATTCCCTCACCTACGCGGCTAATCTCGCAAACATAGAGGTCGGCAACGCGCCGAATTATGCGTTCGAAAAAGCCGACATCCGCGACCAGGATGCACTTGAAACGATTTTTACAGAGCACAAGCCGACCCACATCATCAACTTCGCAGCCGAGAGCCATGTCGACAACTCCATCACCGGCCCGCACATCTTCATAGAGACGAATGTCCTCGGTACTGAAAACCTCCTCGAGCTTGCTCGAGGTTATGGCGTCAAGCGCTTCCATCAGATATCAACCGATGAGGTCTACGGTTCGCTTGCGCCTTCAGACACGCCCACGAAAGAAGATGATACTTTGAAGCCGAACAGTCCGTATAGTTCGTCAAAGGCCGCGGCCGACCTCATCGTCCGCGCCTATCATGAGACATTCGGGCTCGATACTGTCATCACTCGAGGCTCTAATAATTATGGCCCTCGGCAACACAAAGAGAAGTTCATACCGCTTTTCATCGGACGGTTCTCGGCAAAACAAAAGGCCCCGCTCTACGGGAACGGTATGAACATACGGAATTGGATATATGTCGACGACCATGTCGACGGCGTTGATGCGGCTTTCCATAAAGGAAAAAGCGGCGAGATATACAATCTTGGCGGAGAAACCGAACTCCCGAATATCGAGGTTGCCCGCATGCTTGCGCAAGAGCTCGGCGTAGACGAAAACCTTATTGAGTCGGTCACTGATCGTGCCGGACATGACTTCCGCTATTCGCTCGATTCAACAAAAGCGGCCCGTGAGTTGTCGTGGCAGCCGAAAGTATCTTTTGCAGAGGGGCTCTCTAAGACAGTTGCCTATTATAGAAAAAAACTGAACCACTGATCACTCTCTTCTAGTCTTGAACCAAATCTTTTGTGCACACGCAAAAAATTTCGAAGCCGAAGTGTTTTGAAAAAAATCTATTCGTAAATATATCGAGGGCTTTCACGACACGGTTTAAAATTTTACTAAGAAATTTCGCCGGTGGAAATGTTTTTTTGAGCCGGTGCAGACCATACGCAACATAGAAGCCATCGATTGCATCAACTCTAGCACCTACCGATATCAAAAGGTTCTGTAGTTCTCTCCGTGAGTAGGATTTCTCATACCCATATCGATACGGGATTCGAAATATCCTTTGGAACCATTTGAAAAATGTATGTATGCCGTATGTATTTGCTACAGAAATGATAAATGTTCCTCCAGGCTTGAGTACGCGCAACATTTCTTTGACAGCGCTTTTCGGATGCTCAACGTACAAGATTACTACATCGCAAAAAACCACATCGAAGGTGTTCGCAGGAAAGGAGAGTTCGAACATGTCTTCTTGCTGTACAGAAACGTTTTTGACCTGCATCGCTTCCGCAAGAGAACGGACCTGCCTTAAAGACTCCGCGAGGATGTCAGTGAGCATGAAGGTGCTCTCCGGATTATCAAGTGCAAACTTGACTCCATAGCGTCCGCTTCCGCTTCCTACATCAAGGAAATGAAATGAAATGATTTTTTCGGCAGATAATTCTCAAAGATAGGATATGCTTCGACAAAAAGTTGATTACTAAAAACTTTGCTGTGGTCAGGATCGATTTCTTGATCCCACTCCTTTTTCCATATCGCATCAACTACGTCTTGATCCATTCAAGCAGTATAGCGAAAACAAAGATATATTGAAAGTAGCCAATATAAGTTTCATTTCTTTTGTAGATAAGTATCTCGGATAGAATATCTATGATTTCAAGTGTAGAAAAAAGTAGCGACAACTTTGAAGGAAACCATAGGAAACTGGGTTTGCGGGCGTCGGTATCCAATACAAATCAATCCGACGTTTCAGTACATATTTTTCAAGAAAGTCCGCAAAACCGCGCACAAGCTTAAAATTTGCGATTGCAGGCATAATCCTTTGTCCTCTCTTTTGCACTATAGAAAATCCAACGTCTTTAATTGAATCAAGTAATTCCCTTTCCGTATATTCGTGGAGGTGGTAAGGATTATCGCACCTGAACGGTGAAAGAACCTTTTTATTCGGAGTAGAAAGAAAAAAGAGTCCGCCAGGTTTGAGAACCCGTTTTACTTCTTTAAGAAACGCGATGCCGGTTTCTTTCTCGACATGTTCAAGAGATTCAAAAGACGTAACTACATCGAAGAAGCAATCAGGGAAGGAAATCTGTGCCATATTTCCGACCTGAAAATTAACCCTCGGGTAATGTTCTTTGGCATGCTGTATCGCTTCTTCGGAGAGGTCTATACCATATGCTTCCGCTCCATTGTCTTGATACATACTTGTGCCATATCCGGTTCCACAGGCGATATCAAGAACTTTTTTACCCCTAATAAACGGAAATAGAAAATTGTACCGTGCAAGATGGTCTTGCTGAACCCGATTGGGAACTTGATCAAGTACTACCTGCTCTCCGTGAAATTCCATAGTGTGTCTGGGTGATATTCTTGCGCCCTAATTTCTTGATACTATCATTGGTTTACCCTTTGAACCAAAAATCAAAGAGTTGTAAATTTCTACTTGCCGGCCCATGAGGACCTTGTTATCGTACTGCGTTTCTGCTTTCTTCCTGCCAGCTCGGCCGAACGACTCCCACAGCTCCGGGTGCTCCATGAGGTACGCGATTTTTTCCGCAAGCGCTTGCGGGTCCCCTTCCGGAACCAGAAAGCCGTTCACGCCGTCTTCGACCTGGTCGGGAAACCCACTATGACGCGTCGCGACGACGGGCATGCCTGAGGCGAGCGCTTGCGTAATGGCGAGATTCATATCATTCCATGTTTCCGTCCGGTGCAGTCTTCGAGGATTGGATGTAGATGTGGAAATTCTCGAGAACGGCATGCGCCTCTTCAAAAGGTATCTCGCCGGGGAATGTCATGAGATTCGCGATGCCGAGCGCTCCGGCGCGCACCAGAACGGACGGCCGGTAGACGACGAGTGTCAAGAAAATAAGAGCGGCTCTGAAAAAACGGAGGAACCGGCCCTTCGGCATCACAGGAATATGCGTCCGCTCTTTTATACGGTAGGTATGATAGCGCTCAACGGCACGCGAAGGATCCCCACTCTGAAACGCGAACACATCCACGGTAACGCTACGGTCAGTGAGATCGGCAATCTGGTTCACTATGAACGGCTCCGAAACGACTGGAAAGTCTTTGACGACAAATGCGACTCTCATGATTGAGACCCAGGGTACGAATTCACTGCGTCGATGACGGTGCTGACTTCAGGGTCGGTCAGCTCCGGAAATATCGGAAGCGATACCACCTCTGGCACGATGCGTTCCGTCATGGGGTACTCGTCCGGATTGACGCCGAGGAAAGAATACGCGGGCATGCGATAGATGGGAGTCGGGTAATGGATGGCAGTGCCGATGCCCTCTGACTCCATGTGCTTCATGAAACGAGCACGGTCGGCGACACGGACCATGAAAAGGTGCCACACGCCCTTCCGCACCCCATCGTCCTCAGACGGAATGGTTATCTCTGGGTTCGTGAGACCGGAGCGGTACTGCTCCGCGATAACGGCGCGGCGCGTGTTCCATTCATCAAGATGCCCAAGTCCCCACAAAAGGAGCGCGGCCTGGATTTCATCAAGGCGACTATTGACGCCCTCTTCCGAGGCATCATCGCGCTTCTCCCATCCGTACTGCCTAAGCCGTTTGAGACGCTCGGCAAGCTGAGCGTCATCAGTCGCGATGGCTCCGCCATCCCCTAATCCTCCGAGGTTTTTCGTCGGATAGAAGCTGAAAGCTGCGGCATCGCCGAATGTGCCAACCCGCTTCCCGCGGATGGTGGCACCATGCGCTTGTGCACAGTCTTCAAGGATGAAAATCCCCCGTTGCTTCGCAATAACGCTTATTGCGTCCATGTCAGCGGGAAATCCGTAGAGGTGAACGGGAATCACGGTTTTCGTCTTCGATGTAATGCGCTTCTCGAGATCCTTAGAATCAATAGTGAAATCTTCTGTGATGTCGGCGAAAACAGGCATCGCCCCAACCATGCGAACAGCGGCAACCGTTGCAGTTGCCGTATTTCCGACCGTGATGACCTCGTCGCCAGCCCCGACGCCCATCGCGCGGAGAGCAAGCGCGATAGCGTCAGTTCCCGACCCAACACCGACGACATGCTTTGTGCCAACATAGGCCGCGAACGCAGTCTCGAACGATTTCACTTCGGGCCCGAGGATATACCAGCCCGAACCGACCACACGTTCAATGATGCGAACAAGTTCGTCCTTGTGCTTCGTGGCGCGGCGCGAGAGATTATTAAACGGAATCTGCGACATGTTTTTTGAATTCATCATAATCGCGGATGTAGTCGCTTTCGTCGTACGGCTCGCTCGCGAGAACAAGCGCGATGGCGTCCGGAGTGAACGCGCTCATCGAGTGCCAGAGCATGGGCCCCAAGCGGACGCCGTCGCCATCCGCTGATACGCGGACATCCTCTTTTGTCCTGCCATCATCAAGGTGGAGCGTGAGGGCTCCCTGAAGCACGAACAGGGCCTGGTCGTTCTTCTTGTGGGCATGCCCGCCCCGGACCACTACCGGGTTGGAAACATCTTGAATAGTATAGATGCGCTTGATTGCAAACGGCACGCCAGGAGCGTCAAAAATAGCAAGGGTGCCTCGCGCTTGTTCACCTATTCTCTTCGGCGTTATGCGTCCTGAGTTCTGGACTTTCATGAATGAGTATCCTCCTTCGCGGTGCAATCGAACCCTATCGCCGGATCATCGAAGGGAATCCGCTCTTCGTCCAGATTCTTCGGGTCATACGCTTCACTTGTGTGATAGATGATACCCATCGCTGAATCGCCCAAGACCTGGTAGCCGTGGGCGACGCCGGGCGGTATTGCGATGACGTTCATGTCCTTTTCCCCGGCGTAGATGACCTGCGTGCCGTCCGATGTTTTCGAATCCTTCCTGAGGTCATGGAGGACTACACGCGCAGAGCCCTTCACGATAGCCCAGATGTCCCACTGCCGCTTGTGCCAGTGGAAGGCCTTAACGACGCCAGGATAGGTTTCTGCGTAGCTCGTCTGAAGGATTGGCTGGAATGTCGGCTCACCAGATTTGACCAGCTCAGCAAAAACCCCTCGGTCATCGTGATGTGAATTTTTCATTACATTAGTATCCAGAAGTCTTTATTCTCTAACTCGACTATAGTATAGAAAGTTGCAGGTAAAACAAGCTGCCCGTCCATCCCCGCCCGGCCCCAAGCGGACGGGGCATTGGCGGGCAGCTACCGTGGTGTTTTTCTGGGTACAGAGCGCCCACCGGGCCACTCACTACATGTCGCCATTCATCCCCGCGTCAGAGACGCGGGGCATTCTGGCAGACGCCAGTAACACAAGCGTCATTCCATATCGCCGTCAGTCGCTGTTTTTGAAGGTTGGACATAGATATGTTTCTTTAAAAAAAGCTGGATAATATCTTCGATTTTTAAGTACCCTTCAAATGTCACCGTATCTTCGAGCCCCAAGTCCTTTACCATAGTGCGTAAGGTCAATTCCAAAGCGCCGCCTCCAATAATACTGATATGAAAAGGCTGTCTAGACTTTGTCTTAAGAATTGTAGCTGCGCGTAGCAAGTCATCAAATCCTTTTTTTTCCACGAAACGACCGACCGAAACAATTTCCACCGTCTCTCCGATTTTAAGAGATCGTTGAGCAAAAGGGAGTTCGTCCACATCAACTGAGATTGGAAGGACGGTAATCTTTTCTATTGGAATGCCAAGAGGTACCACGCGATTCAGCATGTCATTACTCATGACAAGAAAATGCGAGCATACATTAGCAAGTTTTGTATAGTAGCCTGCCCCCTTCTCTTTCGGAATGTGGCTCACATCATAGCCGTAGAACGTGGTTATAAATTTTTGTTTTTGAGCAAGAATTTCACGAATGACAAGATACTTGTTTGCAACTGGTCCGAAGTGACAGTGAACCAAATCAAAGTCAGAACCAAGAAATGGTTCAACCCAAAACAATGTTTTCAAAGACAAAGCATTTACTCCGTACTTAAAGGGGTTTAGTGCTCTAAAAAAACTCATTGGTTTCTTTTGTAAAAGAGAAACGAATTTTGGAAGTGCCTTCTGCAAGCGTTCAAGAAAGGATGTTGGGACATCAAGATATACAACTCTTTCTGACAAGCCGTATTTTGTATATCTTTCTGACACATATTCATCATCTCCTCTTCGGAAAGAAAATACTTGCACGTCCACTCCCCGATCGATCAGGTCCGCAACTTGGTTGATGATGAATGTCTCAGAAACTACCGGGAACATACCTACAATAAATGCAACTTTTTTGGGCTGTTGATTCATAGCGGTTGTGATCAACGTAAGTTATTTTTTTACCACTACAAACACTTCAAATTCAAAAAATCGCGAACAGAAACGACCAGTTATAGCATCTACCGACTTTGTGATGCGATTGAATACTTTCCCCAGAATACTAAAAAACAAGCTATGCACCTTCAGACGATACACTCCATACGCGGGATAAAATCCATCAAGCGCCACTAACTCTAACTCCAAAGCTTTTACTAAAGTTGCAAGCTCAGAACGAGAATAAGATTTTTCATATCCGTACCGATACTTAACTCCAAAAAAACGAATTAAAATCTTAAACACTGTATGAAAATTCCATTGATTTACAGCGGACACAATAAGAATTCCATCTTTCTTTAAAACGCGACGCATCTGTCTCATGGCAACTTCAACTTCGGGCAAATGCTGAATAACGACATCGCAAAAAACAACATCGAAAGTGCTGTCAGAATATGAGAGCGTATTGATATCCTGCTCGTCAAATACCACATTTGGAACCTTGATACTTTCTGCAAGGTTTCTACCTATGACTAGAGATTCTGGAAGAATATCCGCTACAGTTACGGTACTATTTGGAAAATCGCGAGCGAATGCGACGCCGTAACGACCAGTACCTCCCCCAATATCAAGAATCTTTTTTACTTCCTGAGGAATATATTTTTTAAAAATCGGATACCCTTCAACAAAAAGACGGTGTTTGAATAGGCTGGTTTGACTTTCCGAAGACTCACTTCGCCATACGTCCGACCAAATATTGTTTATATCATCTTGATTCATGTGCGATACTTTCTTTCACTAAGAATAGTTATACTGCATAGAGTACTACACTGACCTCCATGGGAAAACTAAAGGAACTAAGCAATACACTTATACGATGGGCCGAGAGAAAAACCCGCCTTAACCTCCGGCACCACTTAAAGGGCTGGGCATGGCTCATGTCGGGACAGGTTGTGGGGACTCTAAGTGCGCTACTGCTCGCGCTCGGATATGCTCATTTTATACCAAAAGAAGTATATGGAACATACAAATATATTTTGTCAGTTCTGGGAATATTGGCAGTTTTTACTCTTCCCGGCATGGGAGATGCAGCCTCACGAGCAATTGCGCAAGGTAAAGATGGACCTTTTTGGCCAACCTTTTACGCTCGGTTACGGTTTGGAACTATTGGTGCTGTCATCTCAGCCCTCGTCGGAATCTACTACTTTACACTTGGAAACTCGCTTCTCGGTGCAATCTTTTGTGCTGTAGCGCCTTTCTTGGTATTTTCAGAATCATTTTCACACTATCAGGCACTTCTACTTGGGCGACAACTATTTCGTACGTACTCAATAAGCGGAGTCATCCTACAGCTCGCTGCGTCCGTCTCTATTTTTCTAGTAGTCATCACCACCGATAACATTTTTATAATAGTTCTTGCGTACTTTGCAATTTTTACAATACTTCGCGGACTTCTTCTACTCTATGTAATTCGAAAATATCCCCTAAACGGACTCCCGGACACTGGGGCACTCCGCTATGGTGGACATATGAGTATTGCTAATATCCTGAACGCAGGAAGCGGGCAACTCGACATTATTCTACTCTGGCATTTCCTTGGCCCTATACCTCTTGCTATTTATGCATTTGCGCAAGCAGCGTCTGACCAGGCAAGAAAAGCATTCAAACTAGTTACCACAGCAATGGCATTCCCTAAGCTTGCAAGCTTAGAGACTCAATTTATAAAACGGGAACTTCCGCACAAGATTCTGCTTGCTCACGGAATCACTATTCCTCTTGCAATTCTTTTAGCGGGCATTGTTCCGTACGTATACACGCTCCTCTTCCCTACCTATACAGAATCAATTCCGTATGCACAGGTTATGATGCTCCTGTTAGCATTCTCACCTATCCGACTTATTTCAACAGCGATCAACGCAAAAGGTTCCATACGAGACATTTATCTTATGAACGTATCCGGCTCGGTACTGCAAACCATATTGCTTCTTATACTCATTCCTTCGTTTGGACTTTGGGGTGCAATTCTCGCCACCCCACTACAGTCGCTCATCTCTAATATCTTATTTATCCGTATTTTTCGGTCCCTCTAGCTTCTGAGCAATGATAAGGTTATTGCCCGGTCCAAGCGGTAGATATAAGTCCAATAAACCAAGTAGTTTATAGAAAGGCGTCATAATAAAATTGACGAGTTGGGAAAGTTTACCTCCCCAAGAAAGTAGCTTTTCGAGTTCCCAAGCAAGGACACCCCAAAGCGTGAACGTATGTCGCGCCAGTAGAATTTTAAAACCCAATCTCTCCAAGGTGAACTTGAGTTTTTTCAATGTTCGCTGTTCGCCGATGTGCTCGTGTACCTCCCACTCATGGAAGCGAGAAAACCAAGAACGAGGGAAAATATGCAGTTCAACACTCTCGCACGGCACTGCTAGATAGAGAAAACCAGCGGGACGCAGGGCATTAAAAAAATTTACTACGACCACTTCATTATTCGCAATGTGTTCCAAGGTATCAATAGAAACAATGAGGTCCTCGCTATCTTGTGCCTGTCGCTCTGTTAAGTCCCCAGTTTCAAATGAAAGATTTGGCAGAGTAAATCGTTTCCAGTCTTCCACCGGTAAGAGGTCAATCCCACGTACGCGAGCCTGAGGCGCCCATTGTGCAATAAGATGCGAATACTGACCGTTGCCACATGCACCATCAAGAACGGTTTTTATTTTTCTAAGAGGAATATACTTCCGTACATAGTGCGAAAAATATAAGCCTCGAATCCATGTACCCATGTGTGCCGGACGAAACGGTTCATGGGTCAATAAAAAACGTTTGATTCTGGAAAACATATTTATCTGGCAAGCAACCAATGAATACAGTATCGCGGATTTCCTGATAACTGAAAGGCTCTTAAAAAATAATGTCTAGCTTTTGTGCGCTCCCCAGCGTCACGACACCACAGCGCAAGCCAAAAATACTGCTTTGCGAGCTTGCCGGGATGCGCTGCAAAAAGCGCAGTGTGTTTTTCTAAAACCATTTCTTTACCTCGGATGCGCCGGTATATGTCTCCGCCGATATGCTCATGGGGAAGCATATTCATGATAGTAAGCGGCTTATTAATCCCAAAGCCTTTATACTTTCGTGTAATACGAATAAGGAGCTCGGCTTCTTGGTGCGAAGGCAGGGATTCATCAAAAAAACCAACACTACTGAACACTTCCCTTTTTACAATGAGCGTACTGGTCAGAAAGCCTTTAAATCGCGTTAGGACAATATCAGCAAAATCGTGAACACCGTCCTCGACATGATTTATATGTTCATCTGATTCACTTATAATACGCGCCCCTGAAACACAAAACCCGACTTCCGAGGGAGTGTCTACCATCCTCTGCATCTGAATGGAGAGCTTTTCGGGGAGCCATTCGTCGTCGTCGTCAAGAAATGCAATGAAATCCCCTTTTGCTTCTTTAATCCCAAGATTCCGTGCTGCTCCACCTCCATGAACGCCGATATTTTTAATGTAACGAATGCGGGAATCTTTAAAACTTTCGACCGCTTGGGCTACACTTTCCGTGCCGTCGTCCACCACAATAATCTCAAAATCTTGGAAGGTTTGCATCAACACCGACTGTATAGCCTGGGATAGTAAATCAGGGCGGTTACAGGTTGGAATAACTACGGAAACTTTTGGCATAAACATTATGTAGAAAAAAATTTCTCTAACCTCAGAGTCTGTTCTTTCCATGTGGGCATACCAAGAATATATTCCATTCCCTGCCTAGCAATGAACTGACGGAGTGCAGAATCGACAATAAGGCGTTCGACTTGGACTTCTAAGTCTCCGGCATTTCGACGCTTTGCCACGAGCGCAGTTTTTTCGTGGACGGCATAGTCTCGTGAACCGCCGTTATCGTACGTAGCCAGCGCAGCTCCACATGCCATTGCCTCCGCGGAAGGCAAGCCGAAACCTTCATCCCACGACGGACAAACGAAAATATCGGCATTCGAATACAATTCTGCAAGTTTATGTTGTGGCGGATTGTAATGGTACTCATCATAAGCATATTCAAGACCTCTTTTCTGTCTTGTTCCAAACATAATAAGTCGCACCGCAGGATATCGCTCCTTTAAGACACTAACTATTTCGACACCCTCTTTGGTACCCTTCCATAAATATGGGTGATGCAAAAGTAGAATCCGAATGGTCCCATCGTTAATAGCGCGTGGAAGCTTTCTAAACTGTGTTGTATCTATAGGGTTCAACAGCAAAAAAGGTTCTTGCTCATATGCATGGAGGACATCACGAAGCCAAGAGGAAACAACAATTTTCTTTGATTCTGTCCGATACGTGTGATCAGCAAGTTCCCTACTACCGTGGTACAGTCCTTCGTCATGCTGGATAAGGTAATACTTCCGACCTTTCGAAACAGGATATTTTTCAAGAAAATTCATCGACTGGAAAGAGGTTGCGACAGTGACATCTGCCTCTGCAATACACTCAGAAGTCAAAGCGGGCACGCGCAGCACTTGCGCCGTGAAGTTGTTTATCCAGTTTGGGTAGCCCAGCCGTAAATAATTAGCTACCGCGCGACGAACCCGATTATTACTTTGGACGTACACTCGCACGAGATGTCCACGTTTCTGAAGTAGGTTGGCATACGTAAGAGCAACGCGTGTACCACCGGAAATACGCAGGTGGGGTAGCAGAAAATTAATCTTCAGCATGTGTTTCCTGGCTGCGAGTTTCGAAAGTAGTAGCAAATACTTTTGCTGCAGATGACGCTTTCCATTCATTAAATGTGGGCGCCAAGTTATCCGATTCGTTCACAGCGGGATTTACATTCGGCCAGACGATACTTATATCTATATCATCCCAACGAATGGTGCCGCTCCCAGACGCATTGTGAATCTCAGACAATTTATAGAGCACTTCGGCACTCTCAGATAGAACGCAAAAACCAAAAGCAAAACCAAAAGGTAAAAATAATTGCCGTTTATTATCCGAGCTGAGCTCAACACCCTCCCACTTCCCAAACATTGAAGAATTAGGACGGATATCAACTCCAACTGCAAAAATACTGCCCGATGCGACACGAACCAATTTATCAGTAGGTTTATCGAACTGAAATTTTAGGCCCCGAATCACCCCCTTTACTGAATGCGAGTGACTATCCTGCACAAACTCCTTGGAAATACCAAGTGATGCAAAAATATCTTTTCTGTATGTTTCCATGAAAAACCCTCGATTGTCTTCGTACACATCGGGCTCAATAATACAAAGTCCCGGGAGAGATGTTTTAATGCATTTCATATATAGCCAACCATTATCAATAGTACTTCGCTTTCGACTGGAGCTCGTAATGCATCACGTATTCTTTCTTGCGTTTCAGCTTTCGCCACCACATCTCATGATCGACATACCACTGCACGACCCGAGGAAGCTCGGCAGCAAAGTCATGCCTGCGCTTCCAGCCGAGCTCTCGTTCCAGCTTGGAAGAATCGATCGCGTAGCGCATGTCGGCATTCGGACGATCGGGGACCCTGTCGAGATGATCTTCGATATCCTTGCCGAGGTACTCGGCAACTCGCGTGAGAACTCCGATATTCGATTCATGTTCTCCCGCGATATTGTAAATCCCGTTTTCTTCGCCTTTTCGCGCTACGAGATCGATGGCCTCGCAGACATCTTCCACATAAACCCATTGCCGGAGATGCTCTCCGGAACCGTGGAGCGGGATTTTTTTGCCTTCGAGGAGGTTGGTGATGCCGAGCGGTATGAGCTTTTCCGGATACTGGTACGGGCCGTAATTATTAGTGCTGCGGATGATGCGGACTGGTGTTTTCGATGTTTTCATCATGGATTGGAGAAGCATATCAGCCGCTGCTTTAGAACTTGCGTACGGGTTTGCTGGCCAGAAAGGAGCGTTTTCTTTGACAAAGCCCTGCTCCTCAGGAATAGAGCCGTACACTTCGTCCGTTGACGCGTGCACCATGATCCCTCCAAAACGTGCGACCATCCGCGCGAGAATAAGCGCACCTTCGACATTGGTACGGACGAAATTCGAGAAGTTGAAGAAAGACCGATCGACATGGCTCTCGGCTGCAAAATTAAAGACATAGACGAACTTGTGTTTCTCAAAAAGCGTCTCGAGAAGCTCTTCGTCGCTGATATCGCCCTTGACGAACACATAGCGACCCCCCTCTTCCGGAACAGCGAGTTCAGCGGCTTCTATGTCTTCAAGGTTTTCTGGATTCCCCGCATAGGTAAGTGCATCAAGCACATAAATGCGATAGTCGGGATATTTTGTATAGAGATACCGGACGAAATTCGACCCGATGAATCCGCACCCGCCCGTTACCAAAATATTCTTGAGTTCTAGCATGAATGATGAGTCATTCAGAAGATCCTCGGCCAGTATGTGTTCGGAACCACTCGACGGTCTTCACGATGCCTTCGTCAAGCGAATACGCGGGCTTCCAAGAAAGCAGCTCCGCAGACTTCGAAATGTCAGCTTGCCAGAGGGCCCTGTCGTAGGAAACATCTTCCCCGCTCCATGAAACAACGCTTTTCGAGCCCGTATATTTAAGCACGGATTCCACGAGCTTCTCAAGGGTCGTGGCCGTGCCAGAACCGCCATTAAAGGTGTGCCCGGGATGTGTGCCTGCGTTACTGGCGGCGCGAACGAAAAGGTCGACGAGGTCGTCTATATAGACAAAATCGCGCGTCACATTGGCTCGAGAAAGGCGTATATCCGATCCGGACAACGCCTTGACAATTACTTCATAGACCAGCTTGCCCTTTTGGACGGAAGGTCCGTACGGCGTAAAGACCCGCACCGTGACAAACGGTTTCGATTGATACTTGCCTAGGGCCTGGGCATAAAGGGTCCCTGGCACGCGTGAGATGCCGTACAACTCCATCGGCTCCAGTGGGTCGTCTTCGCGCACCGGCCATGCTTTAGGGCCTACCTCGACAAATGTTGTGGTATTGACGAAGAATTCGAGCGGAATCAGCGATGCGGCTTCCATGAGATTGATCGCGTTTTGAGCGTTTCCGCGAAAAAGTTGCTCCATGGTCGGATGCGCCGCATAAGATTGGTTAACGGCAGCAAGGTGAAATATCCCCTGCGGCGAAACAACCCCAAGCGCACGCTTCACCTCTTTGTGGTCGTCGAGGTCGATGGTGTGAAGTGTGGCACTCGGCAACAAGGCCTTGAGCATCTCGGTGTCGGTGTGTTCGCGTATGAACAGGTGCGTATCAGCACCTTCTCGTATGAGGCGTTTGGTGAGGTGCGAGCCGATGAATCCCGCACCACCGGTAACCAGTATCCGTTTTCCCGAAAATGACATAGGCGCGAAGTACATACTAATAAGAGAGTACCAGAAAAGTCACGGTCAGGTGGCACTGAAAAAACGCGTACGGATGACCTCGACAAGGGCCAGTCCTATGACGGTCGGCGTCCCGTGTTTCAAGAATGTGTCATACGCTGCACGGCCCATGGCGTCCGCTCTGCGGCTTTCCTTAAGCTCTAGAATCTTTCGTGCGAGCTCTTCATGGTCACCCGGTTTCATGCCGATGACATCCTTGCCTGGCGTAAATACTTCCTCAAGCGACCCAGGAGAGGCGTTGATGCTCACCCGCCCCATCGCGGCGGCCTCCCATAGCTTCGTCGGAATGGCGCGGATGACCCGAGGTACATCGCCAATGAGCCCGATGCACACATCGGCATTCTTTACATACTCGGCTATCTCCTCTTGTGGAAGGAATTGTTTGAATGTGACATTCGTGGTGCCAAGCGATTCCGCGAGCGCTTTGGTCCGTTTCAACTCCTGACCACTACCGATTAAAGTGAAGTGCACTCCCTTCTCCCCCAGAAGCACCGCCGCGCGCACAATCACATCAGTTCCTTGCATGGGAAAATATTTTCCGTGGAATTCGACTTCAAAATCCCTGGGGTGCTCGGTCCGTTCGCGTGGATAAAAGATGTCCGTGTCAGCGCCTACATACACGAATGCGAGTTTCCGTTCCGGCACCCCGAAGGTCGTGCGAAAATACCGCGTGTGCAATTCTGTGTCGAGCAATACGAGATCCGAGACGGCACAACCGAGCCAATCAAGTAACCGATACAGATACGCCTTGAGCGAGTGCGGACGGACGAGCCTCCGGTCAAACACAAAATTGTCATACTTTGAGAATAGGGCTTCCCAGATGAGGTGCCTCGCACCGATGCACCTCGCAAAGACCGGCATGAGGCGCGAGTCGCCATACCCCACGATCATCGCGTCGTAGGTACCCCGGTACGCTCGAAACCGCCGCCAGAGACGGAGATACATCCCGATTCCGCCCGTGCGCTCATTCATCTCGATAACGGTAACGCCGTTTTGCCGCAACCCCTTGAGAAGGATGCGCGTTCGTGTGTAGTCCGGATTGTAGTCACCGAAATAGAGAACGATCATGGTGTGAGTGCGGCCAGTATACGCTTCGCGCGCGCTTCCTGGATGCCCTTATTTCGCGCCGAGGCGCCGCCCTTCTTGGGCGCATTCGCTACGGTCCGTATGGAGAGGTCAGGAAACGCGGCAGATACCTGTTCGGCGCCCTCTCCGTCGTCAACCACAATGACTTCGACATCCTTGAAAGTCTGAGTTGCGACCGAAGCAAGGGCTCGTCGCAGAAGCACGAGACGATTCTTGGTCGGTACGACGATGGAAACCCGCAGCATTACAGATACTACTCCGCCCATTGCCCTTAGGTTTTGAGGAGATATCCTTTCGGGTTGTAGGTGAGCCAATACTTCTCACGGCTCCTGTCCGAACGGAATTCCGGGTGAGATGCAAGGAGCTTCACTATGGACTCCATAGGACCCGGCCCGAAATCTTCATAGGTAGGATTCCCGTTCACATAGCTGTCTTCAACGATGAGATAGATGCCGGCGACGCGGACGCCTTGTCGGATTTTTTTCAGGATTTTCTCCAGCATGCGCCTTAAAACAAAGGATAAATGAACGGCGCCAACACGCTCCCCTGTGCGACCAAGAACAGAGCGCCCACGCCGAGAAGGACAAGGACAATCGGAATGAGCCAGAATTTCTTTCTGATGGTCAAAAACTTCACGAATGAAATGATGCCGGAAAAAGCATTCATACTCGGCACATCATACCATCAGTAGGGCTCTCGCATGTCGCGGGACTTTACAGCGGAAACCCAATAGGTTGGCCCTCGTTTCGAGATCCGCATGTGGAGCGCGTCTCTCCGTGCGATGCGCATGATGAACGCGATTGGAGTAAAGACAAACAAAAACATAATGATGAGGAGTCCGCGGAACACGAAGTACCCGATAATGATGCCGAGCGACATCCAGAGCCGGTAAGGTACCGTGAGGAGTTTCGGAGCTGCAAAACCGAGAACCACGAGGAGCGCGCCTATTGCGCTAGCGACAGCGTGCGCCGGTGCGAGACCGTCCAGGAAAGCGAAAAACGCCGCCAAACCGATAACAATCACTCCCACAAGATATCCGAATTCCCTGAGTTTCTTCTCGCCGAACGGCATCGCCATAACCTCACTCCGTATGATGGAAAAGATTTTCATGGTTTTTGTATCTCGTCGTATACGGCCTGTGCGAATACCTGGTACCCCGCTGGAATGGGGTGGCCGTCCCAGGTTTTCGGATATAGAGATTTCCCTTCCGTGAGCGCATAGTATTGCACCGGTCCGTACCCTCCGACACCCATGTTGTACACCGATGCGTGCATGAGGCGTCCCAAGTCCTACGGCCAGTTCTGGGATACGCTTCCGTTCTGTCCAAATGTCATGGAATCACCTAGGGCAACGATATCCGCCAGCTCCGGAACCGATTCGTTGTTGAAACCGTTTACATCGACAACAAAACCGGGACTCACGGGAGAGCCGGGAATCAGTGTGTACCCAAGAGCCGAATCCGGCATCCTTATCTCTCGATCGGAGACCGCTCCTGTGCGCGGCAGGACGATCCTCAGTAAGAGCTCGGCGCACATAAACGTGACCACGGTCGCAATGCTGACTATCAAAACGTTGAGGAGCCATTCTTTCTTTAGAGATTTCATACGCCTACTGAAGAAGCAGACCCCTGACAGATAGATCTTTGAAAAGACCTTCCGCAATCACCCGATATCCGGCTGCTTTCGGATGCCCGTCCATCGTAGTTCCGTATACCACGATCCCGGAACCCATGGCAGAAACCATCGGTTCGAGCGCCGAGAAACAGACAAGGCCTTCCTCCGAGCAGAATGAGTTAATTTCCTCGAGGAGTTCGGTCTCCTTCTTATCATAGGTCTCGAATTCGGCCGGCGCGTCTTCTCCGCGCGTTTTCATATACTCAAGGTACACCTTCTCTTTTGTCGGAATCACGAGAATCGCGAAGCGGACGCCGGCATCATCGAACATGTTTTTCATGATGCGAAGCCGGTCCTTCGATATCCGCCAACCCTCGTTGGCTTGGGGACTCTCGAGATCGACGGTGTCCAAGCGGTAGGATGGACTCAAGACGGTCTCGAGTGCAGGGTTGGTGTCATAGACATAGGCGATATCCGGATATGCCTTTGCGAGATCCCTGACCCCCTCCTGTTTTTCGCTCCTCGTCTTTGCGAGGCCGAGAGATTCGCGCATGTCGCGCGTTGCGTTTCCCAGAAGCGCATAGACACGGACGTTAGCGCGAATCCACATTCTGATCTTCAAGAGTTTATAGGAGAACGAGCCTGGTAAGACACCTGAACCTAGAAGCGTTCTGAAATCCGTAGTTGAGGCAACCGATAGGGGCGCCGGACGGTCGTAGGTGGTATCCCGGAGGTTGGCCCACTGCGGAAAGTCATAGGCAAGGATCTCTGCGTCCGTGAGATCATTGCCGAGATATAAGCCGACGATGACGAGTGAGGGGTTGAGCGCTAGAGCCTCCGGCGCAAGAGCGGCGTACTGTACCGGACCATATCCGCCGATAGCCATCGAGTAGGCGGTTGTCGTGGCGAGGCGGGCCAGCACGTGCGGCCAAGCCTCCGATGATAGCGCGTTGTTGCCCTCAGTCTGAGAATCGCCGATCGCGACGATGGCGGCCTGGTCGATCGCTTTGGGGTTCCTGAAGCCGCGTGAATCATAGTCTCCGCCAGGTATGTGCCGATTGCGCATGACGGGGTCGTAAACGACCTTCTCATGAGTGTTGAGCCGAAGGCCGATCTCCGCGATAACAAGACTGAAGAGAATGGCGCCCACAATGATGAGGGCGTTTATCATCCAGATCTTTTTAATCCGATTCATATCGCTTTTTCCAATCATCCTCCTCGACGTACGCGGGCTGCTTGGACTTCAAGAGGAGGCAGTTCTCGATGAGAAGCGCGTCCATCTCGGTCCGCATGAAGCAACGATAGGCGTCTTCAGGTGTGGCGACAATGGGTTCGCCGCGCACATTGAATGAAGTATTCACGATGACCGGAGAACCGGTTCTTCGGTAGAACGCGTCGATGAGGGCGTGAAACCGCGGATGTGCGTCCTCAGAAACCGTCTGGACTCGGGCTGAATAGTCGACATGGGTCACGGCGGGTATGTCCGAGCGGGGCACATTGAGCTTCTCGATGCCGAAAAGATTTTCTTGTGATGGCATCATCGTCTTTCGATGCCTCTGGGTGACGAAAGCCGTGATGAGCATGTAGGGCGACGGGTGTCCGCCGGTTTCGAAATATTCTTCGGCATGCTCCGCGAGAACCGCAGGAGCAAAGGGGCGAAAGCTTTCGCGGAATTTTATCTTCAGATTCATCGTCGACTGCATTGCTGGATTCCGTGCATCTCCGATGATGGAGCGCGCGCCTAACGCCCGCGGCCCGAACTCCATCCTGCCTCGGAAGAGACCTACGACCTTCCCCTCGTCCATGAGTCGTGCAACCTCGTCGTTCGCGTCCGCTTCCGCAAGAAGCCGATATGGTGCGCCGACCGAACGAAGGTACGCTTCAGCATTCGCATCGGAATATGAAGGTCCCAAAAGCGATGCGCGCTGGGAGTCGGTGATGCCGTCTGCCGTGCGCGGCTTGCCGTAATGGGTATGCCAGAGCGCAAGCGCTGCGCCGAGGGCGCCCCCCGCATCCCCTGCCGCCGGCTGAACCCACAAGCCCTCGAATATCCTTTCACGGATGATGCGCGCATTCGCGACGCAATTAAGAGCGACTCCGCCGGCCATGACCAAGTATCGCTCGCCAGACTTTTCACGGACATAGCGCGCGAAGGTGAGCATTACTTCTTCGGTCACCGCCTGTATGGATGCCGCGATGTCCATGTCTTTTTCGGTCAACGGCGACTCGGGCGAGCGCGGAGGTCCTCCAAAAAGCGTATGGAATCGCCTGTTCGTCATCGTGAGTCCCGCAGCATAATCGAAATAGCGCATGTCGAGGCGGAACGAACCGTCCTCTTTGAGTTCGATGAGCTTCTCAAGGATGAGGTCCTTGTAGCGGGGCTTCCCATAAGGCGCGAGGCCCATGAGTTTGTACTCTCCGGAATTCACCTTGAACCCGGCGTAGTAGGTGAACGCAGAATACAGAAGGCCCAATGAATGCGGAAATTGTATTTCCTCCTTTGGTTCGAGTGTATTCCCGTTCCCTATGCCCCACGATGCGGTCGCCCACTCCCCGACGCCATCAACGGTTATCACGGCTGCGCGCTGATACGGCGAGGGGAAGAACGCGGACGCCGCGTGCGACTGGTGGTGTTCGGCGAAAAAGACTTCTCCTTTCCAGCCAAGCTCATCCTTGATGATTGAGGACATCCAGAACTTCTTCTTGAGCCATTCGGGGAGCGCAATCAGGAAGGACGCGAGACCCTTCGGCGCGAACGCTAAATAGGTTTCAAGGATGCGTTCGAATTTCAGGAACGGCTTATCGTAAAAGACAACAGCGTCGAGGTCTTTGACCGCGATGCCAGCTTCTTCGAGACAATACGCAATCGCATGCTTCGGAAAATCCGGGTCGTGTTTTTTACGGGTGAAGCGCTCCTCTTGCGCCGCCGCGACGATGCGTCCGTCCTCAATCAGCGCCGCGGCGGCGTCATGGTAATAACAAGAGATGCCGAGGATGTGCATACGGTACTAGTGTGCCATTGCTGGAACTGTCTGTGAAGTTTGCACGACGCACGCTCCCTGCTTACTTTGAGTCAAAGTATCCCTTTTTCATATGTGGCGTATACCCGAAGAATTGGTTGTCCCTCGAATCTTCCTCAATGATCTTAAACTGAAGCCCGTTCTTCCACGCGACGTAATTGAAGGAGAGTTGGTCCCTGCGGCTTCCCTGTTCGATTTCACTCCACCAATTCTCCATCACGCCAGCCACATCGGGCTCGTTATGTCTCCATACGAGCTCCATGCTTGAGAGAGGTCCGTGATGTCGGGGGGTATCCTTCCGCCCGGTATCGATCAATCTGGGTTTTTATCGTAGCGGGATTATCCTTGTACTTGCCATCCGCCGCCAGAGACGGAGATACATTCCGATTCCGCCCGTGCGCTCATTCATCTCGATAACGGTAACGCCGTTTTGCCGCAACCCCTTGAGAAGGATGCGCGTTCGTGTGTAGTCCGGATTGTAGTCACCGAAATAGAGAACGATCATGGTGTGAGTGCGGCCAGTATACGCTTCGCGCGCGTTTCCCATGTGTACGACAAAGAAAGCGCCTGTGCGTGCGTCGCGAGGCGCGCACAAAGCGCGGCATCGTCCTTCAGGCGTACGAGTCCAGCAGCGAGCGCTTCGGGGTCACCAGATGGCACAAAGAGAGCCTCTTCGCCTGTAAGGATTTCGCGGATTGACGGAAGATCTGAGGCCACGATAGGCTTTCCTGCGGCGAGGTATTCGAAAAGCTTTATAGGCGAAGTGAACCTCTCAGACTCTTCATTTTTACGGGTGTTCGGAAGGACAAGCACGTCCGCAGAGCGCAGATACTCTCCGATGTCCGTTCTCCGCACGCGGCCCATCTCGAAGACGCCATTTCGCTCGCCCTTCGCCGTACTGCCGAGTACCACGAACGAAACGCCGGGTGCATGGCGTGCTGCGTTACGAAACACAGAGACGCCCTTCCACGGCTCTTCTGAGCCAGCGTAGAGCGCAAGAAACCCCAGAGGGAGACCAAGTTCTTCCCGCGAACGGATGGGCCCTTCGAAACGGAGCGGATCGAAACCGTTCGGAGCCACGACAGTGCGGGTAATATCGCGCTCTCGGAATGCATCCTCCGTGCCTCGTGAATTGCAGACGATGAGGTGGCATCGTCTGACGAGAACCGCTGTCAGCCATCCCGGAAATCCGCGCGGCATGCGATGAGCTTCGAAGATGGTCGGATGCGTTTTCGAAAACGCCCATGCGATTTCCGGTTCGCGGGTATAGATGATGCCTGGCGGAGGCAGCGCGCTCAGCAATTTCATCATGAACAGCATCCGCTGGAGAAGGAAGAATGGCGCACTCGTCAGGCCGCTTCCGACAAAATCCGGAACCGGCATCCTTTCGATGCGGAAATCGTCTGATGTTCCGTAATAAGAGAAAACATCTTCGGTAATCTGGTTCTTCCTCGTCGGGATGAGGAGGAGGACATTTTTTCCGGCCTTCGCGAACATCGACGCCATCGCAGTGATGGACACGCCATGAGCCTTTTCCGTGGGTATCCGCGCGGCGGTCGCGTAGGTCAGGTGTTCCGTAAGGATGCTCATCAAGGGCGGTGCGTTCCCAGAGATTTTTCGATAGCGGACGCCTATCAAAGAAAGGAGGGACATGACGCGCGGAAAATCCTGCTCCGCCGTATCGGCCGCGCGCTCCGCAGCTTCAGGCCCAAATTCCGACCTCGGCAATGAATCGCGGTTCGCGAGGCGCAAATCGCGTTCTGCTTTCGATACATCAAGAACGACGAGAAGATCGGGCTTCGGGAGAATCTCCAGGTATGCCTTGAGCACATGCTCCGGAGGCGGCACCTCAAAAACGGAGAGAGGGTTCTGGAAATGCCCTTGGTCGATGATGACGATTCGCCCATCGCGCGCGGCGTGACGCGCGAGGATATATTTCGCGTTGTGAACGAGAAAAGTGTTCATGAAAAGGAGATGTCGCGCTTCCGGCGGCGCATACTGAAAAAGCGCTGAGAGGAGGCACACGGAACGAAACGGGTAACGGAGCATAAACCAGAGATTGAGAATGACGAGGGCGGCCTGCCCGGGAGCCTGGACGAGATGGATGCGCTCGCTCTCCCACAAGCGCGCGAGGGTCGTCTTTCCTGATGCGGGAAGGCCAAAAAGCTCAATAATCATATGAGGGGTTCGATATCCCGATAATCCCATACCGCAGGCATCGGCCGAGGACGGCGGACCAGAAACTCCCCAGCTCCCCCTGCCAGCAGCTTTTTCATGAGCCGTGCGGTGTACGCCGGAGCGCCAGTCGCCCCTGGAGAGTTGTAATTCAGGATATGCAAGGACTTCGGGCCATCTTCTTCAATGACTTCTTTCACGAATCTGCCGTCTGGGCCGACGACGGAACTCCGGACTCCGGAGGAGCCACGCTCAACCAGGTCCGCGGGCGTGAGCTTCGGAATGAAGCGCTGAACGCGATTCGCCATCTCGCTTCGCGAGAACGAGCTTTTCCACTCCGTAGCCGCAAGCTTCCAAAATTCCGCGCTTCCGAAAAGACGCATGAGGTTTGGGTGAAAGAGGTGTGGTACGGCTTTCATGAAACTCCCCGCATCAGGAGCAAACCCGTCGTATGTGTAAGGACCGATGACAGGAACGGCGGTGGGACCGATATCAACGCGCCCGTCAGAGCGCACGATCCAATGAGGGTCCAAGAACGGCATCTCGGGGTGGCGCGGGACCGAATAGATGTTCCGCGATGCGAGGTGCGATTTCGCCGCCGTGACGCTCCAATACTCTCCCCTGAAATTGAGCGCCGTGAGATTCTTCGCAACGCCCATCAGGTTCGCGAGCGCGAGCGAATTCCCTCCCGCGCAGTTCACGAGATACCGTGCAGAAAACGAGCGTCCATCTTTCGCTCTTACCACGAGGTCGCTACCAGCGTCGATTATCGACGAAATATCCGCCCCGAACGCGAACGACACGCCCCGCTCTTCCGCGTCGTGGCGGAGGGCTTTCGTGAAAAGTCCAAAGTCAACGGCGACATCCGTTTTCGAGAGGAGCGCCTTGGTGCAGACGACATTCGGCTCAAGACGGCGCGCTTCTTCGTTGGAGAGCAGTGTCACCTCCCCTTCGGGGATGCCATTAGCCGAAGCCCAGCGCAGATAGGTCTCAAGCGTGCGGACATCCATCTCATCGAGGGCAACTTCCATGGTGCCCACTTCCCGCCATGGAAGTTTCCGCGCCGTGGCATATGACTTCCACAAAAGATACGAGTGCTGAACTGCCTCTGCAAAAACGCGCTTTTTCTCGGGGTCAAGATAGAAGGGGCGATGGATAACTCCCGTATTCCGGCCGCTCATGTGCCGGGCGAGATCATCCTCTTTTTCGATGACGGTTATCTGCGCGCCATCGTAGACGGTCGAGAGCCAATAGGCGAGCGTAGTTCCGAGGATGCCACCGCCGATTATTACTAGGTTCGGCATGCGTCAGGGTTTTTCGAAACGAACAGCGTAGGATTCCGCAAGAAGCGTGAAAGGAAACACGAGCGGAAGGCGCTTCAGGAGCGCGTACATGCCGACATTTAAGGATGCTGAACCGAAAAGAGGCAGGGTCGCGGTCACGATGGTCGTCCCCGTTACGCGGAGGCCGGCTTCCGAGAGGAACCGCACGAGCAGGGCTGGGCTAATCTGTCCCTGGTGAAGTGCTGTCCCTCGTCCGCGCATCGCGTCAAAGAAGGGCTTCGGCATCTTGGTCACGATTAGGCCCGACCCGCCATGCGCGAGCGATCGAACAACGACGCGCGCAGCCTCCGCTTTATCGGCGACATATTCGATTGCGCGTGATGAGAAGAAATAATCAAACGGTTTTTCCGCGCGGAACGCGAGCCAATCGCAGAGAACGAACGAAACATTCGGGACGGGGAGTGCGGCGCGTGCCTGGTCCAACATCGTTTTCGATATGTCGACGAGGGTATATAGCGCATCCGGATTCTGCTCCATGAGAATCTTGGTCCAGGTTCCGGGGCCAGGGCCGAGTTCAAGAACCGAGCGGGCACGGCTCAAACCGGGAAGCGCAAACCGGCGTATGGCGTCCGCCGTCATCGCGTACTGAGCGCGCGCGATGGCAGATGAGCCCCAACGCGCGCGCTCATAGTCATCCCCAAATTTCTTCGGCGATACAGAATCATAAAACCGTTTCGGGTCCATACTCCGCACGGATTCGCTCATTGAAGCGAAAAGACGTTCGGCGAGCGCAGAGAGCCCGTGCTCGCTCGCGACTTTCTCGCAAAGACGAACGCCGATGTCATGCCGTTCGCTTTCCGAAAGCTTAAAAAAGCTCTCGAGTCGATTCGCGAGGGCGATGGCATCAGGCTCCTCGATAATCCATGAATCAGGAACGAGTCCTCGGAATGTCCGGCTCCCGACGATGACCGGAGTCTCGCAGGCCATGGCCTCGAGCGCTGACTTATCGAAATGCCCTTCGCGCGCGAGATTGAGGGATACTGCAGCATTACGATATTCGGCCGGGGTGAGGCGGTTCGGAAGTGATGCTCCGAACTCGACCGCGCCCGATTCGAAAAGGTCTTTGAACTCGGTCCGAAGGCGCACCCCATACCCCTCCGCGACGGGCCCCACGACCCGGAGGTGCGCTCTGATGCCGCGCTCGTGCAGTATGCGGAGTGCCCCGAGAGCGACATCAATCCGTTTCGAGGGGGAAATCCTCCCCTGCATATAGATAAGCGAGGGGTCGCGCGTCCCTCCTGCTGGTGTAAAAACATCGGCATCGATGCCGACGGGCATCCGCTCGGAGCGTGACGCCGATGCGCTGGCGGACTCGGGCGACGTATAAAAGACCTTAGTGACGAACGGAAGAGCGAGCTGGAGGAATACTCCCCGTTCGGGGTGGTTGTACCAAAGGTAGAGACGCTTTCCCATGAGGCCCGCTATCGGCACTGCCAGTACCGCGTGCTCGGGGGTCATGTGGACGAGGATGGTGTCATATTCTTTGCGCAAACTAAAAAGAAGCCCGATGAACTCGATGGTGCGGGAAAGACGTGACCCTCCTCGCTCCTTCCCCAAGGAATGAACTTCTACATTCGAGGGCAGTTCGTACTCTCCTACCGAGTTCGCAATCACGGTAATCCGTGTAGCATGTTTTGCGAATTCAGAAAGCCACTGACAAAAAAAACCGAGGATGGGGTCATTCTCATCGACCGCCTGCGTCACGATGAGGAGTTTCATCCCGTTAGAAGTTTTGCCAGAAGCATTTTTCATACTTCAGATTGTAGAGACTCGCTTTGAAACTGGTACGATATGCCGCGTATACAGGTACAACTTCTAACGGGATTCATCCCGTTGTGAAGTTTTGGCTCACTTTCCAAGTGAGTATGCTGTAACGCGGATGAAGGTTGAAAATTAGGAACCGGGTTCATATGCAATTTCCGTGCGCACGCACAAGCCAAAACTCTACAACGGGATTCATGGGAGTTCGGCGAGCGAGCGGATGACCGGATATTTTCCGGAGCCAGGTGCTCCGTCACGACGCATTTCAAAGACATCAATGGTTGGATTCATTTCTTTGACCGACTGAAGCTGTTCAAGCTTATCGTCTGCGAAACTGAATGGGCCGCGAACGCTCACGGTTGCGTCTTTCACGAACTGCCCTTTCGGTACATCACCCGTATAGATGACAGAGGTGCCGGGGAGCGCGCTCTCCACCTTGGCTGTCTGCCAGCCAAGAGGTCCCGCGGTCACGATGATGCACTCGTGAGTGCGGATGAACTCTTCCGCGTCAGGATAGAGAAACGGCGAAAGCTCTCCCTTCGAGAACGAGAGAGCGCCTTCCTCAACCAAGGCATCGAGCTTTGAAACAAGCTCCATGAACGGGGGTCCAGAAAATCCAACACATGCGGGATGAGCGAAGATGTGCGGGAGCGCCCGGTCGATATCGAAGAGTGTCCTGTCGAAGTCGAGGAAGTACGTCATGGTGTCTATAGGAAAATCGCGCGTATTCGTGCCATTAACCTATACATACTACCGTTTCCAGGAAAAGGTTCGCAGGGCCCCCTGCGAGGGGCCCTGCGAGAGGAAAATTCCGGTCACAGGAGCGAATTGACGGCCTCCGCTATTTTCTCGGGATTGTGACGGATGAGAGAGCGCGGGGCCGTGTCGCTCGCGGATTTCTCGACGATGAGCGCATCCGCGAATGGTCCGCGAATGATGGATGCATCATTCGGGAGGTCGTCTACCACGGGATATTCCCCTTCTGCTGCGTACCTACGCAAGGCCTCATCAGGAATCGCCCCCGTGTGAACAAGTATGGCGTCAGGCCGGCGCCCGACGTAGCGTGCTATCTCTTCCACATGGCGCGCGGCGCTGTAATTCTCGGTCTGCCCGGCTCGCGTGAAGAGGTTCACGATGTACAGTATGCGCGCACTCGATGTAGCAACGGCTTCAGCAAGCCCGCCTACGGCGAAATTCGCAAGTGTCGAGGCATAGAGGTCGCCCGGCCCGAGGACGATGAGGTTCGCAGAAGCAATGGCTGCCTTCGCGTCATCGCTCACCGTGACCGGCTTGGCCGTTGAGAGTGAAACAATGGGTGAACGGCCGACGACATGTTCATCGATGAGATGCTCGCCAGAGATGGACTCACCGTTCTCAAGCCGGGCGACGAGGATTGCTGGCGTGTTCGAGACCGGAACCACCCAACCCTTCACTCGGAGTATGGTCGATGCAGCTTTGATGGCTTCTGCGTCAGAGCCGAAGATGTCGGTAAGCGCTGTCAGAAAAAGATTTCCAAAATTGTGACCGGCGATATCACCTTTCGAGAAACGGTATTCGAAAAGAGAGCGCATCAAGGGCGGTTCATCAATGTTCGAAAGCGCGATTAGCGCCTGCCGAGCATCACCCAAAGGGAGGAAGCCGTAAGCATCTCGTATCCGTCCTGTTGAACCTCCATCGTCCGCTACGGAAACGATGGCTGACAGCCGGATAGTGGGAATATGCTTCAAGCCCGAGAGAACGACGAATGTGCCCGTTCCTCCTCCGATAGTGACCACATTCTTCTTCGACTCGTCGAACATGCGTTTATAGGTCGTCGCCGTAGACACCGAGGAGAAGATCGAGGTCCTTACCGCTTTGACGGAGGAGCTTCACATTCTTGCTTTCGAGCGCACGGAGGACTGCGATAGATTCCTTGTCATCGAGCGTCGTCTCGAAGAGGGCGCGGAATGCCGCGAAGTCCTTGATAAGACAATGTCCGCCGGCGCCGCGACCCGGGTTCGCTGAAAGGTGCGCGTGCTGATGCACCGGCATGATGTGCGAACCGCCGATGCGCGTATCGGCTTTTATGTTCGCCGCGATGGCATCCCAACGCGCGCCGTACGCCTCGGCAAATTCATACATCAGGTTCATGAAAACGACCTTGGCGAAAAGGAAATTATTGCCAGCGTATTTCGTTATCTCGGCTTCCGTCGCCGTGCAGACGGATGCGTACGGCGCTTCAGGGAGTATCGACATGACGAGGTCTGCGGCCTTGCGCCACCGGGGGTTATGGAATTTCTTTTGCGGGATACCGATGATATTCCGCGCGGGGTGATCGACATCCTGCTTCACTGATGCTTCGCGGAGGAATTCGGGCGAATGGAGGACGATGATGCCGGGATATTTTTCTTGAAGAGCGTCGGTGGTACCCGGGAGTACCGTGGATTTGATGACGGCGATCTTGCCCTTGCCGATATGCGAGATGACATCTCTCAAGATGCTATCGTCAAACCCCTCCGGGGTCGTCGGTGTGGGAACCGCGATGAAAACGATATCCGCACGCGCGATTGTATCCTTATTCGTGGCGTGTTCACGCTCTTTCGAGTAGCGCACGATGTCAAAACCACGCTCTTCATAATGGTCCGCGAGGTGTTTTCCTATCCATCCCTGGCCGATGAATCCGATGAGGCGACGGGGCGGACGTTTCTCCGTGGCCACGCGCGCAGACGCAGCTCGAGAATGTGTTTTCGTGCTTTGTTTCTTGGCTTTTTTCGGAGTGCGCGGAGTAGGACTCATGGTATGCAAGTATGCATCGCTTCTCGATATCGGGCAAGGTATTCGTCCTCGGTGATGACGTGTTTCAGGGCGCGGGTTTTGGCTGCCTCGCCGAGATGTCGGGCAAAAGCACCGTCTCCGATGAGACGCCGAAGAGCCGCGGCAACCGCGGCGGGTTCAGAAGGAACGACAAGCACTTCCTGCTCAGGCCGGAGGAGTTCTCCGACGATGCCGACATCAGTGGTGACGATGGGGAGGCCATGGAGCGCCGCCTCAACGAGCGAACGCCCATAGCCCTCGTACTTCGAAAGGGATAGGAACGCGTCCGCATTCGCAAAGAAAAACGATACATCATCATGCCATCCGACAAACCGGACGCGGTCATTGACTCTGCGGATCTGGGCTTGTTTTTCCAGTACCTCGCGCAGGGGTCCATCTCCGACTATAGTCAGCGTCGCACCGGAAAGCTCGCGCATCGCATCAATCGCGACCGCGAGCTGTTTCTCTTCGGTAAGCCGCGAAACGGCGAGGATGGAGAAATCCCGTCGGGTGCGGTCCTGCAGGGGGATGTGTTCCGTCTTCGAGATGAAGGGGACGATGGGAAGAATCGATACGGGAGCTTTGGTCACCTCACGGATAGGCTGTGCGACGCGCTCCGATACCGCCCGTACGCATGAGGCTGACTTCAGAACGAGACGGGCAAGCGACGCCTCAATGAAACGACGCGGAGAGGAAAACACGAACTCTGGCGCGAAGAAATCCGTGTGGGCTTGGACTTGGAGCGGAACTTTAGCCTGCTTCGCCGCGATAAGGCCCGCCAGTCCTATGAAAAAAGGATCTTGAGCTGATACGACATCCGCCTGGATGTCCTTGACCGCGCGTCGGGTCTCCGCGAGTCCGCGAAAAAATGCCGCCACTTTTCCCTTCCCTCCGAGGGTAACAGCGCGGGTGTTCGAACTGAGCATGCGCTTGCGATGCGGGCCAGTGCCGAACACGACGATGACAAGCTCATCAAAGATTGTCCCGTACGATGTGAGGCGTGCGGCGGTGGGGCCGACTTCGAAAACCTTCATGTCTTGCGAGAGCATTACGACCTTCATCCCGTTAGAAGCAGATCGCGATGAGGCGCGTAAAATGTCTGTACTCATTTCGTTGTCGATATTGTTTTTTCTCATAAGAGATTCGGCTACTCGGGATTGCGACTTCTAACGGGATTCATAATCCTTTGAGAAGCGCGACGGTTTCTGAAACCATGCGTTCGTTCGAGAAGCGCTTTACGGTCCTCTTTGCGGCGGCCGTGAGCCGGGCTCGAAGTTCCGCGTCTTTGAGAAGGGACGAGATGCGCATGGTAATCAGGTCCCGATCATCGGGACGAACGAGGTACCCGTTCTTCCCGTCCTCGATGACTTCAGGATTCCCTCCGACCGCTGTAGTGATAACGGGAACGCCAACCGCCATCACTTCCAGTATCTGGTGCGAGAGCCCTTCATAACGGGAATTCAAAATGAACACATCTGCAACACGGATATAACGGATGAGCACATCTCGCTCAACCTCGCCCGCGAAGATGACATTATCCGAAAGCCCGAGTTCGGTCGTTTTCTTCTCAAGGCTCTCCATATCCGGACCCGCGCCGATGACGAGAAGTTTCAGTTCAGGGAATTCCTTCTGCAATCCTGGAATGAGGTCGATGAGAGCTGCGAATCCCTTCCACGGAACCAGACGCCCTATCGTTATGAGAAGTTTCCCCTGGAATCTGAGGAGTCCACGGAGCACGGACTTGTTTCCGGTTTCCTTGAATTCTTCGACGCCGTTATAGATGAGCTGTACGCGGTTCGGATGGACTCTCCAATTCTTCACGATACGGGCCATGTATTTTGAAGGAACGACAAGGGTGTCGGCTGAGCGGACTACGAAAAGCTGGAGCGCGCGCATGACAATGAGGAGCGGATGCCACTTCCACGAGAACAGCGGCATCTCTTCGAGGGGTCCAGTGATGCCGAAACGCCTGGTTCCTTGCTCCCAGGAATGATCGCCCGGCACACGCACGAAAAATCGTTTCCGAAGGAAGATGTTCGCAAGCGCCGTCGGAAGACCGACCGACAGAGTGTCTTGCGCGTAGAGTACATCCGTCGTCCGCCCCTTCTTCAAGACCAGATAGAAAAAGACCAGATGGCGAATCAGAGGAGGATACTTCCGGACCTCCCGGAACGACAGGAGCTCAACTTTGATGCCATGCGCAGGGAGCTGTTCTACGAGAAATCTTGAATAGGTGGCGGGGCCACCGATGTCGGGTGGATAGAGGCCGGTCGCGATGAGAATCTTCAACATGGAGGTCATGAGCGCCTGAGCGCGGTAGCGAATACCTTCTCCCTCATCTCACGCGCAACCAGGCTCCAGTCATACTTTTCAATGACCATAGCTTTCGCGGTCGCCGTCACGGCGCGAACTTTTTCCGTGTGTGCCATGACATCCTTCACCGACTCCGCGATTCCTGTCGGAGAGTTCGCGTCGACCGCCCAGCCGGTGATCGGCTTATCGGGATTCCTCTTCTCATCAAAGAGAAAGTCAGAAAGGCCGCCTTCCTGCGTCGCGATGACGGGGAGGCCCGCCGCCATCGCTTCGACGAATGAATTGCCCATCCCTTCGGAGCGCGAGGGACGAATGAAAATATCCGATGCCTTCAGGTATTTAGGAAGTTCATCATGTCCGATCTGCCCGACAAAATGGACTCGGTCATCGAGCTCAAGCCGCGCCACGAGCAGTTTCAGTTTCTTTTCATCGGGCCCGATGCCGAGGATGATGAACTTCACATGCTCGGGAAGCAAAGGTAGCGCGCGTATCACATCGTCAACCGCGTTCTTATGAACCAAGCGCGATGTCGTGATAAGGAAGACATCCCCCATCGATTTTCCGAGTGTGTCCTTCACTTCGTTCAAGGTCGCGAGGGGATATTCCTGAGAGAAGCGTTTCGTGTCAACCGCGTTCGGAACCATGAACGATTCGCCGGAGAATCCCATGCGCCGGCCCCAGCGCTCAAGAAAGGTCGAGATGGGCTGAAGAACATCTGCCTTCGTGAAGGCGCGCCGGAAGAGAGGCCAGAGAAATGACATCTTCCTTTCCACATATTCCGGTGGGTCGCCTTCCTGAAGCGTAAGGATGTATCCGGTATCAGGGAAAAAAGTCTTGAAAAGACCAGCGGGAACGCCGCATGAGTGTGCCATCATCGCCCATATCGCATCGTAATGATGTTCCTTATTCAGCTGGCGTGCTTTCAGAAACGCGGTCACCTGGAAAAAAATCTTGTTCAAGTACAACGGGAAGCGCTTCAGGTCTTCCATACTCGGCGCTTCCTTCGTAAAACCGATTCGGTGAACAAGAACATTCCCGATTCGCTCGACGGCAGGCAACCTCGAGTCGAATCGAAGCGTCACCATGTGAAACTCGATGTCGGACGAGCTCACACGGTCGGTAATCTCCTTGATGGCAACTTCGGCGCCTCCGACATATTTTGGATAGTACGAGAGCGAAAAGATGAGTATTTTTTTCATCCCGTTAGAAGTTTTGCCAGAAACATCTTTCATATTTCAGGTTGTAGAGACTCGCTTTGAAGCCAGTACGATATGTCGCGTATACAGGTACGACTTCTAACGGGATTCACCCGGTTGTGAATTTTGGCGATGGACTTTTCGTCCACGCTACGCGTATCGCCAAAATCTACAACGGGATTCATCCCGTTAGAAGCAGATCGCGATGAAACACGTAAAATGTCTGTACTCATTTCGTTGTCGATATTGTTTTTTCTCATAAGAGATTTGACTACTCGGGATCGCGGCTTCTAACGGGATTCATGCGCGTTTCGAATGCACTGCGTTGAACTGATTCAGAAGTATCTCAGAGTACGCGTAGCGAAGTTGGTTCGCAAACGCATCCCCCTCGCCACCGATGGAACGCTTCACGGTTGCTCCTGCAATAGAGAATACCTGCTGTTCTTGGTCGGCGTTCGCGCTATACACCTGATCAGCATCGCTTAAAATACGTTTCAACATGAAGCGAACGAACGGACCTGCGTCTGCAATATTTTGATCGGCAAGGGTTATCAAGAGTGGCACCTTCAGCAATCGTTTAGCCAGTACACCTGCTAATCCGGCGTAGCTTGCCATAAGTGACCACGCGAAAAGATAGCCGTTTTTTTTATGAAGCCGACGTGCTTCGAAATACCCCAAGATAGGGAGAAGATACTTGTCTCCCCTGAAGCCAAAGCCAATTCGAAACACATCTGAGTTCGCAGTTGGGCGAATATTAGAAGCACCTGAAACAAATTTGGTTGTTACAACATCAAAATGTACAGCGGGCATCTTATCCATGAGTTCAAGAAGCGCCGTTTCCGCAGGGCCAACGGTCGGTAAAAAAGTTGTTGAAAAAACAAGAACCCGTGTATCCTTCTTTTGACCTCGAGCTTCAGCCAAAACAAAATTCTGGATATAAGTTTCCAAACTTTGTTTAGGATTCCATCCGAGCGCGTTGGCCTTCGATGTATCGAGTCCAGACATCATTCGATTGGCGGCGCGCTTCGGAAGAAATATAACGTCGCCACCAAACTGAGTCGCGACCTCAAGGATGGAATAAGAGCGCTCATTTCCTAGTCCATACTCATCCCCATACCCTTTTTCTCCAACAACAATGAGGCCATCAACAATGTCGAGCACGTGCGTAAAATTGCGCGTCTGCGTACCCGGGCTCGTGACCGCAATCGGTGAGCCCGTGCGATACATCTCCTTAAAAATTTCTATGACCGTTCCATAGATGCCTGAACGCTCACGCGGTCCATACACGTTATAAAAATAGGTGATTGCGTAGGGAAGGTGCATTGCGTCCCCAATCGCTTTCACTCGTTCGGTGTTTTCTGCTTTCGTACACGCATAAGGTGACGTGGTGCGTGTTGTACCATCGTCGCCAAACTTGGTCGATGAACCTGCATACACCAACTTACATTGTCGTTTTTTCCAAAATTCAAGAACGCCCCTTGTGCCTATAGTATTTAAGTCTTCAACAATTGCGGGCTCTAAAAGGCTTTGCTCAACACGAGAATATTCACCAAGGTGATACACCATGTCAGGCGTCTCCGGTACCAAAGTCTCAATATCTTTCGTATGCCCCTCTCGGTATTCGACCCCGGCGACATGATTATTTCGAGAACCTGCAAAATAGTTATCAAGAGAGATAACGCGATGACCCTGCTTCGTTAATCGCTCGCAGAGATGCGAGCCTATGAATCCCGCGCCACCCGTGACGAGTATCATCTTTTTATCATTCATCCTGTTGTGAAATTTGGCGTCATGCTCATTGTGGTTTCTTGCGAAATCAGGAGAATTTTTCATATACAGTATTTCACTGTTGCACAGTCGTTTTGCAGGGCAAAAAAAACCGCAACGCCAAATTCTACAACGGGGTTCATGATTCCTCTTCCGTTATTTCGTAGCCTGAACTGCCCTTCTGCCTTCCGAGGAGAACGGCTGCGACACCGCCTAGAGAAATGAGAAGAAGCCCCCCTATCCAAGGCAGAATAGCAAAAGGATTAGCCGATTCCGCGCCAGATGTGGAAGCCTGCAAAGCGTTCACGGCGCTTGCCGTCAAGGGCTTCTGGGCGCTTGATGCAAGAGCAGGGGCGCTTCCACCGGTCGAAACTCTAACCGAAGAAACGGGCGAAAGGTTCCTTGGCTTCTGCAGCTCACGAGATGGTTCGGGCTTTGGCACTGCGACTATTGCCGATAGGGACGGAGGCAGTCCCGGAGAAGGCATCAGTTTTTTCCAACGCGCGCCGTCGGCGTTCAGCGAGTTTCCATCTCCTCCGGCGCCGTCGGTCGAGCTATAGGCCGAGGAAGCGGCTGGCGTTGATGATGCATCCCTGAGAGCGATCATCTCTCCGGAGTTGCTCAGAGAAAAAGAACTTTCAAAAAGAACGCCTTGGAATGCCGGCCAATCCGCGCGAAAAGCGGCGCTATCGCGAGCGATAATCGCGAAGGAGCGAGGCGGGATGAGGGGTGATCCGACAGGAATCAATTTGTGATTCACCCCCGCTTCGACAAACCGCCATCCCGTGAGATTGACAGAAACATCGCTGGAATTTTCGATTTCGATCCACTCACGCCCCTCATCGGCGCCCGGAAGGTCATACATAATCTCTGAAATGACAACGCCGGCGGACACGGGCGCCGGCAACATGAAAAAGACCGCAACGAAGATTATGCTACGCGCCAACCGGGGTGACATACAGCATACGCTTGAGTTCATCCTCGGGTATTTCCGTAGGTTTGGGGAGAGGGGGCTCTTTTCGCGAGGGTGGTTTCGCTGACGCACCGGTCAGTGCTTGGGCGGCGTCGTTCGCGGTTCCGCCGATGCCCGGCTGCGCGGGAGAAGTCGATGCTTTCTTCGAGAAGATCGAACGGAAGGTGTCAGAAAAGGACCCCGTATCACCACCCTTCCCTTTCGGCTTCTGGTTTTCTTCCCCCTCGTCCTTCTTCTTGAAGAGTTGGTCAACCTTCGACCGCGGGGTCGTATAGCGGTCGCGGGACGCTGCGATAAGGTCCTGGTGGGACCCACCGCGACGCTCCGCAAGCGGAAGGGCCTGTGCGAAGAAGGGACGCGAGCGCACGCTGTCGATGGCGAGCGCTATCGCGAATTCTCCCTTTTCCAGTTTTGTGAGTGCGTCGCTTTCGATGTACGGATAGAAGAGCCGTTCGGCGAACGGAAGGTCGAAGGCTGATGGCGATAGCGAGATGAGCGAAAGACAGCGCGAGAGCGCTTTCTCTCTGAGTGGACGCTCTGTCTCGGTCACGGTCGCGTCCGACACGGTGAGCGCGAGAGAGCGGTCGGTGAACAGGTTCTCGACATCGTCTTCTGAGAGATTCCGAAGGGTGTCATGGAGGTAGACGAGGATAGGGGTTCCTGCGGCACGCGCGCGTGCGCGTGCCGCATGCATGATGACCCGCACCACGGGCGCGATGCGGGTTGGGAACATCCTGATGCGCGAGAGATCGGCGATAAGGATGCCTCCTGCGGCAACGGCTTCGAGCGAGAATTTTGAAACGGTCTGTCCGAGAAGGTTGCGGGTAAGCGTGTCCTTCGCGACATAACGGCCGTGTTCAGAGATGAGTTCCGTGTCATCGGGGCGCTCCGAAAGCAGTTTTTCAAATGCGGCCTGGGCAGCGGCATCATCGCCGAATTCTTTTTTTCGGGCATCGGCATCGGTCACCAGGTCATACACGGTGACGAATGAACTCTCCTTATTCGCGAGCAGACGCTCAGCAAGGAGGGTCGAGAGCGGGGAAAGGATAATGCGATACATGCTCGCGAGCGCGAGCGCGAGGAACTCGCGCGCTTCCTCTCCCGGAAGCGCGCGAAAATCATCGAGCGGATTCCACGAGTACGGATACTCACCGTCCGATGGATCGAGATAGATTAGTCGGTCGTGCGCCGCAGTATCCATCCGCTCAAGGACTAGTTGCGAAAAATGCCCATCGGCATCGAGTATCACGGTGCCAGCGCCGCGTTCGATATCCTGAAGGCACATGTGGGCGAGGAGTTCGGTCCTGCCACTTCCCACATTGCCCATGACCGAAAGGTGCCCGATACGATCGTTATCCTTTATGCCAAAAGAGACTTCCTTATCCTTGAGCATCGTCGTGCCGAAGTAGGTGATGCGAGAACCCCAATCCATGCATGACAGTATAGGCCTGCTTCGGCTCGTGTACCAGCGTTTTGGGCCTTATTATTGGCCGTTTTCAGCGGTGAGAACGGATTTCAGCGATAGGTACTTGTTCGCGGGGTCCCAGAAGAAGTACGAAGACAGCCCAGCGTCTGAGGTCGCCTTGATCTGCGCGGCAACCATCAGGGGGGTGTAAGGCACCGGGTAATCGAAACTTTGGAGCCACGGCCGTATCACCGTCGCAGGATATGCTTTTTTCGAATAGGTGCCGGTCGGAACCTCTTTCGTCGAAGTGGCTATGCCCCCGCTTCCTGGAGTGACGACGGTTTTCATGATGGGTGTCTGTGCGAACCCTGCGACTGTCGTCGTGGTGGCGGTCGCGCGACGCACCGCTTCGACGAGAGAAACATGAACGACCGTGTAGGGATCGCTGTTCACATTCTTGAGTCCTGCAAACCCGTTGTTGTAGTGCGAGGGGTACACCATCGGGGCGATGTAGTCGAAATATGGCAGAGCCCGCTCAAGGACCTGTCCGATGCCGAGGTCGTCCGTGTGCACGGTGACATATCCAAAGAGGTCGGCGGACATCACTGCTCCCGTCGGCGCGACTTCGTCATGCAGGTAGCGGAAAAAATTCTCCAGAGCCACCGGCTTGTCGGGATTGATATACTTCGCGTCTGCCATGACCCCATCGGACGGATAGCGTATGTAATCGTAATTGAGCTCGTCGAACCCGATTGCATACGCCTCCTTCGAAATCATCACGATGTAATCCCAAAAGGGACGGGAAGAGACATCGATGAACGAAAGTCCCTTGCGATCCTTCCACGGCTCCCCGGGGCGCGAGACGCTTTGAACCGCGAGTTCGGGATGTTTTTTCGTATAAAACTGGTCCTGAAAAACGGTGATGCGCCCGATGACATAAATCCCCTTCGCGTGGAGTTCTTTCAAGAATGCCTCCATGTCACGCGCGCCGCAGGAAACGAGTGTCGCTTCTTTGAGAAGCGGGTCTTTTGTAGGAAACGATATGGTCCCTGAAAAGTCTTTGATGTCGATGATAATCGAGTTCAGGTCCGTCGTCTCGACCAATGAGACGAGCTCGTTTCGGAAAGAGGGCGTCCCCACGACGCACTGGCTCATGTAGATTGCTTTCACCGCGAGAGGAGTCTTGAGGTGTGGAACCGAGGGCTTTGCGGGCGGAGGTGTCTCAGTAAGCGTCTTCACGGCCTCACCGAGATTCCACTCAACGGGGATGAAAGAAAAGGCACCCGCCGCGATGACGATGATGAAGCCCGCCGCGAAGGGAAACTCAAACTTCTTCACGTGGTGCCGGTGCGTACGATGCTCCGTTTTCCGTATATGCATCGGTTTTCCGCCCGCCTGAAAGCGCGCGCAAGAGCCACAATCGTTCCTGGCGAACGAGAAATCCGAGTCCCATGAGCAGGATGCCCGAAACGACCGCGACAAAGACTTTCACATTAGAAGGAAATCCGGTGAACGGAAGAAAGGCGGTGAGGAGACCGAGGATAAGGATGAGCGCACCTTTTGACATATTCTTAGTGTATCAGGAGGGGCCAAGGATAACCACAAATTCTCCTCTCGCTGGTATCGTGCCCCCGATGACTGCCCCGGCGACTTCCGTCACTGTTCCCGCGACTACCGATTCGAACATCTTCGTAAGTTCGCGCCCCACGACCATTTTCCGCTCCGGCATCCGCGACAGAAGCTCGGCCGCGAGCTTCACGATGCGATGAGGAGATTCGAAAAGAACGACCGTCCGTTCGGTCCGGGCTATCTCGTCGAGGAGTGTCTTCCTCCCTTTCTTGTGAGGCAGAAACCCGAGAAAGAGAAAGTCGTTGGTCGGGAGACCCGCGACCGAAAGCGCGGCCGTCAGCGCCGATGGCCCCGGAATCGGCTCTATCTTAGCGTCAGGGGCTTCCGCGCGCACGCGCTCGATAAGCTCGTTCCCCGGGTCCGATACGCCCGGCGTACCTGCGTCGGTCACCAAAGCCACCTTCCTGCCATCAAGAAGAGCACTGATGACCGCATCCCCGGCGCCTTTTCCGCTCCGTTGATGGTAGGACTTCAGGGGAGTCGAGATGCCGTGTCGGCCGAAAAGCTTCCGCGTAACGCGCGTATCCTCGGCGAATACGACGTCGGCCTCTTTGAGCGTGCGCAGCGCGCGCAGCGTGATGTCCTCCATGTTCCCGATGGGTGTCGCGACGATGAAAAGGACGCTCATGATTTTTCGGCCACGAGGCGGTCGGCTACCTTATAAATATCTCCCGCCCCCATCGTGAGGATGAGGTCCTTGTTCGACGTGCTCGAGCGGAGTCTGTTCTCGATATCCTCGGACGATGCGAAGGAAAGCACGCGGGGATTCTTTTTTCGTATCTCAGCGGCAAGCGCGTCCGAGGTGACTCCGGGGATGGGCTCCTCTCGTGCGGCATAGATGGGAGCGAGGATGATGTGATCCGCTTTCGCGAGCTCTTCTGCAAACCCTTTGAAAAGGTCGCGTGTCCGAGAGTAAAGGTGCGGATGAAAAACGACGGTTATTTCTTTACCCGCGAATTTTTCACGCGCAGCCTTGAGAGTTTCGCGGATAGCGGTCGGATGATGCGCATAATCATCATAGACAAGCGCGCCGGCCACCGTTTCGCCCTTGTGTTCGAACCGCCGCCAGGTGCCGGTGAATGACGCGAGCGAGCGGTCGATGTCTGCTTCGGGGATGTGCGGCGCGAACGCCCGCGCTGTGGCTTTTGCGGCGCGGGCATTTGCGCGGTTGAACTCGCCGATGAGCGAAAGCGTCGGCACGCCTTGCTTCGTATAATCGACGAGGGGCACCTTTGCACCGAAAAGGACCGGAGCGACATTGGGGTCTTCCGGATTTGCAACGATGATACCTTCGTCTTTTACCTTATGAACCGCCTCTCGGAAGGTGTCCTGAAGCGCCCCCAGGGACGGAAACCAGTCCGTGTGGTCCCATTCGATGTTCGTGATAACAAGAAAAGTCGGTGTCAATTTCAAGATGTGGTCTTTGTATTCGCATGCCTCGACGATGAACGGCCCCTTCCCTCCCTGGGCGAAGTTCGAGCCGAACTCGCGGACAAGAGACCCTATAATCGCGGTCGGTTCTTCGCCGGCATCCTTAAGTATTTTCGTGAGCATTGCCGTCGTCGTGGTCTTGCCGTGCGTTCCTGCAACCGCAATCGTCACGCGTCCTTTGGTCACCTCTCCGAGCGCCTCGTAATATGAAATTTGTCGAAGACCGAACTCGTGTGCACGCATGCGCTCGGGATTGTCTTCCCAGACGGCGTCTGAATAGACGACAAGGTCTGCGTCCTTGGGAACATTTTCAGCTTTCTGGCCTATAACAGCGGCGATGCCTTTCTTCGCAAGAAGCTCCGTCGTGGGCGATGATTCGCGGTCCGAGCCGCTCACCTTCTTCCCTTCGCTTAGGTAGAGCTGAGCCAAGGCCGACATGCCTATTCCGCCGATACCAATAAGATAAACTTGCACAGATTTGAGTATAGTATTTCCTCGCTCATCGAGCGAATTCTGCTTTCAGCTTCTGGAGCGGATTCCTCCCGTAGACGCCTGCGATGAGGATTCCGTTCAGGATAATGAGGTAGACGAGGAAGCCATACTCGGAAAAAGCGTGGGTTCTGAGGGCGAAGAGGCCGACGATTTCCGTGATAAATGCGACGAGATACGGCAGGCCGGTTTCCGTTTCAGGATGCTTCCAGGACTTCAATACGGTCGGGTATCCGGCAAGCGCATCGGCCGCTATTGAAAAAATCACGGCAACATAGGCTTCTTTGGTGATAATCCATAAGATGACGGCGAAGCATGCCAGGGCCCCGCACCAGTAATCAAGCGGCCCTAACTTCCAGTAGGAATGCGGGTTGGCAAAAGAAAAAATAAAAACGAGCAAAGGACCGAATCCGGCCATGAACACGGGAACCAGCGCCCAGAGGCCTCCTTCGACAAGCCCCGCAAACACGGCGATAAGCGGCACCACACCCCAGAGGAAAAATGTGATGCGATTCGGTTTTGTCCTCCCGAGGAGGGTATTGCGAATATATACCAAAGTCGCCGCAAAATGCACCAGCGACCCGACGATGATAAGGATGTGGATGCTCACGCTTCGAGGAAATTATCGAGAAGGCGGTAACAGTGTTCCTTCATCGTGGGGGCGAGTGTATACGCCTCTCGAATCATTTTCTTTTCGTCGAGGTCGAAATCGGTATGCGTCCACCCCGAGTCCGCCGCAAGCCATTCTTCTACCATCTCAGGCCTTGCCTCGACATGGAATTGGATGCCATACGCCCTTCCGTGTGAAAACGCTTGATTCTGGCAGAGCTCCGCGGTCGCGAGGAGGTGTGCTCCTTCGGGAAGGTCGAATGTATCGCCGTGCCATTGAAGGACCTCGAATGAATCCGGAAACCCGGAAAAGATCGCCGATTGCCGTCCCTCGGGAGTGAGAGCAACACGGTAATGCCCCACTTCCTTGATGTGTTGGTCATCGCGCTTGTGCGGATACACATGCGCGCCGAACGCGTGGGCGACAAGCTGGCTGCCAAGGCATATTCCGAGTATGGGGGCCTTGCCGAGGAGTTCCGTGATGGCAGCTATTTCCCGGTTTTTCCCCGCATATTCTTCATACACTCCCATCGGTCCCCCGAGAACGATAAGGGCATCGTACGCCGACGCGTCAGGCATCGTCGGCCTTTTCCAGAGTTCGATGACATCAAGCCCGTGGCCGCGCGCGTTCGCATAGTCAGCGATATAGCTGGGGTTCTCGCGTTCTACATGTTGAAAAAGGAGAATTTTTTTCATGAAGCATAATTCCTGAGGCCGTACTTCTTCATTCTATCGCAACCACCTCTGGATGGATTTCCTTCCCATAAAAGAGCTTCCCGAGGCGTTTGAATCGCTCTGTCATGTCGGTCGTAAAGAAATCCTCCGAACGACCCCGCGTGAGACGCGATTCGATTTCCGGGTGCCTGGCAAGATACTCTTCCATTTTCCGAGCCACTATCGGGGCTTGAGAGACAACGCGAACCCTCGGCCCGACAATGCGCTTAATCGCAGTTTCCAAGTGTCCGTAGTGTGTGCATCCGAGAACAAGAGTATCAATCCTCTTCGCCATGAGCGGAGCAAGATATTTTTTCAGATAGTAATTCAGCGCCGGTGAATGCAACTCTCCCTCCTCAACAAGTGGCACGAGGAGCGGCGCCACCTGCTGATACAAGACGGCCTTCGGTGCAAGTTTCTTAAGTTCTCGGGGAAAGGTGCCGGAGCGCACGGTGCCCTCTGTTGCAAGAATCCCGATTCTTCCTTCTGGCGAACGGACAGCAACCTCCTCGAGTGTCGGAACGATTACTCCGAGGACGCGTTTCCCCCCGCCGTACCGGTCCGGCAGATGCGTCTGTTGGATTGCGCGCAGGGCTTCCGCAGAAGCCGTGTTACAGGCAAAGAGTATTATTTCTGCTCCGCGCTCAAAAAGAAAATCTACGGCCTGCGTCGAGAATGTGAGGACCGCGTCCGCAGAGCGTGCGCCATAGGGCGCCCGGAGCGTGTCCCCGAGGTATGTATAGCGATACTGGGGCATCCGTTTCGTGAGTGCCTTGAGAACCGACAGCCCGCCGAATCCGGAATCAAAAACTCCTATCGAGCGAACGCGCTTCATAACTCTCTGACGAGAGCGTTAAATTGATCGCCTCTATCGAATTCATTCGCGAAGTATTTTCCGAACGAAGAGAATGCGGGACTGAAGAGGAGGGTGTTCCCCGGCTCGGCAACCGCATATGCTTTCTCGACCGTCGGCCGTAAGCCCTCCTCCTCGTAGACCTTGACGCCAATTTTTTCGAGTGCAAAGACCGAATCGCGAATTCGGTCGGTTCCCCGTTCCTTGAAGAGAACAACCGCCGCGCAGAATTTCGGGATTTCTGCGACAAGTTCCGACATGTCGAGGTTCTTTTCGTCGCCTCCCATGATGAGCACCACCGACCGCGCCCCAGCTTCGCCTAAAGCCCGAAGTGCCGCGATGGTCGCCTCAGGAGTCGTCGAATTGTTGTCATTAAATATGCGTATACCTCGTATGTCGCGAACGAATTCAAGGCGTCCGGGAATTCCGGAAAACTCTCCGATGGCACTCTTTATAACCCCATCGTCGATGCCGAGGGCGTGCGCCGCCTCGATGGCGCACATAGCATTTCCTACATTGTGAAATCCGGGTACCGCGAGAGTCCATCCTTTCGGCCAGTGTGCCGGGTCCGCTATGACGAGCGTGGAGCGGATTGCGGAACCGTATTTCTTCTTGATGGCGGGCAGGGCCTGCACGCCAGCAACAAGCGTGTCGCCCGACTTCTGATGCAGAAAAATGTGCGCCTTATCGTCGAGATAAAGGCCGAGGTCTTTCTTGTAGTAGTTCAAATGATCGGGAAAGAAAGTGGTGAACACCGAAACCGCGGGACTCATCCCGTCGTCGCCGAATCCTCTGCATTGCCAGGAATCAAGCTCCATGAGAGCAATCGTTTCCTTCCTGACCTCAGGAAGAAGTGCGAGTGTCGAAACTCCCCGGACATTCCCGCCCAAGAGCACGTCCATGCCTGCGGCTTTCATGATGTCGTAGAGCATGTGCGTCGTCGTCGACTTACCTCGCGTACCCGTAACACCGACCACGGGAACCTGGGCGAGTTCCGCGAACCACGAAGCGCTCATCTTGACGGGAATCGCGTTCCGCTTCGCTTCCGTAATGTAGGGCGAATCCATCGGTATGCCCGCCGCCTTGAGGATGAAGTCGCGATTCCTAAAATCTGCAAGGTCATGTGCTCCAAGCCGATATCGGATGTTTGGGAACGGTTTCAGGATATCGAGCGAGGTGCGCAGAGCATCACCACTCTTCAGGTCCGTGACGATAAGCTCGGCCCCTTGCTCTGCAAGGAATTTGGCATCGTTGACGGCTCTTCCGAGGAGTCCGAGGCCTAAAACGGTGATTTTCTTCCCTGCGAAAAAAGGCTTCCAATCCTTCATTGGAAGCATTGTACCCTGTTGTGAATTTTGGCGAAAAATTTTAAATTTGCGCAAAGCGCATCGCCAAAATCTACAACGGGGTTGTACTATTCCATCGCCTTGGATTCACGTCTGGTCTTTTGGCACCAAAGAACGAGTTCAAATCAAAAAGAGATGCTCAAGCCCTCAAAAAATCATTGTGCCAGGATGCCTATGGCGCTACAATCGGTAAAAGTCGTAAATTGTCTCATATGGATAGCATTTTCATTCAGCTCGCGCTCATTTTGTCATTGGCCTGTGTTTTCGGATTCCTTACGCTTCGTCTGAAACTCCCACTCGTGGTGGCGTACCTGCTCGCAGGAGTCGCGCTGGCACAAGTCGGCTCATTCGCAGATTCGTCAATCCTCATTGATTTGCCGGAAATCGGCATCGCGTTTGTCCTGTTCCTCATCGGCATGGAATTGAACCTGCCTGAGATGCGCTCATTGCGAAATCCTGTGTTTTTTGCGGTGTCCGTCCAGATATTCCTGTCTTCTGTCACGGGATACGCCATAGCTTTATGGTTCGGGTTCGTCGGCTCAGAAGCCATTCTGCTCGGCGTTGGGCTTGCGTTTTCTTCAACCGTCGTCATCGTAAAAATGCTGGCCGAGAAACGCGACCAATCCTCTCTGTACGGGAAGTTGTCCGTTGCAATACTCCTCGTTGAAGATCTCGTTGCCATTCTCATCATGACCGTGGTAACCACGCAGGGATTTTCGTTCGAAACGGGAGTGACTGACTATGTGCCATTCATCGCATTTCTCGGAAAAGCCATCGGTCTCATCCTATTTGCATACTTGTTATCGAGATATGTGCTTACAAGGGTTTTCAATTCCGTCGCCTCTTCCATCGAGCTTCTTTTCCTGACAAGCATCACCTGGTGCTTTGTCTTCACATCCCTCGCGGTCAGCATGGGCTTTTCGGTCGTTATCGGCGCATTCATAGCCGGAGTGGCGCTCGCATCGTCTCCCTATCAGCTTCAGATACAAGGGAAAATCAAGCCGCTTCGTGACTTTTTTGTCGCACTTTTCTTCGTGTATGTCGGGTCGCAAGTACAGCTGGCGGATATCATCACCTCGTGGCCGGTCGTGCTCGCATTTACGGTTTTCGCACTTTGTGTAAAACCGCTGATATACCTCACCAGCCTCAGCTTGTTTAAGTTTAGGAAACACACTCTGTTCCAGACGGCACTGAATATGACGCAGGTCTCTGAGTTTTCGCTCATCATCCTTCTTCTGGGGCTGGAGTTCGGGCTCGTGTCCCCGATGAGCCTTTCAGTGATAGCCGGAGCTGCGGTCCTTTCTATCATGATCTCTTCGGTTCTTATCTCGAATTCGGATGGCCTGTACCTTCTCATGAAGCCCCTTGTTGCACTGTTTCATCAGACAGAAGACATGGATATAAAAGATGACGCCCACGACCACATGCCTGAAGGACATGTGATTGTAATCGGAGCAGACCGAGTCGGAAAACCGGTCATTCGACATCTCATGAAGGAAAAGATCCCTTTTATCGTGCTCGACTATAATCCCGCGGCCGTCAAGACTCTCCGTGCCGACGGCATCCATACGATATATGGGGACTTGAGCGACCCGGAAATCATCGAACATCTGGAACTCTCCCGTGCGAAACTCATCATCTCGACTGCAAGCGGGTTTGTAGATAATAAGATGCTTCTTGAGGCATGCAGGCGACGCAGCGTGAAGGCCACGGTCATCGTCAGGGCTACAGAAGCCGACCATGAAGCGGTATATAGAAATCTCGGAGCGGACTATGTAATCTTCCCTGAGCGGGTTTCAGGAGACTTCCTTGTTTCAAAGCTTGAGGATGAGTGGCCGAATCTGCATTTCACGAACAGTTAGGAGTGAGTATTTTGGCCGTGAGGCATCTTGATAATCCTCGCGAGGTGTCCGGGGAGGTGCACCAATACTTCATACGGTATGGTCCCTGTGGCGCGCGCTATGCTCTCGACAGAGTTGGGGTCTTCACGCTTCCCACTCACGATGACGACGGAGTCCCCGACCTCTGCGCCCGGTATGTCGGTTATGTCGCAGGAAGATATGTTCATGCTCACCCTGCCGAGGATGGGCGCGGGTCTGCCATTCACGAGAAAAGAGCCGGTATTCGAGAGGCGCCGATCAATTCCCTCAGAATATCCGATAGGAACGGTAGCAACCCGGGTCGGGCGTTTTGCAGTGAATGTCCCGTTGTACCCGACCCGCTCGCCCGGTTCGATGATTCGAATTTCGGTGATAACCGTCTCCAAAGAAAGAACGGGCGTGAGTTGTATTGAAAGATTTCCCGGATTCACACCATAGAGCGCAATGCCGGTTCGCCCTGCATTCGCGTCTATATCATCTGCGTGAGCGAACCCCGCCGAATTCGCTAGGTGGTACCAAACGACCTGGGGGCATTCTTTCCTGAATCGCGCCACAAGAACATTCCATCGCTCAATCTGCGTTTTCGTGAGTTCAGAATCCGGCGTCTCTGCGTCGGCAAGATGAGAAAAAATCCCTTCAACCCGGAAACTGTCCCCTTCGCGGATGAATGTGAGTGCTTCATCCACGCGCTCAAGCAGAATCCCCTGCCGGTGCATGCCGGTATCAAACTTGAGGTGTATGCGTGCCTCAATGCGGCGTTCGTGAAGGACCTTCAACTGCTCAAGCGATGCGACCGTAAAGATGATATGGGCGAATGGGTTTTCTTCAATTGTTTCCGTCGGAGTATGTCCGAGAATGAGGAGCGACTTCATTATGCCTGCGTCCCTCAAGGCCCGCGCCTCGAAGTACGAGTCAAGCGCGAAAAAAGGAACCGACCTTTCTTTCTCTAAGACGCCCGCAACAAGGGCGAGGCCATGCCCGTAGGCGTTCGACTTAAGTACAGGAATGAGCGCCCATCCGGGCGCAAGTGAACCCATCGCACGGAGGTTCCTGAGGAGCGCGGTCGCGCTCACGAAAACCTTGATGAGCGGTTTGTTTTGCTCCAGAGAGCGTACCCAGCCGCAAAGGACTGCAAGAAGGCGGCGCATCATGCCTTAGAGCGATACCGGAGAAGAAGCGTTCCTCTCTTGTTAAGTTTCCGAATCGAGAGGAGCTTGAGTTTTGAGGTTTTTTTTCCTCCATCGAACATGGGAGTACCGCGCCCGAATATGAGCGGTTCGACAGTGACAAAAAGTTCATCCATGAGCCCCTGATCGAGCATAAGCTGGTACACACCCGCGCCTCCCAATGTGGCAACGGTACGGAAGGGCTTGAATAGGTCCTTGAGGCTGACCTTCTTAGGATTCACAAAAGTGACACTTCCCTTGTCAGACGCTTTCCGTACTCGACTCGTGAGTACGAAAGTCCGACGGCGATCAAGCCGTTCCTTCACGGCGAGATAGGTGTTGCGCCCCACGATGACGGCATCCGCTTTTGCAATCGATGCTTGGAAAAACTTCCAATCTTCCTTGCTCGTCCAATCCGGCTGTTTCCGCGCCGCGAATGATATGCGCCCATCGATGGATGAAGCGACATAGGCCACGAAGCGAGTTTTCATACCGAAATGCTTATGTTTCCCTCAAGTATCCCCAATTGTGGAGCCTGTCGGAATCTTCTGACCAGCGATCGCCAATGTCGGTCCGGTAATACATGTTCGGGAGCATGATGTTCTCGACCTTGTTGTAGACATTTTTCTGGGTCTGCTTGACCGTCGGCCCAGTGCCCACGACGACCAGGATGACGCCGGAGGTTCCGGTGATTATCCACTCATCGTTCACCAATTTCACATCTTCGATGTGGATTCCTTCGGTCGATTGTTTCTTGAAGAGGACGACGGCATCTTTGGAATTAACTTCGAATGTTTTTGGGTCCTTGAACGGAAACGGCGGCACCACGATGCGGACTCCTATTTGAAAACCGCTTTTCGCCTTGAATCTCTGGAAGCTCCCTTCCGCCAACCCGTACAGGAACTCTCCGATGGGCATGAGGATGCCTTCCTGCTGGATGACGATGGTGGGATATCCGAACCGCGCGGTGAACTCCAGGGGATAGACACCATAGCTATTCACAATGCAGTTGAGGTCGACATACCCGACATATCCCTCCGCTGCGAATTTCGGCTCCATCTTTTTCAATGTCGAGTTAAACATGTTGTTGGGCTCGCTCCAAAACATGAGAGTTCCCATCTCGCCCGTATGCGGTCCGAGGTCGCCCGGAAAAAGTTTTTTGTGCTCGAAATTAACATTGATGGGATAGACAAATTCTTTCCCGTTGAAGAACGCTCCGACCGCGACCTCCACGCCGAGAATCCGCTTCTGGAGCTGGAATGAGCGTATCTCCTTCGACCACGCCTTCTTATAGGCATCGAGGATGTAGAGGACATCCTTGCCAGTTTCTTCTTCTCCTACATAGAGGAGCGTTTTCATGTTCTGGGCCTCGCCAGACGACTTGACCACATAGCGCCCGGGATTCGCTTGGACATACGCGATGGCCCCATCGAACGAAGTGAAGTTCTCATGCGCAATTATCGGAACGCCAATCTTTTTCAGTTCTTCCTGCCCGAAGGCCCGGTCATCCTCGAGACGGTCCGTGTAGGCAGTGCCGCCTATGACAAGCTTCCCCGCTTTCCGCAGGGCTTCCGCCTTTTTGCCCTGACCTAACACATCATCAAAGACGATGATGTCGGCCCAGTCGACCTCTTTCTTCCAATCGTCGACCTTGGGGATGAAACCGTCGCCTACTTCCTTGTCTTCGTCATTCTCGGCATAGAACTTCACCTCGTGTCCCTCTTTAAGAATCTGCCACGCAGTGTCAGCGATTAACGCATCCAAGGTGACAAAAAGGAATTTCTTTTTATCCATTTGGATAGTATCGCACAGATGAGCGAAGGTTCATTATGAGTATCTATGAATCTGCTCGAACTCATTTTACCCAACATTACTCCTGATGTCTCGCGCGCGACCCTATGACATAGTGATAGACTTGTTTACATGTCCACTGAGGATAAAAAGCAAAATTTTGATGTGCATGAATCCCCTCATCCTCTAGGCGCTCTAATTATTGGAGCAATCCTAGCTGGCGCAGGTTATCTGACAGGTGGTTGGTTCGGAATTTTTATAGGTATTTGTGTAACCTATCTTGCCTGGATTATCTCGGATCCTCCATGGCTGAAACGTAAATAGTCAAGATTCTTATGATTTAATGCAGAATCTAACTTTTTTGAGTGCTGTCTGTGGGTTATTGGGAACATCACTAATCTTTTTTTATGGGCTACCTCCGAAAATAAATAGAGACGGAAACATCAATCTTATTCTCGAACAGGAAGATGTTGGAGAAGCTAAGAAGGCGCGAAATTATGTAAAGGCAAGTTATGTTGGTCTATCTTTGATTGCTGTGAGCTTCCTTCTTCAACTTGTAGCCTCTTTGCCTAAATAGACGCAAATTACTTTTCATCAACTGATCTTGGCCGTTCCCTCTGAATTTGCCGAATCGCAAAGTCGCTCAAAAACCCTTACACTGCTTGTAACGGGTTTGTTCTGTAAAGATTTTCCATGGAGATTTATAAAAGAAAGGCTCCTGACCCCTTTTCCTTTGGGAGTTAATCGATACTGAAGGACTGGATGAAGACGACGCGATTGAGATTGCAGAGGAGCTATAATATAGGGAGTCACTGGCCCGTATGAACAAAAAATTGATTCCAGATAAAGTACATAGAATTCTGTCATCTTTCGAGAGACCAAATCTTGATAAGTATGATCAGCATGGGCAACGAAAAATAATCAAAAAATTGCAAGGTGCTATATTTTCGAAGTTAAAAAGTAAGGTTCCAGACGTGGAATGGATAACCGAACATAAAATTTCCGATACAGTAAGAGACAAAATAGATATATTCGGTTCCTATACTTCAAATTCAGTGAAAAAATTTATCGTGATCGAGCTTGACAAATGGCGGGCAGATCAGATTGCTAAAAAATTTATTTCAAGAACAAGTCTTACACTTAAAGACAATGTGCATTATTTTTCCGTATGTTACGGCGGAACTACTAATATGAATGCAAATGAGTGTAAAAAATTCTTTACTTACTGCAAAAATATTACCAATGCGCTTTGTGTAAAACGACTTGAAAAGACTTTTAACGGAATTATTTTAAAATCAAAGAAGTGGGGCTAAGGCCCGTGTTTTGCCACAAATTTACGCTCTGAGCGCGACCCATCCCTGCTAAAATTTTGTTAGTTGAAATATGGGGTCAGGCGGAAATAAGAGGTCAGGAGCCTTTTGTGATACGCCATGTATGTGCCCCGATCCAATGAACGACCTCGGAGGTCGTTCATTGGTCGATTATTACACCCGAGAAGATATACTGGGAACGTTATGGAGGAGTCGATCATTCAAGCGTTGGGGCAAGTAGTGGGGCCTGTATTCATGATGGCGGTGTTAAGCACATTGAAAACGGAAAGAGAAACGCCAATAACGTTTCCATATCGTCTTAAAGACTTCGCGCGTTTTTCCCTCGATCACAGGTGGATCCGCGAAGACTGGATTACGGTCGTATTGTTTGTCATGGCGATTCCCATTTTGCTCTCTGGGGAATACTTTTATATAGCGGGAATATATGCACTCTTTGGTGTGGTGAGCCATGTCCTCATCCATCTGCGGAGAATCAGTGTTTTGGTACCCACACAAAATGTTCAGATCGATGAAGCTGACGATACTCCCGCTGGTATGCGCGTCCTCTTTCTCACGATAGTGAAGCGTTGGCACCCCGACCACGCGAAGGACATCCACAATTTTCTACGCCGCAATCACATCACGGCGCTTGCTACCCGCGCTATGCGAGAAAATGATAGTAAACGACTCCGCGACATCGCCTCTCTGAAACAATAAATACTAAGGAAATAAGGGGTCAAAAGAAAAGGAGGAGAAAAAGGGAGACCAAAGAAAGGCTCCTGACCCATTTTCCCCTGCTACCCCGCCCCCGAGTACGGCGGCGGGACGGGGCTGGTTCATTCAACCTTGAAACTAAACATCATTCCTGCTTCCAAGTGTTCAGCTATATGGCAGTGAGCCATCCATGTACCAGGGTTTGATGTGTCGAGGAGGATATCGACTGTCTGTCCTGAAGGAATAAATACAGTATCTTTCCAAACCAAGTTAGTCTCTTTCACCCCATCACGCGCCAAGATAAGGAATCTTTGGCCGTGAAAGTGTATGGGATGTTGCATGGGATGGACAGAGGTTGGGTCATTGAAAATTTGAATCTTGACTGGTTCACCGCGTTTGAATGCCCAATCAATATCCATATCTTCCTTGCCGGTATCTTGGTCAATGATTTTCCACTTAACTATGTCTGTGTTCGACATCTGATTCATCATCTGATTAGTATCTTCCCATTCGATATTACTACCATCCGAGCTTGTCATAGTGCCGCCCGTCGTTTGCCCTCTACCATGACCCATTCCTTGGCCCTGTTGGTTCATCATGTTACCCATCATGCTAAGAGAAAGTTTGATTTTTTTATCAGGCACACGGTCAAAATACTTTCGGAATGAGTCTATACTCTCTACAGTTTGCTCGTGAGTTTCCAATTGAGAAAAATCTTCCGCATAGGAAACATCGACAGGAGTATTTGCTACCACTACATTGCCAAGCGTATATGTCTTTTCAGGAGTTTTGTTCTGGAAGGCAAATGTGCCGCTTGTATCAAACAGTACCTCAACAATCGCGCGTTCTGACGGTCCGAGGGTTACCGAATCTTTCCACTCATCTTTTTCATACGCTCCACCATCAGCTCCAACGTGCTTCAGGCTCGCACCTTGAATCGAAAAGTTGAACGGTCGGGTATTGGCGGCATTGGTTACATAGAAGCGGACAACTTCTCCTTTCTTGGCGGAAAGCGAATAACTGGTCTCGCCGTTTATAAGCATCGTATTGCCGAAGCGTCCCATGAGTGTGTGGTCAGCTCCTTGCTTGCTTAAGAAAATCCTGCCGTTCTCGATCAAAATGTCGTCTAAAAATAATGTAACTTCGCGATTGACCGGAGACCAGTAATCCTTAGCTTCCGGCACGACAAGGTAACCGCCGTAGAGCCCCAACTCTTGCTCAAAATCTTCCCGGACATGCGGATGATACCAATACATACCGGCATCAGGGAACTTCAGTTTGTACGCAAAGGTTTCCCCCGGCTCCATTTCTTCCTGTGTTGTCTGCGAACCGTCAAAAGCGTTATCCATCCGGACTCCATGGGAGTGAAGCAGTGTCTTCATGTCCGTATCATTTTTAAAATTTATCGTTACTTCCGCACCTTGAGCGATTTTAATAAGCGGTCCCGGGATTGAGCCGTTGTAGGCGAGCATTCTATATTTCGTACCATTGATATCCTTTTCGACATAGCTTGCGGTGAGATCATATGTATCGCCGTTTTTTAATTCCACTGTTTCGGTAGGTTTTGACGCAGCTAACCCGGCGACATCGGTACTCAAATATTCACTGCCCGTGCTATACGGTAATTTATTTTGTGGCACAAAGAGTGCTCCAATAATAATGACAGCTACGATACCAAGTCCAGCGTAAAGATATTTTTTATTCATACTATTTATTAATTATATCAGTTGCTGCTATAAACGCAGAGTAACGAAGACGTTATGGCCCATTTTTATTGATCTGTTATCGACAGAACTTTCTTAAGGAGTCTCTCGAGTCGAGGCGCATCGTGCTTCACATTCGGCCTGCTGGCTTCAGTACTTCCTCGCTCTCGCTCGGTCGCCTGAAGTGGTAGAACATCGATGGCGTGAATATAAGCGATACTATCGTTGAGCTTATGAGACCGCCAAAGAAAACCAATGTGAAACTGAGCTTGTCTCTTGTCTTGTGGGCGAGGGGGGACTTGAACCCCCATTCCCTTGCGGGAACTACGACCTGAACGTAGCGCGTCTGCCAATTTCGCCACTCGCCCGAACACCATACTTTGCCATTGTTGCGTGTGGCATGCAACGAAGTTGCGATGGCAAAGTTGGTGTGCGGGTGAGCCCGATTCCAGAAAACTGTGTATTAATATAATCTCTCATGCTGGGCCTCACGACACAGGAATTCCGGATTATGAAACGTCTATCGACGCCTATAAAAATCCAGGATTACCTGGATGGAATACCGATGAATTTCGACGACAGCGGCAAGTACCTCTCGCCGCGGCGCGTCATCCGCGAGAAGCGGGCTCACTGTCTTGAAGGCGCCCTCTTCGCCGCGACGGCTCTTTGGGTCCACGGAGAAAAGCCTCTCATCGTCGACATGCTCGCGACTGAAAAAGATGACGACCATGTCATCGCGCTTTATAAGAAAAACGGATACTGGGGAGCGATTTCAAAAACAAACCATGCGACCATCCGCTTCCGCGACCCGGTGTACCGCACCGTTCGCGAACTCGTACTCTCCTATTTCCACGAATGGTTCATGAATTCGAATGGGAAGAAGACCTTACGGAGCTACTCCTCCCCCCTCGACATGAGCCGTTTCGGAGAGAGCTGGGTTACCGCAGAGCACGAACTTGAATTTGTCGATGACGCCCTCGACCGCGTGAAGCACTACGACATCATCCCACCCGGCAATGAGCGCTATATCCGCACTGCCGATCCTATGGAACTCAAGGCCGGAAAACTTATCGAGTGGAAGAAACAGAAAAAGCGTTCAGGTTTCTGAACGAGGCAAGAATCCATATCCTTCCGGAACCTTCAGACTTTTTGGGTCTTTTCCATCCCAGCTGATACCGCCATGAACCACAAGGTTTGTGATTTTCGACTGCCACGCGCGCTCTATTCCATATACCTTCTCCTGTATCTCTTCCGGGCTCATCCCCGCGCGAAGCGGGATGGGAAGCTCGAAAAACACGGGACCGCGGTCATATTCGTCGGTCACGAAATGCATCGAGGGTCCCGACTCAGAAATTTCTCCGACATCGAGCGCTGCTTTCACCGCTTCGTGGACGCGGTGCCCGTACATGTGTGCGCCCCCAAAGCGCCCTCCGAGGGCGGAGAGGAGCGCTGGGTGAATATTGAAGGTGCGCGCGGGGTCAAGGCCGCTTATTTTCTTGAGCCATCCGGAGAGCGTGAACCATTCGGCTCCGGTTTCCTTCGCTATTCTTTGATATCCCTCCGCGTCCCATGGACCGGGGAAATAGAAGAATGGCACCTTAAGCGCCTCCGCCCGCAAGCGAACGCCCCCGTGCTCGTGATTCGATACGACACCCACTATCTCAGCCTTTAGGTCACCCTGTGAATCCCGCGAATGCCGGAGGAGATTTTCGAACCCCGAACCGCCACCCATGGCCGTTCCTGACGCAAATACGAGTATCTTAGGCATGGTTGAAGTGTTGGCGGAGAACATCTTTCCAATTATCCCATGTAACGAGGGACTCAACCTCACTTACTCCCACCCAGCGGGCCTCCTCTATCTCGTCGCTCGCAAGAACCAGCGATTGCGAGCGATCGACAAGCGTGGCGCGGAAGATTATCTGGTAGCGCGGCACCCCGGAAGTGGTTGTGGTGGTGATATTCGAAAAAAACGCTTCGCCGCAGACCACATCGATGCCGAGCTCTTCCTTCACCTCGCGGACGACTCCCTCCTCTGGCTTCTCTCCCTTGTGCAAACGGCCGCCGGGAAAATCCCACTTATCAAAACCGAACGCGCGGCACATGAGGATTTTCCCGTCTTTTTCGACGAATACCTTCTGACTCACCTCGCCTATGAAATGTGTCCCGGGGATTTCTATCGCCATCAGGACTTCAATATATACTGCAACGGCTTCTTAGCCCACTCGCCTGCGTACGCGACGCCTATCCACGGCGTCCGTATTACCTTATATGGTAATTTTTCGTTTCTGGCTTCTATCCAAAGTCCTGATACACCTGCCTGCACAGGCAGGCGAGTTGCCTTCTTCCTGTTCAGCGTCCTTGTGATACCAAGCGCTTTCGTCAACCTCCCGGGCCCATTGATTTTTACCATTTCAGCTTTTTGCAAAATGCTAGAATGAGAGGTAGTTTCAACAGCACGGATAAGGACGCCTACCCGGCCAGGGCGGCCGGGTAGGCCACGAAGCCGGTGACGAGGTTCAACATGTGGTGCATCATCACGCTGTCGAGTACGATGCCTTGTCCTCTGGTCCCACATACGCCTCTGTCTCGACAATCATGTACGCCAGAGTCTTTCAACCCGTGCGATGAACTAGGAATTTGTCGAGAAGCTTACGGGCAACTCGTTGAGCGTGCTGCTGGAAAAAATTCAGCTTCATTGTGCTAGATTGACCCCGTGGACTATAAAGAAATTCTCGGAATCATCTCCGCCCTGATAGCCTTTGGAATCTCGGTCTCCTACATCTACACGATAGTAAAAGGACGGACGAGACCGCACTTTTACAGCATCGCCATAGACGCGGTAATTTCCTCCATCGTCCTGGCCGGGGCCTTCATCTCCGGCGCGGGCGCGGGAGTGTGGAACCTCGCTGTATCGACGCTTTTTGTATATGTCATGGTTCTCTTGTGCTTTAAATACTGCACGAAAGATGTGACAAAGCTCGATGCGGTATTTGCGCTCGGAGCGGGCCTTGCGATAATCCCCTGGTTTCTTACGAAGGACCCCACACTTTCAGTCGTGCTTGCTTCAATGATTGCTCTCCTTTCCATGCTACCTTCAGCGCGAAAAACCTGGAACGACCCGTATTCCGAACCATGGACGCTTTGGGCGATGAACGCCTTAAAACATGTTATTGCTATCGCGGCAATCTCTATTCTTTCCGTTGCGACTCTTACCTATTCAGTTACGATGATTTTTGTAGCCGTAGCGATGGTGAGTATAATTTTATATAGACGAAGCATTCCTCGCGGCTAAGGTGCGGGGAGCTTGATAGTGAGGGGAGGCCCGTCTTTTGGTTTGATGCGCAAGATCCATCCTACGCCTGGAACCCATGTCGCTTCTTGTACAACGGCATTGTTGTCGGGGGCTTTTTCTATTCCTCTATTTTCTTGCGCCATAGAGTGACTCAGGCACACTTGTTACTCCTTCCCTTTCGGACAGGACCTACCGTCTTTGTTTTCGTGTAACACATAAACAATCCGGCCCCGAGGAAAACCACCATAAGTGTTCACCCGTTCTCCACATGTCGGACATGTACGCTCCACATGATGGTTTTTTTCGAGATTGAAAGGCCAAAACATGAGGTGGAAGCTTACCGTAGGGTCATGACCCTCGCAAATCGCTCTCCGGCTGGCAACCTAAGTGATAGAACACCGGAAAAGATGTACTACAATGGGCGCATCTATGGATAGGAACAACGCATTCTTGGTGGTAGCGTTCTCACTTACCTATTCGTTGTTCGTCTTCTTGGTTGATGTCAGGGTCGCGGAAGGAATCGCTTCCGAGATAATCATCGCGAGCGTGTTCTTTTTCGCGTTTTTTGCCGGATTTTTCATCGCGCGGCAGAACGAGCGCTATACGAGGATTATCGAGCAGGTAGCAGCCCGCGAGGGAGCTTTTTCAAGCATCTATCGCATTTCCGGGCTCGTTCCGGTCATTCAGGATGAAGTGCGTGAAATCATCCGCGTGCATTACCGGAAGATCCTCGATGCGAACGATTGGGCATATCATGAGTTTCATCCTTCCACCACCATCAAGCAGCTCACGGAGGCGTTCGGTAAGCTTTCAAAAGAGGATGGCGAGCGCATCGCGGTTTCAACATCCTATGAGGTGATTTGGGGTGCCGTGCTTGACCTCCAAAAGATACGGAAGGAAGTCATCGCCCTCTACCACGAACGCCTTCTGCCGTCGCAGTGGTTTCTCCTCATCATCCTTGCCGGAATACTTTTGATATCGTTCGACTTCCTCAAAAGCGATGTCTTCCTGGTCGATGCCCTCAAGATCGTCTTCGGATTTTCGGTGTTCATGGTTCTCATACTCATCAAACAGCTCAATGAGCTCGCTTTGTTCGGCAGGCATTTCAGCAAAAACCTCGCCCACGATGTCCTGCGCATCCTCGACGAAGAAGATGCTAAACACCCTCATCATTAATCGAACTGTTTCCTAACGGATGGTAACGATGGTGGCAAACCGGCCTTCGGGTTCACCGGTCTGCATGGAACGGCGGTGAGAGAAGTATCGGGGCGATACCGCGGTGTTTTCTGACGAAATCGAGATGTTGCCCTCTTGGATGCCGACATCCATAAGAGCGCTTTGATTGAAACCGACGAGGTCGACTTTCGTGAATCCCAGTGCCTCGCCCGTGGCCGGGCTACGGCCGAGGGCATCCTCCAGAAACGGGGTCCACCTCCGGTCGTCTTTCTGCGTGGGGCTTTGAACAAGGTATGACTCCCTGTGGATGCCTGGGCCGAAAAACGCGACAACATCCTTGGGGTCTGAACCGAACCTCTTGGTCATGAGCTCAACTACTTTTCCTGCAAGGCCAAGGTCCGTCGACTTCCAACCAAGGTGGGCAAGCGCGGCGACATTCTTCACGGGGTCATGGTACGCGAGCGGGAAACAGTCCGCCGTCATAAGGAACAAAACGACGCCTGCCTGCCCTGCGTGCGCAGGCACGGCAGGCAGGCAGGGCGCGTCAGTCATGAGCGCGTCTACCTTGATACTCCCACCCTGGTCCCCATCCCCCACGACCGCAATATCGGCACCGTGCTGGAGGTCCATGAACACACAATCCTCGAGCTTCAGATGATTTTTCTCAAGGAATTTCCGACGGTTCATGATCACCTCCGCCTCGGGACTCCAGTCAACGGACATGTTGCCGTCCTCAACGGTTGAGGATGTAAAAAGAAAGTCGTCCAAATGTTTCATTAATGAGGGGCGGTTTTCTCCGACGACGAGTTTATATGTTTTCTCGGGCGAGAAGAAACGCCTTCAATGCGGAAAACTCGTTCGAGATAGATGTCGCCTGCTTCGTGCGCTCAAGGTATGTCTTGAGCTGGACGGGTATGGGAACGGATTTCCCGATGACAGGTTCGATGATTTCCGAAAACTTCGCGGGGTCGGCTGTTTCAAGGAATACGCCCTCATATCCCTGGTTTTTTTCCTGGAAATCACGGAGGCCGAGATACGCAACGGCTCCGTGCGGGTCCATGATGTAGCCGTATCGCGTGAACACCTCAAGGATCGCTTTTTTTGTATCTTTATCTGTATAGCTTGCCGCATGGATGTCGCTTCTTATTTTCCCAACATCGTGGTCATAGAGCGCAAGCATCCGCGCGAAATTGCTCGGGTTACCGACATCCATCGCGTTCGAGATGGTCGCCATCGAGGCTCGGGGTATGAATTCTCCCGTCCGAAAATACTGCGGAACGACATCATTCCGGTTCGTCGCCGCGACGAACCGGGCGACCGGCGCTCCCATCCTCTTCGCGATGAGCCCTGCGACCAGGTTGCCGAAGTTGCCACAGGGTACGGAAATGACTATCGGTTTTCCTCCGGCTTGAAGCTGGACACATGCATACGCGTAATAGAAGGATTGCGGAAGCAATCGGCCCACGTTGATCGAATTAGCCGATGAAAGCGTCATGGTCCGCTTCAGTTCCGAATCCAGGAACGCCTCTTTCACCATCCGCTGGCAGTCGTCGAACGAGCCTCCGACTTCGAGAGCCGTGACGTTCCCTCCCATCCCGGTGAGCTGTTTCTCTTGAAGAGCACTCACCCGGCCGCTCGGGTACAAGATAATCACTTTGATGCCTGTGATGCCTAGGAACCCGTTCGCGACCGCGCTTCCCGTGTCGCCGGACGTAGCGACGAGGATGGTCAACCCCTCCCGGGACTCTTCCGCGAAATGACCAAGGAGCCGCGCAAGGAAACGCGCTCCGAAATCCTTAAATGCGCACGTGGGGCCGTGAAAAAGCTCCAGCGCGTAGAAGCTCTCATCGAGCTTCCGAAGCGGCACGTCAAAATCGAAGGCGTCGTAGACTATCTCTCGAAGCTTCCCGGCTGGCAGATCATCTTTGAAAAGAAGGGTCGCCACCTCAAGCGCGACATCCGTGAAAGCTATGCCATCCGAGGACGAAAAGAATCCGTTCGGAAGGCTTGGAAACTCGGTTGGCATATACAGCCCTCCATCAGGCGCGAGCCCGCTCATCACGGCCTCCTTGAGACCTACGGCCGGACTCCTTTTGTTCGTGCTTTCAAACATCATAACGATCTTCGTAGCAATGAGAAAAATTGCCCCACATCACTACATTCCCTGGTTCTTGTCGCAGGAATCGTAATATCCGCGTAGCGACCGTAGAGCGCGGAGCGCACGGCCAAAAGGTCGCGATAGCATCGCTTCAGAGCTTCTGCATCTGTCTCGCCTTCTTGAGGCTTGTATGCGTCGCCAAAGATGACCGGTTTCGGCTTCTCGATGTATCGTTTGAACATCTCATCCGCCATCTCCTTCGTCGCTTCGATGTAGACCACGAGCGAATGTTCCTTGAGTGCAGAACAGATATCTTCGCCGGTATGAACGACGCTACCCGTCGTATCGATCACGGCATTCTTCAGTTTCCCTGTCTGGGCGTCTGCAATAACACCTTCCATCACCTGCTTCTCGATGGAAATGTATTCCCGCTGGTTCTCGGAATACCTTTCGTCGTAGGGCTGCCCGAGCCAGCGGGAGATGTCTGCGAGGCCCGAGTATCCGAGCGCCGTGAGCCTGTGGGAAAGTCTCGCCTCGATGAGATCGTCGCAGTGGATGTCCTCAAAACCGAGACTGCGGAGTCTTTTCGACCAGCGTGTCTTTCCGACATTCGACATGCCAACTACCGTAAGTACGAGACGGCGCTCCTGGAAAAACCGGTCAAACTCTGCAGGTGATAATTTCATCGGTGCTATTCAGATGTGCGGGCACTAGGACTCGAACCTAGGACCTTCCCCTTATCAGAGGGATGCTCTAGCCAACTGAGCTATGCCCGCGAGTGAGCGACGCCATGAGAGTCGGGTATCAACGGCGTCCGAACGAGCGGGCACAAGACTTGCTTATCGCCCGCATCGTAGCGGAAATACTAGCAAAATAAGGGGTTTTGGACAATAAAGTGGCGTTTTGGAAAACTAAATGCTTATCCAGTTATAGAGCGGTAATCGACATACGCGTGTCTTTTGTCATTGCTGAAGCGTATGCGTGCCGCTATGGTGCGGATCTTCTGCCGCACTTTTCCTTTCCCCCGATCGTCCAAACCAGCACCGCGCATGAAATCTGTAGAATCCATCAGGCCATGTGATGCTTTTACAATACGCTGCGCAGCGTCGACAGGAATCTCTCCGTCGCCAACCATCGCCGCGAGTAAGGTCGTCGAGTCCAAAACGAAGCGTGCGTTCGCATTGTCTATAGCATAGAGAAGATTATTCTTGCCCATCAGCCAATTTTCCCTCACAAAGGTTTCATTCCCTGCTCCGCCGCGGTCTTTGTTGCTGGTCAGGTAATCGAAAAGAACTATAAGGTTGTGACGCGCTCGATGTGAGTCCTTCTTCGCGGTGCTCGGTGAGTCGAGCGTCTTCCCCGGCACCCAGTATTGAAGATAGCCAGTTTTCGTAAGGCCATTCGGAAGTTTAAGCGTGCGCAGAAGGCCGAGCGGGGTGATGTTGAGCCCGAGCGACTGTGAGAGGACCGTCGAACCAATTTCCCCGTTCACTGTTACGTCACCCTCGGCTGCCAATTTGAAAAGAGCCTCAATCTTCGTGCGTCCGTGTTTTAGGACGACTTTATATTTAAACTCTCTGCCGACCTGATGTCGCGTAATGGAAAGGACTTCTCCCTCCGCAAGTGCATCGGTAATGCTTTCATCCTCTCGGTTCCCACGGACACTCTCTCTGATAACCTCGTTAGCACCGCAGTCGTAGCCGTCTTCCGGATTGCAGTAAGAATCTCCGCCAGGGTCTCCTTCGCGAACCATAAGAAACAATATGCCCCGGCAAGAAAAGCCGCCCTTTCGGGCGGCAGACCAGAGTTTCCAAAATCCTTATTTCCTTTCTTCTGTTCCGTCATGTCCCCCGTTTCGATAATCGGGGTACCGTGCGCCATTTAGAGACTGGACGCAGTGGTCTCATCGAGCGTAGCTCGAAGATCGACTGTCAGCTTCATATCCATCCGAGGACGGACGAAGCGTTCCAATATGGAATTGTTCCACGACCAGCTTCCGCTAGCCGTGCCTTGTTACGACTTACTCCCTGTCACCGAACTTACCGTGGGCTGCAGCTAGTGCAGACGTCGGGTATTCCCGGCTCCCTTGAGTTGACGGGCGGTGAGTACAAAACTCGAGAACGTATTCACCGTAGTGTGGCTGACCTACGATTACTAGCGATTCCAGCTTCATGAGGTCGAGTTTCAGACCTCAATCCGTACTGAGGACGCGTTTTGGGATTTGCTCCAGCTTACGCTCTTGCATCCTTTTGTCGCGACCATTGTATCACGTGTGCAGCCCAGGACATCAGAGGGACATGCGGATCTGGCGTCATCCCCACCTTCCTCTCCCGTAAGGGAGCAGTCTCGCCTGACACTTGAAACAGGCAACGGGGGTTGCGTTCGTTTCCCCACTTAAGGGAACAGCTCAAGCCACGAACTGACGACGACCATGCATCACCTGCCATACACCCTCGAAGGCTTCTCTGGTTTCCCAGAGCGTGCAGTATGGTTTCTAGTCCTGGTAAGGTTCTTCGCTTACCGACGAATTAAGCCACATGATCCACCGCTTGTGCGAGTTCCCGTCTATTCCTTTGAGTTTTAACCTTGCGGTCGTACTACCCAGGCGGTTCTCTTAACGCGTTAGCTTCGCCACGAGGAGGGTCGATACTCCTCATAGCCAGAGAACATCGTTTAGGGCGTGGACTACTGGGGTATCTAATCCCATTCGCTACCCACGCTTTCGTGCTTCAGTGTCAGGTATGTCCCAGTGTGTTGCCTTCGCATTCGGTGTTCCCCACAATATCAACGGATTTCACCCCTACACCGTGAGTTCCACACACCTCTTACATCCTCGAAGCATTGCCGTTTCCCTCGGAGCTCTCCGGTTGAGCCGGTGAGATTTAACGAAGGACTAACAACGCCACCTACGCACCCTTTACGCCCAGTGATTCCGGGTAATGCTTGGGGCCTCTGTATTACCGCTCCTGCTGGCACAGAGTTAGGAGCCCCTTATTCATGAGGTACTGTCGAAATGTCATCCCTCATAAAAGGTGTTTACGTCCCGAAGGACTTCATCCACCACGCGGCGTCGCTCCGTCAGACTTTCGTCCATTGCGGAAGATTCTCGACTGCGGCCTCCCGTAGGAGTAAGGACCGTATCTCAGTTCCATCGGTGGGGGTCAGCCTCTCAGCTCCCCTAAACGTCATAGCCTTGGTGAGCCATTACCTCACCAACTAGCTGATATTGCGCAGGCCTCTCCCAAAGCGGATTGCTCCTTTACACCTTAGTGACCATCGGGAATTGCACCGTCTTTCGACGGAATATGCCCGACTCTGGGGTAAGTTCCTGCGTATTACTACCTCGTCTGCCGCGGGTCTAAACCCGCACGACTTGCATGCCTTATCCACGCCGCCAGCATTCACCCTGAGCTAGGATCAAACTCTTATTTAAGATCTCATGCCTCCAATTGAAGGGCACGAAATCGGACAGACGGAACAGAAGAAAGACAATAATCTTGGCTCTTGGTTATTTCTGGTTGTTGTACGTATGTACTATTCGGTTTTCAAGGGACGCCCCGGGAATGAAAAAGCCGGAATCAACTCCGGCGACACAAGGACATGGACGATTGTTCGTTCAGTTTTCCCTATGCTGCCATTCGTTGAAAGAAGCTTACGCCGTACCGACGGTAATTCCGTCTGGAGGGCGACGCTCTCCGGGGAGCGTTCGGGCATACTACCCCCCCTCCCTAAGAGCGTCAAGGGGCTTATTTCATTCTGTGGAATAAGGATTTAAAAGCCCTAATAACCGCGCTTCATTCTCTTGACTCCGCTCTTGACTCCGCGCACAACCTGGCGACCACCCCAGAGAGCAAGAAGAGTTCCTGCAACAACAACGCCCCCGAATAGTGGTAATACTGTGCCGGCTGTGAGTCCCATGAGAGCCATTGCGCTTAGCCATGCAGAGATTCCACCAGCACCAAAAGTGTTCATTGCTACCAACCCGGCTACTACTCCGTTGGCACCGATCAAACCGATAGTGGCACCCACTGCGGTTTGTCCCACCGGATGCACATGATCCAAATCACCCACACCGAAAAAATCGAGGAATCGAGCTGTCCGCGATCTATCGTCACGCCAGGCAGGAGCAGGCGTCGGTTCGATTGAACGACCGCTCCGATTGTCACCAGCACCCTTTGGGGAAGCGAGATGACTTTTTTGAAAACAGGAGATTCTATTGGCGGAGCAAAATTTTCTGCGGGAGAGTGGGGCTTTCCTACTGTCCCCAGGCGCCGCTCTCGCTCGCCCAAAGTGCCTTTAATTTCGTTTCGGTTCACCATAATTGCTTTGAGGGGGGTTACTGAGGTTCAAATCATACCAAAGAAGTAAAAAAATCAACCTTTTCAGGCAACGACTTTTTGGCCTTATTACATAAGGTTATTCTTGAGAAAAGTACTTTAGTTCCAAGAATTCCGTAAAATTGAGCGATTTTAACAGGTCGCGAGCGCGTATTATTTTCCCCTTGTTATCGCGCTTAGCATTAAAAATGTACGTGCAGCCCCTTGTTATAGGTTCTTTAAAAATTGCAAAAACATTTGGGGAAAATGGATGGATAAAGAAAGTGCTATAGTGAGCCGTAAATAAAGCCTATGCTCGCGTTTTCTTCATCGAAAAAATCCGTGACGGTCATCTCCCTGGGAGGCTCGACCGTGGTTCCCGAAGTCCCGGACGGCAAGTTCGTGAAAAGTTTCTGCGAGCTCATCCGCGAACGCGTAAAAGCGGGCCGGCGCTTCGTCATCGTCGTCGGTGGCGGCAGGACCTCTCGGAACTATCACCAAGCGCTCCGAGATGCGGGGAATGCGGACCAGGATGACGGCGATTGGATAGGCATCTACGCGACGCATCTCAACGCGGAGCTTCTGCGCCTCGCCTTGGGTAAGCTCGCTCACCCCGACATCGTGAAGGACCCCACAAAACGCACCGCATGGAAAAGTGCAGTACTTGTCGGTGGCGGATGGAAGCCCGGCCGCTCGACCGACTACGATGCCGTGCTCCTCGCGGAAATGTTCGGAGCGAAAAACCTTGTCAATGTTTCGAACATCGATTATGTCTACACCGCCGACCCCAAGAAAGACCCGAGCGCGCGACCGCTCCCTCAGATGAAATGGTCGGAGCTTATCGCGATGCTCCCCACAGAGTGGAGCCCGAACCTTTCCGCACCTTTCGACCCGATAGCGGCAAAACTTGCAGAAAAACAGAAGTTAAGCGTTTCGATAGTGAACGGCTCCTCGCTCGCGGATGTTTCCCGCGCTCTCGATGGCGAGCCGTTCAAGGGAACGATAATAACTCCCTGAAGAGGCCGGACTCAATACAACTGGTCGAGGATGTTGTCGCCTCGTCTCGAAATGGTCGCACGCCTTGATGCAAGTAATAGCGCGGGCCGTGCCGTTCGGGCCAGGCAGCCCCAAGAGGGCTGATGATATGTGTGCACTCATTGGCGGCACTGATGTGCCGTCTTTATAGACGGCGCTTGGTCAATTACTGCTTCTTTTTCTGATTCGGAATCGGAACAGGCTGTTTCTGCATCTTCTCGAGGGTGACGAGAAGCGGTGAGGCGATGAAGATGGACGAATAGGTGCCGGCGATGATGCCGATGATGAGGGTCAAGACGAAGTTCTGCGTTAGATCAGGGCCGAAGAAATAGAGCGCAAAAAGCGCGAGAACGGTTGTCAGGGAGGTATTGATGGAACGGGCGAGGGTCTGTTGGACGGAGTGTCCGACCGTCTCCTCGAACGGTTCTCGGATATTGTGCTCAATATTCTTCTTGAGGTTCTCGCGTACCCGGTCAAAAACGACGATGGTGTCATGTACCGAGAAACCGAGGACGACGAGGATGGCGGTAACGAACAGCGTGTCCACTTCAGCCCCGAAAAAATGACCGAGAATAACGAAAGCACCGACAGGGACGACGATGTCGTGCGCAAGGGATACGAGTGCGACCAGGCCGTATTTCCAGCTGGATACCGGGCGCGACACCTTCCTGAACGCGAACGCGATGAAGAGCGTTATGGCAACGAGGACAAGGATCATGGCATAGACAGACTTCGTTTGGAGTTCGTTGCCGATGACCGGACCTATAGAGTCGAAGCGTTTTTCCTCGAACGGCCATGCTCCCCCATTCGCGAGCGAGGTCTTCACGGATGCGTACTCGTCCTGTGAAAGGAAGGGAGTCCGTATGAGGTACCCGCTCTCCCCTGTCGGGCGGGCAGAAGCACCGTGAATGCCGACTCCCTCGAGCGCTCCTGTAACATCAGCGACAGAGGGCGTAGTCGTAGCAGAGTATGATATTTCGAGCAAAGAGCCGCCGGTAAAATCGATACCGAACTTGAGGCCCCATGTGAAGAAAAGGGCGACGGAGAGCGCAATCAAGACGCCCGAGAAGATATAAAAGTATTTTCTGTTTTTAACTATCCACATACGCTATTTTGAAAGTCCATTGCCAAAAAGAAACCGCGTGATGCCGGATTCCTTCGAAGCGAACCCGAGTGCCATGAGGAAGGTACGGGTCGCGGTGACGGCAGTGAACATCGACACGAGGACACCGATGACGAACACGAGTGCGAACCCCTTGATGACCGCAGTGCCCCCCATCCAGAAGAGAATGATGCCGGTCAGGATGGAGGAAAGGTTCGAGTCGCGTATCGAACTCCACGCGCGATGGAACCCTTCCTTTATCGCATCATTCAGTGATTTTCCAGCTTTCAATTCTTCTTTGGTGCGCTCAAAAATGAGGATGTTTGCATCAACCGCCATTCCGATAGAGAGTATGAATGCGGCAAGGCCCGCCGTCGTCAGGGTTACCGGGATGAGCTTGAATATCGTCAAGGAAAGGACGACATAGAGAACGAGGGCGAAGATGGCGATAAGTCCCGGCAGACGGTACCAGGCAAGGAGAAAAACCGCGACGAATCCGAAACCCCACAACCCCGCCATGATGCTCTGGTTCAGGGCGTTTTCGCCGAGCGATGCACCGACCGATTGCGATGAGGCGAGCGCTATCGGGACCGGAAGCGCACCGAAATTCAGGTTCCGGACGAGCTCGCGCCCTCCTTCGGGCGTGAAATTGCCGGTGATGGTCGCGGTACCGTTCGGTATCGCCTCCTGGATGACCGGAGCAGAGATGAGCTGGTCATCGAGGAAGATGCCGAGGACCCTACCGATATTTTTCTCCGTGATATCACGGAAGCGCGTTGCTCCCTCGGTATTGAAAGTGAGGACGATGATTGGTTCGTTCGAAAGTGCGCCGGAGCTGTTGGAACCGAACTGAAGCGTGGCGCGCGAGAGGTATTGTCCCGAGAGCCCGGTCGCTACATAGGTAGCAGTTGTCGAGCTGACCGATTCTTCCAAACGGAAATCGAGAGTTGGCGTCTGTCCTATCGCCTTTACTGCATCAGAGAGATTCGTGATGCCGGGGAGTTCGACGATGAGGCGATAGTCTCCTCCTCCGGTGATTCCTCCGCGCTCCACCTGGACGATGGGTTCAGAAACGCCGAAGATGTTCACTCGCCTTTCGATGACATTCCGAAGAGCCTCCATCGCCTCATCGATGTCGCTAGCAGCGACCTTTGATACATCTGCGGAATAGACAAGGTGCGTGCCCCCGGCAAGGTCGAGTCCGTATTTGAACGGGAATGGATTGCCTTGCATCTCCGAAGAGTAGACGAACCACCCTATGGCGGCTCCTCCTACGAGAAGAGCGGCCGCGATAAGCCTCGTTTTCAGCATCCCGTTAGAGACAGGTCGCGGTCAAACCGCTCCCTGCACCGATTACTTTGTTAAGGCTTTGCATTTTTTCAGTTCTCCCTGTTAGATAAGGCCGCGACTGCGGCCTCTAACGGGAAGCATCGGCATAGTATGCCGTGCAGAATGGCTAAAATCAAATCAGCGTGTGCGTCGCTTTTTCTTGAACATCCCCCGAAGAAGTGGACGATACATGTCGTCCTCGGGTGGGATGATAAGCTCATTTTTCGAAACCGTCCCGGCAAAGGCGACTGGTGCACCTTCGATAATCGCCAAGGGCTGCCGCTCTGCCCCCTCACCCATCACGAACACTGCCGCAGTCGCAAGGCTGTCAGGCACATTAACCTGCGTGAACTTGAACGGGTGCCCGAAGAGGTCGCGCTTCCCACGATAATCCCGGAGCCCTTTGATGCCTGCATAGCCCAAGGCGACCGCGGTAACTCCCGCTCTCATGGGCATGGTCCTACTATCGGTCACGATGATGCCGAGCCGCTTCACACGATATGCGCGCTTCAGGTTCTTAAGAAGTTCCCGAGCAGTGCGATATGAATCTTTCGGAAGGAGGATGAATCCGGTTTTCGCGTTCGACGCATCGATGCCGGCATTCGCGGTAAGCATTCCGCCCTTGAGCGTCAGGTAAACATATTTGGTGCGCAGTATCTTCGCGCGGACCATTTCAGAGCTTTCCGAGCGCACTAAGGCCAGTCTCGCGCGGGCACCCTCAGCTGGTGATGTCCTTCTTTCTGAAAGGGCCACAATCTTTGAGGTAACGACGATGACCGCTCCTTCTTTCACCCGTCCGATGTGTTCGCGGATGAATCGGGAGAGGTCTTCTCCTTCTTTGAAAATTCTCGTTTTTACCGGATAAACAATCATCCCGTTGTAGAGTTTTGGCTTATGCTCACGCATGGAAAGTGGTTGTACGATGACAGAATAGTCTGCCAACGCAGGTATGACAAACGAGCCCCGCTCGAAGAGCCAGCCAAAACTTCACAACGGGATCACCCTGGTAACTTTTCTGGCTTATCACGAAGAAACCATATGCCGATGTAGGAAAGCGGCGTGTAGAAGAGTCCCATCACAATCTTGAAGAGCCACCACGAAAAGATGATGGAGATGATGGTCGACCATGAGTACACGCCGACAAACGCGATAAGCATGAAAATCACGGTGTCAAGGAATTGGGACCAGACATTCGAGAGAAAGGAGCGGAACCAAAAATGCGCCTTTTGAAGCTTATCCTTGAAGAAGAAAAACGCGACAACATCCTGATATTCGGCGATAATGAACGCAACTAAGGATGCGACCGCCATCCTCATCGAGATGCCGAAAACGGTGTCATAACTATCCTTCACCCACAGAGCTTTTTCCGACCACGGCATCGCGACCGAAAGGAATGAATAGACGATAAAAAGCGCCATCGCGATGAACCCCGCAAACACGAAGAATTTTGCAATTTTCTTCCCGTATACCTCTCCCACGACATCGGTCATAAGAAACACGATGGGAAACGAGAAAACGGCAACCGAAAGATTGGCGCCGAAAATGAAGGGCATGAGCTTCAAGCCGAGGGTGTTCGCAGCGAACAAGGACGCAAGATATACCGCAAGCGCAATGAAGAGCTTCTTAAGCGCTGATTCGGAGAGTGTCGGCATGGGAAAGCACTAGTTTAGTGTCCTTGGCGCGCTTTCGCAAGCCCCGTAGCACAAAATGGCGTTGCTCTTCATGTGCCTATGCTGAGGCCCACGCGTGACCACTGAGAAGGACGATTTTTCGGCGCGTGTTTTATTACGAGCGCTTTCGCACGACGCCATTTTTTGCTGACCGGGCAAGGATGACCAGGTTCGCGAATATTTCGGCGACTGCAATAGGGCCGATGCCGCCGGGAACAGGGGTGAAAATCGAGGCCTTCTCCGCGCAGGCCGGGTCTGCATCCCCAGCAAGCTTGCCGCCGAGCTCTGACGCCCCCGCATCCAAGATGACAACACCTTCCTTTATCATGTCGGGCTTCAGGAGCCATGGGACTCCGGCTCCCGAGATGATGATGTCGGCTTTCTGGGTTACGGATCGGACATCATCTCCTTTGATAAGGGTCGTCGTCTCCGCATCCAGATGCATAAAAAGAATCTCAGCCGGCTTCCCCACCAAGCGCCCCATGCCGAGCATCACGACATTTTTCCCCCGTATCGGAACGCCATTCCTCTTCAGGACATACAACATCGCTGCCGGAACGGGAGGCGTCGGTGGAAAGAACCCTTTTGCAAAGCGTTCAAACGCCGCGTCTCCGAGAACGTCCACATCGCGGTCGAGAGGAATGGCGTTCCGCGCGCGTTCGACATCGACCCCCTTCGGGAGTGGGAGCTGGAGTATGACGCCGTCATGAGCGGATGCTTCACGGACGGCAACAATGACCTCCTCGGTCGATGCATTGTCTTTGAGATGGTACTCGATTACAGATATGCCGAGCGCTTCAGCGGCACGCTTCTTGATGCTGACATACGATGTGGTCACCGTATCGGTGGTCGCGATGACGACACCCAAGGACAAGGGCCCGAGATGGGCCCGCTCTTTCATGATTTCTTCCCTGCGTTCCGCGGCGAGTTTTCTGCCGTCAATAATCATGTTTTGTGGAAGTAATCACGATACCACGCGACGAACTGAGGTATCCCCTCTCGTATCGACACGGTGGGCTCGAAACCCAGCACTAACTTCGCTTTTTCGATAGAGGCATAGGTTTCCCTTACATCACCCGGCTGCATGGGTTTCATGATGACGGACGCTTTCATGCCGATGGCGTTCTCGAGGGTTGAGACAAAACTCTTGAGCTCTTCAGGAGCGCCGCGGCCGATGTTGAACACCTCGTACCCTTTCTGGCGCTTCTTCAGAGCAAGCATGAATCCCGAGACGATGTCGTCGATGTAGGTAAAATCGCGGCGCATGTTGCCGTTGTTGTAAAGCTCGATGGGCTGCCCGGCGAGTATCTTTTCCGTGAACGAAAAGAACGCGAGGTCAGGGCGGCCCCAGGGCCCGTAGACGGTGAAGAACCTGAGCGCGGTCACATCCATGCCGAAGAGATTCGCGTAGGTCTGGCAAAGGAGTTCACCCGCGCGTTTCGAGGCGGCATAGATCGACACGGGTTTTTCGCACGGGTCGGTCTCTTCGAACGGCATCTTTCCCGTCTCTCCGTACACCGAAGACGACGAGGCAAACACGACATGCTTGACCCCGTGACGGCGCGCGCACTCGAGGACGGCGAGCGTACCCTGATAGTTCGACCGTCCGTAGATGAGCGGGTGGGTCAACGAGTAACGAACCCCCGCTTGGGCCGCGAGATGACACACCGCGTCGAAGTGATGCCGGGCGAATACACGGTCGAGCGCCTGTTCGTTCGCTATATCGATTCGATAGAAGGTTATGTTCTTCCGGAACTCCTTGAGACGCGCACGCTTCAAGGAGGGGTCGTAATACGGATTCAGGTTATCGACGACGACGACTTCGCACCCCTCGGCAAGAAGTGCTTTCACGACATAGAATCCGATGAATCCTGCGCCACCGGTGACAAGAATTTTCTGTTTAGGTTTCATGCAATATCAGTATGACGCGATGGTCGCCCGAAGCCCATCTTCAAGTGAAACCACCGTTTTGAAGCCCAAGGCATCATACGCGCGCTTGACTTCGGCAACGCTTCTCGCGATATCCCCCGGACGAGGCGGGACATGCTCGGGTACGAGCGCGGTTCCCTGTACTTCATTCATGACACGGACGAGGTCTTCGACCGATGTTTCAACACCGGACGCGATATTGAAGACAGCGCCCGAGATGTCGGGCGCCACAAGCGCGAGAATAATAGCGTTGACGACATCTCCCACATAGGTGAAATCGCGGGTCGCCGTACCGTCACCATAGATGGTTGGTGCTGTCCCCTGCTTCATGCGCGATATGAACGCCGGTATGACCGCGGCATAGCCACCTTCCGGATTTTGCCGAGGGCCATAGACATTGAAGAATCGTAGGCGCACGGTCTCGAGTCCCCAGAGTTTTGAAAAAAGCTTTGTGTACTCTTCGCCCATCGCTTTCTGCGCGGCATACGGAGACTCAGGCATGAATGGCTGGTCCTCGTCGCACGGAAGCGCGTCCGTGGAACCGTAGACAGCGCTCGACGATATATGGACGAACCGCAAGGCGCGGCCATCCCGCGCGGCCATGAGTGTGCGCAAAGTCCCGCTTACATTGGTTTCGTGGCTCCGAAGCGGGTCAGCGATGGAGCCTGGAACCGAGACGAATGCCGCGAGGTGAACTACATACTGAACGCCTGCGGATGCTTTGGCGATAGCCCCTTCCGATAAAACGCTTTCTTCGATGAGCGTTATCTTCCCGGAAACGCTCGCGAGATTTTCTCGTTTCCCGGTCGAGAGGTCGTCGATGACGGTAACCTGTGCCCCGCGCATGACCAAGGCCTCGACGACATGCGAGCCGATGAATCCTGCGCCGCCGGTGACGAGAACGCGCGCATTCTGAAGTGGGTTCATGCGAATAGTGTACCCCGTGAGATAACTAAAAAATTAATACTGGCGGTGTTCATGGATGTGAACAGTATTTGAGTCGTGGTTGTTTCTGAAAATAGATATCTCATGGGGTGTAGCGCGAGAGGCTCAGCGTCCGGCGCGCGTGAAGAGAATCTTCACGGTCTGGAGCGCTATAGCAAAATCCAGGATGAGCGAATGATGCTTCAGATAATAGAGGTCATAGGAAAGCTTGTGTCGGGTCCCCTCAATGTCTACTTTGAACTTCGGGGGTGCGGCGTGCTTTATCTGCGCCCATCCCGAAATGCCTGGCTGGAGAAGGTGCCGTGCGCTATAGAAAGGTATCGCGGCTTCGTAGGAACGGACCAGAGAAGGGATTTCCGGTCGCGGACCGACGAGAGATAGGTCGCCGACAAGTACATTCCAGAACTGCGGAAATTCGTCTATCTGGGTTTTCCTGAGAAAAGCACCCACCGCGGTGATGCGATTTCGCTTCTGTTTCTCCGGGTCGCCTTCGTCATCGAAGAGCATACTCCTGAACTTCACTATCCTGATGTGTCTGCCTCCTCTCCCGACCCGCTCCTGGAAGATGAGTGCCGAACCGTCTCCCGCTTTGAGAATGGCACCGACGATGAGAAGCGGCAAAAAGAGGAACAAGAGCGCGGTCCCTGAAATGGTGATATCCATGAGGCGCTTCAGGATTCGATAGAGCACGGTCCGTGCGCGGGCTGATTCCGTCAGGAACCAGCGCTGGTCGAGGAAGGAAAGGCCGACGCGATCAAAAAGATCTTCGTAGAGGGAAGCAACATCGATGAATCTCACACCATCGAACATGAGTGCCCCCCACTCAGGAAGAAATTTTCCATCTTCAAGATATGAAAACGGCAAGACGATGACCGATGCCCCCTTCTGCACCTCGACGAGGATACGCTCCCGGAGCGATGCGAAATCCGAACCAGGGCGCTCGATGAACGCAGCAATGCGGAAGGGGTACCGGTTATTACCGTTTATCTCGTGGAATATGTTCACACACTCTTTCCCTTCGCCCACGAGGATTGCAGAGATGCGCGGGGAAACCGCGAGAGACGGAAAGATGAATACCCGCCACAGAGAAACGAACGCGGTCGATAGCACGAGATAGATGAAGAGGTTCGTTTTCGGTTGAATGCCAAAATACGGCACCAGGAAGAAAAATATCGCTCCAACGGCAGCATTCGCTAGCTGCGCATACAGGATGGTCTGCGGCAACTTCAGCTTGAACAAGATGGTATGTTTTTCGTACAAGCCCGAGATGAAGAAAACGAGCGCCGAGAGGAAGAACAAGAATAAGAACGGCACGAGGTGCTGGAAAAACACCTCAGCGAGAGGAGGCGTTCCGTAGCGTACGAACAGGGTCGCCCAGAGGGCGAAAACGAGAAAACAGATATCCCCCGCGAAAAGAGCGGGGCCTTCACGGCGAAATTGGGTGCCCATTACTTGAACACCATACTACTGAAAGAACCCCGTGGTCGCAACATCATCGGAAAGCATCTGCTACCATGAACCCACGAAACACTAGATGACGAACCCCATTAGAGGCCATACCCGTACTCACCACATACCGTATTTGTTCTACGCACAAACCTCGAGAATCTACCTTATGAAAAAAGCTTCTGCATAGCCTCTAACGGGATGAAAACGAAGATCCTGCTGCTCGTCACGAAATCGAATATGGGCGGAGCCCAACGCTATGTCTTTGACCTCGCGACGGGACTTCCCAAAGACCGTTACGATGTCGTAGTCGCCTCAGGCCTGCCTACGCAAGCAAGCGGGGATGGAGAACTGATGACGCGCCTTTCTGCGCTCGGTATCCCCGTCATCACGGTTCCCTCTTTGAAACGCGACATCTCATTCATCGATGAGATGCGGGCATTTTCATCCCTCAAAGACATCTTCGTGAAAGAAAGGCCCGACATCGTGCACCTCAACAGTTCAAAAGCCGGCGCTCTTGGCGCGCTTGCCGCGCGATCAGCGGGCGTCAAACGCATCGTTTTCACGGCTCACGGCTGGCCCTTCCGCGAACCGCGAAATTTTCTCTGGCAGATATTTGTGTGGTTCGCTTCTCTTGTGACGGGCCTCCTTGTAGACATTGTGATAACCGTTTCGGAAAAAGACAAGAACACCTCGCCCGTGCCGTGGAAAACGGTGATGGTCCGTAACGGCATCGCCCCGATATCGTTTGTTCCGCAAAGCGCCGCGCGGGCAGAGATAGCCCTCCAAGCTATGCGTGCCATACCGAAAGATGTGCCGTGGATTGGCGCCGTAGCTGAGCTCACGAAAAATAAGGGCCTCAGCTATCTCATCGAGGCCGTAAAAATGGTGCCGCGCGCCTGCCTCATCATTGTGGGTGGCGGAGAGCTTCGGAACGACCTCGAAACGCTTTCGAGGCACCGAGGCATCGGAGACAGGGTCTTTTTCACAGGTGAGATAGCGGACGCCGCACGGCTCCTCCCCGCGTTCGATGTGTTCGCACTCCCCTCGCTCAAAGAGGGATTTCCCTACGCCATCCTCGAAGCCATGGCGGCCGGACTGCCCATTGTGGCGACAAAGGTCGGTGGCGTATCGGAGCAGATTGAAAACGGAAAGTCGGGTATCTTGGTCCCGATGGAAAATTCGCGAGCGCTCGCTCAGGCGCTCGAGCGCCTGAGCGAGGACCCGGCGCTTTCAGGCAAGCTTGGAGACGCCGCCCGCGAACGCATCTATGAGCGATTCAGCCTCGCGGAGATGCTCGCGGCAACGGAGAAAGTCTACGGGGCCAAGTGAGGAGCGCCATGAGAGCTTTGCTCTCATGGCGTCGGAATGCCGGACCTGAAAGCCCTGCTTACAATAATTAGCCCACGCCGATGACCTCGTGTCGTTCATCCTCGTGGACGACGCGAGAGTAGCGTCGCATCGCGTTCACAACCCCCAGCATGAAATATTCCGTCACGAGATGCGACCCGCCATAACTCATGAACGGGAGGGTCGTTCCCGTAACGGGCATAAGCCCGATGTTCATGCCGATGTGTATCGCGCCGTGCACGGTGAAGAGGACGGCGACGCCGAGCACGAAGAGGGTTTCAAAGTTCGTCGCGCCATTTTGTGCGCTCGCGACTAGACGCCAGAATAAGACCCCGTACAAGGAGATGAGGAGCAGGGTGCCGATGAATCCCCACTCCTCGGCGAATGCAGCAAATATAAAATCAGTCTCATGCTCCGGCAAGAATTGGAGGCGCGATTGCGTCCCATACCCGATGCCCTTGCCCCACAGGCCTCCAGAGCCGACAGCAACTGTTGACTGAAATGCGTTATACCCGGCTCCGCGTATATCCGCCAAAGGATGGATGAACGTCGCAATGCGTTCCTTTTGATAGGGGGCGAGCGCAAATGTCCAGAGAAGGAGTGCCGCCACAGCAGCCGTTCCGATAAGGACAAGAAGGTGCCGGAATGGAATGCCGGCCACCAGTACCACCCCGACCCAGAGGCCAGCGATGATGACTGCAGACCCGAAATCGGGCTGGAAAAAAAGGAGAAGGAAGACGAGAAGCGCATAGACGCCGGAAACGAGGAGATGTTTGACCCGCGCTATCTCGATGTGCCGTCGCGAAAAATATTTTGCTAAAACGATGATAAGTGCAAACTTGGCCGGGTCTGCCGGCTGAACCGTGAATCCGCCGAAGTTGAACCAGCTCTGAGCGCCATTAAAGACGGAACCCACGAGGAAGAGGAGCGCAAGGAGAAGGAGAGCCACGGCATAGATCAACACGACGACCCATGTCTCGCGGAGAAACCTGAAATCTATCCCACTTGCAAGGAAAAAGACCACAACCGAGACAAGGAGCCAGATAATCTGCTTCCCCGCAAACGATGTTTCGTTCCCGAAGCCGTACATCACCGAAAGGCCGGCAAAAGATATAAGAAGAGCGCTCCCGAACAGAAGCCAATCGGTCCGCTTGAGGATTTCCATCCCGTTAGAAATAGGACGCGGACGCAGGCGTCACACGTACTATTTGATTACAGCGTATAAGTTTAAGCATATATATTATCGACCGTTCTTTTTTCGCGTCCGCGATTTCTAACGGGATCCATAATCAGGGGCGTGCCCGCTCCGACGAAACCCGCGGGACTACATCGATCCGGACGACCGGACTGGTGAAAGGTACTTGCCAGGTAAAGACGATTTCTTTCGAGCCGCGTGGCGGAAGGGTGTCGATGATGGTCTGCGAGGCCGCGACGAGAGTGTTGCTCGCGTCATAGAGAAGCGCGGTCGCGGTTGTGTTCAAGACAGGGAGCGCGGTCGTGTTCTCCAGAGTTACGGTGAGTCTCAGGGCTTCCTGATCCAGCTCAGGAGAATCAATCCGAATTGGGTCCTCCGTCCGCTCCATTTTTCTCCATGTCCCTGGGTCAAGGCTGAGGAATGTCCGCGCAGGAATGCGTGAACCGGCAATCACATTTGCTTCGAATACAGGCGCCACTTCGCCAGGGGCGAGTGAGATTATGCCACGCCGTTCAGCGATGAGGATGTTTTTCGCGTCAAAAAGTCGCATCGCGTACGGGATATCGTCCGACCCGGAATCAGTGAGGGGATTCCGTACCAAAGCGACGGCATGAAAGACGCCCGGCGCGACCTCGACGGAACGAGCCCAGACGACCGATACCTTCGGCGCTTCGCAGAGAGCCGCGCACGCGCCCCCACAATCAATCCCTTCTTCGTTTTGGTTCTGGACACTATCCATGCACGAGGGTGGATGATAGAAAAAGACATACCAAGCGAGTCCGGTCACAACGAGTATGAGGAGGAGGATGCTCGATGCGTAGAAGAACTGTCGGCGCGAAGACCATTCCATGCGCCTTATCATACCAAAGCCCCGCCGGCATGGCGGGGCTTTGTGTTGAATGCTTTGTTCCCTGGCCCGACTGCTGACGCAGTCAGCAGGCTAGGCTGGCCCCGTTGTAGACTGTGGCGATGGACTTTCATCCGCATCTGCTTTGCAGATGCTTCGTCAAAGCTCACAACCGGGCTGGCGCTGACCTACCGGCAAGCGAGCGAGCGAAAGAGCGAACCTGTTCGCGCTTTTCCGAGCGAGCGATGCCGGAAAGAAATCGCATACTCCGTTATGGTTCGCTGGCTTGGACGCAGTACCATTCTTCCTACACCCATATATGGGTGTAGGAGTTGGCCTTGTTGCCTGGGGCCTTGAAGGCCGAAATGCATTTTGAGTTAAAAACTTTGTTCTGGCGCTGACCTACTCTCCCCTTTCGAGTACCATCGGCGCTGGTGGGCTTAACTTCCGAGTTCGGAATGGGATCGGGTGTGACCCCACCGCCAAAGCACCAGAACAAAACCTTCAACTAAATTACAGATCTTGTTGGGAGTTCGGCGGTATCGAGTATGCCATCACCACCATATCACCAGAACAAAACCTTCAACTGAAAAATTCTAATCGTAATGAGAACACCGAGCATAGACATGTGGCTTCCATGCTTCCCCGCGGAAGATCGGCGAATTAGTACTCCTCGGCTGAACGCGTTACCGCGCTTACACCTAGAGCCTATCAACGTGATCATCTCTCACGGGCCTTAACGATTCCTAATCTTGGAGTCGGCTTCCCGCTTAGATGCTTTCAGCGGTTATCCGTTCCCGACATAGCTACTCTGCAATGCCGCTGGCGCGACAACAGACAGACCAGAGGTCAGTTCATCCCGGTCCTCTCGTACTAGGGACAAATCTCCTCAAGAATCAACGCTCATAGTAGATAGGAGACCAACCTGTCTCACGCATTTTGTTTTCTTCCGTTACTGGAAGGATCGGACTGTAACTTTACCCGTCACAGATGTGCTGAGGGTAATCAACATTCAGTCTCTACGGGCAGAAATAGTTTTGAGTCTAGAGTTCAGAGTCTAGAGTTTTAAACTCTGAACTCAGAACTAGGAACTCTGAACTACCTCATTCCCTCGGTGTTGTCCTTCCGCATGGTTCCGCGTGTAGTCCGCGAAATTCCGCGTTTTGGGATTCCACCGATATCAGTTGATCAGTGCGTACTGTATTCCTACAGTGCGCCGCCGTGGATGGTTGTCTACTACTTCCCGATGTTTCAATCGGGACCCCGAGTTTACGTCGGGGCTTTTTGTCGACGAAAAAACCTTCATTGATTCAGATAACAATTCTCTCAACGGGTTCAGACTGTGAAATAGTCAATAGTCCTTAGTTTGTAGTTCTGAGTGAACAACTAATAACTACCAACTCTCAACTATGAACTGCTTCACGGTCTGAACCCAGCTCGCGTACCACTTTAATTGGCGAACAGCCAAACCCTTGGGAGCTTCTCCACCCCCAGGATGTGGTGAGCCGACATCGAGGTGCCGAACACCGCCGTCGCTATGGACGCTTGGGCGGTACTAGCCTGTTATCCCCAGAGTAACTTTTATCCGTTGGGCTTCCCCTGCATCTAATGCAAAAGGTCGGATCACTATGCTCCACTTTCGTGTCTGCTCGATAAGTACATCTCGCAGTTAAGCCAGCTTGTGCCATTACACGACCGGCACGGTTTCCATTCGCGCCTAGCTGACCTTTGTAGGCTCCTCCGTTACTTTTTAGGAGGAGAGCGCCCCACTCAAACTGCCTGCCACGCACTGTCTCCCTGGTGTTTTCCAGAGGTTAGAAATTACAACGCATAAGGATGGTATTGCACTGACGAGTCCATAACAGCCGAAACCATTACTTCAACCTCTCCCACCTATTCTACGCGAATGAATCGTAATCCCAATACGAAGCTACAGTAAAGCTTCTGGGGTCTTTTCGTCTAACTATGAGTAACCGGCATCTTCACCGGTATTGTATTTTCACCGAGCAAGTCCTCGAGACAGTTCCCCAGTCGTTATACCATTCGTGCACGTCAGAACTTACCTGACAAGGAATTACGCTCAACTATTCCTTAAAGTCGGACTCTATCTTCACCGAGCACATAACTCGTTATGTGCTCGGGCATGGCGTTTGGTCTCTTGGTAGCCATGATCGGATTAGTCGCACATTGCTGTGCGCAAGGTAGCTTTTTTGTGCACTTCTGTTTTCCTCCCATAATCGTCCCAATCCTTCACTCCACCACCTCTCGGTGATAGAGCGAACCTTAGGACGATTATAGTTATCGCCGACATTGACCAGGGCTTATACAGTCCAGCATACGCATCACACGGAGCGCGACGCTCCAGCAAAGAGTTGAGAGTGAATAGTCGAGAGAAATTTCTCTTAACTCTAAACTCGTATCTCTAAACTGGCGTCTCGCGCCAAGTGATGCGCACACCAACCGTAGTTAACCTTCTGGCATTGGTCAGGCATCACCCCCTATACATCCTCATTTGAGTTCGCAGGGAGCTGTGTTTTTGGTAAACAGTCGCCAGGGAATCTTTCACTGCGGCCCCGCTTGCGCAGGGCAGGCCTTATCCCGAAGTTACGGCCGCTTTTTTGCCGAGTTCCTTGAGGACCTCTCACTCGTTCGCCTTAGTCTTCTCGACCAGACCACCTGTGTCGGTTTGCGGTACGGACATGCGTATATTGTGCTTAGAAGATTTTCTTGGAAGCGCGCTTTGTATCGTCTACACTGGCGAACCAGCACATTCCGGCATCGCTCGAGTTAACGGGACACGGATTTTCCTATGTCCCACCCTCACGATACTGACGCACATCCAATTGTGCGCGATACATACAGCCCTCCGTCTCTCCATCGCATATACGCACGGTCACGGAATATTAACCGTGTGTCCATCGGGTTCGGCATTCGCCATCCCCTTAGGCCCGACTAACCCTTGGCTGATTATCAGTGCCAAGGAAACCTCGGTCTTTCGGCGTGCGGGGTTCTCACCCGCAATGTGGTTACTTGTGCCGGCATTCTCACTTCGAATCGCTCCAGAGCGGGTCACCCCTTGTCCTTCATCGCGGATTCGAACGCTCTCCTACCGATCGTCCTGCCGAAGCAGGATCGATCCCTCAGTTTCGGTACTGCGCTTAGCCCCGATTATCTTCGGCGCAGAAATTCTCGATGAGTGAGCTGTTACGCTTTCTTTAAATGGTGGCTGCTTCTAAGCCAACATCCTCACTGTCTTAGAACTTCAACTTCCTTAAGATGCACTTAGCGCGGATTTAGGGACCTTAACTTGAGATCTAGGCTCTTCCCTTCTCGACGAATGGAGCTTCGCCCCCACCGTCTAACTGCCTGATAAAACTCGCTGGTATTCGGAGTTTGATAGGGTCAACGAGATTGCTCCCTGTTTGACCCTTCCAGTGCTCTACCCCCAGGAGATACATCAGACGCCAGCCCAAAAGCTGTTTCGGAGAGAACCAGCTATTACCAGGTTCGATTAGCTTTTCACTCCTTGTCACAAGTCATCCCAAGGCGTTGTACGACCTACGGGTTCGGGCCTCCATCTGTCTTTCGACAAACTTCACCCTGCTCATGACAAGCTCACCTGGCTTCGGGTCTTATGCACGCGACAAACGCGCTATTCACACTCGGTTTCCCTTCGGCTCCGCCCGTTCAGGGCTTAGCCACGCCGCGTGCATAAACTCGCCGGCTCATTCTTCAATAGGCACGCCGTCGAGGAATAAATCCTCTTCGACTCCTTGTAGATGTGCGGGTTCAGAACTATTTCACTGCCCTTCCGGGCTGCTTTTCACCTTTCCCTCGCGGTACTGGTTCACTATCGATCTCTAGAAATATTTAGCCTTGCCGGTTAGTCCCGGCGGATTCATCCAAGCCATTCATGTCTCGGATTACTCAAGAACGGAAACAAGAGAGCGGATTTCGTTTCGGATACGGGGCTATTACCCTCTGGGGCCGCGCTTCCCAGCGCGTTCTCCTACGAATTCCGTTGTTCACTCTCCTTCCACAAAGTGGAAAATCTCCGCCTTACAACCCCATACGCATCACGTGAAGCACGATGCGTAGTCCAGAGTCTTTAGTTCTGAGTCTAGAGTTTTAACTTCTCTGGACTTGGAACTTGGAACTCAGAACTACTCATCACATTTCATGTGATGCGTACGGTTTGGGCTCCTCCCGTTTCGCTCGCCGCTACTCGGGGAATGTCAGAATCCCGGTCCCTATGCCCCAATTGCTGGCGCAGGGACCGAGATTGCATGTTGATTTCTTTTCCTCCAGGTACTGAGATGTTTCACTTCCCTGGGTAAGCTTCCCGAACACACGTTCGGGATCTCTCGATCACTCGAGAGGGGTTTCCCCATTCGGACACTTCCGGATCAAAGCTTGCTCGTCAGCTCCCCGAAATTTTTCGCAGACAGACCACGTCCTTCATCGCTTTCTAGAGTCTAGGCATCCACCGCACACCCTTCAGACTTCCACGGGGAAGCCTGAAAACCACAGACATTCACATTCGTGAATATCTCTTACTTACTATCTATGCTCGGTGTTCTCATTACGATTACCAGAGTTGTCAACGAACGGGCTCGTGAGGAACAAAAAAGGCCGCTTTCAGCGGCCGACAACGGAAAGCATGGTGCTGCCCGTTATTGCCGCATTGTGCCTTTCGTGTAAGTACTCATAACCTTAAGGGAGAGGATATACGCCGAAGGTCATTTTGTCAACCAATACGGCGCTCGTTTCAGAGATCGTGGGGTACGAAAATCACCCTAAAAGCAAAACGGCTTGAATAAAGGGTATTCCGCAAATCTCGCATTGCCGAGTATGGAGCTTTCCCCAGGTTTTCCCCACCTCGCTCCGCTAGGGCCCGCCCCATCGCTGGCCCTTCCAAGGGCACATCATCAAAAGCCGTAAGGACATCCCAAATGTGCTGGTTAACCTGCCCACGGCCAAGTGCGATAAGCATCTCATAAACCTCGACAGCATTGATAACAAACTGGGAAGATTTATGAACGCAGGGGCAAAGCTAAAATGCTCATACATAATTCCCGGAATGGGACACTGCGCCGTTGACGCAACTGTGTGGCACGAGACCACAACGATGTCACGCTCACCTCAACATATAAAAAACACCCCGGATTGTCCGGAGTGTTTTTTTATAACAAAGCCGTAATCAGGCCTTGTGATTGCCGATTTCCATCTTTATCCTTTCGATGTAGCGAGCTGCCGCTTCCTGGCCGCCCAAACCGAACGCGAGTCCGAAAGCAAGCGAGACTGCGACGATGACTCCCGTAAAGAGGGTCTGGACGAACGCGGACGCGACCTGAAGTTGGTCCAGCGCAGCAAGTATCGCGAAAATCCAGATAGCCCACTTCGCGATGGAACCTGCGAGCCCGGCACCATGGATGCCAGCGGCTTTCGCGCTTCCGGAGACAACATCTTTCGCAACCTGTGCCACGACTGCTGCCACGAGGACGACCAAGACCGCGACGATGACATTCGGAAGGTACGAGAGAACGACTGTCTGCAAGAAGACATTCACTTGCTTCAAGCCGAGGACATCGAGCGATGCCACGAGGAAGACCACGACGAAGAACCATTTCACGAGTCCTCCGAGGAACGCCCCTGAGTTGAGCGTTATACCGGCGCGCTCCACGACATCATGAAGTCCAGTCGACTTCAACGCGGAATCGAGCTTCACCGATTGTACTATCTGCTCAACGATCCTGCCGAGCGCGGCTCCAACGAGCCAGCCCAAGACGAAGATGACGAGGGCAACGACGACATTCGGAAGGAAGTTGACTACGCCGAGCCAGAGGCCCTGGAACGAGGCGGTCAACACATCAGCCCATGTTTGAATAAGCATGTATTAAGTATGAGGATAAATAATAAAAGTACTAAGAGATAAGGGACTTTGTGCGTATCGCGTGTTCCCTCTCCTCTAAATGGTAGCACCCCTCCCGGGGAGGGGTGGAGGGTCGTGTGAATATCGCTAAAAACCGTTATTTTCTGCCAATTAGGACCCGATGCTTGAACTCGAAGACATCCCGAAGGAGCCGGTCGCGCGTTTCGAGGCGTTCGTCGTAATTCCTCGGTTCGAGGATTGAATAGCGGAGCGGTATAGCTATCAAACGCTCTACCCGCTTTACCGCCCGCGCTATAGAAGGGTCTCGAGGCCGTGAGGTCACGATAAGAAGGTCTACCACTCCTCGCGGCTCCTGGGCAAGAACCCCCGCCGCAACCACCAAGGAGATGCTCCGGCCGGAGCGGAACGCGGCCACGAGGTCGCGGTCAGAGGGCAGGGTCGAAACCTCGAGGAAGGCCTGAAGCGGGCCAAGGAGAGGATATGACTGATTGGCCATATACGCCGCCCGTGAACCCTTCCCACGGATAGTAACGGCCTTCGTCGTCGCAAGTGCGCGGAGCTCGCGTTCAACACGAGCTAGGGAAGCTCCAACCCCCGATGCGACGGCCTTTGCCGAAAAGGAAGAATCCTGTTGGAAGAGGAAAAACTTAAGAAGCTTCACCCGGAGAGGGGTCGAGAGAAGGCGGGCGATTTCCTGGAACATCCCGTTAGAGGCAGGTCGCGGTCTGACCGCTTCCCTTACCGCTCATTATTGAAATAACACACTGCATATTTTGGTTTCCCTTGAGTCCGCCGTGACCGTGGCCTCTAACGGGAAACATGGAAATACAGTGTACTCGTCATGGGCGAGGAAATCAAAAAACGCCCCTTCGGGCGTTTTTGACAACGAGAGAACGAGTTCTTATACCAACTCGACCCCTAGCCCGAGAGGTCATACGGCCTCGCGCTTCCCCGAAGTACATCGCTTCGCGCTGACTACGGGGCAGGCGCCCTCAACTCTGTTGCGCTACTTGCCCCGTAACCAAACCGGAGGTTTGTGGTACTGGGGTCCGCGCACGCGCTCGACCTGGGTTCGGGCGGGGTTTCGTTGACTACGTCAACTCAACTTTCCCTCCTTGGCCGGCGTTTCCTGACGCCGGCACCTCCGGAAAGGTCGAGTACTCGTGTTACACGAGTTCGACCTTTCCTCCGGCCGTTTCTATTTTCTTCTTGAGTTCTTCAGCATCCTCGCGTTTCATGCCTTCCTTGAGGACGGAGGGTGCTGCATCGACGAGGTCTTTCGCTTCCTTGAGGCCGAGGGCCATTGCCTCCTTCACAACCTTGATGACCGCAATCTTCTGATCGCCACTCGAGGTAAGCTTCACGGTCGCAAGCGCTGACTTCTCTTCGGCTACTGCGGGTCCTGCTGCCGGTCCGGCTGCGGCCGCGGTTGCGGAGACGCCCCATTTCTCTTCAATTGCTTTCACGAGCGTATTCAGTTCCATGACGGTCAGTTTTTCTACTGCACCGATTATTTCATCTTGAGTCATAGTAGTTAGTTTAGAGTTTAGAGTTTTTAGCTTAGAGCTTTTCTGAGGACTTCCTCTTTACGCCCAAAACTTTGCCCTCTACGCTTCGAATAATTTACGCCTTCGCCTTCGCTACTTCCCCCATCACTATAGCGAAACGCTGGATGGGCGAATTGATAATGTTCACGAACATGCCGCGGAGTACCTGCGGCGCAGGGATTCCCGCCAATGCGAGGGTCTCCCCTTTCGAGAGGTACTTGCCAGCGACCGCCGCGCCGAGAAACACAAGCTTTTCCTTGAGTTTCGAGACAAAGCCATTCAGCATGCGCAGAGTCATCGTGACATCATCCCCTCGCTCGAGGTAGGCGACGGCGACTTCTCCGGGAAGGTCCGGCATGTCGCCCGTAATCCCCTTCGGTTCAAGCGCTTTCTTCAAGAGTGTTTTCTTGACGACGGTGTAACGAACGCCGTCCTTTTTGAGGTCGGTGCGCATCGCGTTCACCTCAGCGACCGTAAGCCCTTTGAAACCTACGAACGCGACCGACTGCGTGCTTGAGAGCAGTGCAGTAGTTTTTTCGAGTATCTCTTCTTTTTTCTTTCTGGTGATTGCCATCTTAGATTTTCTTAGCGAATTCCGCGAGCTTAGGAAATCTTAGACCCTGTCAAACGCCGCTTTGCGGCGTCTGGCTCGGCCGGATTTAACAGGGGTAACGAAACCTAGTTCGCGCCTTACTTAACATCCCTCCATAGAAACTATGTTCGGGATTAAAAAATTTAGAGTCGCTTTCGCTCCTTAAATTTCTAAACACGGGGCTGGTTTACGGGGCAGTCGACACCGCTCCCCGACTTCGGCAGGACTTTTGAGTAGTCAAGAGTTCCGAGTTCTGAGTCGAGAGTATGAAACTCTACACTCTGAACTTTCAACTCTAAACTATCTCCGCCTGCTGTCTCCAGTCGTGTACCGCGGAATCATACCAGATGGCGGCGCCAGGGGCAACGGTCTTCTCTTTCGCTTCCCCGCTAAAGAGAATCAGGACTGCAAAGCTCGCCAGAATGATGAGCGAGAACCCGAGAAGGAATTTGAAAAAGCTCGTGGTGAAGAATTTTTCCATCCTGTTGTGAAGTTTCGGTTTATTAAATCGTTCGACCTTGATCTCGGAGATACGCGCGTATTCTCGCTTTCAACATTCTACTTCCCTGCGTGGTTTTCAGCCAACCTTCTCTACGCCAAGCATCCTCCTTGTTCAAGCATGCTTCGTAGTAAATCAACTTCCAGGGCATGTATCGCTTGGTCGAACGATTTAATCCTTGGGCATGTTCTTTGTACCTACGGCGTAAGTCACTGGTGACGCCTATATACCAGCTTTCATTCTTTAGACTTTCAAGTACGTATACGTAGAACATGCCCGAACCGAAACTCTACTATCGAGCGAAGTGAGAGAAGAGAAAGCGCGCTTTCTCTTCCGAGTGAGCGATGATAGGAAACATTGTTTACAACAGGATCCATCCCGTTAGAGACAGGGCGCGGTCGGACCCACCTGTTCGACTAGATTCCGATAATGTTTGAAACAACCTTTCGTCATGGAATTGTTTTATGCGCGCGACCGCAGTTTCTAACGGAATCCATACCTAATCTTGTATATACCACGCTCAGAGGGGCGAGGATGCCGTGTCGGCACTACGGAGAGAGCTTCTGAAGTTCCACACCTATCTGCGACATAAGATCCAGATTCCCCGCTGCGCGCGCCTTGTCCATAGCGGTGGTGAGTGCCACTTTCGCATTCGCTATCTTCCCAAGGTCGCGGTAGTAGAGCCCAAGCGTGAAGTAAGGGTCGGGACTCTGAGGAACCGCCTTCGCCCATACGGCAAGGATGTCGACCGCGGCGGTAGTCTCCTTCTTATAGGAGTAACGGTAGAGCGTGAAGAGCTCGAAGTATGATGTGGCCGAGGTCGGTGCTATTGCGATGGATTGCTTGAAGTACGACTCCGCTTTTGGATAGTCCTTGAGGTTGAAATGATAGAGCTTCCCCAGGTTGTCATACGAAGTGGTGTCTTCGGGGATGACCTTCACGAGGAATTCCCAGACCTCCTTCGCGCCCTTGGAGTCGTTCGCCGTGTGGTAAAGGAGCGCGAGCTGGAGCCAGTCGGAAACCTGTGTCGGGTCCTGTTCGAGCTTGTTCACGATAGCGGCGGCGTTCTTCTCTATCAGAGCGCGGACTTCGGCAGGAACGCCGTCGCTGAAGGCTATCGTGTGCGCCAGGCTCGGCATGCTGTCCCGTATGTCGTCAACGGGAAACTGCTCGATGGTGTACCCCCCGCCAGTGATGGTGGTCGTAGGAGTGGTCGATGCGGTGCTATCCGAGGGAGTTTCGGGACTCTGTCCCTTGAGCGTGAAGTAGGCGCCGAGGACGGCAAGAAGGGCGAGAACGAGAAGCGCTATAAGATATTCCTTTTTCATCCTGTTGTGAAGTTTGGCATCATGCCCCAGCAATTTTGGTCGAAGAAAGTGCAAATCGTTCCTCTATATTTCATGTTATGAATTATTATCTACCGGCATGCGAAGCGCAATGCCAAACTCTACAACGGGATTTATCATCTCGACATTCTAAACCAGAAAATCGGAAAACTGAAACTCCCCAACTCCGTACCAAAACTTAGTGTGAAGGTCTGCGGATTCATGTGCAACAGCGCAGAAATAAGGGGCCTGAGGAAGATTCTCGATACCGTCCCCCGCACCAACCACTACAGTTAACTGTAGTGGTTGGTGCCACGGGCATGGAGCTTCTCGTCTATGAACGCGCGACACAACCTGATTGTGGACGGACAAGCAAAAACCCCGCCGTGAGGCGGGGTTTTTGCTTGCTACCCCAATGTGATAGCTGGAGTCCTTCGAGCGAACGAGTTCGCTCTCGAGACTAAGACCTTAGTTCGAGCGGCTGAAGATCAGACCGCCTGAAGGAAGACCCGTGATACCGAAGCCGTTGGTCCAGTCCTGATCGCCACGGACAGGGGTCGTGGTGGAGTTCGGCGACCAGACCATATCGGTCGTAGCCGTGAACGTACCACTGCCTGCCTGGAGAAGCGGGTTCTGAGAAACCGTTGCTCCAGTGGACGGGAAGGATGAGTTGCCAAGAAGCTTCGTAGTAATCGAGGAACCTGACTGCGAACCAGTCACTGTGGCACGGATCTCGAAGTATCGAGTCTGGCCAGCAGGAACCTGGATTGCGATCGCGGTGTTCGAACCATCAGTGATACCAATCGCGACGTTCGGTGCCGTCGTGGTGATGGTGTCGGTAACGTTCTGGAGGTCTCCAGAAGCAGTGATGCCCGAAATCGGGACTGAGTAGCCCGAGTCAGTGAAGCCGTAAATCGTCACGTTGTTGACGGTACCACCTGTTGCGAGAGAGGACGTCGCGACATTGATAGCGAAGTTCGTGATCGAGATAGGGCCAGCAGAGTTAGCAGTGACCTTGAAGCGGCCTAAGCGGCCGTCGCCAACGCCTGTCGAAGACAGGGAGTCACTTGCAACCACCGCGTAAGACTTCATGACGCGGACGCCTGCAGAGGCAGTGGAGCCTGCCGCAGTGCCGAGCTGTTGGGTCGTACCGGAGTCAAAGCCGGTTCCTTCCGCGTTCAAGTAGTTGACCGCGACCAAGTGACCAGAGAAGGTCACCGATTGGCCGATGCCGACAGCGGCAAAGTCAAGCTTCACGGTGAGGTTCTTGTCACCGTCCTTCGGAACCGAGACCACCTGCGAGAGGGTCGAGGTTGCCGTAGTGTTCGAACCGACGAAGAATGCCTGGCCGACCTCAATCGCGCCATCCCAGATGGTCGCCTTCACTAGGTCGCCAGCCGAAGAGGATGCCGTGTTCGAGAGCTGGAAGCCAATCTTCGTAAGGTTCAGAGCTTCGTTTGTCGCGTTGAACTTCATTTCAAGCGCGGCAACACCCGTTGCACCAGCAGCTGCGATGGCATAGCTCGGATTGCCTGCGCCGGTTGCAACCGTCGCGGAACCCGCTGCTATGGCCACCGTAACCGGGGTGTCAGACGAATTTGTGCCGCTTGCGGTCGTGCCGGACTGTGCACCCGTGAAGGTGAAGTTCGAGGCACCGTTGTCATTCCATTCGTAGGTACCGGTGTTCGTTGCGGAACCCGAAACATTGCAGCGCATGCCGAGAGTAACGACGGTTCCCTTCGCAACCGTAACCGGATTGTCCAAGGTGGATGTGCCCGTGTACGGAGAGGTGGTCGCCAATGTCGCGTTGGTCGGGTTGATGACATTCGAGCCGGTTGTGAGCACCGTCGAGCCATTGAAGAGGCGGCAAGACGAAATGTCACCCTTGTTCGAAAGGCCACCGAAGGTAAGGGAGAACGGGAAGGACGAGAAGCGGATGTCCTCACCAGACTGTGAGGCATCGAACTGCAGGTTCACGAAGAGCACATCGGTGCCGCCCGGAACGATGTTCTGGGAAGCAGGAGATGCCGCGCGTCCGACCGCGATCGAAGGACCCTTGATGGTCATCGTGTTCATCGCGAAGACGCCGTTTGCCGCGAGCGAGACGGTGTTACCCGTTACATCGCCCTTGACAGTGGTCCATTGCGAAGACGGAGTCGTCGAGATGATGTAGGTACCACCGTCTGAAGAATCGGAGTTCACCTTGCCCAAGAGGCGGAAGGTCTGCGCTCCGGCCTTGAAGGTCACCGAGTCGGTGAAGGTAAGTGTCGACGCGCCAGGAGGGCCAGAAGACACGAAGACAGAGTCGACAGGGCCAGCAACGACCGCGCCGTTCCCGTCAACCAAGGTCACATTCGTCAAGGCGCGTGCGCCTGACGTTGTCGCGACCGAGAAGACCAAGCTCTGTGCCGTAATCGATTCACCCTTGATGTCCGTCACAAATCCGCCCAAAGGCTGATTCGGGACATTGATTGCGATGTTCTGCGCAGCAACCGTAGCTGCCTTGCCGATCGTGGTGACCGACGCGCCAGAAATCGTAACCACATTCGAGTAGATGAACGGGGTTCCGTTCGTGGGCGTGAAGGTACCACGGGTCGTCGGAACAGGGGAGCTTCCTGCGGCCGGCGAGATGCCGTATCCGTAGGTTACGCCCACTGCGAAGATATCCGTCGTCTTGTCGACATCGAAAATGACCGTGCGGGTCGAAGAGTTCGAACCGATGATGTCATACGCGACATAGACTTCAACGTTGTTACCTTTCGCAACGAGGACGCCGGTGCCAAGATTCGCCCAGATGTACTTGCCATCAGCCGAAACCGTTGCCGGGTACTTCGTGCCGCCAACAACAATCGCGAGGTTCGCGAGGTCGTTCACGGTCGAAGCGGAACCTGTCTGGTTGAAGGTAAGCGACATAACCTTTATATCCTCAGCCGAACCAGCCGTGAGGCGGAATCCGGATGTTGGGACATTGGTGTCGCCGATGTTCTTGGTCTGGTCCGCATTCGGCGCGAACGCATTTGACTGCGCAAGCGTGATCGAGCCAACCGTAAGAGTTGCGTTCGTTGTGTGAGTTGCGCCAACGATCGGGAGTGAACCCGTGACCGCGGCCGAGGTGTTCACGGCGACGAGCGAGATGGAAGGAGCCTCGCCGGTCTGACCCACGAGGGACGCTGCCATGTTGCCACCAATCGTGAACATCTTAGTCTGGCCAGCAGGAATCACGACCGCAGTGCCGATCGTTGCCTGGAAGTTCGAGTTGAAGCTCTTTGCAATACCAAGCTGGTTGCTGTTCTCGTCAATGAGAACTACACCGGCAAAGTTAGAGTTCTTGCCGAGGCCAGTGCGCTGAACCGTAACTGAGTTCACGGTAACCGCGCCGTCAGATCCAGCCGTCAGTGTGAAGCAGGTGAACGGAACGCGCGTCGCGCCTTGCGGTGCGAGCGAGTTCGCGGGCTGCGTCGGACATGCTGAGACCGCGACACCGGAGCCCGGAACAACGGTCGTCGGTGTAGACGGACCTGGACTCATGGAGCCGAAAGCTGCGCGGGACTTAGGACCGAAGTAGCCGACTGCAGGAGAGACTCCCGCTGCCATCTGCCAGGCCTTGACCGCTGCTTGCGTCTGAGCGCCGAAGTAGCCGGTTGCACCAGCTGCTATCGGATAGCCCTTCGCGATGAGCACGTTCTGGAGGCAGGTGACGTCTGCGCCCTTCGAGCCGAGCGTAAGGTCAACCGTAAAACTGCAGGACGAAGTCGTTGTCGTTGTCGTGGTGGTCGGCTGTCCCGTCAAGGAGGCGTTCACATTGTTGATCGTTGATTGATCAGCACCGAACGACTGCAAGAGAGAAAGTATCGACTGGATCTGGCTTGCCGTAAGGGCTGCGTGCGCCGGAGCGACCGCGACCGAAAAGGCGAGAACCATTCCCACAACAACCGCCGCTATTTTTGCGACAGAATTGTTTGCAATAGATGTCATAGATTTTCTAATTGATGTCGTGAGTCCCCTGCGTTATTGATAATTTTGCAGAGTTCTCACGGATATGCCGCTTTGGCTTTCGCCTCTGCGACATCACATATCGGTTAATAATTACATCACTACATCGCTTCCCTATTTCTTCGGCGCATCCAGGAAGATTTCTCTTCGCGGTACACGCTTCTGGATAAGGCTGCGACTGATTTCCATCAACCCTTAATCAGAGATTAAGGGGTTGGTGGCATAAAAGGGAGAAGTGTTCGGTCGGTCATGCAGACTGCGGTCCCGAATCCGGGACTGCCCCGCATTAGCGGGAGTGGGGACGGTGCCTCTGTGCAGTATGTGCGCACGAAAAAATGAACAGGGTGCGCGCCTGGTCTCTCAACTGCTTTCCGGTATATGGATTATTTCAAAGATCGGTCGTCCCGGGGTTCGCTTTTCCCTTTACAGAAAAATGCAACCGCATCCAGAGTCCGGGAGTCTCACCATTATATGTGCCTATTCTCCCGCGTACGAGTAGAAAGAAAGCACACATGTGGACAAACAAAGCCGAAACACTGCCTCGAAAAGCAGGTTTCAACTTTATTCAGGCAGAGCCCACAGAGGAGCATAGTACCTAAGGCAACCGTTTAAGTCAAAATATGAATCAAACCCTTGATTTTTTACAAAAAAGTGCCCAAAAACAACTAAAAAATTAAGAACTGCGGGGTGCCCATATTATGGACAAAAGATCCTGCCTATACCGCCTTGCGGTATGTGGTCCAGCGACGAGCCCCTTCTTTAATCAAGACCCCCTCTTGGACGAGAGAAAGCAGTTCTCGTTGTATTGTCTTTTCGCTACAACCGACGACAAGCGACACAGCGTCCTTTATAGAAATTTTGTCCTTATTCTTAAATACATTCAAAATAGATGTCCTTCTATCAACTTGTCTTTTTTTATGTGGGACAGTGTGTCCTTTAGAAGAATTCTTAAGACCATAATCCTGAAATCGGTCATTTTCCATAGGACTTTTCAAAGAAAGTATCGACGGGGATTGCCCCTTTCCTATCCGGGCGGAATCGGATATGCGTGATTGATTGTTTCGGACGAAGTGCGCGAGCGAAGCATATTCGTTACAGATGAGTTCCGCATTCATGCGTGATACTAGACCGGCAGTAATGGCTGTCTCAAGGATGCTACCGATTTCAGCGCAACGGGATACGAATTGATCCGCACCTTTTTCAACAAAACGATTGGCGTCGCAGGTATGCGTAATGAGGTCCAGCGCGCACGAGCGAAGCTTCAATCGGACAGGCTCCTCAGTCGGTATGAATCCGGTGATGACATAAAGGGCTGACGCAAGCTTTTCTGTCTTTTGTATGATAAATGTATGATAGTCATTGAGAAAGAATGTTCTAAAACTATCAATAACACCAGTCTTTTCAATGCTATCTGCCTCTTGGACATCTTTTTTATGGTCCTTTTGCATATCAGACATATAAAAGACAACAAAAAGACTCTGTTGAAGCCATATTTGTTAACGAAAGTATACGTCTGATATATGTCTTTTGCAAGAGCAAATGAAGGGTTCTGCATCGTTTTTATTGCACAATCAAGAGCGAAGTGTTCCTTAGAACGACTTTGCTCTTAGCAGTTTTTGCACCACAGTTTATGAAGTTCTGTGTGACGCTTTCTCGGGCGCATGCCGAAAATTAGAGAGCTGTCGTGTTAGAATCCGCGCATGGCAAAACGGAACGGGCGCGCTCATGGACGATTAAAAAAGAAAGAACCAGGGGCTCCCCTCGTCCGGTCAGAGACCATCCACAGCATCTATGCCGTCATCGCTGGCATTGCGGCCATATTCTTCCTCCTCGCGAGTTTCGGCATCGGCGGCCCGGTCGGTGACTTCCTCTACGGCACCCTGGAGAACCTTTTTGGAGTCGGCTACTTCCTTATCCCCTTTTCCCTCGCCTTCCTCGCCATAGGCCTTTTTCGGGAACGAGACGCGAGCGGCTTCGGTGGAGCGCGGATGTTTGGAGCAGGTCTTTTGTTCCTTGCAGGAACCGGCCTTCTCTCGCTTATGAATGAAGAATACGGCGGGCTGGCGGGGCACTGGATAGCGCGTCCGTTCGTAGAATTGTTTGATACTGCCGTGGCCGCCATCGCCCTCTCCGGCATCGCCATCGTCTCTGCGCTCTTTGCACTCGATACGCCGCTCGTCATGCCTCGTTTTCCGAAGTTCTCGCTTCCCTTCCTCGGAAAGAAGCGGGAAGACGGTGCGCAAGAACTCGCCATAAAAGGCGGATACGCCGAAGATGAGGAAGAGAACGAAGAGGAATCTGAGGAGGAGGTCCCGGCAAGAGCAAAACAGAAGGAACGGAAGCCTGCGTTGGCTATCTCCGATGCCGAGATACCCGAGCGCATCGGGTTTGCCCCGAAGGACACTGCGTACACCGCTCCCCCGCTGACCCTTCTCGAGCGCGACAAGGGAAGGCCCGAGGTGGGCGACATCAAAGCGAACGCGAACATCATCAAGCGCACTCTCCAGAACTTCGGCATCGTAGTCGAGATGGACGAAGTATCCATCGGCCCGACCGTGACGCAGTACGCCCTGAAACCCGCGGAAGGAGTCCGCCTCCAGAAGATCGTCGCGCTCCAAAACAACCTTGAGCTTGCGCTCGCGGCCCACCCCGTCAGGCTCGAGGCGCCTATCCCCGGGAAATCGCTCGTGGGCATCGAGGTGCCGAACGCGAAGAAAGCGACCGTGGGGCTCGCGTCTCTTCTTTCGGATGAAAAATTTCAAGGGGCCGGAAATCCACTCTTGGTTGCCCTGGGTCGCGACATCACTGGAAGCGCAAATTTCGCAAACATCGCGAAGATGCCGCACTTCTTGATTGCCGGAGCGACCGGTTCTGGAAAATCAGTCGCCATCCACGCCATCATCGCTTCTCTCCTGTACCGGAATGGTCCGGGAACCCTAAGACTCATCATGATCGATCCGAAACGCGTCGAGCTCACGATGTACAACGCCATCCCCCATCTCCTCTCACCCGTCATCACGGATCCGAAGAAAGCCATCTTCGCGTTGAAGTGGGCCGGGAAAGAAATGGAGCGCCGGTATAACATCTTGGAGAAGAAGTCGGTCCGCGACATACAGTCGTATCACGAGAATGTGGTCCAAAACTGGAAAACAGGTTCCGCTGGCGAGGCTCCGGATCAGATGCCCTACATCGTCATCATCATCGACGAAATCGCCGACATCATGCAAAGCTACCCGCGAGAACTCGAAGCGGCGGTCGTCAGGCTTGCGCAGATGAGTCGCGCGGTGGGTATCCACCTCATCCTCTCCACCCAGCGTCCCTCCGTGAATGTCATCACGGGTCTCATCAAAGCGAATATTCCGGCTCGGATTGCGCTTCAGGTGGCCTCTCAGGTCGACTCCCGGACCATCATCGATGCCGCGGGCGCCGAAAAGCTCCTGGGGGCCGGAGACATGCTCTACCAGTCCGCCGAGATGTCGAAACCGCGACGCATCCAAACGGCATTCATCTCGGAAACGGAAGTGAAGAACATTGTCGAATTCATCAAGAGTCACAACGAACCTTCGGTTGACTTCATAACCCTGACCGCGGACGCGGGGAGTTCACCTAACGCGCTCTTCTCTGGCTCGCTTGAGGATGATGTAGACGACGAACTCCTCCAGCAGGCACAGCGGACGGTCGAAGAGGCTGGCAAGGCTTCGACATCGTTCCTTCAGCGAAAACTGAGGATTGGGTACGCGCGCGCGGCGCGCATCATGGATATCCTCGAAGAGAGAGGTGTTATCGGACCAGCCGACGGCGCTCGGCCGCGCGATGTCTTGACCGTCTCAGGGGGAGGCAACAGAGCTGGTGACGAAATTACATGACCAAAGGAGGGATTACCGTGACACCCCGGAGCGCGGGTATCGCGGGGGCTTTTGTCGCTTTCCTTATCCTCGTGGGATATACAGTGTGGGTCGCCCTCCCCTTGATCCAGGGGCCCGCACTCACGATTCAACAGCCCGACGGCAGGCCGGTTGCAGGCGCGGTCACCATCGTCGGACAGACCGCGCGGGTATCGTTCCTTTCGATAGACGGCTTGCCGGTTGCGGTGAACGAAGACGGTTCATTTTCGGCAAAACGCGCATACCCCTCGGGGTATACTGAGGTCACCATCGCGGCAAAAGACCGATTCGGTCGCGAACGGACACGGACCATCTCATTTATCACAACGCCCGTCGAGGGCATAGAGATGTCAAACGCATCAACAACCCATGGCACCGAAAAAAAAGACTGACGCCCCTGATAAGGCTGATGAAGCCGCTTCGGATAAGAAAGCGGCGATTAACGAAGCGATCGCGAGCATCAAGACGAAGTTTGGAGAAGAAGCGATAATGACCTTAGACGCGAAGCCAAGGGTTGGTATCGATGCTATACCGACCGGTTCCATAGGCCTCGACGCCGCACTCGGTATCGGAGGCGTACCACGCGGGAGGATTATAGAGATATTCGGACCCGAGTCGTCCGGTAAAACCACCCTCTCTCTCCACATCGTGGCCGAAGCTCAGAAAAAAGGCGGAGTGTGCGCGTTCGTGGATGCTGAACACGCTCTTGATCCTGAGTATGCGAAGCGCCTCGGGATTAAGACCGAAGAGCTTCTTGTGTCGCAACCGGACACGGGAGAACAGGCTCTTGAGATTACCGAGTCCCTGGTCCGCTCCGGAAAAATCGATGTCATCGTGATTGATTCGGTCGCGGCCCTGACCCCAAAAGATGAGATCGAGGGCGAGATGGGTGCACAGCACATGGGAAAACAGGCGCGCCTCATGTCGCAGGCTCTCCGCAAGCTGACTGCCATTGTCGCGAAGTCAAAGACCGTAGTCATCTTTATCAACCAGATACGGATGCAGATAGGAATCATGTTCGGAAACCCGGAAACGACGCCGGGAGGCAAGGCACTTAAGTTCTATACCTCCGTCCGCTTGGACATCAGAAGAATCGCGCAGATAAAGAAGGGCGAGGAGGTTGTCGGCGGACGCGTACGGGTGAAGGTTGTGAAGAATAAGGTCGCGGCGCCCTTCAGGGTGACCGAGTTTGACCTCATGTATAACGAAGGCATCAGTCGCGAAGGCGAACTCATCGCCCTCGGCGAGAAGTACGCCTTGGTTACGAAATCGGGAGCGTCCTACAAATACAAAGAAGAACCGCTCGGCCGCGGGTATGACGCGACGCGTACCTTCCTCAAGGAGAACCCAAAAATTGCATCAGCTCTTTTGAAAGAAATCCGCGAGAAGCTCGCCCAGTGAGGACAATGTGACGCCGGCGTCTGTGCCGGCAGAAAAGATGCGGCGTCGCTCGTTGCGCGTGGCCGTAACGACACATCAAAAATAATCGTGGACGCGTCCGGCACGACGCCACATTGTCCTACCGGGCTCGCGGGCGGATAAGGTTTCTGGGTCAGGCGTGCGCCGGGGCGCGTACCGAAGCCCGGATGAAATCGACAACGCTCCAGAGCGCAACCATTGTCGCGAGGGTGAGCGCGGACTGTACGAAAAATTCCGTCTGTGCGAAGGCGGAGAAGAAGAATTCGGTGAGGCGCGTGGCGCTCGAGATGCCCATCACATTTGCGATGACATTCTGAACCGAAACGACCGAGGTCACGGCGAGGCATGCGGAGAGGAAGACGATGGCGCGCACCGTGGGCTTAGCGATCTGGCGCATGGCAAAAATCCAATAGACGCGGCTCATGATGTGGCGGCGCATGTCGTGTTCGTTTTGCATAAAGGGTATTCTACTCCTTACCTACTAATAAAATCAACTCAAGGTCACGAAATCCTCGCGATGATGATTTTTAAGACCGCTTTTGCCCGGAAGACGCGGGTTTTCACGGCAGCAATCGAGAGGTTCTCCTGTTCGGCGATGTCCTTATACGGAAGCTCCTCGAGGAACGCAAGCCGCATGATGCGGGCAACCTCAGGGGGTGCTTCCCCGAGCGCTCGCTCGACAAGTTCGCGCGTGAACATCTCGTCGTCGCGCCGGAGGGTGTACGGATCGGCAAGCGCCTCGTAGTGCTCGGGATCGAGGATGGCGGTCATGCCGCGCTCACGCGCGACCTTGCGGTAGTGGGTCCGCGCAACATTCATGAGGATGGTCAAGGACCACGCGCGGAAGCTCCCTGCCTCGCCGCGGAACCGCGGTCCGAAGCGATAGATACGAATGAACGCCTCCTGGGCGACATCTTCCGCCGCATCCTTTCCTCCCATGACCGCCTGCGCGCGTGAGGTAAATTCCCGCTGATAGCGCGCAATGAGCATCTCGAAAGCCCCCGGGCTTTTCAGGGAGAGTTCAAGCAACGCCTCATCAGTGAGCGAGGAAATATCATCCACAACTCCACCACTTAAGCGCGAGAGAGCAATTTGAGCAATGGCCATGGATTTGCTAAGGTGCCTAAAGCACAGGGCGCGAGCCCTGTCTCTCTTTACTACCTCCCCTCTCACCAATCGGTTACATGGCGATGCTTTCATATAACGAAGTCCTTCCGAAAACGGTCATAACGCTGGACGGCGACCCGTACGAGGTCCTTTCGTCGCATATCTTTCGAATGCAAATGCGCAAGCCCGTGAATCAGACCAAGCTCCGCAACCTCCGGACGGGCAAGGTAACCGAGCGCTCCTTCCACCAGGCCGAGACGATAAAAGAGGCGGATATGGAGTACGAAGATATCACTTTCCTCTACCACCACCGCGGGGAATATTGGTTCTGCGAAGAAGGCAACCCGAAGAACCGCTTCAAGCTCGATGAGGAGCTGATTGGCGATCGCGGGCACTACCTCAAGGAAAACTCTCTTGTCGAGGCGATGCGCTTCGAGGAAGAAGTCATCGGCATCAAGCTTCCGATAAAGGTCGACCTTACGGTCAAAGAAGCACCGCCTGCGGTCAAGGGAAACACCGTCCAGGGCGGAACGAAAATTGTTGTCTTGGAGACCGGAGCCACCGTAAACGCCCCCATGTTCATCAACGAGGGCGACATAATCCGCATCAATACCGACACCGGCGAATATGTGGAGAGGGTGAGCAAGTCATAGAAACGCACTGCTGCGTTTCTATGATTTAACGAACCGGCCGGAGCGATGTTTGCTGTCTCAGCAAACCGCGAGGCGTGGTCAAAGAAATCCCCGAACGAAGGTTCGGGGATTATCTGTGACTGAGCAAGGCATGAAAGCACACTGTTGTGCTTTCATGCCTATACGAACGGGCCGTAGGCATGTTTTGCAGAAATGCAAAACGGCCGAGGCGGGGTCGCAGAATTTTTCGAGTGGCAGGCGAGGAAAATATCTGCGACTCGAGAAGGCCTGAATAAAAAAACCGCCCTTACGGGCGGTTTTTCTTTATCGAGCGATGTAGGGGAGAAGTCCCATGAAGCGAGCGCGCTTCACTGCTTCTTTCACTTTCCGTTGATGCGCGGCCGGAACCTTCACCTTGCGGGCGGCAAGCATCCGGGCATGAGGGTTCAGGAATGTTTTCAGATAGGTAACATTCTTATAGTCGACGAATATCGGGAGTGTGTCCATGGTTATTTTTATTAGCGAGTTTCGAGCTTAGAAAAATTTCCACCCTGTTAAATAGCCACCTGGTGGCTCCCGCTTTGCGGGATTTAACAGGGTTTAAGAAAATCTAATTCACTTTGTTCATAATATTTTCTAAAACGGGATGTCGTCAGGGCTTATGTTTTCGGCAGGATACTCTATCTCGCTCGCTTTGTCACCTGCCTGCGCAGACGGGTCTTCCTTCTTTTCTCTCGGTGGCCGCGGAGCGCCGTCGCCGCGCACTTCACTGCCTCCAGCACTGCCCGATTTCGAACCGAATTGGACTCGGTCGGCGACTATCTCGGTCCGGTATTGTTTGTTTCCGTCCTTTTCCCAGCTTCTCGTCTGGATGCGGCCTTCGACGAGAGCCTGTTGACCTTTCTTCAGGTACTGGGCGCAGGTCTCTGCTTGGCGTCCGAAAACGACGATGTTGTGAAACTCGGTCGCCTCTTTTTTCTCGCCGTTCTGATCGCGCCAGACGCGGTTGGTGGCCATGCCAAACGAAGCGACATTCGCCCCGGACGGGAGCGCCTTCAATTCAGGGTCCCGGGTGAGGTTTCCTGCTATAAAAACCTTGTTGAGGTACATCCTGTTGTGAAAAATGGCGTTGTTACTCCGTAACAGTCCGGCGAGACACCATCTTGTGAGCCAGTATACATGGCCGTCCTTTTACCACCATTCGTGTGGTCTCCGCTACGCCATTCTCTACAACGGGATACATGATTATTCGGCGGCCTTCGAGTCTTCTTTCGCTATGGTCTTAAGCGCTTCTTCAAGGGCCTCTTCGGAAAGCTCGCCGCCCGTTTCTGCGTCGCGTTTCGGTTTTCCGATGTCGCCCGAGGGCGATGCTGTGGCGCCGGTCATTGCGGCTGCGACCGCATCACGCGAGGTCTTCACGATGAGGTAGCGGAGGACGGAAGGGTTTGCATCGAGCGACTTTTTCACGCTCGCAATGCCGTTCTTCGGCATGACGAATGCGATCCAGCCGAAGTAGGCGGCGTCGAAAGTGGTGCGCTTTTCATTGATGCGCTTTCCTATGGCGTAGGCGAGCTGCATCTTCGCGGGGAAACGTTCTCCCACGAACTCGGCGCCCTCGGCCTTGATGACATCGGTGACAGCCAAAACTGCTTTCGCGAGGTCTTCTTCTGTTACGGTCGGAAGGAGATGGTATCCGACCTCGTAGACTTCCGTCTCAGGCGCATCATCGCCTTCGAGGTCAACAAGCCCGGTGTCGATATCGGCTTCGGCTGTATCGTTCTGCATGTCCGGAGAGCGTACCACGGCTTCAAATCTCCCGCAATTCCTCGTTATTTCAGGCCAAACACCCTCTCGGCATTCTTGAAAACGGTCTCTCGAACCGCTTCTTCGTCTTCTCCGCGGATGCGCGCGATAGCCGAAACGACATATTTCACATAGACGGGTTCATTGCGTTTCCCCCGGAATGGCACCGGGGTGGCGAAGGGCGAATCGGTTTCAGTCATAAGCATGTCCATGGGCGCGGCTTGGACCACTTCATCGTAATCGTGGGTGAAGGTAAGCACTCCAGTAAAGGATGTCGTGAAGCCAATGTTCCAAAAACGCTTCGCCGTGTCGAGATTACCTACGAAGAAATGCATGTTGCCTCGCACTTTCGGATTTTCGCGCGCGCGGGGCTCGAGAAACGAGAGCATGTCGAGGTACGCGTCCTCGGAACCCTTCGAAGGTCGGCAGTGGATCATGAGAGGTTTGTCGTTCAGAGTGGCGAACTCGGACTGTTTCTCAAACTCGCGCCATTGGCGCTTCTTCTCAAGCGCAGGATCGCCGTCGATGCCTGCCTGCGCAGGCAGGCGGAAATAGTCTACGCCACACTCCCCCACGGCGACTGTTTTCGGGCTTCGCACAAGATCCTTGTATTCTGAACCGGCGAAAGTCTCAGTACGGGTATCCGTCGGATGGAGGCCGATAGTCGCGTAGAATCCTTCATGCGTTTCCGCAAATCTCACCCCCTCTTCTGAGGTGGCCTTGTCGACACCTACGCTGATGGTCAGGACACCTTCATCTTCCATGCGCTGCAACACTTGAGGGAGGTCCGCATAGTAATCTTTGAAATTAACATGCGAATGGATGTCGAAATATCGAGGCTCCATGATTTTTGTCATTCCACCATTCGCGCGAATAAGGGATAGAGTCAGGATTCCAGGCGCGCGAAAAGATTCGTAGGCTTCAAGTTCGCGAGGAGTGCGGCCTTTATTTTCGCGTGAGTCTCCGGCATCACCGCGTGGAGAAGACGCACGATGTGATGGAGGCCGGTGACTAGTTCTGTGATCGCCGCTTTTCCTTTTTCCGGATTGCTTTTCACCAGCTTGAATGGCTCCTCGAGGGTGATGCGCTGATCAAGTTCCTGTATCTTCTGCCATACGATATCCATGGCGCGATTGAATTCGAAAGCGGCAAATGCCTCTCGGTACGCTTCGGGTATGGCCGGGGACGGAGACTGAACGGGCCCGGGGAGATTGTCTTCCGCGAGTTTCATGATGCGGGCTACGAGGTTTCCGAGGCCGTTCGCGAGATTGGCATTATAGGCCCCAACAAAGCGCTCTCTCGAGTAATCGGAATCCTCGAACGGATGGATGTGACGGAGCAGGAAGTACCGGACGGCATCCGTTCCGTACTCCTTGGCGAGAGCGATGGGGTCGACGACATTGCCGAGGGACTTGGACATTTTCTGCCCTTGGTTCGTGATGAACCCGTGGATAAATATCTGCTTCGAAGGCGGTAGCCCCGCGGACATGAGCATCGCTTGCCACATCGCAGCTTGCTGACGCACCTGGTCCTTCCCCGCACACTGGACGCCTGGCCAGAAATCACTGAATGTCTTTTCGTCATCGGGCCACCCCAAGGTCGAGATGTAGTTGATGAGGGCGTCGAACCAGACATACATGACCTGCGTCGGATCTTCGGGGACAGGGACTCCCCACGGCATTTTCGATGCAAGGCGCGATATCGAAAAATCCTGGAGTCCCTCCCTTTCGATGAGAGATATCATCTCGTTCAGACGGAATGCCGGGACGACGAAATCCGGGTGCGCCTTGTAGAACGCGAGAAGCTTGTCTCCATACTTCGAGAAACGGAAGAAATAATTTTCTTCCTCGATGACCTGGATATCCAGCGTGGGGTGCAAGGGACAGCGGCCTTCGATAAGTTCAGAGTCGGTTTTTTCGAGCTCGCATCCCACGCAGTACCTTATCTTGTAGTTTTTCTTATAGATGTCGCCGGCAGCGTCGCAGCGTTTCCAGAATTCTTGGGCGGCGGATTTGTGCGCAGGGTCAGTAGTCCGTATGAACGCATCGTAGGAGAGATTGAGCGCATCCTTGAGAGCGTCGAACTTGGCAGCGTAGCTGTCTACATACGACTGCGTCTCTTGCTTCGCGTCGAGCGCTTTCTGATAAATCTTCTGCCCGTGCTCGTCGGTTCCAAAATTGAAAAAAACCTCATCCCCCATCAAGCGGTGCAGGCGCGCCACGGCATCGGCCTGCACAATTTCGAGCGCGAAGCCAATATGTGGCTCCGCGTTCACATACGGAAGCGTCGTGGTGAGATAAAACTTTGCCATCCCGTTAGAAATAGGACGCGGACGAAAACGCCCGAGACTCTATGTGATTGCTTCGAATAAGTTCGATATTCATATTTTCGGTCTGCAAAGTTTGCATGTCCGCGATTTCTAACGGGATCATGCGGCGGGTTATTTGTCTTCTGCGGCTTCTTCCTCTCTACGCTTTTGGATATCAGAGACGAACTCTTTGAGAGTGGCGGCGGCGGGAACGGCAAGGAGAATGCCATAGAACCCGGCGAGCTGCGCACCGGCAATCATGGACAATATGACGAGGAGGGGTGGCACGCCAACAATGCGCTTCACCACCAGGGGATAGATGAGGTGCGATTGGAGCTGGTTGATAACGACGAAGCCGGCAGCGACGATGAGAGCGAGGTTGAGCCCGCCTGCGGTGCCAGCGACAGCCACGGCAAGCGTACCTGACAAGAGTGAACCGAATACGGGGACGATTTCGAGGACGGTGGCGAACACGGCGATAAGGAAAGCGTAGGGCACCTGGAAGATGGAGAGCCAGAGATACGCCAGGATACCCATGATTAACGAGAGGATTATTTGACCCTGCATCCAGAGGCCAATCTTCGCTTGCGAACGGCGCCACAGGGACACCGCGTAGGACTGATGCTTGGCCGGCACCACGATGCGGAGGAAGTCGTCAATGCCGGTCTCATTGACCGCAAAATAGACAGAAAGAATGATGATAAGCAAGGTCGAGAATACGCCACCGAAAATGCCTGCCAGCGCATGGAACGCACCACTCGAGGCTGAGGTGAAGAATTGCCTGAACTCAAGGACTATGTTTGTCAGGGACCCCGCATTCACGACTTCCTGAGTCGACGCAAGGAACTCGCTCGAGATGAGATTTTGGATGTTGAGTCCGTCCAGGTACTGCGACATCGTTGAAATAAAGCTCACGATCTCGTCGAGGAGCGGGGGAAGGAAGAAGTAGAGCGGAGCGAAAAAGAGAACCAGTATCAGGGCGTAAATGACAGTGACTCCTAAGCTGCGTTTTAAGCCGCGGTCCATGAACCACCGGACCCCCGGTTCAACGGCTGAAGCGATGACGATTGCGGTCAAGACGATTAAGACAAGCGCCTTCAATGCGAAAAGAAGCCATATCCCGAGTATGATTCCGGCTGTACCGAGGATGGTTCCCGGCGTTATTGAAATGACGAGCGGGCTACGCTCCATGTGGTTATCGTAACACCCCGGGTTAGAAATTGCACTTAAAACTGGTGACGTGCGCTCGGGACGACGGGGACAAAATGGTCACCGAAGGACCTGTGGCGTATTTCTAACGGGGCATAGCCGATGCTTCCGCCACGCGAGCGATGGCGTCGGTTATCGTGAGGCGTTCTTGTTTCCCCGTGTCGCGATCGCGAAGCGTAACAGTGTCTTTAAGTTCCGACTTCTCTCCGAGGGTATCGAAGTCGACGGTGATGCAGAAGGGCGTTCCAATCTCGTCCTGGCGGCGATAGCGTTTTCCGATATTGCCGTTGTCATCGAACATGACCTGCGGTACTTTGCTTTTCAGAACTGTAAAAACCTCCTCGGCCTTCTGAACCAGCTCCGGCTTGTTTTTTAGAAGCGGAAACACAGCTGCCTTCACTGGTGCAAGATGCGCTGGGAATCTGAGGAGCGTGCGTTTTTCGCCGCCGAGCTCGTCCTCAGCATACGATTTGGCAAGGACCGCCATAACATGGCGCCCGAGGCCGAATGTGGGCTCAATGACATGCGGCGTAAATTTCTGGTTCGTTGCCGGATCAAGGTACGCAAGCTCGACCCCGCTCTCCGCGCTGTGGTTTTTGAGGTCGAAGTCCGTGCGATACGCGATGCCCGCCAGCTCATCGAACTTATGAGGATACCGGAAATGAAAATCGACGGTGCGCTTCGAATAGTGGGCGCGGTCAGCCTCCTCGACTTCGACCTCCTTGATATCGTCCTCCGCAAAGCCGAGTGCCGCGAACCAAGCGTAGGCTTCCCTGCGCCAGTGCTCAAAGGTTTTTTCCCACTCATCCTCTTTCAGGAAATATTCGAGCTCCATAATCTCGAGCTCGCGTACCCGGAAGATAAAATCGCGCGGCGCTATCTCGTTCCGGAACGCCTTTCCTATCTGCGCAATGCCGAACGGGAGCTTCGGGTGAAACGAGTCGATGATGTTCTTAAAATTGACGAACATGCCCTGTGCGGTCTCGGGCCGAAGATATGATTTCTGAGAACCCTCCGCGCCGACCTTCGTCTCGAACATGAGGTTAAACGCGCGTTCTCCCCCGAGCTTCCCCCCGCAATCAGGGCACTTCGCTTTGTTCTCGAGGTGGTCAGCCCGGAAACGATGATGACACTTCTCACATTCGACTACGGGGTCCGCGAACCCGGCTCCCGTATGTCCGGAAGCATTCCAGACCTTTTCGTTCATGAGGATTGCGCTGTCGATGCCATACATGTCCCGGCGCGATTCGACGAACATCTTCCACCAGAGAGATTCGATGTTCTTCTTGAGCGCGACGCCTAGGGGACCGTAGTCCCACGTTCCCGCGAGTCCACCGTAGATTTCGGAGCCCTGGTAGATGAACCCGCGCCGCTTCGCCAGCGAAATGATTTTTTCCATCACATTCTCAGCATCCTCCATATATTCAGTTTTTTCTCAGAACTCTAAACTCTAAACTTTTCAGCTTGACTAAGGTACCACGATGCCGTTCTGGGTAGAAGCCGACACGGTCGTCAAAGACGGAGCGCCACCGTCTATCAGCGAGCGGGCGAAGCGGTCGAAGGCGTTTATACGCTGATCCCCCACCACAGTCGGCAATTGACCGACCTGCGATATCGAGGGCGTGAACGCGACCTGGAAGGAGACGGTCTTTGATTGGTTTTCGGGGATGTCGCCGATGGTCCATGTCACGATACCGCCCACGGGATTGTAGGTGACAGGTGCGTTCGCGGGCGATATCAAACCGGTCCATTTAATGTAGCTTGGCAACGAAGCCGAGACCACCGCGTTCGCAACCGCGTTCGTCGAGTTCGATGCGTTCCAGGTCACGGTGTATTGGGTTTCGGTATCCGCCTTGGGTGGCAGAGGGCCTTTGTCCTGGAACTGCCCTCCGTGGGAAAGGTAAGAATTCAAGACGAGGTCGGTCGCGACGATGACCTGGGCCTCTGTGGTCGACTGGATGGTTTCGGGAACATTCGTTTCCGAGAGGCGGCGCGCCTTGACCGTGACCGTGAAATAAATTTCAGGGTTCCTGAAAGCCCCCCGCCCCAGGGGCAGGGTCGCGAAGGTGAACGACTCGATATCAGTGGCTCCCGGCGCGACATCTGCAAGACGAGGGTTGGTCTCTTTGGTCCAGCTGATGGTCTGGTCCGATGAACGGAAAAATCCTCGCTGCGATTTCACTTTGGTCTTGTCGATGATGGCTCCTTTTATCGAGAGGATTATCTCGACATCCTGGACCGCGACGGGAAGGTTGTTGACCCATGTCACATCGCCCCGCACTTCGTCGCCCCGGACGATGATGTGTTCCGACGACACCGTGCCGTCCAGAGCGAGCGCTACGGACACGAACGGCTTCGTGACGGTGACGGAGACATCGGTCGCCGAAAGAGGCGCAGCTATCTCGCCCACGCGATTCGCTTGCCGGTTGCCAGTTGAGAAACGGAGGACCCGCGCGTCACCGTCCTCGCCGGTAAAAATCCCTTCTATGGTCACGGTCCTTGTTCCGGCGGCCTCAATATCCCCAAGCCCCCATGCGGCGGTTCCTGCAACAGGCATCGGAGCCGAAGAAACGAATGTAAATCCGGGCGGATACTGCGCGAGAAGGAGCATGTCCGTGAGAATGCCAGGAGCGTTTGAGGTCACCGTCACGGTCATCGCAACTTGCTGGCCTGAGACCGTCTCCTTGAGGGCGCTGACGACTATCGAAGCCGGTGCCTGGTTTATCTTCGCTATGTAGCCGCCCTCAGAAACGAATATCGCATTCGAGGAGAGGATGCGGTACTCGACTGACGCGTTGACCGAGACCGTCTCCCCTTCCTGCCCGAAGATGACCGCCCGTATGGTGCGGTTCACGCTCGCTCCTGGCTCGATGGTTCCCAAGGATTCGCGCACACGCGGAAGCTCTACCGAGATGTCGGCATCAGAGCGCGTCCCGGGCGGAAATTCGACCACGAGGTCCGTGAGCTCCATGGGCACCGAATTCCGGTTTGTGACAACTACTTGCAAGGAAAGCGAATTCCCCGCGCCGATTTCCGAGGGCCCCAATATCGCGACGTCGACGTTCCGGGTCGAGACGATGTTATTTCCGGAAAAGAAAAGAAGCGCGGCAATGCCCGCAGCGATGATGAAAAAGATTATTGAGACACCGAAGGCAATCTCGGGAATGCCGAAGCGGGAGGGCCGGCGCGGCTGGTTCTCTTCCGAAGCTTTCCAGCCGTGCGGAGCGCGCGAAGAACGCCCACCGACGAGAGAGCGCCGCGCATTCCGTCCTCCATCTTTGCTTCCTTCGACTTTGGTTTCCAGGCGCTCAAGCGCACCATTGTCAGGCATAGCGACTATGATAACAGAATGTCAGAGACCGCTTGCGGCTATGCCCTCGTTGATGGCGGAAACTATCTGCGACCGTACCTTTGCGGCTTCTGCAAGCGTGCCTTCTCCGTACGAGGCATCGAGAAACCGTTCGATGTCCGCATTCACCCCGACATAGCCGAGAGCGGCGAGGAGCTTCAGCGCGACGATGCATTCCGCAAGCCTGACATCACCATCCGGAAGCGTGGGCAGTGCCTTGAGATAATCCCAAAGCGCAGCGAAGAAATACGGATCGCTCCCCTCGCCGCGCACGAATTGCCTCACGATGCCGAGGACGCGGGCGGCCGATTCTTTCGCGACTATGCGATTGCCGAGCGCGAAATAGGCGTTTTCGCACCGAACCGCGCCGATCACTCTCCAGTAACTCGAACCGCGGACGAGCGTAAAAACACCACAGGTTCCTTCGACAAGATGCGCACGGAGTTTCGAGCGCTCTTCTCGAACGCTCTTAGCGAGAACAGAAACCAAGCCCAAGCTGTCGGTGTAAAGGAACACGCGAGCGCTTCCCTCGCCCGCGGATCGGCGACCCACGACGATGCCGCGAACCGTGCGCTCAGGCGCGCCCTGTTGTGAATGGTCGGCATTGCGTAGCATGGTGGGTTTCTCAATGTTTTTCGTGAACTTCATGCGCTAATCGATTCTCGACGCTCCAACGGTAAAGCGCAAAAAACCATAATGCCGACATCTACAACGGGGCGCGCCCTGTTGTGAATGGTCGGCATTGCGTAGCATGGTGGATTTCTCAATGTTTTTCGTGAACTTCATGCGCTAATCGATTCTCGACGCTCCAATGGTAAAGCGCAAAAAACCATAATGCCGACATCTACAACGGGGCGCGTGTGACATTGAAAACTTCTGCGTTTTCTATCCGGGCGAGATTGGCGGCGAGTGTCAGCACATCCCTATGCTTCAGGACGAACGCTTTCTTATCCGGCGGCACGAGAAGCACTGCTTTGTCTTTGGGATTCAAGCCCGCGTGCTTACGGAGATCTTGAACTTCGCGGATAAGGTCGCGAAGCTCGCCTTCGTCCCGAAGCTCATCGGTCAGAACGGTATCCAGCGTGATGAGCTCTTCCAAACCCGGATTGGAAACGACCTGTTTCACATTGAGTTCATCGCGGACGAGTTCGACATAGGGCGAGGAAGCCGCGACCGCACTCTTCGTTTCAGCGCGCGCAAGCGGTTGGCGGACCTTGATGCCTGCTTTCTGGCGCTTTTCGAGTCCAACCGAAACAACTTCGCGCACCGCTCGCATGTTGGCGATGAGTTTTTCGTCGGCGGTACTGGCTTCTGGCCAGGACGCAAGGTGGACGCTTTCAGGGTCGGTGTTACCGCGCACTTTCTGAAAAACGCTTTCGGCTGCGAACGGGATAAAGGGCGCCGCTAGAATGGCGAACGATTTCAAGATCACGCGCGTGGTCCGAAGCGCCGCGGCGGCGTCCGCCCCGCCCGCCTTGAACCGGTCGCGGGAGCGCCTCAGATACCAGGTCGAGAGATCTTCGACGAAATCCATAAGAGGGCGCGATGCGCGATCAAGTTCGTACACATCCATAGCCTTCTCAATGTCGAGGGTCGTCTGCGAGAGGCGCGACATAATCCAACGGTCGAGGACATTCGAGCTCGCCCCCCCTTCCGCATCTTCGTCACCCGCATACATTTCGTAGAACGAAACGACATTCATGAGCCTCCCGATTAATTTCGACGCGATTTCGGCGACGCCCTTTTCTGAAAAATTGAGGTCCTCCGCGCGCATCAAAGGAGACGCGAGGAGATAGTACCGTAATGCGTCTGCGCCGTGCCTCCCGACGACCTCGAGGGGGTCGGGATAATTCTTGAGGCGCTTCGACATCTTCTGGCCGTCTTCCGCCAAGATGATGCCGTTCACGATGACATTTTTGTATGGTGCGTGGCCGAAAAGCGCAGTACCGAGAACGATGAGCGAGTAAAACCACCCGCGCGTCTGATCGAGTCCCTCCGCTATGAAATCAGCTGGGTAGCCGCGGGCTTTCCGGAAGAATCCGGGCTTCGGGTCGAAGCGGTCACGATGTTCGAACGGGTAGTGGTCCTGCGCGTATGGCATTGAACCGGATTCGAACCAGCAGTCGAAGACATCGTGGACGCGTTCCAAACGCGTGCCGTCCGGAGCGACCAGGACTATCTCGTCGATGTAAGGCCGATGAAAATCAAGTTCATACTTCTCATCGTGCGGAAGAGGGGTGAACAGAAGTGGAGCTATTTCAGCTGGCTCCAGTCCGCGGTTATCAAGTATGTTCACTGCAGCCGCCCGATTCGCGCCCTCCGCCGCCGCCATGAGAGCCGCAGCTGGGTACCCGTGCGTAACAAAAAGGATACCCTTTCCTTCATGCCTCTTTTCCATCTCGTATAATACGCCACCGACGCGCTCGCGCATGGCGTTCACGCTCTCCCCGCGGTCGGGGCCGACTTCCATGAGGGAGGACGCGCTCGGGTAGCGCAAAACGAATTCTCCGTCCGTCCGCATGTCGAAAACCCCGTGGTCATATTCCGTAAGACGCTGGTCTTCCATGACGGCACTCTCAGGCAGGCCTAAGGCTTTCCGGGCGAGGTCCGCCGTCTGACGCGCCCTCAAAAGCGGCGAGGTCATTATGAGATCGACCTTACCTTTGAGCGAGAGAGCGGATGTTTCGGCGTCGCGTGCGCCCTTTATGGTCAAGGGAAAAGTGTCGAACGATTTGGCACTGATGACTCCCTTTAGGGTTTTCTCCGACTCACCGTGACGCATCACAAAGTATCGGTTCCCCGACCGCTTCACATGCCGCTTCAGTTCCTCCAAAGAACCGACGATAGTGAGCGCCTTCGTCTTGGGATTCCGCCATACCGGTATCGGTGCCCCCCAGTATCGAGCGCGAGAGATGGCCCAATCGCGCGCGTTCAGAAGCCAGTCCCCGAAGCGGTTTTTCCCGACATCGCCGGGCACCCACCGGACTTTTGCGTTCTCGGCAACGAGCTTCTTGGCGAATGAGGTCACCTTCACGAACCACGACGATGCCGCGTAATTAAGGAGGGGGGTATCGCACCGCCAGCAATGAGGGTAACTGTGGGTCAGTTTCTCTTTCGCGAACAAAAGTCCTTTTGCGGCGAGGAGCTTGATGATGGCGACATCGGTCGACTGAGGATCGTCCTTCGGCTTCGCCTGCATGCCCTTGAGGTCGGAAACCGAGTCGACGAAAAAGCCGTCCTTGTTCACATGGTGGACGATGGGTATGTGTTCCTTCTGGGCGAGCTCGAGGTCCTCTGCACCGAACGCGGGCGCGAGGTGAACAAGGCCGGTGCCGTCTTCCATCGTCACATAAGGCGCTGCGTAAACCTTCCACGCGCGTTCCTTGTCTTGCATCTTGTGTCCCGCGAAATACGGAAATGGAGGCGCATAAGATTTTCCGACGAGCTCGCGACCAGGAAATTCCCGCTCGATCGTATGCTCCCCTTTTATGACAGCCGCAAGGCGCTCCTTCCCGAGGATGTACCGTTCATCCCCTACCTTTACTTGTATGTAGGTCGAATCGGGATTCACCGCAGCCGCCATGTTCCCCGGCAGGGTCCAAGGGGTTGTCGTCCACGCGAGAAGGAACATTTTTTCTTCCCCGGCGAGTGGCAGCTTCACCGTAACCGAAAGGTCGGTGATGTCCTTATACCCCTGAGCGACCTCGAAGTTGGAGAGCGTGGTTCCACACCGAGGACAGAGGTGCATAGACTTGAATCCCTCATAAATGAGTCCCTTGTCATAGAGGTTCTTGAACGCCCACCAGACGGATTCGGTGTAGGTGGCGTCCATCGTGCGGTAAGCAGGGCTTTCCGCCGGTGCTCGCTCGGAAGTACCCGCGTACGCACGGGGACTTCCCTCACTCGCTGGGCGAATGTCATCTTCCATGTTCACCCACCGTCCGAACCGCGGCACGATGCGTTTCCAATCGTCCGCATAGCGCAAGACCGCGTTTCGAGCGGCTTCGTTGAATTTGGCGACGCCCAAGGTCTCAATGTCGCGCTTGGTCTTGATGCCGAGCTCGGCCTCTATCTGATTCTCCAAGGGGAGTCCGTGGCAGTCCCAGCCCCAACGGCGACGCACACGGTATCCGCGCATGGTCTTGTAGCGCGGGATTACATCCTTGATGGTGCCGGCGAGGATGTGCCCGTAGTGCGGGAGTCCCGTCGCGAACGGCGGTCCGTCGTAGAAGACGAAATCGCCCATCGGGGCTTCTTTCTGGAGAGATTTCTCAAAAATTCCTTTCTCTTTCCAGAACGAAAGAATCTCTTCCTCCCTAGCGCTTATCGGGCTTCCTTTCGACGGGAGGGTTTCGTTTTCTCGGCGTATCTCGCTTTCTTGTTCATCTTTCGCTGGCTCATCCATGCGAGTTATCGTATCACGGAGCGCTTTTTCGAAAATTTCCAGCTAACCCCAGCACTCGCAGCTGCAAAAACGGAGATTGTAAGGGAGCGTACATCCGCAGAGGAATGCGAGGCACCCGCATTCGGAATCGCATTTTCCGCATTTTAAAAATTCAAGCGCACTGCTCTTCGTACCCGCGGCACACAATCGTTCTCGCGCCCGTACCATGGCCGCTTACATCTTCTCGGGCGCTTTGATGCCGAGGAGCCAGAGTCCGTTCTTCATCGTGGTCGCAAACGCCTGTGTAAGCTTGAGCTTGTAGGCCTCTTCGGGGGTGCCGATGATGCGCTCCGTTGCGTACCAAGAATTGAATGCGGAAGCGAGCTCGGTGAGGTAGGTTGTCACATGGTGTGGCTCGTATTCTTTCGCGGCGCGCTCCACGATTTCAGGAAATCGCGGAAGAAGTCGCTCGAATACCGGCACCTGCTCAGGTATCGAACTGGCATGATATATCATGCCAGTCGCTTTTTGTAACACGCTTCGTGCTCTGACATACGAATACTGGAGGTACGGCCCAGAGTCGCCTTCAAGCGAAAGCGATGCCTCCGGATCGAAGGCGATGTTCTTCCCGCGTCCCTGCTTGAGGATGGGGTACTTCACGGCCGCAACGGCAACCGCATCCGCTATCTCGTGCTTTTTCTCGCCAAGGTCCCTATCTTTCATCTTTTCAAACGCCTTCACGCGCATGTCCTCTATGAGCGACTCCCCTGTGATGATGTTCCCCTTCCTCGATGACATCTTCCCTGTCGTGAGTTGAAGCATGCCGAACGCAACATGCGTGTACCGACCCTTCATCTCGGGCATGAGTTCCGCGAGCGCCGCTTCGACTACCTTGAAATACTCGTCCTGCTCGACCGCGACCGTCGTTACATTGAGGTCATAGGGAAACAGATCGCGCTTCGCTTTCGCGAGCCCGAACTCTTTGGTCTCGTAGGTGGGCGTGCCTTTGGCGGTTATGAAGACGCGCGTATGAAGGCCAGCTTTCTCTCCTTTATAGACAACTGCTCCATCTGATTTTTCAAATATGCCCTTGGCGAGGCCCTCTTCGACCATCTTCATGCCGATGGGAGCGGTCTCGCTCTCGAAAAAGTAATGGTCGAAACGCGTTCCAAGAACCCTGTATATCTCCTCGAAGCGGTCGAGTGAGGTTTTCCGACCGATGTCGTAGACCTTTTTAAGGTCGGGGTCGTTCTGGTAGAGGCGCTTGTTGATGTCATCAATCTCCTCCTTCGCCTTGGGGTCATCTTCGTACGCGCTCGTCCCGGCGACATACGCGTGTCCCAAGTCTTCGACCTTCGTCGGATCGAGTCCTTTCGCTTTGAGTCCCCAGAGGCAGCGCGCGATGTGGGGGCCGATGTCGCCTTGGTAGTTCGCCCGGAAGATTTCGGCACCCGAATATTCGACAAGGCGCGAGACGGATTCGCCGACTGTCGTCGACATGAGATGCCCAATGTGGAAGGGCTTGAACGGGTTCGGCTGAGAATATTCCACTATGACCTTGTACCCTTTCACATGTTCGTTTCTTCCCCATCGCTCATCGATGCCCTTGACCGTCTCAGCAAACGCTTCGCGTGCGAGGTAGAAATTGATGAAGCCGGGGCCGGCGATTTCTATCTTTGAAACGCCGTCTATCGTACCAAGCGCTTTCACGATTTCTTCCGCGAGCGATTTCGGATTCTTTTTCAGACCTTTAGCGGCGACCATGGCGAGGTTCGCGGAATAATCACCGTGCAAAAGGTCTGCCGGAAATTCCAAAGTCGGCTCGACGTCCAGGTCCAGGCTCTTGATCGTTTTCTTCAGGGCATCCAGTATCCGTTCACGAACCATACAATTCTCTCGTCATCATAGCGCGCGTCTCGCGGAAACCGCTCCGAGTGCCTGACCAAGAATCCGCATGGCCTCGTCAATCTCGCTTTTCCGCACGATAAGGGGCGGCATGACGCGTATGACATTCCCTTGCGTGCAATTGACCAGGAGGCCGCGTTTCAAACACTCTTCAAAGACCGGTTTGCCCTCCATCGAGAGCGCTACGGCCGCCATGAGCGCGACACCTCTGACCTCACGGATGACCGGTTGCTTCGTCTTGAGTTCATGGAGCTTCTTGAACAGATACGCGCCCATGACACTCGCGCGCTTCAGAAGTTTTTCCTTCTCAATCGCTTCGAAAGTTGCCAGCGCGGCGGCACATACCAACGGACTCCCGCCAAACGTCGTCCCGTGAGTTCCGGCGGTGAGGGTATCAGCTATTTTTTTCTTCGCGACCACAGCGCCAATCGGAACTCCGCCGCCCAGCGATTTCGCGAGGGTCATGATGTCCGGCTCGACACCGAAATTCTGATAACAAAACATGCGGCCGGTCCTCCCCATGCCGGTCTGAACCTCATCAAAGATAAGCAGGATGCCTTGTTCCGTGCAGAGGCGTCGCACCGCCTTGAGGTAATTCGTATCCGCAACGCGAATCCCTCCTTCTCCCTGGATGGGTTCGATAATGATGGCCGCGGTCTTCGAGGAAACTATTTTCTTCAGGGCATCGAGGTCATCGAACGGAACGGTTTTGAATCCCCTCGGAAGCGGTCCGAATCCTTTGCTGAATTTCTTCTGCCCGGTTGCGGTAACGGTGGCGATGGTCCGGCCATGGAACGAGCCTTCTATCGAGATGATGTCGTGGCGCTTCGGGTTGCCATGCTTCCGTGCGAGCTTGAATGCTGCCTCGTTCGCTTCCGCACCGGAATTGCAGAAAAAGACCTTACCCGGGAACGAGTGTTTGATGATGACCTCCGCCAACCGGCCCTGCCCTTGGTGGTCATAGTTGTTCGGGACGTGGATGAGCCTTTCCGCCTGCCGCGCGAGAGCCCGGACGACGCGAGGGTGGCAATGACCGAGGCCGGAAACCCCCCAGCCCGGGAAAAAATCAAGATATTTCCGACCCTGTTCGTCCCAGACATGGATACCCTTCCCCCGCGAGAGCGAGAGTCCAACCTTTGCATAGGTCGGCATCACGTAGTCCTGGTAGAGGCGCGCCGTTTTTCTTTTTTTCATACGATTTAGTTCTTCACTATCTCCGTACCGATGCCTTTGTCGGTGAATATCTCCAAAAGGAGCGCGTGCGGGATATTCACGTCGAGAATGTGTACTTTCTTCACGCCGCGCTTTACGGCCCTAGTGGCCGCAGTAAGTTTCGGAACCATGCCTCCTACGGCTATTCCAGATTCTATGAATCCTTCCGCCTCTGCGACGGTCGCATGCGAGATGCGCGAAGCCGGATCTTTCACGTCGCGCAAAAGCCCGCCGACATCGGTCAGGAAGACGAGCTTGGCGGCATGGAGAGCGGACGCCACCTCGGCAGCAGCTTGGTCTGCGTTCACGTTGTAGGTGTAGCCGTCTTTCGCGCCGACTGCGAGAGGTGAGATGACCGGAATGATGTCGCTCACGAGCATCTTCTGGACGATATCGGCATTCACCCGCGTGATGTCGCCCACGAGACCGATATCGTGGCCACCAACATCAGCATGCTTCTTCGCCTCAATGAGGCGATCATCCTTTCCGCTCAAGGAAATGGCGCTCCCGCCGAGCGCGATGAGCTCTCGAACAATCTCTCGATTTATCTTCGCGAGTTCGTCTTCGACAACCTCAATCGTCTCGTGGTCGGTTACGCGGAACCCGTTCGCGAAGACTGCTTCCTTGCCGAGCTCCTTGAGCTTCTTCGTGATGTACGGGCCACCACCATGGACAAGGACCGGGCGTATGCCGACATAGTTCAGGAACACGATATCTTGGAGCACGTTTTTTCTGATGGTCTCGTTCGTTAAAGCGGCACCGCCATACTTGATGACGACGGCTTTGCCATTGAAGCTCTGGATGTATTTCAGCGCTTCGATGAGGATATCTGCTTTTCGTATTGAATCTTCCATAGGTATGTGCGGCGTCAGGTGTGATACGCGGAATTAAATTCGACGTAACTGGTTGAAAGGTCGCAGGTATAAGCGGTCGCGTCAAAGCGGCCAAGTCCGAGGTCTACCGTGATGCCGATGTCCTTCTTTGTGAAGATGCTCCGTAAGCGCCGCGGGTCCGCTTCGGTGGTGCCACCATTCCGAACGACGAGCGTCCGGCCCAGATAAACGCGAAGCTTCCAGGGGTCGACGCGCGCTCCAGAGCGCCCCACCGCGGCCGCGATACGGCCCCAATTCGGGTCAGAACCAAAAAACGCGCACTTTGCCAACGTCGAACTTGCGATGGTTCGCGCGGCCATCCGCGCGTCTTTCTCGCTCGCGGCGCCAGTAACAGAGATGGTGACGAATTTCGTCGCGCCCTCCGCGTCCTTAATCATCATTTTCGCGAGCGAGAGGAATACCGATTCAAGTGCGCCGACGAAGCGTTCGAAGTCGGCCGTGCCTTTCCTGATGGCGCGATTCCCTGCCATGCCGTTCGCGAGGACGATGACGGAATCGTTCGTAGACATATCACCGTCGACAGTAATCATGTTGAACGTGTTCCTCACGGCTTGCGCGAGCGCGGCGCGCAGCGCCGCGGGCGCTATGGCGGCATCCGTCGTCGTGAAGCAAAGCATCGTCGCTTGCGGCATTCCTCCCACCGCGAGAGTCGGGTGCACCATACCAGCCCCCTTCGCGATAGCACCGAATCGGACGCGCCTGCCGCCGAGCATGAGCTCGACCGCGACCTCTTTTTTCACGCGGTCCGTCGTGAGGATGCCGCGCGCGGCATCGCTACTGCCCTTGACGCTCAGTCGCCCCACCAGCTCCGGGAGCGCGGCGACTATCTTCTGAATAGGCAGCGGCTTTCCGATAAGCCCGGTCGACGACATGCACACGCTCTGCTCAGGGATACCGAGCGCGCGCGCAACAGCCGCGGCCATCGTGCGCGAATCTGCGAAGCCGCGTTTCCCGGTCATGCAATTGGCATTCCCTGAATTCACAATGACGGCCTGCGCTTTCCCTCCTTTCAGGCGTTCCCTATCGAGCACAACACACGACGCTTGGACCTTGTTTGAGGTGAACGCTCCTGCCGCGGAACAGGGACGCTCCGAGTAGATAAGCGTGAGGTCATGTTTTCCCGACCGCCGTATGCCACACCACAGTCCCGAGGCCAGGAACCCTTTCGGCGCCGTCACGCTTCCTTTTATATATTTCATAGGCCGGAGTTTTCAGGAAAACCGTACATGATGTTCATGTTCTGAACCGCTTGCCCCGCAGCTCCCTTCCCGAGGTTGTCGATTGCCGTTACTACGACCGCAACACCACGCTCTTCATCCACCTTGAGCCCTATGGCACACAGGTTGGTGCGCGCGACATGCTTCACCTCGGGCAGGCGTCCGGCTGGGTATACGTTCACGAACGGCTCATCTTTGTAAAAATCCCGGTAGAGCGCAACGAGCGCTTCGGTATTGAGTTTTTTCGCGAGGTCCACGTATATCGTTGTGAGTATCCCCCGATTCATCGGTATGAGGTGCGGCACGAAAACGACCCGCGTCTCACTGCCGGCAACCTTGGTCAGCTCTTGTTCGATTTCCGGCACATGCTGATGTTCGAAAGGCTTGTACGCTTTCAGGTTTTCGTTCACTTCCGCAAAATTCAACGACGCATCGGCCTTTCTGCCAGCGCCAGTAACGCCACTCTTCGCGTCGATGCGAATTGAATCGGCATCGAAGGCCTTTTGGGCGAGGCCCGGCGCTATGCCGAGGATGGCTCCGGTCGGGTAGCAGCCCGGATTCGCAACGAGCGCCGCAGAGCGTATCTTCTCTCGATTCAATTCCGGAATCCCGTAGACAGCCTTCGCGAGGTTCGCCGCATCGCTGTGCGGAACCTTGTAAAACTTTTCGTATGTCGCGGTATCCGAAAGCCGATAGTCCGCGCTCATGTCGATGACTTTTTTCCCTGCGGCGAGAAATGCTGGCGCCTCTCGCATCGAAACCGTATGCGGAAGCGATAGGAATAGGATGTCTGCTTTCAGAGCAGCCTCATCTGCAGAGTACGCACTGCAAGGAATGTCGAGTACACCCGAGAGGTGCGGAAATACTTCCTGTATCGTCATTGCGCGATCCGCCTTGCCCGAGGCATACGTCACCTCGACTTCAGAATGCCGCGCGAGGAGTCGCACCAGTTCTTCCCCGGTATATCCCGTCGCCCCAACAATCCCCACTTTGAGCTTTTTCATGATTTTTTCTTAATATGGCGTGGAGCGCTGGCGGGTCCGAGGTATTTGTTCGCTACGAGCGCGTACGCTTCCCGGAACGGAAGCTTCTTTTCTTTCACCAAGGCGTACGCCTCCTCGGTCGCGAACATCTCCGGCGTCACTGCCGCTTTCATAGCGTCCCGATCGAGAGTGATGTTTTTGACGACCATCGTGGCGACTTGAATGGTCGAAAGTGCGTCATGCATTCCCTCGAAGAAAATCTTTTTCGTGAGCTGGAAATCGCGATTGTAGCCGGAGGGGAGCGCGGTTATGACAGCCGCGAGTGTCGCTATCCTCCCGCCGTGAGCTGACGCATGCGCCCGCATGAGTTCAAGGATGTCGTAGTTCCGTTTCTGCGGCATGGCGCTCGAGCCCGTCGTGAATTCCGCGGGGAGCGTCAAGAATCCGAACTCTTTCATGGAGAAAAGCATCGCGTCCGTCGCGAATTTTCCGATGCTGAACATCGGGCCGTGGAGCGCTTCGAGAACCATGAGTTCGAACTTCCCCCTCGACATGGCCGCGTACAGCGGATTCTCCTGAACCCGTGAAAAACCGAGCTTTTGAGCCGTAAATTTCCTATCCAAGCTCAGTGTCTTCTCGCCGTAGCCAACGACAGAGCCCAGAGGACTCTGGTCGATGACGGCGTGAACGGAGCGCATGAGCACAAGGTCGTCGGTTAAAGCCGCAGCGAACGAACCGAGCCACATGCGTGCAGTCGACGGCATCGCTCTCTGCATATGCGTGTAGCCGGGCATCGAGGCGTTCCGATACTCTGTTGCTTTCTTCTTGAATTCAGCGACAAGAGTTTCCGTTCCTTGAATCGCCTCTCCGAGCTTCTCTTTCATGTAGAGTCGGAGCGCAGTCAGCACTTGGTCGTTCCGCGAACGACCGGTGTGAATCTTTTTCCCCAAGGCACCATACCGCGCTGTCAGAAAGTTTTCGATGACGGTATGGCAATCCTCGTCCTTCGCCCTGATTTTCACTTTCCCCTTCTTCCAAAGCACCAGAAGCACTTTCAAGTCCGCGACAAGTTTCTTCGATTCGCTTCCAGAGAGAATTCCTATCTTCCGGAGTCCTTCCGCGTGCGCAATACTGCCCGCAATGTCGTAGGGCATGAGAGCGAGGTCGAGCGTGGGGTCATCGCCCGCCGTATACGCCTCAATCACCGCGTTCGCTTCGGTCTTCTTCCCGTGTTGCCAGAGTTTTGCCATGTTACTTCCGCTTCCCTTTCTTCAGGGCGGCCTTCGCAAGCTTCATTTGCAAGGTGTAGAGCTCGATGAATCCGGCAGACGCGTTCTGGTTCAGCCGATATCCTTCCTTATTGCTGAATGACGCGTGTTCAAGCGCGTAGGGGGAAGTGACCGTAAGAACAGTCACCGAACCTTTGAAGAGTTCGACCGTCACCTCGCCCGTCACTCTCTCGTTCACGCTGTCATTGAACGCGTTCAACGCGTCCATCGTAGGGTCGTACCACAAAGCGCCATAACAAAGGTACGCCCACTTGATGTCGAGTGTTTCTTTGAGTTCGTTCAATGCTCTCGTGGAAACATATTTCTCGAGGTCCTTGTGCGCCTCGATAAGAACATGCGCCGCGGGATTTTCATACACACCCCGGTTCTTGAGTCCGATGAGTCGGTCTTCAAGAAGATTCGTGATGCCGACCCCGTGCTTGCCTGCAATGCCGTTCAACTTCTTCACGAGTTCGGAAAACTTCATTTGTTTTCCGTTCAGGGCGACAGGAATTCCCTTCTTGAAGCGCACCTTGACCCGCTCGGGCTTCCCGGGGGCTTTCTCCGGCAGGGTGTAGGTCGTGAGGAACTTGTACCTCAAAGGAACCATAGCCGGATTGGCGATTTCGCCGCCCTCCCAAGTCATGCCCCACATGTTGTCGTCCACGCTATAGGGAAAATCGACGGACGCGGGCACGGGGATGCCATGCTCCTCGGCATATTTAATTTCCTCGTTCCGGTCCATCGACCACTCACGAACTGGCGCGATTATTTTCATCGCCGGGTCGTGGGTCAAGATGTATCCGTCGAAGCGGACCTGATCATTTCCCTTTCCGGTGCAGCCGTGGGCGATGGCATCGGCTCCCACATCCTTCGCAACCTCGACCGCCTTCTTGCCAAGGATGGCCCGGCCGAGAGGTGTCGAGAGATGGTACGGCCCTTGGTAGGACGCGTTCGCTTTTACGGCCTTAGAAAGGTATTCGTCCGCAAACTCATCCTTCATGTCGAGAACAATTGCTTTCTTCGCGCCGAACTTCAATGCCTTCTTCCGTATCTTGTCGAGGTCGTCGCCCTGCTGACCGAGGTCGGCGGTGAGCGTTATGACCTCGACGCCGTAGTGGTCCTGAATCCAAGTGAGCATGACGGAAGTGTCGAGGCCCCCAGAGTAAAGAAGCAGGACTCGCTTTACCTTTCCGAGCTGTGCTTCATATGAGGCGACTTTCTGATAGGTTGTTTCAGATTTCATGTTCGTATCGTTAATTATTATTTGATAGAAACCCCGCTTCCTTGCAGGCACCACGCGAGGATGGCCTTCTGCACATGAAGGCGGTTTTCCGCTTCGTCGAAGATGACGGACGCGGGCGAGGCAAGAACTTCTTCTGTCACTTCCTCGCCCCGGTGTATCGGCATGCAGTGCATGAAAATAGCACCCGGCTTCGCGGTGGCCATGAGCGCGGCGCTCACTTGGAATGGCTTAAACATCTCCGTGCCCTTTCCTTCCTGTCCCATCGAGACCCAGGTATCGGTCACGAGCACATCCGCGCCCTTCGCTGCCTCCATCGCATTGTCGGTGAACGAGGTATTTCCATTCGGTGCTATTTTCGGATGCTGGGACTTCGGAACAGCAAGAACAAGCTCAAAACCGAAGATGGGCGCCGCATGAACGAAGCTGGTCGCCACATTATTGAAGTCGCCAAACCACGCTACCTTGAGGCCTTCGAGCTCCCCTTTCTTTTCTTGAATGGTAAGGAGGTCCGCCATCACCTGGCACGGATGCGAGTGATCCGTGAGGCCGTTTATGTACGGAATGTCGGAGTAGCTCGCGAGCTCTTTTAGGATTTCGTGGCTCGACATCCGGACCATTACCGCATCCACGAGCCGCGAGAGGACTTTTGCCGTGTGCTCGGGGCTCTCGGAGCCGGTTATCTGCATGTTGCCTGTGTCCATGACTACGGTGTGCCCGCCGAGCTGTTTCATAGCGACTTCGAAGCTAATGCGCGTCCGCGTGGAGCGCTTGTCGAACATCATGGCAAGCGTGAGGCCCTTCAGAAGTTGGGGTGGATTATATTTCTGTGTCTTGAGTGCGTGCGCGTGCGTGAGGATTTTCTTGAGTTCGTTCGGGGCTATCTCGTCGAGGTCAAGAAAATGTTTTGGTTTCTGCATGGGTAACGCGTTTTATTGTACATGGATAAAAAAACCCCTCCGCTCCGCGGAAGGGTTTTGGGTGTCTTTATGTTACAGCACTACACCAAACCACATCCTCCGCGGAGCATGAGACGAGTACGGCGCGCGCGTGATCGGTTGTGATTGATCATCAATATATAGTGTAACGGAATATTCTAGGGAGTCAACCCCATGAGATGGCGGCTTGCCTTGTCTCATGGGGTCAATAGTCCTACTGCGTGCCTCGTGTGACACTACAGTTAACTGTAGTGGTTAACGACACCTGAAAACAACGGAAGAAAAAGGTGTCTAGATTAGAGCTCGCGGAGAAACTTCCATCGTCCCTTCCCTGCTCGCGGAGGGAGGCCCTGAGCAAGGGCGGCAAGGAGAGCTTCAAGCATCGGGCGTTCATGAACGGCGCGTCCCCAGCCCTGTAGTGAACTGGTGACTGGATAGTTTCCAGTCTTCATGTTTCTCCAGAGTTTCGCCACTGTCACGGGACTTACTTTGAGCGCGTTTTGGACCTGTGTGAAGGAATAGCCCTGCATGAGCATGACAAGGACAGTAAGGCGCTTCCCGAGTTGTACCCGTTCCGCAGGGGTCAGGAGCTCGAAAAGAAATTCCTTGGTGTGCTTTCCGCGCGCTCGTGAAATATGATCAACCAATTGTTCAATAATTGCGCGTTCGAGGTGCGGTTTTAGTTTTTTCTTCGAAACATTTACCATGGTGGAACTCGATTGCTCCCACATATCATAGCAGATACTACAGTTAACTGTAGTATCTGCTATTGCGATTTGGAAATACCTAATATTCTATCTGGAGGGTCTTGATACAAAGACTACTACAGTTAGCTGTAGTAGTCTTCTGTTGCGAATTGTTGAGTAATGCTCGGGTCCCGCCGAAAGACACCCGTGCTAGAGGACTGAGGGAAACTAGACGAACGAGTCGGGGATGGGATGTTTCAGGGAGAGCGTTTTTATCTCCTCGTGCACGCGCGCCTTCACTCCCGCGTCGTCTTTGTTCTTGAGGGTTTCAATCATGAGTTCGGCCACTCGCGCGCACTCGGCTTCGCCGAACTTTCGCGTCGTGATGGCGGGCGTGCCGAACCGGATGCCGGAGGGGTCCATGGGCTTCCGTGTGTCGTCTGCAATGGCGTTCTTGTTGAGTGTCATGCCAACTTCGTCCAAGACCGTCTCGGCCTCCTTGCCGGTAATGCCGAGGGAGCCGAAGACGTCGGCCAGGATAAGGTGGTTTGAAGTGCCTCCGGCAAGCATTCGGATATTCGCGTCGTGGAACACTTTTTCCATCGCCTTTGCGTTCTTGAGGATTTCCGCCGCGTAGACCTTGAACGAGGGGTGGAGCGCCTCGCCGAAGCAGACGGCCTTCCCCGCTATCTGGTGCATGTGCGGGCCTCCCTGGAAACCGGGGAAAATGGACTTGTCTACTTTCTTTGCTATCACTTCGTCCTCACGGGTGAGAATCATTCCGCCCCTGGGGCCGCGGAGCGTCTTGTGCGTTGTCGTCGTCATCACATCAAAGCCGTGGTCGAACGGATTCTTGACCGCCTTCCCCGCAATGAGGCCGGCGATGTGTGCGATGTCCATGACCGAAATCGCACCAACCTCGCGCGCGATAGAGACCATGGCATCGTAGTCGAGCTCACGCGAATAGGCGGAGTATCCGGCAAGCAGAATCTTTGGCTTCTCGCGCTTCGCGACCTCGCGCATCTCGTCATAGTCGATGGCGCCCGTCGTCGTGTCCTTCATCTTATAGCGCACGAACTTGAAAATCTTGGTGAGGTAGGTGACCGGGTGCCCGTGGGTCAGGTGCCCGCCGTGCGAGAGGTCCATGCCGAGAATGGTGTCGCCGGGCTCAAGGAGCGCAAAGTAAAGAGCGACATTCGCGGGCGCGCCGGAGAGGGGCTGAACATTCGCAAACTTGCAGTTGAAAAGCTGTTTCGCCCTGTCGCGGGCGATGTTCTCGATGATGTCGGTATACAATTGCCCGCCATAGTAGCGGGCGCCGGGGTACCCTTCCGAGTACTTGTTGGTCATGATGGAGCCGAGCGCCTCCAAGACCGCCTTCGAAACATAGTTCTCGGACGGGATGAGCTCAAGGCCCTCGGCCTGCCGCTTCGCCTCCCCCGCTATCGCCGCCGCTACCTCCGGGTCCTGCTTTTCGATGAACATTATGAAAATTGGTTAGCTTCTAAGGGGACATTATATAGGTCTTAAAGGCCAAATAACAGTTTGAGGCCGAGGAGGACGCCGATGACGACGAAGAGGGTTCTAATGAATTTTTCATTTTCGATATTCCAGAGTAAACGTAAGTCGATAGTATTCACCTTGGGTGCGGTTGAGCTTGCGGTACTCTGCATCGATTGTGCTGATTCCCGACGGTTTGGGTTCCTCGAACGTGTCCGGAGATGCGCTTGGTCGTTGCGCTAGTATCCGCTCCAGTGTGAATTTTTTAATGCTGTGGCTTTGTTTATATTCCTCGAGCACCTTGATGAGCCCGTATTCGACACGCGGGTTCTGCGTATCGAACTCAAACGTCTTCACTTTTTGAGCGACCACCTCCCCGATGCGCTTACGATTAAGCGCACGGTAGACACCTTGGGAGCGATGTTCGGGACTTACAGTGCCGAATCCGAAACGTAATTCTCCTGTGGGAGGCACGACCCCGTATATCGGGTCGTTTTTGAGTGGTTTATAGATAGCGGAGAATCCAATAATATTTTCCCCGGATGTGTCGACCACGTAATAAATCTTGCCTTGGCTATTGATAATGTGAACGAGCCTTGGTCGTAGGTCGGCTTCCTTTGCCGTAAATATCTGACCCGCCAAAGCAAGAAGCTGGTCGAGCACTTTCCCAGCCATGAGTTGTTCGTGGGTCTCGATGGTTCTTACGTTCAACGAAAGTCGATTTTTGCCTGATTGATGTTCGTTTATTGGTGAACGTCCAAAAATCATGAGAAAATTTATTTACCTAAGTGTCTTTTTCACGGCGGTGTAGATGCGGTCGTGGATGGCCTCGCGGGGGAGGATGGCACCTTTTTTGTCCGCACACTCGATCGAGACCCAGTTCGTGTTTTCTTTAAGAAGACGAACCGCGCTCTTCTGCGCCGCCGCGACGTATGTCGGGTCGGACTCCACGATGTCCATCCCTCGGTGGATGTAGCGCTTTTTTTCCTTTCTATCTTTGTTCCGGAGGAGCTTCAAGACCGTCTTTATGGGGACCTTCAAGTAGACAACGAGGTCGGGCCTGGGAAGGCCGAATTTTCCATACTCGACCGTGTCGAGCCACTTCATAAAGACTTTGCGCTTCGCCAAGCTTCGTATCTTTCCCCCTTGGTGGAGCTGGTTTGCGGAGACGTAGCGGTCGAGGACGACCGTGTATCCGGCTTTGAGCCACGCATCCAAGATCGGCTTCGACTCCCACCTATCGAGGGCATACATGACCGAGGCGATGTACGGGTCGATGTGGAGGAAGTCGCCATAGCGGCCCGTGAGCATCGCGCCCACGAAGTGCCCAAAAAAGTTCTTGTAGTACTGGGGGAAGTCCAAGGTCTTCACCTTCACCCCCTCCCGCTTCAATCGTGCGACGAGGAGCTTGGTCTGGGTCGCCTTCCCCACACCGTCGGTGCCGTCCAAAACGATAAGTTTTCCGCGCATGGGGTACAGGATATACTACCGGAATGGATCCCGTTAGAAATCGCGGACGCGTACATACAACCAGTGCTATGCGGTGGTCGTTTCTTAGCAACATAAATCGAATAAGCGTGGGGGTATCGGCGTCCGCGTCCTATTTCTAACGGGATGGAACAGCAGTATCTCGACCTTTTGAAAAAAGTCATGGACGAAGGGTCGGACCGCGACAGCCGGAACGGCAAGACGCGCGCGCTCTTCGGACTCCAGATGCGGTTCAACATGGCAGACGGCTTCCCGGCCCTCACCACCAAGAAGCTCGCGTGGAAAGCGGTCACGTCCGAACTCCTCTGGTTCATCGAGGGCTCGGGCGACAACAACCGCCTCAAGGAATTGAACGCGAGCGAGAAGACCATCTGGAGCGCGAATGCGGAGGCGCCGTACTGGAAGCCGAAAGCGAAGTTCGACGGCGACCTCGGTCGCATCTATGGCGTGCAGTGGCGGAAGTGGCGACGCCCTGATGGAACGACTGTAGACCAGCTTGCGGAGGTCATCGAGAAAATCAAAAAAGATCCGTACGATCGGCGCCTTATCGTAACCGCCTGGAACCCGGGCGAGATTTCTGAAATGGCGCTCCCGCCCTGCCACATGTTTTTCCAGTTTTTCGTCGCCCCTTCGAATTCCTCAGGGCAAGCGGGAAAACTTTCGCTCTTCATGCACCAGCGCTCGTGCGACCTGTTCCTCGGTGTCCCCTTCAACATCGCTTCCTACTCCCTGCTCCTTCACATGGTCGCGCAAGTGACCGGCCTCAAAGCGCATGAATTCGTACACTCCTTGGGCGACACACACATTTACCACAACCACTTCGATGCCGTGAAAGAACAGCTTTCCCGCTCACCCATGAAACCGCCTGCGCTCTGGCTGAATCCTGAAATAAAAACTATCGACGATTTCAAGATGGACGACATCCGGCTCGAGAACTACGAGTCGCATCCGGGAATTAAGGCAAATATGTCCGTTTGAGGTAGAATATCCGCTCATGTCATTATCGGATAAGGCGATACTCAAGCACAAGAAAGCCGGGACGGTGGTCATCGAGCCGTTCGACCGCCGAAACCTCGCGACCTCGAGCTACGATGTGACGCTCGGTGAGTGGTACTTTCGGGAGCAGCCCACGAAGTACAACCACTCGCTCTACAACATCTGGAGCCGCGCGCACACCGAGCATGTCTGGGGCGCGAAAAACCCCGTGCGCGCGGAGCTGGCGAAGGAAGCGTTCCGGAAATATAACTTCGCGTGGGAAGGCATTGCGCCCAACGATCGGGTCATCCTTCTCCGCCCCGGAGAAACCATCCTCGGCCACACGCAGGAGTTCATCGGAGGCAGGGAGACGGTAACCACCATGATGAAGGCGCGTTCGTCTTTGGGGCGCAATTTCATCGAGGTCTGCAAATGCGCCGGCTGGGGCGATGTGGGCTATGTGAACCGCTGGGCGATGGAAATAACCAACAACTCCCGAAACTACATCATCCCGCTTGTCGTCGGACGCCGCATCGCGCAGATAGTATTTTTCGAAACCGGCCCGATATTGAAGGGCGACTACACCAAAGGTGGCAAGTACCAGACAACGACCGACATAAAAGAACTCAAGAAACTCTGGAAGCCAGAGATGATACTCCCCAAGCTCTACAAAGACCGCGAGGCTGTGGCTTCGACCGCGAAGGCGCGCCGCCGCAAAAAATAAAGCAGCCGAGATGCGTCCCGTTAGAAGTTCTGCCCGTATAGTTTCCGTTCTTTGCTAATTGTAGTGCATGCCCCCAAAGTCCACGGTATGAAAAATATTTCCGGCAAAACTTCTAACGGGGTGAGCGAGAGAAAGGGGGCTCGGGTTTCGGCAATCGCGGCCATAACGAAGGGCGACCGCGGACTTGGAAACGGAAATAAGCTTCTCTGGAAGATTCCTGAAGACATGGGCCGCTTCCGCGAACTCACAACCGGACACCCCATCATCATGGGTCGAAAAACCTATGAATCGATAGGACATCCCCTGCCGAGGCGGACGAACATTATCGTGACGAGGAACCAGGACTACCGGCAAGAAGGATGTATGGTCATGCCTTCGGTCGAAGCCGCTTTGAAAGCGGGGAAAGAACTCGATCCAGACGCGGTTTTCATAATCGGAGGCGGTGAGATATACAAAGCTGCGCTTCCCTATACCGACCGGCTCTACCTCACGGTTGTCGAGGGCGTCGCCTCGGCGGATGCGTTTTTTCCGGAATACGAAAAAGAATTCACGAAAGTCATTTCAAAAGAAAAAGGCGAGCATCAAAGACTCGCCTATGAGTTCGTGGCCTTGGAAAGGGATTAGACTACATCCACCCACGCATACTTTTCTGCACCACAAGAGTACTTCCAAGTTTCTAACTTGTTACTGCTCGTAAGAAACTTTAGGTCGCTGAAAAGTTGCGCAGGCCCGCCTCGGCTCGACAGCCTCCGGTCGGTTGATGTGGTCTTACACCACATCAACCCCCATCGAACGGGCGGTACCGGCGATAATCTTTTCAGCCGCTTCGATGTCGTTCGCGTTCAGGTCGGGCATCTTCTTCTCTGCAATTTCGCGGAGTTGTTTCTTCGTTATCTTTCCTGCTTTCACGGTCGGCACCTTGCCCGAGCCCTTCTCGATGCCTGCCGCCTTCATGATGAGGGACGCTGCTGGAGAGACCTTCACGATGAACGAGAAGGTGCGGTCTTCGTAGACAGAAATCTCTACCGGTAGGATGTCGCCCATCCTGTCGCGGGTCTGTTCGTTGAACTGGCTCACGAACTGGCCGATGTTGACGCCCGCCGGGCCCAAAGCCGTACCGATAGGCGGCGCCGGAGTCGCTTTGCCACCGGGGGCTTGAAGCTTGATTTTTTTGGTGATTTTCTTGGCCATGTTAGCGACACTTAACGAGTTTCGAGTTTAGCAAGCTTACACCCTGTTAAATCCTCGCACAAGCGAGGCGTGGCACAGCCACGGTTTAACAGGGTTTAGTAAATCTAATTCACTTACCGTTCATAACATTTACTAGATCTTCCTAATTTGCAAAAAGTCCAGCTCGACGGGAGTTTCGCGGCCGAACATGGAGACCAGAACCTTCACTTTTCCCTTCTCTTCGTCTATCTCGCCGACCCGACCCTCGAGGTCCTTGAACGGACCATCCGCAACAACGACCGGTTCGCCCACGGCAAAATCAATCTTGTGTTTCGCGGTGTCGGTCTGCATGCGCTTGAAGAGTGCCTGCACTTCCTCGTCCGACAAAGGAACTGGGGTAACACCAGAACCAACAAAACCGGTTACGCGGGGCGTATTCCTGACGAGGTACCAACTTTCGTCATCGACAATCATGTCGACCAGGATGTAGCCGGGGTAGATCTTCTCCTCGACGGTCTGGCGCTTGCCCGCGGTTACCTTGATTTTCTTTTCAGTGGGAACGACGACGCTGAATATTTTCCCGCCCATGGCGAGAGATTCAATGCGCTGCTTTAGGTTCCTCAAGACCGCGTTCTCATACCCCGAGTAGGTGTGGATGGCATACCAATGCCGTTCTCCTCCTGTTTGTTTCGCCATGGTGATTACGCTATAACTTTAACAAGAAGCTCGATAAGGTTCGTGAAGACAAAGTCGAATCCGCCAAGCAAAAATGCGACACTGACCGAAATCCCGATGACGAGAACGGTGTAGCCCACGGCCTGGGTTCGTGACGGCCACGAAACATGCGTGAGCTCGGCGCGAACGGCCTTGAGGTATTCAATGAGGGGTTTCATCCTGTTGTGAAGTTTCGGCTTGCGCGTGGTGCGCATGCTTACTGAATTAATCGGTTAGTGTTCTTTTGGTTTCCCGGGTAACGCTACGGCTCATATGAAATATAGCCGAAACTCTACAACGGGATTCATGCCAGGATTTAAAAAGGCCCCTGCGGGCCTTTTTAAATGATAGCGCAGCGTCGCGCAAACGTCAATAATCCCTTGGCGCTATCTGCGCTAATCAGCGGCTCCGTGCGGCGATCTGCGTCTACCGGATTTCGTAGGTGACTGAAACATCAACCACTATTTCGTTCTCCCCTGCCGGGATTTCAGGCGTGGGGGAACCTGCTGATTCCAGTGACCTCGCATCCATCGTCTTCCCATAGAAGATAGGGCCGCGGCCGTTCTCGTTGAAGTTCACGACGCGGATGATGCGGACGCCAAGGTCCTTCGCGAGCACATTCGCTTTCGCGCGCGCATCCTGGATGGCTACCTTGCGGGCCTTCGCTTGGATGGCCTCTTCGTTATCAATCGTGAAATTCGGTCCATAGAGGTTCGAGACGCCCGCGTCGCCCAAAGCGGCGAGAATCTTTCCGACCATATCGAGGTCGCGAATCTTCACCTCAACGGTCTGCGAAACGGTAAAGCCCACGATGCGTGATTCCGTCTGCGGGCAATAACTGGAGTAGCAGGGCGTGTACGAGTAGCGCGGCGAGAGGTTGTACGAAGTGGTCTTTATGTCTTTCTCCGCAACTTCAAGATTTTTGACAACCTGCAAGGCAACATTCGACTTCTTGGTCGCGGCATCTTGGGCCTGGGACGCGGTGTCGCCGTTCTGCGAAACCGTGAACGAAACCGTCGCGATGTCGGGAGAAGCTGATATCTTGCCTGTTCCGGACACCATGATGGTATTCACAGCGGGCGACGGCGAGGTGTCGATATCCATGAGCGACTTCACTGCTTGGACGCCCACAAGGATGGTGGCAACGAGGAGGAATGCGGCGGCAAGGCGCGCAACCATGGAGCTTCCGAGAACTCCATCGCGCACCGGGTGGTCATGATTCATTTCCATACTGGGATTGCTTTTTTGATAATAACCGGATTAATCCTTCAATGGTATCACAAGCAACGCACCATAAAAAATGGCTCAAACAAAGGATTATTTTGGAATGAGCGGTAGTCAGCGGGCGCCTTTCCGCATCCCCTTATTCCCTCGATTCTTCTGATTGCCCATGCGGGGACCGACGCGCTTCGGGGTCGGCTGATGAAAGAAGCTGTCCATCTGGTTCTTGTTGTTATTGAAAGCGTTTTTTTTCATGAATCTATCTTAGCTATTAATCACTATAGCGCTCTTCCGATGTCTCGGCCTCGGCTTTCCTCCCAGTATATCAGCGGGTCAGGCGACAGGTGAACTTCGAAAGCGGATAGAGGAATAGTAAGCCGCGACCAGAAAGACGAGCCCAATAGTGCCGGTGACGATTTCCGGAACATCGATAAGAAGGTTGGCGAACATCGAAGCGGAAAGACCGAAGATGGCCCAGTGCGCCCCGTGCTCGAGATACCGCAGTTTCTCGAGCGTCCGTTCCCGTACCATGAAAATCGTAAGCGACCGCACAAAATAAGCTCCGATGCCGAGGCCAACCGCGATGACTGGTATCGCCGAGGTGAGGGCGAACGCCCCCACAACACCGTCCAGCGAAAAAGCTGAATCGAGTACTTCCAAATACATGAAGAGCGCGAACCCCGAGGCGGCTACCCCTTCGGTTTCTATGGAGAACGCACTCATGATTCCCTGCATCAGGATAAATAACAAAACGCCGATGATACCTGCCGTAAGTACCGCGATGCGGGCTTCTTCGGGGACAAGAAAGGAGATTCCGGCAACCGTCAAAAGGGCGACGGCTATTTCTATTGCTTCAATCCTACCCCAGCGCGTGAGATGTTCTTCGAGAGTATGTACCCAGTGGATGGTTTTGCTGGCATCAAGGAAGTACTTCAGCGCGACCATGAGGAGGAAGGTGCCCCCGAATGCGTGAACCGAGTAGCGCGCGCCCTCGAGAAGCTCGCCGTAATGTTCCGGGTCGAAAAAGATCATCTTCCCTATCTCCCACGGAGACATCCACGCGACCACGCTCACAATAACAATCGGGAGCAGAAACCGCGTTCCGAAAACGGCAATCAATATTCCCCAGGTAAGGAAGGCGTGTTGCCACGCAGGGCTCATCCGCTTCAAAACCCGCGCGTTCACGACCGCGTTGTCGAAGGAAAGTGTGATTTCAAGAACAACAAGGAGCGCGGCCGTGAGGAATGCTACTGGTCCCAAAGTAAATAAAATCGCGCCAAGCGCGAGGATTGTGACAATACCCGGAATGATAAACGCGTGCATCATGCAACTGGGACTGATAGTACTACGGTTTCGCCCTTGTGCGCGAGCGGAAGGTGAGAAGGTCGGTCAGAAGGAAAACCCCAAGGACGAGGGGCATGAGCGAGGCGAGCTGCCACACCGTCGGCGCATCGCGTCCATACCTCGTATGGATGAAGCCGCTAGACGCGGTCTTTGCGTTCAGAAAAGAAAATGCGATTTTTCTTTATTCCAAGTTTTGCCAGACGGTCGACGAGGAACTTCTGCATGCTCTTCTCATCCTTGAATTTTTTCTTCGTTCCATTCTCGATGACGGCCCACTGCCCTATCTCCGCGAGGATGTCGGCTTTGTTGAACGCAATGTGCGTGACGCCGTTTACCCGTATCGCTTTTTCAAGGAGGTGCATGTCCATCCAATTCACCTGACGCGGACGGCCCGTAGTCGCGCCGAACTCCTCGCCCAGAATGCGTATCTTCTCGAAGATTGGGTCTCTGGGTTCGAACTTTTTTGCACCGACATAAGTTTCATACACCTTGGCAACACCCCATACTTCGCGGACCGCCGAGGGTGGTACGCCATTCAGGAGGAAGCCAGCGGTGGTGCAGTGCGACGAGGTCACATAGGGGTAATCACCCCAGTCGATGTCGAGGCCGAAGCCCTGGGCGCCTTCGCCCAAGATAGTGACTTTCTTCTTCGCGTGGAACTCTTCGTAGAGATCAATGAGATACGACTTCAATTCCGGTACATTTTCCGCACGCACGCCGACACGGGCGTATTTGTCACGATACGCGGGTCCGTTCCCGCGGCGCGTGGTGCCGAGCTTCTGTTCGTTCCCATCTTCGGCTTTGTGCTTCTCGGTGATGACATGCGTGTTCTTCGCGATGAAGACCATCCCCTTCACGACAACTCCACCATCTTCAAGTTCTTTGAGTTCTTTCTTGAACTGAACCGGATCAAGGACGCACCCGGGCCCGATGATGGATTTAACACCCCAAAAAACGCCCACCGGGATGTGGTGGGTAACGAATTTCTTGCCTTTATGGAAAACCGTGTGTCCGGCGTTGCATCCGCCGTTGTAGCGGAGGACATGCGTGTACTTCTTCGTCTTGCAAAGAAAATGGGCTACTTTGCCCTTCCCCGTATCTCCGTATTGAAGGTCGACGACGATGTCTGCTTCCATCCCGTTAGAGGTAGGATGCCGAGGGCATCCGTACATTTATCAAACCCTGATAAGTAAGCAAAAAAATCGAAGCGCCCCGTTGCGTTTCGGTGTACCTCAGGACCGTCTGACCTCTAACGGGATCCACATCGGTAGAGTATACACCTACTCCGGACCGAACCAGAAGCGGAGTTTCGCGGGGTCACCAGCATTCTCACCGGGAACTTCGTTTTCAAGAATGCCGCCCGCCCCCTCGATTATCTTCCGCGAGGAAGCGTTCGTCGCGTCACAGGTGAGAAGGGGCCTCTCAATCCCGAGTTCTTTCGCTTTCTGAAGCCCAAGTTTGAGAAGAAGGGTGCCGTACCCTTTTCTCCGCTCCGACGGGCGAACCTCATAACCAATGTGTCCGCCTATTCGCATGAGCTTGTCGGTAAGGCGGTGCCGTATCGACACGCGTCCGAGATATTCGTCACCCATGACGAGCCACCAGACGGTCTGCGGAACGCGCCCATCCTTCAGATTCCTCCCGGCCGCCTCGTCCTCAAACTCTTGAAGATATTTCTGAAAATCTTTCTCAAGTTCGTCCGCATTGAACTCCAAGCGCCTTCCCTAACTGCTTGAAAATGTTCGCGACTCCCACTTTCCCCAAATAACGCTTTGAAATTAGCCAGTAGCAATATTAAGACGCTAAGCGCTTTGTAATAACTCTATAAAAGTGCTCGGCGAGACTTCCTTTGCCCGCCTCATTAAAACAATCATCGTATATCCCTGGGAATGTATTCTCGTCAACTATCAAATACGACTGCCGTGCATTCGAATAAATGCAGTCAAAACCAACAACATCTGCACCCAGAGCTTCGGCTGCTCGTGCACTCATTTCATGCACCGGGGATGGATCAACATAATATGCCTCCCCGCCCTTAAACTGCGCGTCATACACCTTCCAGCCGTCAACAAATTTTGTAGCTTTTTTGCGATATCCGAAAAGAACCTCGCCTCCGATAGTAGTGACACTTATCCATTTCGATATATCATTATCTTCAAATCGCTCTGCGAATATATCGATGGGCTTCTCACTAAACGAGGCGCATACGCAATCGCGTCACGCATCGTACTTTCTGAGTCCACCTTTAATATGCCGTGCCCGAATTTCCCAAGTGTTGGTTTCAACAGTAACGAACTCCATTTTTTTAAGAGTTTCGTCGCATATGCAATATCCGATGCGGGGAATAAAGAAAATTCGGGGGTCGGAATACCGGCCTTCCTTAAAATGGTGTGGGCAGAAAGTTTATCCATAGCCCGCAGCAATCCGTGGGGATTGGGTATAACAATCGTTTGCTCGGAGAGAATCTGTAAAACTTGAAATTCAAAGCTGGTTGAATCGTAGTGCGGGAGATAATACCAAAAAAACAAATCTAGGTCGGACAAACACGTATCCCCAACATAGACTTTCCCGCTCTCAATAACTGCTTCCCGGGGGTCAAGTTCCGATAGACATTCAATATTCGAATTTGCGTCAAGGAGCGCCTTTAGCTCACTTACCGTATTCCCAGACAACAATTCATCGGCTATCGCGTTTTTCGCATCAGGAGATTTAAGTGGAGTAAACAGACCGATTTTTTTAGCCGACATATATCTACGTGATACCACATCCTGTCGGTAACAAAAAGTTTTTAATCGATATGTTGCTCGATATTTCGAGGGGACACTGCTCGCTGAGCATCTTGGCGCTTTACAAAATATAATCGCTCCGCTTTTTATTTCTGGGCGAACTAATCGATGCTGTTGGAACTGTGGTTCAACGGTTCTCGACGGCTAAACCAGCATTTTTTACGCTCAAGAATTTCAAACGTCTCCGTTTCGAAAATCTTCGGAAGATTTAGAAATGGTAGCGGTGCCTAGTTATTTTATATATAATGAAAAAAATGAAGGTCGCTATCATGGTGACTGGAGGCGCTGCGCTTCTAGCCACAGCTATAGTTCTTGCTTTTACCTTTGCGCAAGCTCGGACCGAGTACGCTACGCTTTCTTCGGATCTAGAATATCGTACGCACATCCTCACCGAATCGCTTGCCGAGGCCATAGAGCCGGCTCTGGCACGAAACGATACCGTGGCATCAGTGCAGAAAACGGTGGATCGGATTTCAGAAAACGAACGTATTGCGGGCTTTGCGGTATATGACAGAACACCAAAAATCTTTGCATTCTCCGATACCTACGTAAAAAATCCCCCGGTCTCCATAAGTGACATTCAAAAGGTACTGAGCGACGACGCCTCAAATAACTTCTACACAAATATCAGCGGATTCCACGCGTATGTTTCCGTTGCACCACTGCATTCAGTCGGAGACGTTGCGGGAGCACTGATACTGGTGCAGGATTCGAGTCACATTACCGCAGCCGTAAACGACATTTGGCGTCGCAATTTGCTCCGCTTTGCGTTTCAGATCATCATATTCGGAGGAGCGATATTTATGCTCGTGCGCTTTGTGTTTCTTAAGTCGATACGTGAAGTCGCTGAGTTTATCCACGCCGCACGGCACGGACAGAAACGCACATTCGCCTCCCCTCTCCTCTTTGGGTCCGTGGATAGGGAGATTGCGAGCATCGCCCGTAAAGCACGATCGGAACTCATCGAGAAAAATAAAATACCCAAGCCATCGCTCAAAAAATTTACGATTGGCTTTGAGGTAGAATTTTTTGTTATCGACCAGGAGGGCCAAATTGCTCCCGGCGCTGACAAAATCTTGGCGAAAGTTGCTGAGAAAAAACGCTCACACGAAGTTACCCGAGAGTGCGCGCTCAATCTTATAGAGCTTGGAAGCTATCCGAACATTGAAGGCACGGACACCATGAAAAGTCTTCTTGAGGGTTTACAGCTACTCCTCACATCCGCCCAGGAAGCTGGGTACGGCATTCTCCCGCTCGGGGCTTACCCGGGCAAATTCACGCCTGAAATGCGGAACGACCCGCGGTATCGCGTGCAAGGAAAGCTTTTCGGTAAAAATCGCTTCCAAATAGCGGGGCGGTGTGCGGGATATCACTGCCATTACGCTCTTCCGTGGGGTGTCTTTGATTCTCAAAAACTCATGCTCAAAAACCTCTCGGATTCTAAAAATCAGGAGTACCTTGTGAACGCATTCAACTTTTTAGTTGCTGCTGACCCTGCCTTAACGACATTCATGCAATCATCTCCTTTTTACCAAGGGCGTCATCTTGCGAAAGATAGTCGAATGCTCGTATACCGCGGCAGTGAAGAATTGGGTTATTCGAAAGGACTGTATGCAAACTTTCCCACTTTTGGCAGTCTCCCATCGTATGTTCACGCGGGTAGCGATCTAAAAAGCAGAATAGACGAACGCAGTAGCACATGGAAGAAGACGCTCACGGATGCCGGCGTACGCGAGAGCGATATGCCGTCGTACCGCTCCATACTGGATACCAACTGGGCGCCCGTAAAGATAAATGCTCACGGTACATTCGAGCAGCGCGGGATGGATATGAACCGATTGCCGGTTTTGTTGTCAGTGTCACTTTTACTCCAAATTATTTTGCGACATATCCAAGACGGCAACCTTAAAGTCGTGCCACACGATTCCGCAAAAACGGAACCATTTGCCTACAACGCGCGCGCAAAAACGATACGCATTGCACCGGATACATACGTTCGGAAACACTTGCAACGAGCCGCCGCCTATGAAGGATTGGGGAATGACGACATATACCACTACTGCCGGCGTTTACTTATGCTTGCTAAAACGCTCGGCGGAAAAGAGTTAGATGCACCCTTGCAACCCTTAACTACAATGCTTGCGGAACGCAAAACTACCGCCGATGAGGTACTCGCACAAGCGCGCGCGCTTGGCCATACGGACATGCGTAAACTCCTCCCTCAAAGTATCGCCTCTCAGATTGCGCTTACGCATGCGAACCAAATGTTTGAGGATATCATTCATCTTAAGAACATGATCGAGGAGTATGAGAAATAATTTTTGGGCGACTATCGGAAATCCTCTTCCCCTGAATGGTTTTGGTCGCTCCGCAACATCAAAACCATTCTCCTCCAGAGCCGGCCGCCCTTGCTTCATCCTTCGGCGCTCGGGTCGGCTTCAATTCCCTAGAATACACGCCCCAAATAAAAACCTCCCCGTGCGGGAGGTATTTTATTTGGGGCGACTATCGGGAATTGAACCCGAATTGAGAGCTCCACAAGCTCCAGTGTTAACCGTTACACCATAGTCGCCATACGAGAACCGCCAGATATTGATTCCGTCGATTCTTGTGCGCGGGAGAGGACTCGAACCTCCACGCCCTTGCGGGCACATCCACCTCAAGGATGCTTGGCTACCAATTTCAACACCCGCGCATTATTTGTCAAGCTATCTCTTTTGAGAGCCACGAGGATTTTTTTCCTTTTTCGACTCAAGCAGATAACCTCGAAGTTATAATACACTTTTCCTAAGATTTTTAAAGAATCCGCTTTTGCATATTTAAGCTGAATCGCACTACCGCCTTTATCCTTGGAAATATGACCATAGACGCCGAGCCGGACATGAAGCTCGCGACGAATCCAATCAATGAATATCGTGCTCGCAGAAGCGATAATGAGATAAAACATGAAACTCGACTTCCAACGCGGGTCAAAATACGAGTAGAATGAGCCGTCTCCGTCAAAAACTCCCCGGAAAAAGTCATAAAAATATCGCTTTGGAATTTCCAATTCACCAATCGTTTTTGATTTGTTCTGAGTCAAGCCGATAGAGAGGAGCCAGTTATAGAAAAGAACGTTACTTAACTGAACCCGGAAATATTTTTTCTTTTTCGCCGAACCGGAAGCTTTTCTTCCGATTGAAAGGTGCCCTAGACGAAGCGCGTGCATAAAATTTTCAATCTGCTCGAGGTCCTTTGAGGTAAAATCTATATTCCTTCCATTTTTAGAAAGACTTCCGTCGGTAGCAATCAACCCAACGGCATAGGCCAAAGCAGGTGTCCATTCTGTTGAAACCACCAACTTAGGTTTTGGGCCACGCTTACCTATTCCTCGAGTATATAGCGTCTACCAATTAACATCAAAAGAAAACCGTGGATTGCTCCACGGTTTCTAGGCCTCTTTCTTCTCTTCCATCACTTGGGCGGCGGCGTCTTTGACTGCCTCAGCTTCCATTTGCTTCGTCAGTTTATCGGCTTCTTCGCGCTCGCTCGTCGTCGAAAGATTGACGGAAACCATGTTGCGAAGCTGGCGGCGAATCTCGCGCGCGACCTTCTCGCGGATGTAGTAGAGCTTCGCGCGGCGGACTTTTGAGCGGCGAATGATCTCTATCTTATCTATCAATGGCGAATAGAGCGGAAAGACTTTCTCGACGCCGATGCCTGAGAGGGTCGCACGGACGGTGAAAGTGGCGCCCGGCTCGACGCCGTGCTTCCGCGCAAGGACGAGACCTTCGAAAATCTGGATGCGAGTTTTGCCCTTTTCCTCGATTTTCTGGTGTACGCGAACGGTGTCGCCCGCACGGATGACGATTTTCTTCCTCTCCTCGACATTGACCGGGGAGATTGTTTTCGAGTCTATCATGACGGCCATAGGGGCAAAAAATAGCACGACTGCGCGGTTTCAGCAAACCCGCTCGGGCTAATCTTATTCGGCAGTTGCTTCAACGAAATGGCGCTCGGCTTCCTTGAAATCCGCGGGAAGTGGCGCTTCGAAAAACTTCTGTTCCCCGGAAGGGAGCACGACCGAGAGCGAAAGTGCATGAAGAGCCGGACGCGTGAATCCGAGGAACGAGGGCTGTCCAGGCGCGTAGAGATGGTCCCCCACGACCGCGTGGTGAAGGAGCTTCAGGTGAACGCGTACCTGATGCGTGCGGCCGGTCTTCGGCATGACCCTGAAAAGGGAAACTTTTTCTCCGGTCGTGCGATCTGTTCCGCGCTTCACGACCTCCCAATGCGTGACGGCGGCTCGCTGACCGCCCCGCCTGCCGGGCTCGGCCGTCCATCGCGGAGGGGTCGTGCGCGTTCGCCGTATCTCCGCCTCGATGACGCCACGGTCCTCTTTTGGCTGGCCGTAGACAAAGGCAAGATATTTTTTTTCGATGTCGCGATCATGAAACGCCTGCTTCAAAAATTCATACGATGCAGGATTCTTCGCGATAATCATCACTCCAGAAGTGGTGCGGTCAAGGCGGTGGACGATGCCGGGGCGCAGAACGGTCTCCCCCTGTGGGGACACCCACGGCTCACCCACGGCCGCGAGCTCAGGATTCCGCGCAACAAGCCATTCGGCGAGTGAGGATTCCTTGGTGCGCCCATCGGAATGTACGATAAGACCCGCGGGCTTGTCGACGACGAGGACATCCGCGTCTTCGTAGATTATGGTTGGCTCGAGTGTTGTATTCATGAAAAACGAATTGAGAAATCGGCGAATGAGTCCGTGGGGTTAACCCATGATACCAAGACCGATTCGACGAGCGCGGAAGATGGCCCCAACTTTAGCTCCGCAAGGAAAGATTCGAGCTTCTCTTTCTCTCCTTCTGCCTGGACGCGTACCGTCCCGTCCGAAAGATTCTCAACTTTGCCCGTGACGCCTATGGCGTTTGCTCTTTTCAGAACGAAATCCCTGAACATGACCATCTGCACGCGGCCGGAAATTATTGCATCAAAACCAGATTGCACGACTAAACTATAGCGCGTATTGTTTGTACCGAGGGCGCTTAGCTCAGTTGGTAGAGCAACCCGTTTACACCGGGTAGGTCGCAGGTTCGAGCCCTGCAGCGCCCACGGCCCCGTAGTTCAATGGATAGAACAGGAGACTTCTAAGCTCTTGATCGAGGTTCGATTCCTCGCGGGGCCACTCGAGAGAAAAAGCGATTGATCTCGCTTTTTCGATACTAGTGGCAGCCGGAGCGCACGAAGGTGCGCGAGGCGGGGTCGCGACTTTTGTCAGCAGACAAAAAGTTGTGACCACCTTCATAATTTGCGCTTCATCCGCTCTTGAATAGAGCGGAACGCGTTCATGCGGTGGATGATTTCGTCGTTCCTTACGCTCCGGAAAAATTCGTACTGGTCTTTCGATGACCGCCCATACCACGAGAGGAATTCGCTCTTTATTTCCTTCTTCCGGAGCTCTTCTCCACGCGTGCGGATGAAGAGATCGTATTGCTCAAACGCGTGGTCTTCGAAGAGATAGTTGAGTTCGTGCGACCATTTGGGACTCACGAGGTAGAGCCAGTACACTGCCCAGAAATAGAAGAACGCGAAAACGATAGGTATCGCGGTATGCAGGAGGGCGCTCGCGCGCTCCTCGGAGCGCGCGAGCGCGGTGATGACAACGACATGCATCGTTTCGTTCTCCTGAGCGAGCGCCGAATATCGGGCAATAGTGGAAAGCTCCATTGCGCGCTTTTCCTTGAAATAAAAGAGTGTGAGAAGTGTGTACGCCGCGGAAGACCATGAGTGGTACGGAACGCGTGCAATGACTTCGATGGCTCTGAATTTGAGATAGGACGGCTTCCGTCCGTAGAAGATGTCGCCGCACGCGATGAGGATACCGCCGAGAATGCGCGGGAGAAGACTCGCCTTATACCCATCGCCTGGTGCCTTGAAATCATCAAGAAATCTGTCATCGTTGAGCCGCAGATTGAGTTCCTCCATCTCAGCATTAGCGCGTTTCAACTCCATAGCTACCATCAAATATACCAAATCCGTCAGCGCGGGTCTTTGAGCGTCTGGACGGGCAGGTTACGAGCCTGGAAGTTCACTCGGCGCGCGCGATACGCTTCGAGGACTTTCTCGATATCCCCTTTCGTAACTGCGGGTTGAGGTGGACCTTCGCTTTCCGTGGGGCGGATGATGCCGCCAGAACGGATGCCGACGAGAAGGTACCCTGCAAAAAGAACGCTTCCGAGGAACGCAACGAGAACGACACAGAGGACCACAAACCAGTCGCGTGCGGGGTATGGCCGTGTGAGCGATGCGAGGAACGAGCGGAGTGATGTCATGAATTTCGTTATCATGGTGATGGGGATAGCCGGGCAACGATGATGACCGAAAATTCGCCGTACCATCTCTTATCGGACTTCTCCCCCACCGCCTGAAGGGACATGTTTGCGAGATGTGAGCCTAAGGGGAGCGCCTCGAGAGCGGCCGCAAAGGTGGAAAGCGCAGAGTAGGTCCCTTCGCCGGTTAGGTTCAAGCGAACGGTGCCGTGATTTTTCCACCCGAGTTCGGTGCCCTTCGTGACCGAGGACACGGTTACGAAAACCTTGTCGCGGCGCGCCTCGGACTCTATCGCTTCGATGACGGGAGCGACGCTCTCTTCTGTGATGACGAACGACTCGAGCTCCGTGCGCTGGTCGGCCACATCCGTTAGGAATGCCCGCATGGAGTCAGCAAACGCGGCGCGCTTCCCCGCGGAAGCAGTGTCACCATCAGTCGTCGCGATGACTGCTATGGAGGCATTGATACCTTGTAGGAGATACACATATCCACCTATCGCCGCGACAGCGAGAAGGACGACAAGGGTGAGTGACGCGATATTCCGTATCATGGGATTGCGAATGGGAATGTAAGCGTAAACTCAATATCAGATTCTCCCGCAAGTTGCTCTACCGGTATTGAAACGGCAGTAAAAATTCTCTCGGTTTTAAGAGCGTTCACAAAAGCGAGAAGTGCAACGCGCGTGGCCGCGACGCCAGAAATCGTGACGGTTCCCTTTCCACTTTCGCTTTTTTTCATTTTCACGATTCGGACCGATATGTTTTTTGTAACATGTGTGCCAATCGCGGATAAGACGGGCATTACGGCAGGCCTGTATTCATAAGCGCCGAGAATCTTCACGCGTTCAACAAGCTCGAGAACGCCTGCGTTTGCGCCGTTTTTTTCTTTTAGTCCTAGTGTCTTTTCAGTCGAGTCCAGAATCTGAAGGGCGGATTGCTCGCCGCTCTTGGCGACCAGATAGGATGGTGCGAGAATTGCGGCACCAGCCAGAGCCGCGACCGCAATAAAAAAGAAAAGAAGCGTCGCAAGCGAGAAGTAATATCCGGAGGTCAGCGATTGTTTCGCCGCATCCGGAAGAAGGTTCACTGAGTGAGGAAATTTCACCATGGCCGGTGCGGGAGCCCCCGCAAAGCAAGTCCTATCGCGGTCGCGTATTCAAGAGACACCGAAAATGGCATCGCGGGTATGTATTCATCGAGAGAGAACGCATTGGTCCATGCATTCACGACGGACACGGGTATGCCTGCGGCTCCCTCGAGATATTCAGGAAATCCACGGAGGTTCGCATTTCCCCCGCAGACGACGATCTTCTCGACCGGACGACGCGGCGGTTCGTCCGCGGGCGGATTGTTCCAATACGAAAGGTGCCGTGCGACCTCCTCTTTTACAATCGAGACCGTTGCCATCAAGGCATCGACGAGGTCCTTGTTCTCTTTGTTCATGAGGAAGCCGCGCTCGTTCTTGAGCTTCTCCGCTTCCTCCTCTGGAACATTGAAGTTCTTCATGATGGCGGATGAGAGCGTGTCGCCGCCGATGTCGACAGTGGCCGTGAACGCAACGACACCCTGTTCTGCTATGGCAATCCGGGTGGTCTTCCTACCGAAGTCGATGACCATCACCGTCGATTCAAGATCCGCGCCCCGGAGCACGGCGCGCACGAGAGCACTCGACTCGACTTCCAAGGACCGAAGGTGGATGCCCGCGTCCGCGAAAACGCTGATGTACTCGTTCACGACGCGCTTCGCGTAGGCGGTGACAGATACAACGGTACCCGCCTCCGTCCTTCGTATCGGCTGAAACGCGTATATAGCTTCCCCAGGCGGCAGAGGAACATGCGCTTCAAAATCGTACTCAACCCCCGCTTTGAGGTCTTTCGCATCAGCGGGGACGATGACTTCATAGATATACGCCTTCCTCTCCGGAAGACAGGCGTGTGCGGAGCGGATACCAGTGCGGAGCCGTATGGAACGGAGAATTTCCACGATGCGGTCTCTCTGTTCGATGTCTCCTCCTCGCACCACTCCCTCCGGCAAGGGCGTTTCAAAAAAGCTCTGGAGGTGGGCATGACCGCCATGCTCTGCAAGCACAATCGATTTTACCGAGCCCGATGAAATATCGATGCCCGCCGCAGGAGGCGCAAGTGGCGACGGCACGGGAAATACCGTGAGCACGAAATCACGGAGTGACATGTATCTATTATACCCCGCACTGAAACTTGGCGTCGTAACTCGCGGCGACGTTTTTAAAAAAATTACCTGCCACTGATATTTGTGTCAACGAATCTGAAAAATGGTGCGCTTCGTTACGAAGCCGTAACGCCAAGTTCTAGTGACGGGGTTATATAGCCGCCACGCGGTCGTGAGGCCCGAATCAGCGGATTCGTGAGCCCGAGGACACGGGCCTCGTGGGCGAGAGGAGCGCAAACGCATCGCCCTCGCCCACCGCAAGTATCATGCCGTTCGACACGAGACCGTGGATAACGCGCGGCTCGAGATTGGTGATGAAGGGAAATTGGCGTCCGACAAGGATTGAAGGCTCGATGTACTCGGCGATGCCGGAAAGAATTTGGCGCAGGTTTCCCTCGCCGAAATCCACCTCTAGTCGCAGCAGTTTGTCCGTGTCGGGAACTCGCTCTGCAGAACGGACCGTGCCGATTTTTATCTCGGCTTTCCTGAATTCATCGAGCGAAATGAAGCTCATGATGGGGTTCCTTTGGTGCGGGCGAGGAAGCTATTCAGGATAATGGCTGCGGCCTCGGCGTCAACTAAGTGTTTTCCGGAGGTTATCCGGGCCTCGGCAGAGGTATAAAACTCGGGTTCGAAATGGACCGTGATGTCAGACGCCTGCTGGAGCGCGGTCGCGAAACGCTTCACGCTAGGCATGATAGCGTTGTCGTTCCCCTTCGCGTCCTGCGATGAACCGATGACGACCGTTGGGGCGTTTTCCTTCCTGATGAGGGCGACTAGGGTCGGAATGAGTGTGCGGTCGTTCGGAAATGTAGCTTTCGGGAACGCGACCGAACCGCTCTGGTCGGTTATGGCAACACCGACCCGCTTTTCTCCATAATCTATCCCAATCAATATAGACACCTTTTTAAGATTGTAGCATAGTGCGACTCTGGCGGATGCTACACGGTGCATAATCCGTACAATAGAGATGCAGCACAAGCTGCATAGCCAAGGGAGGAGTCGCATAGAGGCCTAGTGCAGCGGTCCTGAAAACCGCCAGGGGGAAACCCCTCGTGAGTTCGAATCTCACCTCCTCCGCCTTCGCCTCGCAGTAGCTCGGCTTCGGCGTGACGCAGTCCGCAAAAGACGAGCGAAGGCGGGCTTCGTCAGGACGTAGCTTTAGCGAAGTCTGATAATGATTATGTACTATATTTATTCTCTAAAGTGTAAAAATGGATTTTATGTTGGTTGTACAGATAACCTGGAAGATAGATTAGAGCGACATCACAAGGGTCATGTGCCCGCAACAGCAGATCGTTTGCCAATATCACTAGAGTTTTGTTTTTCAACCGAAAATAAGTACAAGGCATTTGAATTTGAGAAATATCTGAAGTCTGGTTCTGGCAGAGCATTTATAAATAAACATTTTACTTAAAATTTGTTAAAAATGAGTGAACCCCAAGGGGCTTCGAACCAAATTCATGAAAGACATAATTATTATCTATGGAGCGCCGGGTAGTGGAAAAACCACAGTAGCTGAATTACTGCAGGATAAACTTCAGTCTCCCTATGTTGATTTTGGATGGTTGCGTGAATCCCGAGCGCAGCGAGGGACTCCGCATTACCAAAATAATCCCGGCAATATCGGACGATAATTTTTAAACCTATGGCAAAAGCGAAAGGAGGATATGTGGATGGGTTCGTGCTTACGGTTCCGAGAAGCAAGGTCGTCGTTGACGCTTAATCCGCTCGGAAAATAATCTCTTCTAGGCCCGCCATGCCTGATGCTAGAGTGACTGGCATGGAAAAGAATTATCGCTATCTCGGTGCGCTCTCCGTCTTCTTCGTCGCGGTCCTTCTCATCTCGAACATCGCATCGACGAAGATAATCAACTTTGGCTGGTTCACCTTCGATGGAGGAACGCTCATCTTTCCTCTCACCTATATTTTCGGGGACATCCTGACCGAGGTATATGGATACCGTCGCTCGCGCGGAGTCATCTGGCTCGGGTTCGCCTGCGCCCTTCTCATGTCCATCATCCTCATCATCGTCGGGAAGCTCCCCCCGGCGCCGGGGTGGGAGTATCAGGCTGCCTATGACCAAATACTCGGACTCACGCCACGCATCGTCCTTGCAAGCCTGGTCGCCTACTTCTTCGGGGAATTTTCAAACTCATTTATCCTCGCAAAGATGAAAGTGTGGACGGCCGGCAAATGGCTGTGGACTCGGACCATCGGTTCCACCGTCGTGGGCCAATTGATTGATAGTTCTCTTTTTATCCTCATAGCGTTCTGGGGGGTCCTCCCGAACTCGCTTCTCATCACGCTCATCATCTCAAATTATGTTTTCAAGACTGCAGTGGAGATAGCTTTCACACCACTGACCTACAAAGCCGTCGCGTTCCTAAAGAAGAACGAACAAGAAGACTATTACGACCGCGACACGGACTTCAACCCGTTCGCTATGAGGAACAAAGCTAATGTTTCCCGATAGAGGTCACCGTTCCTCCGTTTATGGTTACCACAGACCCTGCAAAGAATGGGCTTCCTTCGTCACCGTCCGTTGTCCCATCGCTCGTAATAAATACTGAATTTCCTTCCATGGCAGTATTGCCTTCAGGAGCGATTCCAACCCCGTATCCGTAAGTGTTTCCAGTTAGTGCGATTCCATCAGAGCCGTCGATGTGAAACTCTACGGTTCGGTTTGCTCCCGTTGTAGTCAGGTCGCCTTGGATGTACACATCCACTGTTTCTCCTTTTTTGATTATTATTCCCGAAGGGAAAGTCGATGTGTATGTTCTATCGTCAATTTCAGTTGCGTACGACACTCCATTCACTACAGTCACAGCATTTGCAAGGTCGCTGTTTGCGGCGGTACCTCCCTGATACCACGTAATTGAAGAGAGGGTTAGGTCTTCCTGTGACTTTGCTGTAATCCGAATACCAGAAAAGCGTATTCCTGTATCGCTAATGTATCTGTTCCTTGAAACGTTCGGATCATTAGGTGACAACATTGCCATTGCCCCGCCGATAACCAGAGTATTGTTCATCGTTTGAGCAGTGCCTTTTATCGGCAAGACCCCTTGAACAGGAGCCGAAGCATTTATGGCGTCTATTTGAATAATAGGTGCTTGTCCAGCGTAATCAGTAAGATCCTCTGCCATGTTACCGACGATAGTAAAAGTTTTTGAACTGCGCGCGGGGATAGTAAACGGCTCGTTGAATGCCGTCTGATGATTAGAATGGAAGAATTTGTCGTCGCCTATGCCCTCACCGTTTTCGTCGGTAAGAGAAATGCTGTCGAACGCTCCATCCATGCCTGGTCCAGTGCGCTCTACCGTAATGCTATTTACCGTGACGTCCTCACTTCCTGCGGTGAGAGTAAATGATGTAAACGGCACCCCTCCTGCTCCAGCGGGAGCAATGGCGGGCGTAGGTTGTTCAGCAGTAGAAACAGTAAGAGTGTTGTTTTCAAAATCAGAAACAACGGCCGTACTGTTTGAATTGGTTTCCAATACTGTTGCCGATACGACTGCGGGTAGTGCCGAGGCACTTTGTATTTTTGGAGTGATAATCGTTCTTTGTACCTCGTTGGCTATATCGGCAATCTTAGGGGATGGTGTCGGGATAAGGCCATTTGCGTAGGCAAATAAGAATCCGCCCCCGAGAAAAAATGCCGCTAGTGAGAAAATAATGAGTTTTTTCATAGATATTAGATGCAAGTAATTTGCATCTAGTATGCTATGCTACCCACATGCGAGTTGTCAAGTACTTGCAATATATTTGCGTTTGGTGTTAATATCTCAATATGAAACCACATGCATTAGCATTAGACTTTGCGGCGCTTCTTCGAAAAAACGGCTACCGCGCAACACCTGGGAGAATCCGTCTTTTGAAAATTCTCTCCTCCGAACCAAAACCGCTCACCGTCCCTGAAATACAAAAGAAGCTACGAGGAAAAACTGATGCAGTTACTCTCTATCGCAGTCTTGACGCATTCGCTGATTCTGATCTTGTGCATAGAGTTGACTTGCAACACGGTCATGTCCATTACGAGATAGTCGTTGGCAGAAAACATCATCATCACCTTACGTGTACCACATGTGAGCGCGTAGAAGATGTGGTGGGGTGTGAAGACGAACAATTGGTCAACAAAGCATTAAAACAAACCAAAGGCTTCTCGCGCGTGACGAATCACTCGCTCGAATTATTCGGCCTTTGCAATAATTGCATCAACAAAAATAACTTAGCGTTAGCATGAATCTCAAATATCTCGGTGCTGTTTTAGGGGTAGTAGCAATAGTAGTGCTTGGGGTGATTTTTCTAGGTCATAAATCACCAAGTGTAACCAGTGAAAAAGTTCAGGTAGCCGCTAGCTTCTATCCGCTTTATTTCTTTGCCTCACAAATTGGGGGTGATAAAGCCGACGTAATGAATGTCACTCCTGCCGGAAGCGAACCGCACGACTACGAACCGACCGCACAGGATATGGCACGGATAGAGGCCTCGAGGCTTCTCATCGTAAACGGCGCCTCGTTCGAAGCGTGGGGTGAAAAGATAGGACAGAATATCGACCCTCAAAAGACCTTGATCGTGGCGGCAGGGGAAGCCCTCGCGACCCAGACGGTCGTCGAAGACGGAGAAACCGTCACCGACCCCCATGTGTGGCTCTCCCCGGTCCTCGGGAAGCAGATGGTGGATAAAATAGAAGCGGGATTCACACAGGTCGACCCTGCAAATGCAGGATACTACGCGGCAAATGCCGCGGCATTGCAATCGAAGCTTGACGAACTAGACGCGGCTTATCGGCAAGGCCTCGCTTCCTGCGCGAAGAAAGACATCATCACCTCGCATTCGGCGTTCGGATACCTAGCAACAACATATCGCCTGAATCAGATATCCATAACCGGCATATCGCCTGATTCCGAACCGTCTCTAAAACACCTCGCTGACGTCATTTTGTTCGCGAAAAAAAATAATGTGACGGTCATCTTCTTCGAGAGCATCGTCTCACCGAAACTCTCGCAGACGATAGCGAACGAGATTGGCGCGAAGACGATGGTCCTTGACCCGATAGAAGGATTGGCTGATGATGACATCGTGGCCGGGAAAAACTATTTCACCGAGATGCGACAGAACCTCACGAATCTCGAGGCCGCTCTAGAATGCAGCAAAACGTAGACCACACGAAGAGCATCATCGAGGTCAGGCGTGTTTCCTTCTTATACGACGGTCACGAGGTCCTGAAAGATATCGACCTCACCATCCACCGAGGCGACTACCTCGCGCTCGTAGGCGGGAATGGCGCCGGCAAGACTACCCTCCTGAAGATCATCCTGAGGCTCCTTACCCCCTCGGCGGGCTCGGTGAGCCTGTTCGGCAAGGACATCAAGAGCTTCAAGGACTGGCAGAAGGTCGGTTATGTCCCGCAGAAGGCAACCAGCTTCGACGCTAATTTCCCCGCGACCGTAAAGGAGGTTGTCCTCATGGGGCGCTATGCCCGGAGAGGCCTCTTTCATCCGGTAACGGAAGAGGACCGCGAGCATGTGCGGCAAGCGCTTACCCAGGTCGAGATGTGGGAGTATCGGAACCGCCTTATCGGGGATCTTTCGGGCGGTGAGCAGCAGCGCGTATTCATCGCGCGAGCGCTCGCAAACGAACCGGAAATCATCTTTCTCGATGAACCGACGGTCGGCGTCGAGAAAACGATCAAGGAGGGGTTTTACGCTCTCTTGAGAAAACTGAACGCGGATATGCATCTCACGGTGATACTCATAACGCACGACATAGAATCGGTCGCGCACGAAGCAATGCATGTCGCGTGTGTCGATGGAACGCTCTTCTTTCATGACTCGGTCGAGTCGTACCTTAAAGAGACGAGGCCCATGCACATCCACCAGCATGTTTGAGCTCCTTCAGTACGGTTTTGTCATCCGGGGCCTGGAGGCGGGCCTTATCGTCGGCTTCATCGCTCCATTGATAGGTATTTTCCTTGTTCTTCGTCGGTATTCCCTCATCGCCGATACGCTCGCCCATGTATCGCTTGCCGGGGTAGCGCTTGGCATTCTTTTCAAGGTGAATCCGTTTTTCAGCGCTCTTGTGGTCACAATCATCTCTTCTCTCGGCATCGAACGCTTAAGGAATACAGGGCGGATCTACGGGGAATCTGCGCTCGCGCTCTTCCTTTCAGGTTCCCTCGCCCTCGCGACCGTGCTCTTAAGCCTGGGAAACGGGCTCAATGCCAACATCCTGAATTATCTTTTCGGCTCGATAGTGACCGTAACCCAGAGGGACGTAGAGACTATCGCAACGCTTGCCGTGATCGTCGTGATCCTGCTTTCCCTTTTCTACAAAGAACTCATCTATATAACCTTTGATGAGGAGTCTGCGCGCGTGAGCGGGATACCTGTCGGCCGTATCAATACGGTTCTGATCGTACTCGCCGCCATCACGATCTCGCTTGCGATCCCTGTCGTCGGTGTCCTCCTCATCGCAGCCCTGATTGTGATACCGGTCGTCACCGCGCTCCAACTCCGTCAGAGCTTTTCGCGAACTATCATGTATGCGGAAGCCATTTCGATCTTTTCGGTGCTTATAGGCATTTTCATCTCCTTCTATTTGAATCTCTCCACCGGCGGGACCATCGTTCTCATCATGCTCGCGATCTTTTTGCTGATCTTAGGCGTGAAAAATCTCGGGCGCCTTTCTCGCACCAAGGCCAATTGATGCCGGCGGGAGGCGCACCTAAGGTATCGGTCCGTTTTGCCTTGGGATACTGAAAAGCATGCGCGCGGCGATGAATGTCGTGATCGGGACACCTAAGATGAGTCCGATCGATCCTATCGGCACCCGCACGATTTCTGTCGCGAATAGCTCGTTGTTCAGGATAAACATAATACCGGTGTCCGACGAGGCCGTCACCAAGAGGAGGAGCGGGAACGCCACGCCGACATATGCGATAGCAAGCGTGTTGATGAGCGCTCCGATATGTTCTCGCACTATCGCTTGTTTGTATTTTCTTCTCACGAGAACCTGATTCAGGCCCTGTGACGGCCGAAAAAACAACGGGTGGGCCGTATAAACTGGATACGCTTTACGCCTCTCCTACGGCCGCGGTACGATGGTGGTACTTACTAGCTCACAGAATCACTCACATGGAAGGCGATGTATGCACCTGCGCCCGCACTCGACCTGCAAGCCGACCGATGGCCCGGGGGCGAAGTGCGGGGGTTGCGGGAATTCCTGCCCGACGAGTTGACGCAAGAAGCTCCCTCAAAACACGAAAGGCCCCGTATGGGGCCTTTCGTGTTTTGGGGTTGAAAAATCGCATCGTGAATATCGTAAACACCCAGACAGGGACGGTATACTGTTTCAGTGGAAGATCGTCTCATCATGAAGTGGCAGGGGCGCGAAGCGCAATACCGCCCGAAAACAAATTCATGGTACCTATCGGTTGCGATAGGCGCCGTGGGTCTCTCGATAGCTTCTATCGTCGTCACGAATTATCTTTTTGCGGTGATTTCCATCCTTGGGGGCCTTACTCTCATGATTGTTGGGTCGCGCCGTCCATCACGCCAGACCTATTCTCTCTATGAGCATCATGTTGCGGTCGGTCATGAGAAAATCCCGTACGAAAAAATAAGTCGCTTCTCAATACGAGAAGAAGACCCGAAGGAACTGACACTTGAGATAAAATCGCTCATCGGCATCAGGACGATACCCCTCTCAACGACCGACCATCGGCGCGTCCGGACAATACTCAAGAATCGGGACATCGAGGAGGTCGAGGCCCTCGATACATTCGTCGGCAAGGCCGCGGACTGGATGGGACTTTAGTCGGCTTTCGGGTTTTAGGTTTCAGCTTCCAGGTTTTGTGTTTTTCTGTTACATTTCTCGCACGCCCCTGTCGTTCAATGGATAGGACACATCCTTGCGGAGGATGCGATGTGGGTTCGATTCCTGCCGGGGGCACAAGACCGAAAAAAAACAAACTGCTTTGTTTTTTTCGCGTGCTTGTGCCAGACGGAAGCATGTTTTTCCAGCAGGAAAAACAGCTGAGTCGGGGCCTGCAACCAAGACTTTGCGACGGCAAAGTCTTGAGTTGTGGGCCACGGTGCCCCTGAGGGCGTGACCCAGGTCACGCCCGTGCAGGAATCGAAAAGCGGAGCGTTACTGAGCGTTTCGTGAAGTCGTGAGCTGGGCCTGCGACCGAGCCGAACATGGGTGAGGTGAGAGTTGTAGGCGATTCCTGCCAGGGGCACAAGACCGAAAAAAACAAACTGCTTTGTTTTTTTCGCGTGCTTGTGCCAGACGGAAGCATGTTTTTCCAGCAGGAAAAACAGCTGAGTCGGGGCCTGCAACCGAGCGAGAGCGAGGAAGTACTGAGGCCAGCAGGCCGAATGTGCGACCGAGCGAGAGCGAGGAAGTACTGAGGCCAGCAGGCCGAATGTGCGACCGAGCGAGAGCGAGGAAGTACTGAGGCCAGCAGGCCGAATGTGCGACCAAAACTATTCGGGAGAGGAGGATTCCTGCCGGTTTCGTGGCCACAAGTATTCCCTAAGTACAAAGCTTGGCAATCTATGACCCGAAACATCTGACTTGTGACCTTCCTCGAACCCCGAGCGTATAACTGATACATGGGAGCGGAAGAAGGAAGGAGGTTTCGGTTCACGAACGCCTTCCCGCGATCGCGGGTGGTGTTGAGCGCCGAGCACAAACGGACCTTTTTTTGCCGATGCCGAAATCCGGTACACACCCTCATGGGGCATTGCCTCCAGCCCATGTGGCTCGACAGCGAGCCGATTTGCATGAACTGCGCCGAGAATCATTCCCGGGCACCTAACTGAAAAACCGCCAAGTAGGCGGTTTTTTATTTCATCGATGCTTTCTTCAGGAGGTGCGAAAGACGGGATTTCTTCCGCGCCGCGGTGTTCTTCTTGATGATGCCGCGCTTCAACGCTTTATCGATCGCCTGGTAGGCCGCGTTCAGGGCCTCCATGGTCTCTTCCCTCTTCTTCCCAACGAGTTTACGGACATCCGCGACCGCATCGTGGAGCGCGCGCTTGCGCCTCACATTCATGACACGCTTCCGGGCGGATGAGCGAATCGCTTTTTTTGCTGAACTCGTTATGGCCATTTGCGCTACTATAGCCAAAATATCAGCTCGGCGCAAGAGTGTTACCATGAACACCATGATCGGCTCCCTCGATGGTGTCGTACGCGGCGTCGTCCGCGGACTTGTTATTCTAGAGGTGAACGGAATCGGATACGGGCTCGCGATGACGGCGGAAACCTTGACGAAAGCGAAGGAAAACGAGCGGATGTTCGTCTGGACGCACCTCGCCGTCCGGGAAAACGCGCACGACCTCTACGGATTCGAAACCAAAGACGACCTCACCTGGTTCGAGCTCCTTTTGGGCGTTTCCGGTATCGGTCCAAAGTCTGCGCTTTCCATATTGAATGCCGTCGATACCAAAACGCTTTCGCGCGCGATAGCACGGAACGACGCGTCGGTCCTGAATCACGCATATGGCGTCGGCAAAAAGACTGCACAGAAAATCGTCCTCGAACTCCGCGAAAAGGTCGGTTCAATCGAGGAGGCTGAGGAGAGCGGTTCAGATGGCGATGTCGTCGAGGCATTGGTCGGCCTCGGCTACGCCTCGCGCGAGGCGCGCGAGGCGGTCCGTGCGCTTTCGCCAAGCCTGGAAGGGACCGAAGCCCGCATCCGCGAAGCGATTAGAATCGCTTCGCGGACACACTAAATGCTCCCGCGGCTGAAGAATCTGATACGCGCCTTTATCCCACCTTCAATAATGGAGAAGCTCCTCTCCCTGTATCACCAGGCATTCGCCTGGGGCTCAGCTCTCTGGTACGGATTTCCGGCAAAAAAACTTGTCATCATCGGCGTGACCGGAACCAAAGGAAAGTCGTCCACGGTCGAGATGGTGAACGCGATATTCGAAGGAGCGGGCTTCCGGACGGCCGTCATTTCGACGATTCGCTTCAAGATAGACAAGGAAACCCGCCCAAACCTTTTCAAGATGACGATGCCAGGGCGCGGATTCATACAAAAAGTCCTCCGCGATGCCGTGGACCACGATTGTACGCATGCCATCATCGAGATTACATCCGAAGGCGCGGTCCAGCATCGCCACGAAGCGCTTTTCATGAATGCGCTTATCTTCACGAATATCGCACCGGAACACATCGAAGCTCACGGCTCCTATGAAAACTACAAGGCGGCGAAGCTTTCAATAGGCCAGGCACTCCTCGATTCATCGAAACGACCGCGAATCATGGTAGCGAACCCTGATGACGAACTTGGAAAGCGTTTTCTCAGGCTTCCGGTCGAGAGATCTCTTCCCTTCCGACTTGAAGACGCTGAACCATGGAAAGCCACGGAAGGCGGGGTAACGATGACCATCAAGGATGTGACTTTCGAAGTTGCCTTTCCGGGTAGCTTCACCGTTCTAAACGCGCTTGCGGGAGCGACCCTCGCACACGAGCTTGGCATCACCCCAACGACAATCGCTCGCGCACTGAACTCGCTTGAGAAAATACCAGGACGAGTGGAGCGCATAGAGCGGGGACAGCCATTCATCGCGGTCGTGGATTATGCGCACACGCCTGATTCTCTTCGGGCGCTTTATTCTGCATTTCCTGGCCGGAGAAAGATATGCGTCCTTGGAAATACGGGCGGGGGGCGCGATCAATGGAAGCGGCCCGAGATGGGCACAATCGCAGACCGGGAATGTGACACCGTGATACTCACCGACGAAGACCCGTACGATGAGAACCCGCGGACCATTGTAGATGCTATGGCGAGTGGCATGAGCCGGAAACCCCTCATCATCCTAGATAGACGAGAAGCAATACGCGCCGCTCTTGGGCGGGCCGGGCCCGGCGACGCGGTTCTCGTAACAGGAAAAGGAACCGACCCGTACATCATGGGCGCTCGGGGAGCGAAAGTCCCCTGGAGTGACGCATCGGTCGTATCAGAAGAACTTGAAAAACTCATGAGCGAACGCGGAGGGCGGGGTGTATGATAAGAAACATGAAAGCCGTACGCGGCGAAGCTTCGGCGATGGGGACGCTCTTCCTCGCGATTGCGTTCATGCTTGTCCTCGGGGGCGTGTGGATTTACAGCGGCGGACCAAGCAGAACGGAATCGCATTCAGGGCCTTTCTTGGGACTTCCGTGGCCTCTGGGAGGCGGTGGCGCGTATTCGATTCCAGGCTTTTCAGCAAGCACTACCGAGTACGGGCTCTCAGGAACAGAGAGTGGAAGCGGAAGTGGGAGTCCCCAAGCTCCGAGCGTGACCTCGCGGTTTGGGTTTGGAACCATCACCGCGGATTCGCCATACGCCGGCAAGGTAACCCTTAAGACTTGGAGCGCGAGAGAAACCGACCCGAAACGGGAATACCTTTCTCTGGAAACCCGGTATGGCCTCGACAAGAATTTCACCATCACGGGCTGGTCCTTGGTGAACAGTTCCGGGACAGTGGTGAAAATAGGTCAAGGTTCAGACCTCCCCTTCTTGGGAGCGGTAAACGCGCAAGGGCCCATAACGATGGGCCCGGGAACCACGGTCGAGCTCATAACGGGTCGTTCGCCGAATGGCACATCGTTCCGATTAAACCAATGCACGGGGTATTTCGAACAGCATCAGGATTTCACGCCGTCACTTCCTCTTGAGTGTCCGTCAGCCGGCGATGAATTCAATCGGCTGTTGACCTTAAACCAGACGAACGATGCATGCGACGGTTTTGTTCGCACCATAGGAAGATGCCAGTTCGTGGGTGCGGCGCCCCCGGTCGACATCGGCTCCGCCTGCCAGAACCTTGTTTTGAATATCCTTTCCTACAACGGGTGCATCAATATACATAAGAACGACCCGGGCTTCTACAAGAACAGCTGGCGTGTATACCTAGGGCGCGATCAGGAGCTTTGGAAGAACACGCGCGAAGAGATACGGCTCCTCGATGAGAATGGAAAAGTGATTGATGTAGTCGGATACTGACACACGCCAACACTATCCACTCTGGGTAAGCGAGTACAAAACGATGCCCGTCGCGACGGCAACATTCAAAGATTCTTTTTTGCCGCGCATGGGAATCTCAAGAATTGCATCCGCGATGTCGAGCACCTCTTCAGGTATGCCACTGACTTCGTTACCGAGGATGAAGGCGATGGACCCGTCTTCGGTGAACGCGTCATATGCAACCGATCGCGGGTCTTGTTCGATGGCGACGACACATATACCTCTGGTTTTGAGCGACCGTATGAGGGCCGTGACATCACCGGCTTGTTCCCACGGAACGGTTTTCTCCGCGCTAAGTGCCGCTTTCGCGAGCTTGGCATTTTCCCTGCCGAAACGGTCGAGGGGCGCGGGTGTGTACCCGCAAAGATATATCTTCACGGCCCCAGCGGCATCCGCGGTGCGGAAAATGGAGCCGACATTTTCTGCTGAGCGGATATCGTTAAGGATGAGCGAAACCTCTCTCATGGGGCGTGCCCTGTAGTGAGAAATGGCGTCGCTCTTGGTGGGCATAATTATTTTGAGAGGATCGGCTGGGTTCATGGTAATGCGCTTACTCAATTGGAAATTTTGTACGAGCGGGTTTGCCCAATGCCATTTTCTACTAACGGGGCGTGATAGCATTAGCGCATGTCGGAATTGATTTCGCAATTGTTCCAATTGTCCTTTCTCGGTTATTTCATGATGGCGATTACCCGGATGGCGATAGCGCTGGTGTTTCTCTCGGACGCGCGCGAGCTCTGGCGCGCGGGAGGAATAAAAAAGATTTTTGCGCTCATATCGGTCGTAATCGCGTTCGCGCTTGGGGTTGGCATATGGACCAAAGCGTTTGCTTTAATCGCAGTGGTGGATGTTCTTTATCTCATGTTGCGCGAGCCGAATTCCATCTTTAAAAACAAGATTAGTGCGCTCTTGGCTGTTGTCATCCTGGTCGTCATTTTCGTGAACGGCCCGGGGCCGTTTGCTGTCGATCTGCCGTATTAGTCCGGCCCGCCTGGACTCGCTCCTTACAGGAGCCTGTACAGGTCTCACGCGATTTGTCGTCACAGCTCGGCTCAAAGGTGGACTCGACCTCTGGTTCCAGATATAGAATTCAAAATTTTGTCGCCACTGGTTACTAAGTGTTTTGCTCCAAGCATTCGCAAAACGCTAAGTACCATCGGCCCTGGGCGGACCTTGTCGTCACGAATAATTCCTCGCCGTCGCTCGGAATTTTCGCGACCCCGGCTCGCGGTTTTGCGAAACGCAAAACATCGCTGTGCCTCGGACAAAAGCACAAAATCCCGCTCAAGCGGGATATTTGTGTCTTTTGTCCGCCCTGTTGGACTCGAACCAACGACCCACTCCTTAAAAGGGAGTTGCTCTACCGACTGAGCTAAGGGCGGAATAGAGCGATTATGCCCTTATTTCAAGCTTTCTTCAACAGAAATGCCTCGAGAAGGTCTTCGAGAGGACCCTTCCCAGCTCGGGCATCGTGATAGAGCAGGACGAGTTCGCGCGAGAGCGATTCGGCTTTCTCAACGCCAAGCCGTTCCGCTGCGCGTTTTGATTTCGAGTACACGAACGGGGCCAGGCCCGCTTCCGTGGCGCTTCTGGTCTTCGCGGCAAGCACAAGGGCGCGCGCCTGCCAGGCGAGCATGCCGTGGAGCTCTTCCGGAGCGGTTCCTTCTTCTATAAACTTCCGATAGAGAACCCACACCGTCTTCCTGTCCCCTGTCGCGAACGCGTCAGAAAGCGCGAAAATTTTCTGCCTCGATTCAACCGGCCTCATCATTTCATCGAACGACTCAACCTCTGCGCCCTGGGGAACGGCCTTCCTCGTCGCGGCGTCGAGCTCACTCGCGATGACGATGACGAGTGCGTCTGCAACCATGAGCTCCTTCGCGTGTTCAAGGATGAGCGCCTTCCCGACTTCATCTTGAAGCGGATCATCGAGGACGAGCGCAACTTCGTGCGAGAACATTCCATGTGCTCCGAGATATCCAAGAACATTCGTGAACGGCTCTCCTCCCTCACCGAACCTGACCGTCTCCCGCCCCTTCGCGAGTACGAGCGCTTTCTGTTTCGCCTTCATGGCATCACCGACAAGGAAGCGGAGCATAATTACAGTGTACTCATTTCGCCCCAGTTCTTCCCGGCCTCCGCCGAGACGGTGATTGGAATGCCTTTGAGTTCTTCTGCCGAAACCACGCGCTCCATGATGTCTTTGACCTCGGGAGCGAATGCAGTGACTTCCTTTTCGTCAACCTCGAATATGAGCTCGTCGTGTATCTGGAGGACCAGCGCCGCTTTGCCGGTATATTTCGCCTCGATGAGCGCGTGGATGCGCACCATCGCAAGTTTCACGATGTCGGATTGCGTTCCCTGCATCGGCGCATTGATGGCCATGCGTTCTGCCTGGGCACGCACGAATGGAAGTTTCGACTTCAAAGCCGGAAAGTACCGGCGACGCCCGAAGTACGACGTCGTATAACCGATGCGCGTCGCGGACGCTTTGGTTTCCGTGAGGTAGCGCGCAAGCTCGTGATAGGTTTCGAAGTAACGGTTATAAAATGCCTGCGCTTCGGCGCGGTCGGTGCCCAAGCTTTGTCTGAGTGCGTTCACTCCCATGCCGTAGAGGATGCCGAAGTTGATGACCTTCGCCTTCCTACGCATCTCATAGTCGACCTTGCCAGGAGGAATCCCAAATACTTCAGCCGCGACGGCAGTATGCACATCCTCCCCTCGCTTGAAGATACTGGCGAGTTTTTCGTCGCCCGAGAGGAATGCCGCGAGGCGGAGCTCTATCTGAGAATAATCGAGGGCGAGAAGTAGTTTCCCTTTCTCCGCAATGAAGCCGTGACGAATGCGTCGGCCAAGTTCAGACTTGATGGGAATGTTCTGGAGATTGGGGTCGGTCGAGGAAAACCTTCCCGTTGTCGTTCCCGCCTGATCAAAAGTGCTGTGGAGGCGCCCATCCGGAGCTATGAGGGGCGGAATGGCATCGATGTAGGTGCCGAGAAGCTTCGCGAGTTCGCGGTAATCGAGTATTTCCCCAATGATGGGGTGCGCTTCCTTGAGCTTTACGAGCTCTGACTCGCGCGTCGAAAGCTGTCCGGTCGCGGTCTTTTTCTGGCGCGAACCTTTTTCACCCGTGATGCCGAGCTTCCCGAAAAGAATGTCGCCGAGCTGCTTCGGCGAGTTGATATTGAACTCTCCCCCCGCATGCGTATATATCTTCTTTGCTATCTTGTTGAGCTCTTTGTGATACTCGACCGAAAGAGTTTTCAAATACTCCCTATCTATCGCGATACCACGCGCATTCATTTCTTCGATGACGGGAATGAGGGGCTTTTCTATTTCCGTCCACACTCTCTCCAGGTTTTCTTTCTTAATCTTCTCCGCCAACTTTGCGTGAGCTTCGCCGATGGTCGCGGACTCGGTATGATTGAAAACATCCTCTATCGTAGGGTTCGAGAGCTCTGAGTTCGTAAGCCACAGCATCACTCTCGCTTCTGCGGCGACCTCCTTTTCCTCGGGCTTCACCTTAGTAAAAAGCGTTTCCGGTTCTGCTTTCTCATTTTCTTTTGCGCCATGCACTTCAGTCAACCGTAGCCCCTGCACACGAGGAATGAGCGACCTGAAGCCGAGCGTGGTAAACAATGAAACTGCGGCGGGAGTATCGAACCCGTCTCGCTTCGCCGCCCCTCTGTCAAAGACGACCGGCGCATCGGTGCGGATGGTCGCAAGGACCTTTGAAAACTCTGCCTCTTCTTCATGTTCCTGAAGGAGGGCGATGATTCGGTCCGTAAGGCCCGACTTCTCTTTAAACTTTTCCTTGCTCTTCTTAAGCGCCCTGTATATGTTCTCGATAGAGCCGAAAGTGGTAATCAGAACTGTCGCAGTTTTCTCGCCGATGCCGGGGATTCCGATGATGTTGTCGGACGGGTCGCCCCGAAGACCCTTGTAGTCGGCAACCAAAGCGGGAGCGAAACCGTAGCGTTCTTTAACTGCCTCTTCATCATAGACGATTGTGTCGTTGATGCCCTTCTTCAGAGTGAAGACCCGTACCCGTCTACCGTCCACCAGTTGGAGCGTGTCCATGTCGCCGGACGCGATGATAATGTCGTATTCTTTTTTTAGCGATGTGGCGAGCGTGCCGATGACATCGTCCGCCTCAAAGCCGGGCGCCTGATAGATGGGTATGTGAAAGGCTTCAAAGATGTCGCGAGAGCGGTCGAGCTGTGCAACCAGTGCATCGTCTATCTTGGCGCGCGTGCCTTTGTATTCTTTATATACCTCATGCCGGTGTGTCGGGCCCGGCAAGTCATACGCCGCCGCAGCGTACTCGGGTTTCAGTTCCTTGAGCATTTTGACCAATATCGCTGCGAGGCCATAGAGGGCTCCCGCCGGCTCTCCTGTCGGCGTCGTCAACTCCGGCAGTGCGTGATACGCGCGATGTATGAACGCGTGCGCATCGATGAGTACCAGTGTCTCCTTCTTCTTAGCGGTCGCTGACATGGTGGTAGAGGGAGCGCGTTTTCTCTCCCGTGACCGTAAACGCGATGACCGCGGCATCGGCGGGGAACCCCGCGAGATTCTCAGGCCATTCGACAAGGATGAGGTTGCGCGGGTCGGTGCGATAGTCCTCCCATCCGATGGTATCTGCATCACTGAGCGAAAGGCGATACGCGTCCACATGCACGAACCGCGAGAATGCCGGGTGCTGGATGTCGTACGCCTTTACAAAAACGAAGGTGGGGCTGGTGACAGACTCAGTAATGCCGAGTTCGCGCGCGACCATCTGAACGAAAGTGGTTTTCCCCGCACCGAGCTCGCCACGAAGGCCTACGACATGCGCACGGGATGAGGATGCCAGCGGCACACTGGCAACGAATTCCTTTGCGAAATCAGCGAGTTCTTCGAGCGAAAGGTCCATTGAGTGGTCATGGTACCATTTCGTCTAATGTCACTTCCCCCGGCCGATGACGCTCGGTTAAACGAGCTCCGCAAAAAAGAAGAGGAGGAGCTCGCTCAGATGCTCTCCAAGAAATATGACATCGGGTACATGGACCTGACCCGCGTTTCAATAAATGCGGACGCCCTGCGCATCCTTCCTGAAGCGGACGCCCGCGATGCGGAGGTCGCTCCGTTCGACAAAGTCGGCAAAAAAATCTCACTCGCAGTTCGCTCGCCCCAAAATCCCAAGGTCGGCCCAATACGCGAAGCGCTCACACGGGCGGGGTATGAGTTCACTGAATTTATGGTCTCCCGTGCCTCTTTGGGGCGTGCGTGGGATCGGTACAAAGACATCTCGCATGCCGTCGAGACAAAAGAGGGAATCCTCGACATATCGCCACAGGCATTAGCGAATGCGGTCGAAAATATAAAGTCGATAGATGACGTGCGGCGCGAAGTCGCGGGAGTATCCGGTATGAAGCGCGCATATCGAATCTCCCAAATCGCCGAGGTTGTGCTCGCGGGCGCATTTTCCGTGGGAGCGTCCGATGTCCACATAGAGCCCGAGGCCGACGGCGTCAGACTTCGCTATCGATTGGACGGCGTCCTTTCAGATGTCGCGCGTTTCGATGAGGACACCTTCCGACTTTTTCTTTCGCGCATAAAGCTCCTTTCAGGACTGAAGCTCAATGTCCACGACCGTTCTCAAGACGGCCGTTTCTCCGTGAATGTCGGAAAGTCGGAGATGGAGATCCGCACTTCAATCATCCCCGAAGCGTACGGGGAATCCATCGTCATGCGTATTCTGGACCCCGAATCGATTGGAGTGCCCTTGGAGGAGCTTGGCATGGAGCGGGCGCTTCGCGAAGTGGTTGAAGCAGAAATCAAGAAGCCGAACGGAATGTTACTCACGACCGGCCCCACCGGTTCAGGAAAAACGACTGCCCTGTACGCGTGTATGAAAAAGGTCTACACGCCGGGCATGAAGATAATCACCATTGAAGACCCAATCGAGTACCATCTCCCCGGGGTCGTTCAAACGCAGATTGGAAAAAACTACACCTTCATCGGCGCGCTTCGCTCCGCTCTGCGACAAGACCCCGATGTAATCATGGTCGGAGAAATCCGCGATGCGGAGGTCGCCAGAACGGCAATAGACGCCGCCTTGACCGGCCACTTCGTCTTCTCGACTCTGCACACCAACAATGCCGCGGGTGCCTTCCCCCGCCTCTCGGACCTTGGCATCGACCTCAAGGTGGTCGGAAGCGCGATGACCGTCGTCCTTGCTCAGCGTCTTACGCGAAAACTCTGCACTGTCTGCAGAAAGGAACTACCCTACGATGGAGACATAAAAAAGAAAATCGAGGCCATCATCGTTCGCGCGAGGAAGGTCTGCCCCGACACCGTTCCAAAAGAGCCGCATGTGTTCACACCGGTCGGATGTCCTGCCTGCAATGGAACGGGCTTCAAAGGCCGCACGGGTATCTTTGAAGGCATCGTGGTCGACGGAGAAATCGACAACCTTGTCCGCACGAATCCGTCGGAGCGTGATATCCAGGAGATACAAAAAAAGCGTCCGCTCCTTTTCATGGTTGAACATGGCGCGATCAAGGTCCTTCAGGGCATAACTTCGCTCGACGAGCTCGAGCGCGTCGTCCTCCTCGAGGTGAGGTAGTGGCCCTCATTCCAAAACCCGTCTGAAAATAAAAAGCCGCCCTGAGCATGTCGAAGGGCGATTTCTTGAAATGAACTTCCAAAGTCTTCCTTCAAATGAAAAATTTCCGCGCGGGTTAACCTTTGAAGCCGAACACCTGTACGATTCACACGTATGGGATATTCACATCTAGAAGAAAGCGAACACGGGTGCATTGAACGAGCGTTAGGGAGAGGGCGGAGCTCAACCTTCTGGTTCACGCTCCCTGTCTAAACTCAATGTTTTGCGCTTCCCGTATAATCAGGTGACTTGATATATCAAGTCACTACATAACACTTTTACGATTGTAATTTTGTTAAATTTGCATTTCTTTTCCAAACAAAAACCCCGTCCCGATATATCGGGACGGGGTTTTAGAACATTTTAGGTAGTGCCGTTCCAAGGTGGGCGTCCATCTACTCCCGCTTTCTCGTCGGAATGACCATCTTCGTATCCATCGGTGCGCATGATTCCATATCCAAGTATATTAGCGGCCACGCCTCCAACAATTGTAAATAACGTAACTACGCCGTCTGGCCCGCACTGAAAGTGCTTCGCCAAACTCTACAACAGGGTCGACCCCTTACCGCTTCCGTGACGGAAGTGGTAAGGGGTGAGCCCCGTAGTACAGTACATCCATGGGGGATAAAAAAGTGTCGGAGAAAGTCGGCGGAAATGGCCTGCCTGCCATGCCTGCGCATGTGGGGCGGGCAGGCGAGGGGCTCGACCAGACCCTGCGGCCCACGCACTGGAGCGAGTATGTGGGCCAGGAGCATGTGAAAGAAAATCTCCGGGTTCTTCTCACCGCCGCAAAAGAACGCGCGCACGCTCCGGAGCACACACTCCTCTATGGCCCGCCCGGACTCGGCAAGACGACCCTGGCGCATCTCATGGCGAAGGAGCTTGGCACGGAGATGCGCTCAACCGCGGGTCCGGTCATCGAACGCGTTGGTGACCTTGCTGCGATTCTCACGAACCTCGAGCCGGGGACTCTGCTTTTCATCGACGAGATACATCGCCTCCACAAAGCGGTCGAGGAACTCCTCTACCCTGCCATGGAGGCGGGCAAGCTCGATATCGTCATCGGCAAGGGTCCTTCGGCTCGCACCATCGAGCTCACCCTCCCGCCGTTTACGCTCGTCGGGGCGACCACGCGGATAGGCCTCATTTCGGCTCCGCTCCGCTCCCGCTTCTCAGGGGGCGTGTTCCAGCTCGCATTCTATTCGCAGAGTGAAATAGAAAAGATACTCAAGCGCTCAGCCGATATCTTGGGCATCACGATAGAGAAAGAAGCCGCAACCGAAATCGCGAAGCGTTCGCGCAGGACTCCTCGGACGGCGAACTACCTCCTGAAGCGCGCTCGTGATGTCGCCCAGCTCGACCGCGTCCCCCTTTCGCGTGAGGTCGCAGAAAAAGCGCTCGCCATGATTGGAGTCGATGAGGCGGGGCTCACACCCTCGGACAGGAAGATACTGCGAACCCTCATAGAAAAATTCGGCGGCGGACCAGTAGGGCTTTCTACCTTGGCGGCGGCGGCAAGTGAAGAAGAAGAGACCGTCGAGGATGTGTACGAACCGTACCTCATGCAGGAAGGATTCCTCGAACGTACTCCGCGCGGACGCATGGTGACCGCGCGCGGGCGCGAACACCTCGGAGCCGTCCTGAAGCAGGGAAGACTGGTTTTGTAGACTAGTGGTGCGACAGGCACGTATCAGTTGACACTAATACAGAAAACCTGTACGGTGCTCCGACACACCGTGACAGATGAGACTCGCGTCGATGGATCCTTCCGCGAAGCTCTCCTCCTCGATAAGGAGGGGGATTTCCTGACGCGCAGGATTGAGGAGGAGCTGAAAAAATTCAAAGGCAAAGAAAGGCGCAAGGGAGAAGACGCACTAGCCCTCGCCAATTCCCTTCACTCGGATCAGAAACGGGTCGACGGAACGCCGTATGTAAACCACATCCTCAGGGTTGGTGCTCGGCTCATGGTTCCCTTTGAACTACCGCCTGATGCCGACCTCGCGTGTGCGCACTCCTTCACGACAGCATCGAGGACCAGAGCGAAAAGCTCGCCGCGCTAGCGCCGAAAGGGAGTACGGGGGATTCCCGGAGCATCGCTCTTCAGTACATACAATCGAGATTCGGTGAGCGAGTGGGGAACATCATCGCCTCTGTCACGAAACCCGAGAGCCCGCCCGGGATGCCGGAACAAGAAAAAAACGAAAAATATTTCCGGTTCGTGAGTGCTGCAATAGAAAACATCGATGCCTTTTATGTGAAACTCTCTGATTTCCTCGACAATGCGCTTCGAATCGAGAGCATACCGGACCCCGTGTTTCAGAAAGAGCTTGCGACGAAGTACCGTCCCCTGTTTGACATATTCATCAACCGGCTTCAGAGAGCTGATGTGAAAATCCCGCGGGAGAGAAGGGCTGAGATCCTTACCTACCTTGTTGCTGCAAAAACCTTCGTTAATCAGCTTTTGGTTAGGAAAGCTTCTGGGGAGTATACTTCTTCCTAGAGTATGTCAGGCCACTCGAAGTGGAAGCAGATAAAGGAGAAGAAGGGCAAGACGGATGCCGCGCGGGGGCGCGAGTTTACAAAATACGCGAGAGCGATTGCCGTTGAGTCGCGCACCGCAAAAGGAAGCGTGAACAGCCCGAATCTCCGGGCGGTTATCGAGCGCGCAAAAGCCGCTGGACTCCCGAAAGAAAACATCGAACGCGCGGTTGCAAAAGGCGCGGGCGTTGGTGCAGAAGCATTGGAGCAGATAACCTACGAAACATACGGCCCGGGCGGTGTCGCCATCCTCATCGATGTGTTCACCGACAGCCGAAATCGCACCAACCAGGAGCTGAAACACCTCGTCGATGCCGAAGGGTATGCCTTGGCCGCTCCGGGTTCTGCGTCATGGGCGTTCTCGAGAAATGCCGACGGCACCTGGACCCCGACGACCAGTATGCCCATCGAGGACAAGGACGCGGAAAAACTCGCCGCCCTGGTCGAGAAACTGGAAGCGCACGGCGACGTCGAGAATGTCACCACGAATGCAGAAGGGTAAGGTCATTGCCGTCGACCCCGGGTACGATCGCGTCGGTATCGCTGTTTTCGACGGGCAGGTACTCGTACACTCCGAATGCTATGTTCCCAAAAAGGGCGATTTCGCCGAGCGTTTAAGAGGAGTGTATCAGCGTATAACTGCGGTGATACACGAATATAAACCGGCGTCACTCGCCATCGAAACGCTTTTTTTCACAAAGAACCAGAAGACCGCCATCAAGGTCGCCGAGGCACGCGGTGTCATCATCCTCGCGGCCGCAGAGGCGGATATCGCCGTCGTCGAATACTCCCCGCAAGCAGTCAAAATCGCGGTTACGGGGTCCGGAAATGCTCCCAAGGAGGCCGTTACCCGGATGGTGGAACGACTCCTCACGCTCCCAAAAAAGAAACGCCTCGACGATGAATACGACGCTATAGCCTTGGGCCTTGCACACCAGGGCCACGCTACTTTCAACATGCCCACAAGGTGATTCTTGCCAAGATGCAGGATTTTGATGAACAACGCGGGGGCTTGCCCCCGCGGTTTTCGCTACGTGGCTAAAAAAGAAAAAATCCGTCGATGAAGCGGGTGAAGAAAAGGTCGATGGAGCCGTCGAAGAGAAATAATACTCATAAAAACCTACCGCATCGCGGCGGGGGTTTTATTTCTTGACCATTTTCACGAAGCGGTGTTTGCCGATGCGGATGACTTCTCCGACGGGCTCCGCCATAGGATCGGTAATTTTTTCGTCCGTCCCGACAACCCGTATCGCGCCCTGTTCCGCGAGGCGCGCAAACTCACTATTCGATGCGACGACACGCGCTCCAACCATCGAACTCCGGATGCCACCTACGAGCGGGATTTCCTGGACATTCTCAGGCTCTTTTCCTTCGGAAAATGCGGCGTTGAAATTTTTTCTTGCTTTTGCCCCCGCTTCGTCGCCGTGATACATGCGAACCACCTCTTCTGCGAGACTCATTTTCGCCTCCTTCGGGTGCCCGACGAGGAGCGCGCGCACTTCCGCAAGAGGTGTGCGCGTCATCGAGATGAAATATTGCTCGACGAGTGTGTCGGGTATCGCCATCACTTTCCCGAACATCTCCTCGGGGGAATCGGTGACATTGACGGTGTTGCCCCAGCTCGAACTCATTTTCTTGCCCGAGGGGTCGACAACAAGCGAAAAAAGGAGGCAGTGCTGTGGTGGCTGACCGAAATGCTCTTGGAGGGGCCGCCCCGCGAGAACATTGAAGCGCTGGTCAGTGCCGCCAAGCTCGACATCGGCCTTGATGGCGACCGAATCGTATCCCTGCATGAGGGGATAGAGGATTTCTCGCAGAGATACCCGCTTCCCTGTCTCTAGGCGGCGGCGGATATTGTCGCGCGCGATGAAATCCGCGACCGAAAAGATGTCAGCGTGTTCACCGATTTCTCGGTAGGTGAGTTTTGCGAGCCATTCCGAATTCCTGCGGAATTCAATCTTCGAAAGATCAAGGATTTTCCCTACCTGCTCCCGATAGGTGGCCATGTTCTTTTCGATGGCTTCGCGCTCGAGCATCGGGCGCTCAGCATCTTTGTCTGAGGTATCGCCGATGACCGCAGTGAAGTCCCCCGCGATGAAGACGACCTGATGGCCGAGTTCCTGGAAATCACGGAGCTTCAAGATGGGAACGGTGCGCCCGAGATGGATGTGTGGACTCGTGGGGTCAACCCCGAGCTTCACTCTGAGTCGTTTCCCAGACATGAGGAGTTTTTTCAGGGAATCCGCTGACGGGACCACCTCAGCTACTCCGCGCGTAAGGAGTTCGTCTATTTTTTTCTCATCGACGGAAACGCTCTGCGTTTTCCCAAAAAACATGAGTTAAATCTAGCACACGGGGGCAGTGAGCGCTCGCGGGCCAGCGGTGCGCCAAGCGGGTCATGTGCTACGATTCTCCCTACGCGTCCCGTTAGAGACTGCAGTCGCGTGATCCAAGCGAGTCCAGGGTAATTGGGAATCGAGTATGAATTACAGGAATCTAATCAGACAGAGCGGCCTGGCCGCGACCTGTCTCTAACGGGATGAAAAAAGGCCGCTTCCAGCGCTTTATGCGGCGGCATGGGCGTTCAATGTTTCTCCTTCCTGCAGCCGCAGGGCTCTTCATCATTGGCGCGGCCCTTATCTGGGCTTCATCGCTGAAGATTCCCGACATCCACTCTCTCGCGGAACGGCGGGTGAGCCAGTCGACGAAGATCTACGACCGGACCGGGGCCATCCTTCTCATGGATTTGAATCCCAATGTGACAAGGAGTATCGTCGAGGGGGGCGATATTTCCATATATGTGAAAAACGCGACTGTCGCCATCGAGGACTCCGATTTCTATAAGCATAACGGCATCCGCCTGAACTCAATCATCCGCGCCGGCCTCGTCGATGCCTTAATCCTCCTCCGCTTGAGCAATCGCAACACGCAGGGTGGCTCGACCATCACCCAGCAGGTTGTGAAGAACACTATCCTCACGAACACTCGTACGCTCACGCGGAAGCTTAAAGAGTGGGTTCTCGCAGTGAAGCTCGAACAAGTCTATACGAAAGACCAAATCCTCGCTTTATACCTCAATGAATCACCCTACGGGGGCTCTATCCATGGTATCGAGGAGGCCGCGCAGAAATATTTCGGAAAGACCGCCCGCGAGGTGACCTTGGCGGAAGCTGCTTACCTTGCCGCGCTCCCCCAGGCTCCAACTTTCTATTCTCCCTATGGGAACCACCGCGCGGCGCTTGATGCCCGGAAAAATATGGTTTTGTCGCGGATGAAAGAACTCGAATTTATCACGCCCACGGAGTATGACCGGGGAATGGCGGAAAAAATCTCGTTCAAGCCGCAGCAGGTCGCGGGCATCCGCGCTCCACACTTCTCATTCCATGTGCGGGAACTTCTGGAGCAGGAATTTGGCCAAGATGCACTGGACCAAAATGGGTGGAAGGTCATCACCACCTTGGACGCCGATATGGAAAATAACGCTGAGCAGACCCTCAGAGATTTCGCGGAATCGAATCAGAAACAATTCAACGCTTCAAACGCGGCCTTGGTCGCCATCGACCCCCAAAGCGGCGACATCCTCGCCATGCTGGGCTCGCGCGACTACTTCGCGACTGACATTCCTGGTGCGTACAATGTGGTGACTGGGCTTCCCGGTCGCCAGCCAGGCTCCGCATTCAAGCCTTTCGTGTACGCACAGGCGTTCCTAGATGGCTACACGCCGGATACCGTCCTTTTCGATGTTCCCACCCAGTTTTCAACCCAGCCCGGATGCAATGCGACCGACAATTTCAACAACGAGTTCCCGTGCTACGCCCCGCAAAATTATGACGACAAGTTCCGCGGACCCATGACCATCCGGGACGCATTAGCTCAGTCAATAAATATCCCCGCGGTGAAGGCGCTGTACTTGGTCGGCATACAAAAAGCCATCAATCTCGCGACATCTATGGGAATCTCTACGCTGGGCAATCCCGACCAATACGGCCTCACCTTGGTCTTGGGCGGTGGCGAAGTGACTCTCCTCGATATCACTTCAGCGTACGGCGTCTTCGCGAACGAGGGCGTCCGAAACGCTCCGCGCGCGATACTTCGCATCGAAGACCGCGCGGGCAATGTTGTGAAAGAGTACAGCACCTCTCCGCAAGAAGTGCTCGACCCAAATGCTGCCCTTGAAATAACGGATATCCTGTCAGACCACGACGCAAGGGTCCCCGCCTATGGCGAAGGGTCTCCCATATTCTTTCCGGGCCACCATGTCGCCGCGAAAACCGGCACCACAAACGACACCAGGGATGCGTGGGTCATCGGCTATACACCGAAGCTGGTCGTCGGCACCTGGGCCGGGAACAACGACAACACGGCGATGGAAAAGAAGGTCGCAGGGCTTATCGTCGTCCCCATGTGGCATGACTTTTTCGCAAAAGAACTCAAGAAAATGGGAAATATCCCGTTTCCCGAACCGCGAGAAACGATTACGGAAAGCGACAAGCCCATCCTTCGCGGAATCTGGCAGGGCAACGATATCGTTCGGGTGAACGCGCTCACTAATCAGCCGGTCGACGCGAACTTTACCGGAGCCACCAAGGACCGCATTACGCTGTCGGTGCACGACATCCTGTACTGGCTCGATAAGAAAGACCCGCGCGGACCGCGGCCTTCGAATCCGGAGAATGACGCGCAGTTCTCGCGTTGGGAATACGGAGCACACCAGTGGGCCGTGAAAAACGGCCTCGTGGACGGCATGGTGATTTTCCGCTAGGCGAACTCGCTACCTCCGTGGTCGACCGTGAAATGGTGGGCGGCGTCCACCGGGAGAAAAGCTTCTCCTTCTGTCGGGCCGTCTTCCGTGCCGCTGGGGTTCATCGTCAAAGGACTGCGCGGGTGCCGAACGGGCGGGAGGCAGTTCGGGCAAGGACGCACGCGATAGTGTTTTTCTGATGAGGCGTTCGATGTTGCGTATCTGGCGCTCTTCTCTGGGCTCCGCAAAAGAGACAGCGTGTCCTTCAGCGCCAGCCCGAGCGGTGCGGCCGATGCGGTGCACATAATCTGCCGTTTCGGTGGGCAGGTCATAGTTCACGACAACCTCGATGCCTTTGACGTCAATGCCGCGCGAGGCTATGTCGGTCGCGACGAGGACACGATACTTTCCGTTCTTGAATCCCTCGAGGGCTTCCTTGCGCTGGTTCAACGAACGGTTCCCGTGGATTTCCACGGCCGAGTGCCCCATCGTGCGGATTATGCGAGTCAACCTTTTCGCTCCGTGTTTTGTGCGCAGAAATACCAAGGTCGAGCCGGCGTTGTCGCCCAAGATTTTCTCAAGAAGGCGAGGCTTGTCTTCTTTCCTGACAACATAAAACTCTTGGCTCACGCGCTCAACGGTCGTTCCCGACGGGGCGACTTCTATGCGCACGGGGAGCCTCATGTGCCCGCGCACGAGGTCCATGATTTCGTTTGAGAGAGTCGCGGAAAACAGCATGGTCTGGCGTTCCTTGGGAAGCGCCTTGAGTATCTTGCCCACCTGCGGCCAGAACCCCATGTCGAGCATGCGGTCGGCCTCGTCCAGCACGAGAATGTCTGCTCGCCCCAAAGAAATGGTCCTTTGTTCCATATGGTCCAGAAGGCGGCCGGGAGTCGCTATCACTATGTGGGGATCGCGCCTCAAGGCGGCGAGCTGGGGGCCCATTGATGCCCCACCTATGAGAACGGCGGTCCGGGTGCCGAGCACCTTGCCGAGCTGCGCGAGGGTTTCATCAACCTGGAGCGCGAGCTCGCGTGTGGGGAGAAGGATGACAGCGCGGCTCTCCTCTGACGCGAGAAGTCGCTGAAGGACGGGTATTCCGAACGCCAGCGTCTTTCCGGTTCCGGTTTGCGCTACGCCAACGACATCTTTTCCCTCTATGCCCGAAGGTATCGCTTTGTATTGTATGGGGGTCGGAACCTTGAAGTGAAGGCTCGTGAGGAGTTCGAGAATCTTGGGCGCGATGCCGAGACCGTGAAAGGTGTGCTCCATCTGAGGAGCTGCGGGGGGGTTCATTTAAAGTAGAGGCCCTGGAGCGTGAGATTAATGCGTGAAGTATGCCACAGAAAGCCTCGAAAGCGAAGTGATGGCGCTATCGTATGTCCCGTATCAAGTCGCGAGCCTTAGGGAGCGCGTGAAAAATATACTCGAGGACTTCGGCGCGGTGCACACGGAGCGTGTTTTTCGCGACCGATGATGCCTTCACGAAGACGATGCCACGGGAGATGGTGATGTTTTTTTTCGTGACCGGCACCCCCGCAACGGCAGAGGCCGCCTCGGCGACAAGTCTCCGCAGTGCGTCATCGGGCGGAGTGAGGGTTCTAAACTTCGAGAGAAAATCTTTCGCTAGTTTCATGGCGTTGGATTTTGAATTCGTGCCTTACTCAAGACTCTAAACTCTGGACTCTGGACTCTAAACTCTGGACTCTGGACTAATCTACCGGTTCATCGGCATCACGAGGTAGGTGAAATTCTTGTGGGGAGCATCGGTGATAAGCATCGGCCTCCCGGGACCCGCAATAGAAAACGCCACACTAGTGCCCCCCATGACAGAGAGGACGTCCGTTATGTAGCGCGCGTTGAAGTTGATGTCTATGTCTTCGCCCTCGAGGGTCGCGGGGAGGTGATCATCCGCCTCACCCACAGACGCGTTCACTGTGTGGATAGTAAATCTTTTTTCAGAGGGTTTCAGAGAGAGGTGCACTTGGTTGTACGAGTCAGCAAAAATGGATACCTTCCGAAATGCGCGGATGGCGTCGTCTTTGAGACAGGTCGCCGAAGCCATCGAGTCCTTCGGGATAATCGCCCTATAGTCAGGAAATGCGCCATCGATAGTCCGAGAAGTCAGGTACCCAGATTCAGTGACGAAGGAGCATTGGTTTTCGCCAACCCTGACTTCGACCTCTTCGCCCCCATCGACTGCGCGCAAGATGTCTGGAATATTGCGGGCCGGTATGAGTACGGTTTCGAACGACCCCTTCGTTTTGACGGGAATTCTCACTTCGGCCAAGCGGAATGAATCTGTGGCGGCAGCAATAAGCTCGCCCTTTTCCAAGGTAAGAGCGACCGCGGCGAGTTCGGGTTTCATGCTGGTAGTCGCAGCGGCGAAGGAAACGGCGTGGAGTGCGGCTGAAAAATCTCTCGTGGGAAGCGTCACAGACACACCCTCACCTTCTTTCACATAGGGAAGTTTTGGAAACTCAACAGCGTCGACGGTAGTTATGGATGTTTTGCCGCGCGAACCAGTAATGACTAGTGTGTTTCCCCTTACTTCAAGGGTGAGTTTTTGGTCAGTAAGGGCGGACACGGTTTGAGCGAGAGTGTGTGCGGGGACAGCAACCACACCCTCGTCAAAAATCTTCGCCTTCAGGGCGGTCTCAATTGAAACATCTAAATTAGTTGCACGAACAACCGCACGGTCCCTGTTCACGACAAGTAATACACACCCAAGAACCGGAAGGGAAAGGCTCTTATTGCTTACCCGAGATGCGCCGGAAACTGCACGCTCGAGGTTCTCTCTGAGGATCTCAATCTTCATAATGTTTTATGTATAAGAAAGAATATTATTATTATGATGGGGTGTGGAATGTGTGGAATGTTTTTTCATGGCTCTCTGTGGGTTTTATTTTTAGTTTCACGGACGGTCATCATGGGGAGAATTTTGATTTAAGGTGTTGATTGTTTTTTTTCATGGTGTTGTTTTTTTGATGGGGGATTTATCCGGAGCGTTATACATCGGCAATTCCCCAGGATTTTCCACATCATTTCAACATCCCCCGAATCTCATCAAGTTGGACCCGCAGGTCGTCGTCGGCCGCCATGTCGCCACGAACCTTCTCGCACGCGTGTATTACGGTTGTGTGGTCGCGGCCCCCGAAAACGGTCCCGATGGCTGGGTAGGAGAGATGAAAATCCTCCCGGAGGATGAACATGGTGATCTGTCTCGGCTTCACGACCTCTCGGCGGCGGGTTTTCGCGTACATACTCGCCTCCTCGATGCCATAGAATTCAGCAATACGGGCAATTACATGTTTTACCGACACGATGCGCTTCGGACGCATGCTCGCCCTGATGAGGTCTTTCATCTGCTCATCCGTCATGTCACCCTTAAGCTGTATCTGGCAGAGGACCGTGTTCAGCATTCCTTCTATTTCACGGATATTGCCGGGCACGGAAAGCGAGAGGTGTTCGACGATCGACTCAGAAAGGTTCAGACTCAATGATCGCGCCTTTGCACGGATGATGGCCATTCTCGACTCGTGGTCGGGCTCGTTGATGGCGACAGCCATACCGGCGATGAATCGTGATTTCAGGCGCTCGGTGATATCAGGGATGAGGCTGGGGTGTTTGTCGGACGAACAGACAATCTGCTTATTGGCGTCGTGAAGCGTGTTGAAGAGGTGAAAAAACTCCTCCTGAATCGTTCCCTTTTTAGAGAAAAATTGGATGTCATCTATAACGAGGATGTCGTATCCACGAAACTTTTCCTTAAAACTCGGAATGGTTCGCGCATTCAGGGCGTTCATAAACTCGAATCCGAACCGCTCTGCGGTAAGATAGAATACTTTTTTTCCGGGGGCTGACCTCTTTACCTGATTTCCAACTCCCTGGATGAGATGCGTTTTACCGCGCCCCGTTTCTCCGTACACGAAGAGCGGATTGTAGGCGATGCCGGGGTCCTTCACGACAGCCTGAGCCGCGGTGAACGCGAGCTCGTTGAAAGGCCCCACGACAAAGGTCTCAAAGGTATAGCGAGGATTCAGGTTGTCGGAGCGATTCACATAGTAGTCCGAGAGCGGAAGCTCGGCCGAGGTTTCCGCCCGCCTCACAGAAACTTTCTCCGGCGCCCTTCGCGACGGCTCCCTAGAGACGACATACTCGACGCCGCGTATGGTGTCGACGAACCCCCGAACGGTCTTTAAGATAAGTTTTCCGAACCGCTCCGAAAGCCATTCCCGGGTCAGCTGGTTGGGAACGCCCACGAAGACGACACCATCCTCGATGCGCACGATGTGGGTTTCACTGAACCACATCTTGAAGCTCGCGGGAGAGGTGGAGAGCTCGATCGAAGTAAGCGTGTTCTCCCAGAGTTGTTTCGTGTCTAGTTCCATGAGTATCAAGAGCAGTCATTATACCCGTGGGGATATTGACGCAATCTTGCGGAAAATGCCCCGACATGTTAATAAGCTGTGAGTAACTTGTGTATGCTCGGTAGTAGACTTTTGGTGTTGTTCTGATGCGGCGCCTTTGTACCGGCAGGGCAGATAAGTACAACAAGAAGAACTTAACAAATCATTTGATTCTGAACGTGGTGAAACGCCGCGACGCCAAAAGCTCACTAACCAGGTATGAAAAGGACTTACCAACCGAAAAAGAGGAAGCGCAAGACAACACACGGATTTCTCGTTCGCTCCCGTTCGACTGCGGGTCGTCGCGTGCTTTTGAGGCGTCGTCGGAAGGGCCGCAAGCGCCTCACCGTCTAAGATGCTTTCCAAAAGCGAGCGCCTCGGCGCGCGCGGGATGAAGGCTCGAGTTATCCGCTCGGGCCGTTTCCGTTTCGGGAGCGTGAAGATTCTTGCGACGCCCCCCGCCGCCGCGGTCGTCGTGTCGAAAAAGGTCTCCCCTTCCGCTCCGGTTCGGAACCGCATCCGTCGCCGCCTAGCGGCCATACTCCGGGCGCTCATCCGTTCTGGGGCTGTTTCAGGCGGAGTGATTGTGTATCCCGACAAGAGCATACTCTTGGCGCCGACCACAGAACTTCGGACCGAGCTCGAACGGGCCCTCGGGATACGCTAGAATAGCCAGAATGATTGTTGACGCGTTCAATGCGGTAGTCTTCTACCCGATCTATAACATACTCGCTCTCTCAGCCGCGGTTGTTCCTGGCGGGGATATCGGCATCGCGATGATATTGGTGACCATCCTGGTGCGGATCATCATTTTTCCACTCTCTCTTGCGGCCGCACGGACGCAGATAGGAATGCAGGAAGTAAACCCGAAACTCGAAAAGCTACGGGTGGAATTAAAAGACAATAAGGAAGAACTCGCGCGCCGGACCATGGCGCTTTTCAGTGAGCACAAGATCAATCCGTTCTCCTCGATCGGGCTCCTCTTGATACAGATTCCTATCATCATCGGCCTGTATTCCGTGTTTCTCAAGGAAGCCCTGAACCCCGACCTTTATTTCGATGTAACAATCCTATATGACTTCATAGTACCCCTCGTGTCGACCACGAACCCGCCCTCGTTTCTCTTCTTAGGGCTCATCGATCTCAAGGCGAAGAGCATCATCCTTGCGCTTTTGACCGCCATCTCGCAGGTCATCTTCATGCAGCTCACCATGCCCACGAAACCGAAGCCCACGGGAAACTCTTTTCGCGATGACCTCTCTCGCAGCATGTTCATACAGATGCGCTATGTTTTTCCGCCCTTGATGGGGTTCATCGCGTACTTCACGGGCGGTGCGGTTGCGCTCTACTTCCTAGTGAGTAACATATTCGGTATCATCCAGACAGTCCTGGTGAAACGGATTTACGCTGTCCATGAAAAAGGAAAAGATAACTGAACTCATAGGACAGATGCTCGCCAAGCTCGGCGTCTCTTTTGACGAGGTTGAGGTTACCGAGGCGGCGGGTCATACGCTGTTCACCATCCGAACCAAGGATTCGGGCGTTTTGATTGGTACACGCGGCGAGACACTGCACGCCCTGAATCATATCGTGAAGAAGGTTCTTGAAGACAAAGCCGAAGGAGAGGGCGAGGAGACCTTCCGATTCATGCTCGATGTAAACGGCTATCACCTGAAGCACATAAAGATGTTAGAAGCGCAGGCGACCACGCTCGCTGATCGGGTGCGCACCTTTAAGCACGACATCGAAATGAGTCCCATGAGCGCATACGACCGGCTCATCGTCCACGCCGCATTGACCGGCATCTCCGAAGTAAAAACTGAATCCCAAGGGGAGGGCGAGGTGCGCCACATAGTCATCAAATACACCCCGTTAGATAAAAGCCCCGTGCCCCCAATCTTTCAATCTGATTCCACAACGTCTTGAATCTCCGATGTAAAGTCAGAGAAAGTTATCTAACGGGGTACATCGGTGCCACACCAGCCACGACCGAGAGCCCCACTCCGCTTATCTAGGAAAATTTATCGAGGAGAAAGCTCCAAAGACCAGAGCGAGAGGTCGGTTTTGTCTTGAAAGATTGCATAATTTCCGTCTTCGGAAACAGAGGGATTTACGAGATCCAGGGGCCGTCCGCTTTCGTTTGCGAGGTCGATGACCAGCGTTGAAATCCCGTTCACTGGGCTTATCACCCATGCGTTGTCGCTGAAATCGCCCAGGCCGAGAAGCCACGAGTCGAGAGCAACGGCGGTCGGAGATTTCGGAATCCCGCAGAAAAGCCGCGGCTCGCCCGTGGGGAACCACGCGCATTTTTCTACGATGGTCGATATTGGGATTGTCTCTAGGGTTTCCGTTTTCCGGTCGAGGACTGCGAGTGCCATTCCCGTCGCGATTGCTCCACTGTAGGCAACATAACGGCCATCGGGGGATGGAAGCGCCATGAGGCCGGGGATATTGCCGACCACTTTCGCTCCGATGCCGCCCGACTCGAGGAGGTAAAGGAACCCCGGAACGCCTGTGGCGGGGGCGCTCAGAAGCATGAGGTCGCGACCTCCGACGAGAGGAACCCATGAACGCATCGGTGATGACAAAACGAGACGCGTTGAGCCCGCTTTTCCGGGAGTCTGAGATTCGATTCGCGAACCGTCTCCGACTTCAGTCACCGTGAGAAGTGTTCCCCCATCGGCGCTTGCTGCGGCCCGCTTGAATCCGGTTAACCGCACCGTGGTGAGGGTAGATTCTGATGTGGAGGTTGCGATGTCAGCCAGCATGTTCTGAACGGTTTCGCCATCCCGGACGAACTGAGCGACGAATCGTGAATCCCCCACCCATACGACGTGCTCGATTCCCGGAAGCGTCAGATTCGAGATGCGTGTCGACTCGAACGAATCAGCATGGACATCGAACACATGGCCCGTTCCTCGCTCGACGTAGCGTATCAATCCTTCTTTCGTGAAGCGCGCTCCCGAAACCGGCTCGGAGGTGACTAGCCGCAGGCGAGGCACGGGGCCGGTTTGTGTTGTCGTCTCATCCTTGAACTGCACTGCTCCGCTCGGCGCCTCGGCGCGGCCCAAGAAAGGGAACAATGCACCGAAAGGTGTGGTTCCGTTGCCCCCACCTGGACCCGAACCGCTCTGCCCAAGCGAAATCGCGAATGCGATGAGAGCGATGACCGCGCCGACGCCGACCAATATTGCTACAAAACGAATGGCGGTTGCTGGTTTCATTGAGTTGGATTATTCGATGTTGGCGTACCCTGATTAGAGCCTCCGTTCTACGGTCGGGGGTCGGGGGTCGGTCAAATCTTTGCCACCACCCGCGGGCGTTACAGCGCGCGGCACAGCGCCTGAATTGGTAGGTGTCGTGCACCCCGTCGTGGCCCCAGAGCCGACGGTACCGAAAATATTAAGCTCAAGAATGCAGGGGTTAATGACATAGAGGATGAGCCACGAGGCGAGCAGAAGCACGAGCCCGATGACCGCTCCCTGTATGCGCTCTCTCCCTTTCGATTTCCCTCCCATGGCTTCGCTCGTCATGTATTCGAACCCGCCGACGACTATCATAATGACCGCGAGCGCCGCTGCCATGGATATGGAGATTGAGAACAGTCCATTGAGATACGCGGAGATGCCCGCCTCGACGCTGACCTCGAACGGCAAGGGGACGATAGGCACAAAACCTTCGGCGCGCACGAAAAGAGGAACTCCCCCGAGGACGAGCAATCCCCCGAATGATGTCACGACTGAGCGCATGTTCATGAGGTTCATTGTATAGCGACGATAAATTTGCTTGTCGCACCCTCGAAAATCTTGGCGACATTTGAAAAGGAAAAGCTGACAGAGAATGAGCCAGCGGTGTCGTTGTCCTTCCTGAATGTCACCCCTCGGGGATTTTTCGTGTCCACTTCGATGGAGGCTCCGTTCAGAAGCCAACCGTAGGTGAGTGAAGCGGGATTTTCCACATAGAGCGGGTAGCCGCGATAAGTCACTTCTGCGCCACTGAGCACGGCAGTTGGCCGGACTGCACGATTGAATGAAACGCCGGTAAGTGGGCGGTCTTCGTACACGATGACATAGGGCCGCACGGGCGCGATAGTGGTTGCACTTTCGCTGGCGTAGAGTCCATTTAGTGTCTGAACGCGCACGGAGATAGTGAAGGGCCGATCAAAAAACGGAGGAACCACCGTAATCACCGACTGTCCAAATCCCGGTTTGCCGACCGACTTTCCATCGACGGACCACGCATAGGTCAGTTGTGAAGCGGGAATCGCGACATCGCGAACGAGAAGTCGCGGTATGGCTTGTACGGAGATACGACTCCCCTGGTTTGGAAGCGGGCGCCCCTTGTAGAGAGGGGGAACATAGCTTTTTGCTTCCCAGACGAGGTCGACCTCGGCAGGGCGGATAGTGAAATTCTGCCATCCCTGGATGTTTCCGTTCTGGTCCACCAGCGTTACCACCACCTCTGTGGCGGTTCCGGCTGTTCCCGCTTTTACGATGACGGTTGAGATACCGATGCCTTCCGCGATTTCGGCTCCGTTCGCCGTCCATACATAGGTAAGGATGGATGTGTCCCCCAGGGAGCTAGCGGTCAGCTGAACCGTTTCCCCCGGCTTCGGAAATTCCGGCGCAGCGGTTATTTCGCTGACGAGGTCACGCGTTGGTATCAATATCGCCTGCGCGGCGAGGGGCGCCGCGAAAGCGAAAATCAAACTGAAAACCACAAGCCGCACCATAAGTATCCTTTCCACAGTATATGGCTTTAATACGCTTTTGGATTAAACATCAGGCGTCGCCGTGGAGAATCTTCCCCTGCCCCGCGGGCGAGGGTGGCCGCCCGCGGGGCAGGCGCTAAATCGTCCCGCCGGCAGCGTTCTCCCTCTTTGATCGTTGAATCGCGAGAAGCTGGGATGGGTCGGAGGTGATAATCTGATCTTCCGTATAGGAGGCGATGATGTTGATGGCGACATGCTTCAATCCCGCGAAGAAAATTCCCTCCCCCACATCAGATTCAAGGAGAAGATACTTTTCCTCGTCGGTCAGGTTAAAGGTCTTCTGGACGATGTCGATAGAGGTTGGCGACTGCTTCAGGAGAATCTGTATCGAGGAGTTCGTGAGCATCGGGGTGCCGTAGGGAGAGCGAAGAAAGTCCTCAACATCCTGGGTGATGGTCGCGAGACCGAGATAGTATTTTCGGCCCCGCTTCGCCATCGAGTAGAGGAATGAAGCGGTATCGTCGGTCTTCATCATCCACCACGCCTCGTCGATGACCAAGAGGCGCTTTTTGAGTTCTTTGCGAATCGCATTCCAGATAAAGTGCGTCACGATATACATCGCGATCGGCTTCAGCTCGTCTTCCATGTTTCGGACCGAGAATGCGATGAATTTCTTGTTGATGTCGACATTGGTCGGCTGGTTGATGAATCCTGCCCAGGTGCCCTTGGTGTATTTCGTGAATCGCTGTACCAGGGATTCCGAGCCTTCCATGCCGGCCAAGACGAGCTCGAAGTCGGAGAGGAGAGGTGGCGCCAGGTTTGAAAAGTCGCTCGTTCCGGTGATGTCTTTCAGCGCGTATGTTTCGGTGATGGCACGGTCGATGATGGCATCTTCCTCCGCGGTGAGCCCACCCATCATGAGGCGAAAAAGACCGACGAGATTGATGATGTTTGAACGGAGGATGTCTGCGGGCGATTCGTCCTCGCGGGGAACGGGCAAATCGAATGGATTGATATGGTGTTCGGAAGAGAGCGAGATGTTGAAGTGGCGCCCACCGACGGCGTTCGCGAGGTACTCGTATTCGTTCTCTGGGTCGATGACGATGACCTCGGTGTCGAACATGAGAGAGCGCAGAATCTCCAATTTGATCGCATATGATTTTCCGGAGCCCGACTTGGCGAATGTCACCGAGTTGTAGTTTTCCAAGGAGAAGCGATCGAAGAGGATGAGTGAAGAATTATGACGGTTGATTCCGTAGAGGATTCCCTTGTCAGAGGTCAGGTCGAACGAGAGGAATGGAAAGAAGGATGAGAGCGGCGATGAGTTGAATTTTGAATTGACTTCAAGGACATCTTTTCCGAGCGGAATGACGCTGCGGAACCCCTGCTCCTGCTGGAAAAGGGCTGGTTTTACATAGACCAGTTTTGAGTCAAGCATGGACTTTATTTCCGATTCGGCCTTATCGAGCTCCTCTGCGCTGTCCCCATATATCGCGATATAGAGACCTACATCGAAAATACGCTCCTGTGCCTGCTGAAGCTGGTCGCGCAGGGTTTCGATATCTTGCGCTGCGGTGTCGAGTATCGGGTCGCGCACCAGGCCCTTTTCCTGACGCGCACCTCGCTGGCTTTCTACTTCGGCGATTTTTTTCTGGAGTTTGCGGAGAATGCCGGCGGTATCTATGGGATGGACAAAGATTGAAACATCAAAAACACGGTCCAAGTTAATGATGGGAGCAAACCAGCTGTCTCCAAGGAAGCGCGGGTACGATATGGCATAAAAGGTACGGACAAGCTTGTCGCCCAGATTCATCTCGCGGGAGGTAATCTTCAGGGCCGATGGCGCGATGATGTCCGCGAAGTCGAGCTTTGCGGCCTCGTAGATGTCTTTTGGCAGGAATGGCGTCAGCGACTGTTTCTTTGCTCCGCCGGTTAGAAAGTCGAAGAAAGCCATGATTTTTATTGTCGCGCCCCCTCCTGTGGAACAACATTGGTGATGCTCATGGGCTTCTCGAGTTCCCCCGGATTGAATTCTTTATAGAGAAGCTCGATAATCTCCTCGGTTCCCAGCATCGCAGTCCTGACGCCGCAGCGCGTAAGTCCCTGTTGGACGATGGCGAGGCGCTGTTCGAGCTGCGTGCGGTGCTCTTCGAAGCCGATGTCCTTTCTTTCTTGCTTCGCGGCAAGATCAGTGGCGCCGAAAAGCTGTGTGCCGATCGACTTCGTGAAGTCGACCAACGGCGGGGTGTAGGGAACGGCTACGAAAAAGTGTTTTGACATGATGTTCGCCCGCTCGGTGAACAGTTTTATGAAGTCGATGTATTCAGAGACCTGTATGCGCATGAGGTCGTCGACCTGCGCCTTGAGGCGCTCCTCGAGAAGCGCAATATAGGGACGGATGTCCAGCTTCCGCGATTGGACGAAGAACTGAACCGTGAAATCGAGAGAGTTCAAGAAGTTCTGGAACTGGAAGAGGGTAGCGGCCTGCTCCCCTTCCGATTTGAGCGCGAAGTTTATGGAGGATGCTAAAAGGACCCCAACCAAGGCCCCATCCTTAAGGACCATGACGCCCCCGCGGATTTCTTTCACCGGCACGAATTCTTGAGCCGCTACCGTTTTTTTTGTTTTTGTGTCAGGCATCGTGAAATGCTTGCGCCCAAGTGTTGTGAGCGATGCATACGCATTATCTTACACCCTCCCATCAGCTCCCTGGTTCGCCCGCTCGGCGTTCTTGGTCTGAGTTACCAAAATTCGAATTCTCATGTACATCCAAGCTCCACGCCAAATCCTTAATTTTTGAGCCAGTGGCGGACGGGACGAACTTCACGGGGTCTTCCTTGCGGGCGAGACTACCGATGGCGATTTCCTCTGCGGTGGGTATTTTCTGGCGCTTCTTGTCCCAGATATAGAGCTTCGTTTTGATGAAGTAGTTGAATGCCGCCTCGAGGGTCAGGATGAAGGGCCGGTCGTTTATTTTCAAGAACGCGAGTGTAAGACCGAGGCCGGCAACCGGACCTCCTATTATGACCGCCAACCAATTTGGGAGGATGAGCCACATCGCGATTAAGAATCCGACGCCGCCGGCAACATAAATGAATTGGGTCGCGGTCAGAGGACCGAATATCTTATCCTCGACCTCGATGAATTGGGGAACTTGAAATTGCATAGGTGAGTTGAGAGTGGAGAGGTAAGAGATTAGATTTTAAGCTTCTTTATCATCGCAACGAGCATTTTCCTGACCTCGATAAGCAAGTCCACAGCTTCATTATAGTCCGTGATTCCGATGAAAGATAATCTATGTGCGATATCAAGCTGTGTTTCTAATTCCGAAGCGGAACCGAGGGCTATATGTAGAAACTGGGTTAATTCCTTGCGGGTATTTCTTCCACTACCCTCCGCGATGTTAGATGGGATGGAAACAGCCGCTCTCTTAAGTTGGGGCGCGAGGACAAATCTTTCTGATTCGGGAAATCGTGCAATAGCTCGATAAATAATCACTACCAAATCCATCGATTTCTGCCAGACAATCAGCTCTTTATGCCCGCTCTGTTGCACCGTGTGTAGTTCTTCTCTTATTCCCTCGTTTCTGCACTTCCTGTCTCTTATCTCTCATCTCTGCACTCTACTCTCGACTTTCATATTTGTTCTCGGTATGGGTCGATTTTTACGGACGCATTCTTTTCCGGAGCCGTCGTTGGCGCTCCTGTTGTCGCCGTTCCTGAAGATGGAGGGGGGGCGGAAGTGTCGGGTTTAACGGTAACGGCCGTTGGCTTGACGATGGTCGTTCCCAGGAGCCGCCGTTCGGCTATCGTCTCTTTGCTATTCGCGCTGGGTCCGCCCGGGACCGTTTGTCCCGGAGCTCCCGGAGCTCCCGGAGTTTCCTCTGGACCCAGAGGAGTAAGGGCGGCCTTGCGCGCGCGCTCCTCAAGCATGGCGTTCATCTCATCCTCAGCCACCTTCGCATCGATTTTGTCCTGCTTCAGAATGCGCTCGATCTCCTTCTCGTCAGCGACAAGTACCTCGGGGTTGTCGTCATCTTTTTGTTCGAGCTTGACCCGCTCGGCGAGTTCTTTCATCTGCTCCTCGGTCGGCTTTGGTCCGTGCTCCACTTCATCCCACGGCTCTTCTTCAAGAATGTTTTCTTTGAGCCTCCGTTTGGCTTCTTTGAATATACGGTCGTTGATGTCTGCGATGAGTTCCCGCATGACTGCATTCGATATCTCGGGAAGTTCTTGGTGTATGGCCGGCTCGACGGCGCCCTCCGACTCAAGGCCGAGGAGCGCGACATTTGCGGCATTCGAAACTACCGAAATCTCCCAAATGTTGAGTTTGTGCTTCTTCTGAAGGCCGAGATATATCTCAGTGATGGTGTCCGACTTCGCAAAGTCAGCTATCGGCTGAGGCAGGTTTTTCATTGCCTCGGTTCGTTCTTCTTTGGTGTAGATTTTCATATCCGTTTATGGCCTACGCAGGCCTTTTTCAATACGCTGTCCCTCATCACCGTTAAGCCACTTCCTTATCTCTGCGTCGTCGTGCCGCATGGTGTTTGCTCCCACTATTACAATAATAGCGCGCTTGGTCTTGTTTGTTATTTTTTTCTTATCGAGAAGCACCGCGCGCAACTGACCAAGAGTCAGGGTAATGACAACTTCTGGGCGCTCTAAACTCTCGCCGAGGTCAGGCAGGAGTTCTTCCGGAACTGCATCCACTGCGGCATCGATGATGTCGGACGCTCTTTTACTTGCGGCCCCCCCTGCCGGTGTGCCACGGTCTTTTGTGGGGAGTGCCTCGACCGCTGTGGCGATGCGCTGGAGCGCCTCGCCGGGGTTTGCCGGTGGCTTCTTGTACTGTTGCTCGAGTTCCGTTATCCGCGTCGCGGCTTCGTCGGGCGCGCGCTCAACCAGGCGCCGCTGCGACACGCGCGATGCCTCTGGTGTGCCACTCCCGGGCGTTCCAGATGTGCCCGAACCAGAGCCCGAACCAGAGTCCGAATCCGAAGTTTCACCTCTGATTTTCGTGGTGTATCCCAGTTTTCTTCTTAGCGCATTCGCCTCGTCTATCTCGACCTGCGTCCTTCCTCCCGTCGCGGTTTCGCCGTCAGGGTTGGTGAGCATCCATTGGCGTGCGCCGTCTCTGCCGACGACGAAAATGTTGCGGTCGAGGGTGGTGAGCCAGTTCTGGTCGCGCTCGTGTTGTGCCTGACGCTGGTTCACGCTTATGTTCTTTGCTATCCAGAGGTTTCCAAGGTCTTCTTGGCGCACTTCGCGATAAATTTCCTCGCCCGTCTTTCCGGCCATGTACCTGCGGACCCGTTCGTCGCCCGTCCGCACTTGCTCTTTGAGGTGGCGGCGGCCGGCGGCCTGATCATCCCCCGACATGTCTTTTAAGTGCTTTTCTCTTTCCTTCTCATTCGCTGCAAGTCGAGCAAGAACGAGGTGAGCGGCCGCCTTTTCTTCTGGCTTCGAGTCAGATCTTGCGAGCACCCCATTCGCCGTGTCTATGGCCCTTCGTTGTTGATCCGGATTCACCATTGTTGCGAGCGTTGAATTTGCCCCGTAGTCGTCGTCTCCTGACCCGGATGTATCACTCAAGCCGAGGACTCCGTAGTCGGCCATGTTGTATCCCGAGCGATAGCGCAAGCGGCGGATATTACGCATCTTTCGTTTTATGGCGACGCTGATGCGGGGGTCGTCCTGCAGGTCCCTCATCTTCGAAGAAAGCATGGCATCTATGTACGCCTCGTTCGTGAGGAGTGTATCGTCGTTGACTCCAAACTCGACGAGGTCTTCCTTGCTGTAGACATTTCTCGTCTGGAAGTAGATGAGCGTTTTCAGTGCGCCGTGCTCGGGTGAAAATTGTTCGATGTCCGGGTCATGCTCGACCCCCTTTTCATCCTTCCATTTTTTCCATCGCCACTTCGTTTCGTCGTTTCCATCCTTGTAGGATTGTTTGTTCTTATCTATCTTGAGGCGACCTTCGACATAATTAGCAAGTTTCACCAAACCTTCGCTGCGCTTATTGATCATCTCGTTCCTGATGCCCTTCGAGAAGTCTTTGCTCTCGACGATACTCTTCATCTGGTGCGTTGACCACGCGCGAGCAAGGTCGACTATCTTTTCAGGATTCTCGTCGTACCAGTACTCAATCATCGCCGGGTCGAGGTCAGCAAAGATGCCAGACGACTCATCTCGGATGACTCTGAGCCCGCTTCGGTCTTCCATCCTCTGCTGGAACTCGTACGGAGATTCGTCGTACATTTCCCATCCGCCCTTCGCCTTACTCTTAAAGAGGGCCCTACCGGCTTTCGAATATGAACGCTGCCCGTGCTGCGCGTCGGTGGCATTTCCATCCAAATCCCGATATACAAAACCTCCTTTCTCGTCCTTTTCCCAATCCTCGAGCATCGCACCGACGACTTTTCCGTTTGTGTCTTTCAGAGCCCATCTGCCATTCGCATCTTTGTCCCACTTGCCGCCGCCCGCGATTGTTGATTCGATTTGCATTTTGCTGAGTACCGCGGCCGTCCCGGTCTTATCAGTCCCCACCGTTCCGTCGGCATTCGTGAATACAACCTCACCCCTCTCATTTACCTCATGGAAGGCATAATCCCCGGTGTCGGCGTTGACCTGATACTTCCGGTGTTTTTCTGAAACGCGATCGAAGTCGGCAGCCAAAAGTTTTCCGGTGAAATTGCCGTTCGCGTCTTTGCCTGTGTCAACAGTCAACTCGTCCAGGCTTCGGATTTCATCTTCAGTCACCCACCGGCCATCCTTGGTTTGAAATTTTCCGGTCTTAACATCGTGCACATATCGCGTTCCGCGACGGTTTCTTTCGTCAGCGACGAGAGCGCTCTGCCGGCCCTCGGCCTCTTCTCGCTGGTACAGGAGGCCGACTTTATCGCGGAGGCCCTTATGTTCTACGCCCTTGTCGTCCTTCCAGCCGACAAGCCCAAGATCGATTTCGCGTCGCCTCTTGTAGTCTTCCATCGACTCTCCCGCTTGGCGTTTTCGTTTATTGAAAGCAGGATCAGTTTTATCACCCGCATGTTTTGTGTCAGGACTTTGGAGGTCCGCGTCAAGCTCCTGTTCTTTTCCATTGAGTTCATTTTTTTTGTCTTCGCCCTGGCGAAGTTTTTTGTGTTTTTCCTCACCTTCTTTGATTCGGGTCACTTCGGAATCCCGCGCGCGCTGTTCTTTCTTTGTCTCCTCATAAGACTGCACGCCGAATGGCTTTGCTGCCCGTACGGCTTGAATGCGTCCCGCGATAGCCCGATCGAGGCCCTTCCCGAGTGCAGCTTGCTTCTCGAATCTTTTACCGCCGACAAAAGGAACTTTGACGCCAAGAATAGACTTCGGTACCGTAAATCCAAATTTAGGGTTTACCCACGGGCTCTCATTTAAAAATGGAGCGATGCGTTTGTTGTACGCATATTTTGCCGTTTCTGCTGCCCACCCCCCGGTCGCCCGCCATGCAGTTCCCACGATGGGCTTTGTGAAGTTGAGGTAATCGTTGGCGTACTTGTAGACTCCCTGGAAGCGCGCGGCCTTTTTCGACAAGTCTTGCGCTATCCGAAGGGAAGCAATCATGAACCCAGTTGCGACAGTAAAGGTGATGACGGTTCCCGCCATGGAACTCGCCCCCCCTGATACAACCCCCCCCGCTACATCCGCGCCCACATAGGTCGACGCTTTGGAAAGCTCGATGATGCGGAGTGATATCGACGCGATGAGCATATAAATCGGCGCGAAGATGCTTTGTGTGATGAGGGCTGTCCACCACTCTTTCGCATACTCCTTGAGTATGGGCACCGCCCCGCCCGCGATGCCGATGGGTGATGTCACCAAAAGAATAATGAGTACGACATACCGCGCGACGAACATGGCCGCAACGGTCAACAACACCCACATCACGACGAATTGGAATACCAAGGTCATGATGACCGAGAAAAGAACGCTCATCTGGGCATTGAGGAACGCCACCCCGGGCTTTCCGGTCTGCGGGGAGCCGGCCAAAAGGTCGACTCGAGGAACAAGTACGAACAGGCTCGGATTCACGACATCGATGAACCGCCCGGAAATGGTGCATTCCGAGATTCCTCCGATTAAGTAAAACGGACAGTGTTTTCCCTGTATCATCTGCTTGTAGATGATATTGGTCGTAATATTCGACGCATCGATGATGGCGCCCGCGAAGAAAAAGCTAAAGTTGACAAGGAGTGCTGCGATGATGAGCCTCGCGAGGTTTTTATTGATGTCCCAGTTCGCTGAACGGATGATGGTGCCTATAGCGGTTGCCACCAAGCCTGCGATGATGCCGATGTTGGCGATGTCACGGACTATCGTCCATGCCTCGCGGATGCCCTGAGCGTTGTTACTTCCTATCCATACACCCATCCGAAGGACGAAGTTATACAAAGAAAACTCAAATATCCAGCCGGATAGTGTTACAAAGGGGATAAGAAGGAGCGTGAACGGGTAGAGTAGAAGCGTGAAGGCGTAGAGAGCAAGTCCGCCCACAGCCCCGCCAAGCAGATTCCCAAGCCACGAACCTATTTGGATATACCAAGGGTCGCTCGAAGTGGAGCCGTCCGGAGCAGCGAGGGGGTCGGTGACGTGGCTAGGGGACCCGCCGGCGGACCCATGCGACCCCGCATACGCGATTTGCGGTGCAGGTATGGGCGAGCTTACTGCAAAAATTCCAACTCCGCCTATGACAGAGGCAGTGATGAAAACAGAAGCAAAAAGTTTTTTTGTCTTTTGCGTGAACATGCTCAGAACGCCTGGCACTCGATGAGCTGGGCTTGTGCGTTCGCGGTCGCCGCTTGGAGCGCGGCCCTGCTCGCAGCCGCGTCGCTGGTAAGAAGGCTGACATCGGTGTCGTTATGAACCAACCCCGACGACTGGAGCGAATCTATCGCGCTCGAAACCGCGTTGACTTCCTCCGCGGTCGCCGCTTCTTGTGCTGTTTCGCGGAGCCGTTGGAGTTCGCCTATCAAGAGGATGGAATCGTTGTACTCCTCAGTTCTCGCCGTTATCTGTGGGTCGAAAACGAACCGTATTGTGGTCGAGGCGAGGTCGATGCGGGCCGTTATGTCTGCGCTCGAGAGCCCACTTACGGTTCTCGTTGAAAGCGTGACATAGCATTGCCGAACGGCGTTAAAGGCGCCCTTCGTGTCGTTTAGGTTTCGCACCATGCCGTCCAAGATGCGCTGGTACTGGTCTTCGACCAAGATACTGCCGTCGATGACGCCGACAAGATATGAACGGGCGGTTGCAATCGATGTTGTGTCCGCTCCTCCACCGATTTGTCCCGTGTACGAAGAGTTGCCGCCAGAACCTTGGGAAAGTCCGATGAATCCCATGAGAGTCGAGAGGAGCTGGTTTGTGATGCCGGCGACTTGCGGATTTACCGTTTCGCCGACGAGCTTCGAATTGATGAGCTGTTGATTAGGAGAGTCCACCGCCGCGGACTCGCCTGCACGAGCGAGAAGGCTGGGAGGGGTGGTGGCCTCGAAGTCCTCGCCGCCACCCGGATCTTCGACGGTGCAGGCGATCCTCGCGCTGTTCGGATTATTCGGGTCCGACAGGCAGGTTCCCCTGGCTTGATACCCCTGGTCAAGTTGGTTTTTGACTTCCCGTGCGGTGTTGATCTGGCCCCTGCTCCATATCTGTACGGCTTTCATGTACTGGCCGACATAGTTATTCGCTGGGTTTGACTGAGTGAGGTATTTCTTCCAGCCATGGAGGTTTTTGCTGGTGTCCAGGAAGCAGTTGTTTTGCGACGCGTCTGCGCCTTGGGTATCAGCGCCCTGCTGAACGAGTTCCAAAATGGTTTCCGCGATCTGTTGTCTGTACTGGGAGCAGATTTGCTGGTCCTGTCGTATTTCGTTGATTGTCTTCGTGGTGCTGTTGTCAGAGGCAGCCCGGGCGACATTGCCGTAGTTTTTAACGACATACGGTGCGATGGCCGCGATGGTCTGCGCATTCGCTCGGTCGGCGACAGCCCTGTTGAGTGCGGTGACGGCAGGGTTTTCGTCGCAGAGTGTCTTTCGCGCGGCCGCTTCTGCGGCCGCGCGATTCGCGTCGTCTTTGTCCTGTCGTTCATTTATTTCCGTTGCGATGACGGGGACTTTCATTCCAAGCCCGCCCACCAGCCCCGCAAGGGCTCCTAGCCCCGGGACTGCTCCTAGCGCGCTTGTTCCTGCGCTGAGTGCCGCACTTGTCGCTCCTCCGGTTATTGCGCTGGTGATTGAGCTCAGGGCTCCGCTTCCGAGGTTTCCGAGCCCGAGTGAACCCAATATGCCGCTCAAAGCCTGCTGGCCGTACTGCGTTATCTGTTGGGTGATGCCCGGGAAAGCCGTCGTGATGAGATTTGCGATGTTTCCCACGGAAGGATTCTGTACGATGCCGAGGAACTGGCCAAGAAGAGCGCTGTTCTGTCCGCCTGCGAGCCCCGTAAGGCAGGAGGCTCCGCTCGTTATCGAACCGCCGCGCACGCTTCCGAGGAGGCAGTTGGCAACCCCCGATGCGCTTCCGAGTCCCGAACCCGCAACTGCGTCCGCTCCTGCTCCCCCGCCCGATGATGAGCCGCATTTCACGCCCGCTGCCGCCGCCGCGCCCGCTTCCCCTGCTGCCCCCGCGGCGGGGTTCTGAACGCCACTGAAATCTCTGACAGAGGCTCCGATATTTTCCGCTACATATTGGGCACTTCCCGGTAGAGAAGAGTCAATCGGAGGAGTCGCCTGCGCGAACACCGCGAACGGAACGACAAGGAACACGGTAAGCGTTATTGAAAATATTTTTTTCATGTCGTTTTTAATGTATCAATTTTATCAGAAAGGACAGACATACTACCCTCAATCGCATTCTCCGCTTTATTGAACTCGCCGATGTACACGAGTCCGAGCGCCGGGTCGCCATTCCATTTTCCCATCAGGGTAACAATCTGGGCCAACGCACCGAGCGAGTTCACGACCGCGAGATGCTCCGTGGTAACCGACTTCGGAATCGCCATCGCGAGAAGCTGGTCACGGATGCGATTGTAGATGGTTGCGTCTTCTATCAATTCCGGCGAACCTGAATGGTTCCTTTCGCGGACGGCGCGATTGAATGTCGCTAGTTCATATTCCCGGACCTCGGATGTTTGCCGGAGAACAAGTGCAAGGATGGTCGTGTACCCGACCATGTCTGTCGAGCTGCTTATGTAGAGGTCGCTGATGGCGTATACTCGCGCCGGTTCAGTGGCGGGAACGACTTTTGCAACGATGGCGTCGAGGATTTCTTGTACTTTCTTGGCCGATGTTCCGCTATCGGTAAGCGTTTGGTATTGCCCGCTTAGGCCAGACAAAAGCGCATCGGTAACCGAGGTCGGATATGAGCTCGTGGCGACTGCTTCTGCAAGCGGTTCTTGCCAGTCTGAGGTGCCCGACAAGGATTCTGTCCCGGGCCCATTTTTAAGCTCTGATTTCAGAGCGGTAACGGAGGCGCTTCCCAGCGCAGAAGGGTTTTCTTGCAAGTATCTTGTAGTGACGGCGCCGACGATGGCAACGATAGCGATTGCGCTCGCAAAAAACACGGCCACCCGACTGCTCTTGGGTTGCATTCCTTAATAAGTATACCTATAAGACAAGGATGCTTGTCTTATATTGGCCTTTATCCGTTGATATCTTCTGATAGGTGAGGGCACGGTGACGGAGAAGAAAAACTTGAAGGATTTTGCAGGGCCTACCCCGTGAGATAACCCGCTTAACTCATCACAGCATTGTCGAACATGTCATGGCTAATCAAGACGACCCTCAATAGGTAATAACCCTGTATCTCATGGGGTATAGTGTTGTCATGATAGGCCGGTTTATGAGCGCCGCGCTGTTCACCAGCTTCCTTTTGTCCTTTGGAAGCATGACTCCTGACGCCTTGGCGGCCTCGCAGGTAGTGCGAGGAACACTTTCAAGCGTTACTGCCTGCACAAGCCCTTCGGGATATGTCCTCGCATTCGCGAATGTCACGGAGAAGTATGTTTTTAAGACCGGGACGACGCCTGTCGTCCCGCGTGGCGCCGTTCCCGTGGTCGGGAAAGAAGTCTTTTTAACCCTGGGAGCGACGACTACCTGTTCTACTGGCGCAGGGTTGAGCGCGGCCATCGCTACCGGACGGCTTGTCACTTATTTTTCAACTACCGCTGATATTTCACCTCCTCCCCCTCCGACTACGGGCAATAGGGGCGGTTCGTCTGGTAATGATTTTTTGAACCGTATTCAATCGATACTCAATTCGATTTTCGGCGGTTCACCTCCCCCCCCTCCGACCACAGGAACAGGAGGGGGAACGGGCGGCATTCCAGCCGGTGCCGGAGGAGGCGGTTCAACAGGTGGAGGGACAAGTTCCGCATCCCCCTTTCCGTTCGGTGGCCTCATACCTGTGGTTGTAATATGCGACCCTCTGCAGTCACTCCCGACCGGAACCATTCTTCAGGCAACCGTCGTTGGCCCGCTTGGCGGACTCTTTAACTACGGCCCGTACACGAAAAATCACCAATGCGGTCCGCCAGCACCAGGTAAAAATATTGTCGGAAGCTCCATGCCGGGTGCAATCTGCGACATTTGTCCGGGACCGGAAGCTTATTGTCCCGTGCCAGGAAAGGGATGGATGGATGTGTTGCCAGGGATCGGCACCAGCGGATGCGCAACGCCACCGAAAGATTGCACCCCGGCGAGCGTGCCTGCGGCGAAAGGGAACATTTGTAAAAATCCCCAGTACGATCAATATATAAAGGATGCGCTCCGAAGATGCGGAGGCAACATGATGAACGGTACTGTTCCGGGTATCGAACAATATTGCCCGAATTATGCAAACCTGAACCAGCAACAACGAGAAGGTTTCTGGGTTCGATTTGTTGATGCATTGATGATAAAAGAAAGCGGTTGCAGGGCTAATACAGCAGCCCAAGAGGTGACTGGCGAATGGAGCGAGGGGTTATTACAGCTTTCATGCGGAAACTCTGCCATTGGGCACCCGGGAGCGTGTTCGGCTATAAATCAGCGATGCGGTAATGAATTTATTACCGGCGACCCGAATAATGATGCGAACCGGGAGGCCTCTGGACGACCCATTTTGGACCCCAAGAACAACATTGATTGCGGTGTGTGCATCATGGACGGCCTTTCGGGGAACGGCATCACGAACAACAAAACAGGCATCGATAGGTATTGGGGACCCTTGCGAACTGGAAGATCGACACAGCCGCAGATTATGGCAGAAGCGCGCGCGTTTCCCGGGTGCACCGGGCCAGCGGGGGCCGGCCCCGCGGCCCCCGCTCCTGTGTCCGCCGATTGCGGCACTGCCCCGCAGGCTCCTATACCCGGTTCCTGCAAACAATCCGGCGCTCAGATTACCGATTACGCATCAAAGGTGAAAGTCGAACTCGCTGTTCGGCAAGGGCTCCGTGATTGCAGTAACAACACTATAGTGGTGACTGATACGCGCGGCACATCAGTGCCTTGTCAGGTCGGACAGAACGGAGTTACGGGGCGATGCACTGATGTAAGCAGACTTCAATGCAGCACCACGAACGCACTCTGCAATCTGTACAGTCAGTGTGGTGGTTTTACCGTCATCGGTGGTAGCGAAGGGGGCCACCAAACTCACAATGATGGGAATGCCGTCGATATCGTGTCAGGAAGGGATTTCGATAACTCGATTTCACAATGCATCGAGACTAAATTTCAAGAGTGCGGTTTCCGAAGCGGAACGCCGCTCTATTGTGACGCGTCTGGAAACAAATATTGGCAAGAACGCCCCGGAGGAGTCGATACCACTGGGGGCTCGCATTGGCACGCCTGTTTTGGCGGCGGCAGATGCTAGGCCATTCGCTCTACGAGCTTCAGCCACTCGCGAAGCGGTACATCTTCCGCCCGCGCGGATGCAGGGATGCCGCACTGAGCAAGTGCGGTTAGCGCTCCCTCGCCAAAAACCTTTTTCAAGTTTCCACCGAGCGTTTTCCGTTTCTGCGCGAACCCCGCTTTCACGACTTTAAAAAACAATGTCTCACACTCTTCCGGCGTACACCCATATATGGGTGTACGGAAATTCTTCCGAGAGATTTCTTCTATCGCCAGTATCGCCGAATCAACTGACGGTGGCGGGCTGAAACTCCCCGCGCGCACCGTGGCGACATACTTCGGCGTTCCGTAGACCTTCACCGAGAGTGAAAGGATGCTCTCCTTTTTTTCGCGCGCGACGCGCTCAGCCACTTCTTTCTGGACCAAGAAAACGATAGTCGTCGGCGGGTGCTTTGCGGTGAGGAACATCCGGATAAGCTCCCCCGTGATGTAGTACGGAATGTTGGCCACCACCTTGTAGTTCCCCTTTTGTCCGAGACCCGGGTCTCTGACAAAGAGGTCGCGGGCGTCGTCCTCGACGAGGGTGAGGTGGTTCGAGGAGATTTCTTTCACGAAGCGTTTCTTGAGTAAGGTCACCATTGCCGGGTCTTTCTCGATTGCAATGACCCGCGCTCCTTTATTAAGGAGAGCCTCGGTCAGGATTCCCTTTCCTGGGCCCACTTCGAGGACGAGGTCCCCTTTCCGCACTTGGCCTGCCTCCGCTATCCGCACGGCTATCCCCGGATTGGTAAGGAAGTGCTGGCCGAGCCGCGCTCCTTTCTTGCCGGCGACATAGGGCGAGCGAAATACGGAAGTTCTTCTTCCGTATTTCCGAGCCGAGGAAGCCGGAAAAGCCTTTTTATGTGATCGATGCGGTTTCATCGTAAAGTTCCGGACTTGTTATCACCTCAACCAACGCTGGGTCGATCTCCGTCATGAATTCAGAAGGTTCATTGACCGAACGAGTACCGAAGATGCGGCGGGTTATTGCATAGGTCAGGTATGCCTTTCTCTTTGCGCGAGTCAGAGCAACATAAAAAAGTCGCCGCTCTTCCTCGTCGTCCGTCCTGTCCGATTCGTTCCGTTCATGCGGGAAGAGCCCGTCTTCGAGTCCGGTGACGAACACGGTGTCGAACTCGAGGCCCTTCGCCGCATGAATCGTCATAAGCTTCACTCCTTCTTTTTTCTGGTCAAGCTCATCTTGATCCGATTGGAGCGCCGCTTCCTCGATAAGCCGTTCGATGCCGGTCGGAGCGGGGAGTATGTCGTACTTGGTCGCGACGGTCACGAGCTCTCTTAGGTTTTCTCGACGCTCGGCTTCTTCGGCTCCGCCTCTTTCATAGAGACGAGAGAGCCCGCTTATTGCAAGCGCGCTCCGTATGGCATCCGAGGCTTTTTTAGTTTCCAAAGCATGACCGATTTCTTTGAGTGACGCTCTGAACTCGGCGACTTTTTTCTGCGCAGACAGCGGAAGCTCCACTTCCCTTCTCGCGATAACCTTTGCAAGAGTCACTTTTCCGATGCCTCGCGGGGGAGATTGGATGGCGCGTGCGATGTCAGCGGCGCTCTCCGGATTCATGCTTGCTCGTATATGCGAGAGAGCGTCTTTCACCTCTTTCCGTTCGAAAAAGCGCGTACCCAAAACTTGGTAGGGCACCCCTTCGCGGAGAAACGCTTCTTCAAGGACTCGCGATTGGAAGTTTGCTCGATAGAGGACGGCGATGCCGTCCGGCGCGATTCCGCGTTTCGCGAGACTTCCCGCTTCTCGCGCCACGAACGCGGCCTCGTCATTTTCGTCGGCGAACCCGCCGACAGCTATCTCTTCGCCGTCCTCGTTCTTCGTGAAAAGCTCCTTTTCTTTCCGGCGCGTGTTCTTCGCGATGGCATCGTTCGCGGCCTGGATGATGGTTTTCGTGGAGCGGTAGTTCTCGACCAAGGGGACGATGGCGGCATCGGGGAAATCGTGTTCGAAGTTCATGATGTGCTCGATAGAGGCCCCGCGCCAGCTGTAGATGTTCTGGTCCACATCGCCAACGACCGCGATGTTGCGTTTCTTTTCAGCGAGCACGCGCACTATCTCGTACTGGATCTGGTTTGTGTCCTGATATTCGTCGACATGGAGATAGTCCCACGCGTTCTGGAAGTGTTCGCGGGCGTGTGGCACTCCGTTCAGAAGCCGGAACGCGCCGACCAGGATGTCGTCGAAATCGAGCGCGTTCTCTTTCTTCAGGATGCGGTCGTACCGCTCCCACACCTCGGCGATGGCTTCGTCGATGTAGGACGACGCGCGCTCGTTTCGGAAGGTTTCTACATCTTTCGCGTCGCCTTTGTTTCTGCTCATGACCCCGATGACCCGCCTCGGTTCAAGCTGTTTCGGGTCAAAACCAGACTCGGTTATGGCCTTCCTCACCGCCCTGGTTGAATCTTCGCGGTCGTAGATGGTGAACCGTCTCGGAAGCCCCAAGTCCTGGTGGAACGATTTGATGATATGGAGGGAAAGCCCATGGAATGTCCCGATGAAGGGTTCGGTTTTTGGGATGTCATAGGGAGAGAGTGACAGATCTCCTGCTACGACCTTTCGAACCCGCTCTCTCATCTCGTTTGCGGCCTTATTCGTGAAGGTGACCGCAAGGATTCGCTCCGGGGCGACCCCCTTTCGTATCATTTCCGCGATGCGGTGGACGATGACCCTTGTCTTCCCAGAGCCAGCTCCCGCAAGGATGAGAAGCGGCCCCTCGGTCGAGGACACAGCTTCTTTTTGGGGGCCGTTAAGTCCGTTCGCGTGGTTCACCCCGTTAGAAATATTGCCGAAAGCATCTTTCATAGCTCAGTTTTACAAATAAACGCTGAAATCAGGAGAATATGCAGGTGATCTGATTTCTAACGCGGTTCACGGGGTTACTATAACACTCGAGGTGTTATGATTTTGAAATTTATATCGAAATTGTCAATGATTTTTACCTTTCCACACAAGCCCCTTTGTGCGGTTGACCCCGTTGTAGACATCGGCGATACAAACCGTTAGTGCGTGATTACAGAACTTTTTAGTGGATAACTTTTTTCTTAGAAACGGCTCATTTCTTGGGCCATTGTGCCCGCCAGAAGCGGGCATCGTCGATGTTCACAACCGGGTTGACCCCGTTGTAGACATCGGCGATACAAATCGCTGTTACATAGTCACAGAACTTTGCCTGTGGATATTTTTTCCCAAAAACGGCTCATTTCTTGGGCCATTGTGCCCGCCAGAAGCGGGCATCGTCGATGTTCACAACCGGGTTGACTCCCCCTCCCTAGGGGGCTACAGTGTCTTCAGTACCGAACGATTGCATGCCTTAATTTGGCTCTATTGAGCCATTTTTCAGCTTCCACAGCGCTGCTCCCGAGGAGGAATATCTCATAGAAAAAGAGACACACATCGGCCGAGGCGTCCATCATTCGGACGGCCGGTCCACAGAGCAGACAGTCACTATCACTACATACATTGTCGGGGTAGCCATCTTCTTGGCGATTCTTTCGCAGGTGGCAAAAACTACCCCTCTCGGAGGCGGACTGTTTGAAGCCGCACCGCGCGCAGAGGCTGCCTCGTTCTTTAGAATCCCCTCTGCATCCACGCCAGCCCTGCAGCCGGCCAAGAATCTGAACCCCACAGGCCGGGGCGGTGGCGACATCACCATCGTGGGAGGGGTTGCCCTCGAGTCTCAATCAGGGCCCTCAGGAACCTCGGCAGATATCACTGACGCGAAGCCGTCGAACGGACAAATTTCGATCTATATCGTCAGAAGCGGAGACACCATCTCGCAGATAGCGAAGATGTTCGGCGTTTCGCCGAACACGGTCATCTGGGCGAACGACCTTAATCGAGGGAATGTCATCCGACCGGGAGATACGCTCGTCATTCTTCCGGTTTCGGGCGTTGAACACATAGTTCGGAAAGGAGATACCTTGGCCTCTATCGCGAAGAAATACGGTGGAGACCTGGACGAAGTCTTGTCGTTCAACAACATCTCGCCCGGTTCCTCGGTAGCGATTGGCGATACCATCGTCATTCCTGACGGCGTCGAGCCGCAGGCAGCAGCGTCGGGCGCGTCGCGCGCTCCGGTCTATGGCACGGGCGGTCCGGTCCTTGTCGGGTATTTCCTCCGCCCCCTCGTTGGCGGAGTGAGGACCCAAGGGCTTCACGGCTATAACGGCATCGACATCGGAGCTCCTGTCGGCACGAATGTTTTCGCGTCCGCCGGAGGAAAGGTCATCTTTTCAAAATCATACGGATGGAACGGAGGGTATGGGCAGTATGTCGTCATCGAGCACCCGAACGGCACGCAGACCCTCTACTCCCATCTCTCTAAAAATTATGTCTCAGGCGGCGATGCTGTCTCGCAGGGCCAGCTCATCGGTGCCGTGGGCAAAACGGGGAAGGTGACCGGCTCACACCTCCACTTCGAGATACACGGCGCAGCGAATCCGTTCTAATTTTCCGCCTATGGAGGAGTTGTTATTTTTTCTTTAACCGAGGGCGGTATTGAAGGGCCTCAAGGATATGTGCGTCGTCGATGTCTTTTTCTCCGGAAAGGTCGGCGATGGTGCGCGCGAGCCTGATGACGCGGTGATATGAACGAGGAGAGAGGTCAAGCGTTTTCGCCGCCCTCATAAGGACGGTTCGCGCGCTCGCGCCAAGGCCTATAGAGTCGTCGAGGAACTTTGATGGAAGCTCGCTGTTGGTTGCGATGGACAGCGTGAGCGACGCCATGCGCGTTTTTTGCAATTCACGCGCCGCAAGAACGCGCTTCCGCACCGTCGCTGACGATTCCCCTCCCTTTCCGCCAAGCTTTTCATGTGCGATGTGAGGTACATCAACCCAGAGGTCGATGCGATCGACGATGGCTCCTGAAAGTTTTTTTTCAAAGCGTTCGACGTCTCGCGGATCCGCATTTCCGTGAGGCGGGTTCATGGCAGCGATGAGCATGATGTTTGCCGGGAATACTGCGGTTCCTGCGGCGCGAGACACGGAGATGGAACGGTTCTCCAGCGGTTCGCGCAACGCTTCGATGGCACGGCGGTCGAATTCAGGGAATTCGTCGAGAAAAAGAACACCGCGATGAGCGAAGGTCACCTCTCCCGGCCGCAGCGTGTTGCCGCCGCCCACAAGGGCGACATAGGACGAGGTGTGGTGAGGAGAGCGGACCGGCGGATTCGTTATCAATGTTTCCTTGAGGATGCCGGCGATGGAATGTATCGCGGTAACCTCCACCGCCTCATCGAAGGATAGCGGCGGAAGGATTCCGGACAGCGCATCGGCAAGCATCGTCTTTCCGGTTCCGGGAGGGCCCATGAATGCCGCATTGTGGCGCCCCGCTGCCGCTATCTCGAGTCCGCGCTTGGCTGACTCTTGTCCGCGTATGTCGGCAAGGTCGACGGTGAACCGATTTGTACTAGCGCTCGGCGCTCGGTGAGGAGTTTTCGAAATAGATTTTTCTTTTCGGACATGCGCGATGACATCGCTGAGTGAACCCGCTCCGAACACATTGATTCCTGACACGAGTGCGGCTTCTTCCGCGTTCTCTTTGGGGACGACAACGGCGTGGAATCCTTTTGATTTTGCGGCCAAGACTGCGGGCAAGATTCCCTTCACGGGCCGCAGGGTTCCATCCAAGCCGAGTTCTCCGAGGAAGACGACGCCTGTCGGGTCGAACGAGAGCTCTTCCGCGGCAAGGAGGTATGACAGCGCCATCGGCAGATCAAATACCGTTCCTTCTTTTTTAACATCCGCAGGCGCGAGAGAGATGACGACCTTGCGGTTCTTTGATTTGGGCGAATCGAAGCCGGAATGTTTTATCGCCGCGCTCATCCTATCGCGTGCCTCCTCGACCGCCTTGCCGGGGAGTCCGACCACCGTAAAAGAATACAGACCTCTGGAAAGGTCTGCTTCGACGGTCACGGGCTCGGATGAGGGGAAGCCCGGTTGGATACTGTAGACGCGGGCGAATGCCATCGTCGTGTTACTGGCGCGGCGGCATGTGGACGAGGCAGGTCGTCGCGGCGGGGTTGGCCTGAAGCCGCTCCGCCTGTATCTCGTCGTCACAGACCTCGCACTTCCCGAATGTTTCCGCGTCGATGCGCTCCAAGGCGGCCGTGACCATGTTCAGACGCCCTTCGAGTTCGTTCAGCGATGCGTTGTCGTCTTGCATTTCTTCGATGATGTCCGCGTTGGAGTTTCTATCGGCTCCAAATTCCTCGTCCTCCGGTTTTGCCGGCATCCAATCGGACGGATTCGATGGGTTCCTGACGCCGAGACCTTTGAGCTCTGACTCGAGAAGCTCGCGCTCTTTCTCCAAGCGGTAGGTGAATTCGTCAATCTGTTTTTTATCCATGATGCCGGTATCCTAGCATGCACTCCGTGCATAAGGAAATCATCGCGTTTTCGATATTGAAAGACGGGTGAGTATCTCGGTGAGCGTATTTGTATTCGTCGTTACGATGAGAAGGTCTTCTTCCGGGAACGCATACAGGATAGGCCATGCACTCTCGCTCTTCCGCACGTCGATATTTTTATAGATGCTATCCGTGAAGTGAAGTTCGAGCGGGAGTCCGGTCGCCGTGACGGGAGTGAAAAGTGCCCCCAGCGTTTTCGCCATTTTTGGTTCCCATTCAAGCATTGCCCCGAAGGTGAGATCGTAGTATCTCGTCTGGACGATGATGAACGGCTGGTTCCTATCGAACGAATGGATGCCAATCATCAGATGATCTGCGTTCCGCGCCAACTCCGGCGGAGCCCCGAGTCTCGTGAGCAGGGCTTCCGGCGTGAGCTCGTTCACGCCGTCCGTGACCACGAAGCGCTCTATCTCGCCCAATGAAAGGTCGGCCGCTACGCGCTCTTTTGCGAGAGCCGGAATGATGTCGCCACTCTCCACATCTATCCTGACCTTCTTGTTTTCAGGAATGATGCTGATTTCGACCGTAACCGGACCATCTTCTTTTATAACGATGAGGACTCCGGCCACGACGCCAACACCAATCATGACGAAAACGGCGGCACCCAAAAGAAGCATCAAACGATGCCGTGTGACCGCGAATCTTTCGTCGACATGAGCTTTCCGTTCGGCTTCGCGCTCTCGTTCCGCGCCGACGATGGTGGAGAGAGTAGCTCCGCGGCGCCGTATCTCTTGGCTCATGTCCTCTGCGTAGGTTCGGATGCGCGGCAGACCGTTCTCATCGATTTCTGTGCGTTTGTCCGCCGCTATCGAGACGATTTTTTTCCGTGCTACCGGCGGAGCTCCGATGCCTATCTCTCGGATACTCCTTTCAATTCTGGGTGATGGCTTGAGTACAGGGGTTGGTTTCGACAAGACGCCCTTCATGTACGAGGGAAGTTGGATGTCTTCGAGCTTTACGGCTGAAGGGATGTTTGGAAACGCCTTCTTTTCTGTTCGAAGCTCTTGTGGCGACGGGAAGGATTTTTTCTTCAACTCAGCTCCGGTTTTCGATTGAACGGGAACAGGGACTGAAAAAGGGGGGATTTCAGGTTTCGGGTTTTCTGCTGAAACGGCCGACTTTTCTGCCCCCGTAGGAACCGCGATAGCCGATTTTTGCGCTATCGGTGCTGGCCCTTGCATGGGCGCCCCCCCCGTGAAAAGAGGATTCGTTCCGTCCAGTGGAGGAACGACAAAAATTGACGGGTCGAGCGCCTCAGACTCCTCCGGAACGGAATTTTTAGCCGTCGTTCCTAATTTTTCTGCGTCCGAAACCGGTTCAGCTGGCGCATTACCAGCTGTGCCCGCTCCCGCCTCGTTCGCGTTCACCGCCTTGTCTTCCTCCGCCATCACGGCGTCCATTGTAACCTCTCCCGCCGCCTCCCATGTCGGAATCCGCGGCCGGCGCGAGACCTTTCCGCACAGCAAACTCGGGGTCAATCATCTTGATGGAGAGGTTGATGCGGCCCTGGTCGTCGATTTCTTTGACGACGACTTTAACGATGTCGCCTACCTTGAGCGCTTCATCGACGGTCGCTATCCTGAACGGCGCGATTTCGGAGACATGGACCAAGCCTTCCGTCTTTCCTCCGAGCCGGACAAATGCGCCGAAGTTCATAAGGCGGGTCACCATTCCTTCTGCCGTATCCCCCGGCTTCCATACCCGGGTCATCTCGCGAATCATGTTGGCAGCTTTTTCTGGAGAATCGCCTATACCCGTGATGAACACGGAGCCGTCATCCTCGATGGTGATAGCCGTGACCCCGGTTTCTTCTTCTATCTTTCGTATGTTCTTTCCTGAGGGGCCGATGACCATCCCAATCATTTCGACTGGCACGGTCACGGAGACTATCTTCGGTGCACGCGGCGAGATGTCGGAACGCGGAGCCGATATTGCCTTGAGCATGACCTCAAGGATGGAGAGGCGCGCGGTCTTCGCTGCGGCGAGTGCTTCCCCGAGCATCGCGAGAGGGATGCCTTCCACTTTCATGTCGAGCTGTATTGCGGTAATGCCGTTCCTGGTCCCGGCGACCTTGAAGTCCATATCGCCGTAGTGGTCCTCCGGTCCCTGGATGTCCGTGAGTATGGCGTAGCGGGTTGGGCTCTCGTAGATGATACCCATCGCGATGCCGGCGACCGGCGAGATAATGGGAACGCCGCCGTCCATCAATGCCAAAGTCGAAGCGCACACCGAACCCATCGAGGTAGAACCGTTCGATGCGAGAGCCTCGGATACGAGGCGGATGGTGTAAGGGAAGGTTTCCTTCGGCGGGATGACGGCAGAAAGCGCCTTCTCAGCTAGTGCGCCGTGGCCGATCATGCGTCGGTTCATGCCGCCCATGCGCCCCGTTTCCCCGACCGAGAACGGCGGGAAATTATAGTGGTGCATGAAACGCTTTTTCTGCTCGCGCTCTTCTATCGAATCGATGATCTGCGTATCTTCTGGCCCGCCAAGGGTCAGCGCTGAGAAGATGTGGGTTCCGCCGCGGTAAAAGATGCCCGAGCCGTGAAGAACCGGTGAAACGCCTCCCGCCTTCGCGAACAAGGACCGGAGTTCGTCCATCTTCCTCCCGTCGATGCGCACCTTTTCATCGATGGCGCGCTTATCCATGAGGGTCTCAACCTCGACTTCGAGAAAATCATCGGCCATTTTCTTGTCATCAGGAAATTTTTCCACGACGAGGGCAAGCCACTTATCCTTAAAGGCGTGGAGGTCGTCCCAGCCCGGCTTTCCGGAGAATACTGCCTTTTCGAATTCCGGCCTCTGCGGCTGGAACATTGCTGGAATCTCTGGATTGAGGGCAGGAACGGTGAATGCCACCTTCTGTTTTCCGATTTCGGCAATGATTTGTTTCTGGAACGCTTGGATTTTTTCGATTTCTTCAGATGCTTTTGCGAATGCGCGAGCCATCGTTTCTTCGGACGCCTCCTTTGCGCCGACCTCTACCATGGTAATCATTCCGTCCTTCCCGCAGACCAAGAGGTCAAGTTCGGCATCTTCTGCGTTCCGCTCCTCGTAGGTCGGATTCACTATGAGTTCGTCAGATCCTTTCTTTTTTCCGATGCGCACCGCCGACACCGGTCCACTCCACGGAATATTCGATGTGCCCAGAGCAAGCGACGCGCCGATAACGCCGAAGATGTCCGGGTCGTCATTACCTATCGACATCACCATCCCGACCACTTGTACATCGCGCCGGAGCTTGTTGTTGAACAATGGGCGGATGGTCCGGTCGACAATGCGTCCCGAAAGTATGGCGCCGTCCGACGGCCGTCCTTCTCTTCGGATGAAGCGCGAGCCGAGTATCCGACCCGCCGCGTAAAATCGTTCCTCGTAGTCAATCGTCAAGGGAAAGTAATCGATATCGAGACGCTCTTTCTTTCCCATGACCGCGGTCACGAAAATCGTGGTCTCACCGTATCGCACCATGACCGAACCGTGCGCCTGGTCTGCGAGATCGGTAAAAACGGCCGCGAGCGTCCTTCCGCCGAAGGAACACTCGAATGTTTTTTCTTGCATTCTCTCTATGGGTTATAGAGGTTTCCGGATTTCAGACTTGAAACATCCGTTTCAAACCTGCCTATCCGAAAGCCTCCCGTTGGATAACGAAATTACTGTACCACGGAGGACATTCGCCGGCGACCGGGCTATCTATTGTCAGTGTCGGAACCGACAACCTTTGGTTCAACGCTGTCCTCTTCATCTGATTCCGGAAGCGGCGCCACGCCACCTCCGATGAATGGGATTGATGAGAAGCGTCCTGGCGTTAAGAGGAATTTCTTAGGGTCGGTGGACATGTCGATGAAATCATCGACCGCTTCGCGCAGGCGCTGGGAAGAAGACTTCCCGAACGCAATCATCTCGACCTGCGTTCCGTGGCTGTTTTTCAGGTATTCGACCAAGGGCACAAAGTCGCCGTCCCCGGTCGCCAAGACAACCGCATCGAGCTTCGGCGCGAGCTTCACCGCATCGATTGCCATGCCGACATCCCAGTCCGCCTTTTTCGCACCACCGTAGAAGATTTGGAGGTCCTTGGTCTTTGTCTCGATGCCGAGCTTGGTCAAGGCATCAAAGAACGCGCGCTCTTCGCCCCCCTCGGTCGAAGCGACATACGCGATGGCGCGAATAAGGATGCGCCCTTGGACGCACTCCTTGACGACATTGCCGAAATTGACCCGCGCGTGGTAAAGGTTTTTTGCGGAATGGTAGAGGTTTTGCGTATCGATGAAGACACCAACGCGCTGGGCCTTATGTTTTATGATGGCCATGAAAATAGTTTGTAGTTAAGAGTTTCTAGTCTATTATATAAAGAATTACGAAAGAACTTATAAAAAGGTTTCACCCCGCAGTATACCCCACGAGATACTGAGTGAAGATTTGCAGAAGTATTAAAAAAGACGTTATCTCGCGGGGCTATAGCGCGCGGAGAAGCTGGTCCCGTCCGAACCTTATTTTTTGAGACCCAAGGTTTTTATGACCTTGTTGTACTCTTTCTTGTCAGACTTCTCAAGGTATTTCAAGTGTGAACGACGGTTCGCCACCATCTGCAAAAGGCCTCGGCGCGAGTGCTTGTCCTTCAGGTGGGCCCTGAGATGAGTTGTCAGCTCTCCAATCTGCTTCGTAAGGAGCGCTACTTGGACAGATGCCGACCCAGTGTCGTTTCCGTGCCTCTGTACAGGCTTTATGGTGCGGGTTTTCTGCATTTTAGTAAGCATTCCCAAAGCGTACCACGGTTAAGCCGTATTTGCAATTTTCCGGTTCCCTAGCGACTCTTACTGGCCCTGCCAGAATGCCCCGCGTCTCTGACGCGGGGATGGACGGGCAGCTTGTTTTACTGTTTCCCGCTCCGATTGATGCGCCTAAGGACATTTGCTACTCCAATTCCGGCTCCAACCATCATCCCAACGAGAGCGATGATGGGCAGCCAGATGATGCTTGCCCCAAAATAGAAGACCGCCACCCCGCCCGCAATGAGCCCAACCACCGTCCAATTGCCCGTATTCTCGTGTATGGTCTCTCCCTCCGGAGATGGGATCCTGTTCTGGCCCTCGACCCTGATTGTTTTCATTCCCGGAAACATGCGCTTCGCGATTTCCTCGGGACTCACTCCTCGTTTGTGGAGGGTACAGATGTTCTCTGCAATCTCGTAGATTTTGTCGCGGAGGGCCGGTCCGCTTTCCGGCGTTGCTTCATGTGCGAGCGAGAGGATACCCGGGAGGTCCCGCTTCACATGCTCGATGATGTGAGGGTAGAGCCACTCCGCAAGTCCGCGTCCCCAGGTCGATGGGTCAAAGATATCCACTTCACGCGCCTTCAGCGGTGGAGGAAGGTTTTGAATCCCCGTCCCTCGCAAGAACGCATAAATGCCCTCCATGAGTTCCGCCCCGACGATACCAGCGTTGCTCGGATTCACGGAATCGATCGGAAGATTGAGTTTCTCAAGGAGTGCGATTAAGAGCGGGAAGGTGCGGCGATTAAGCCAGAACGAATCATTGTCGAGCGCACGCGGATTCTGCTTTGCCCGCTGAAGCGTCCGTATGAACTGCGCGACCTTTTCCTCGATAGGGACCTCTTCTTCCTCTCCCCAGAATCCGCTGCGCGTTTTCTGCGCCGCAAGCCGCTGGTACAGCCGCTCGCACTCATCGAGGAACTGTTGCTTCGGGTTTTCGATGGTGCCCGCGAACTCGGCGAAACCGATGACGCGCTCTGCTAGGTCGTTCACAACCTGCGTCCCCTTGCGCTCGATGTAATTCCCGAATCGGCGCGCGAGTTGTTCAGAGAAACGCCCAAGGAACCACTGGACGGTTTTAAGCCAGGGCTGTGCAGCCCGGATCTGCTCCTCGGTCGGTTGTTTGGCGGGAATCTCAGGATTCCTGCGGTTCGCGACGATGCTTGCGATTATCGGTATGAATGCCTGTGCTTCCGGCGGAGGCGCGAGCGCGGTGAAATCGAAGCCGTCAATTTGGCCCGAGATGACATAGCGAAATCCTTTGAGTTTTCGGCCGAGCTCTGCGAGCGCCTTCCAATTGAGGGGCAATGTATGAATGTCGATTGATTCGGGCGACACCTCTTTTTGCGACAACCCCGACGCCATTTCTTGCGTCGAGCGCGTGGCGGTTTTTGTTTCAATCGGGTTGGTTTCCTCGTTTTCAGAATCGAGAAACTCCGCAACGACCCCCATAGCTTCATCGGTAGCGGCGATGGTCGTGCCAATTGCCGCTTCGGCGGCCGCGCCGCCAGCATCGGCGATATTCGAACCGACCGCGAATGCCGTTTCTGCCAGAGATGGTGGCTCCGGACTCTTGAATTCTGGCGTTGGTGAAAAAGTGCTCGTCTTCTGGATTTGTTCGCGCACTATCGCTGGTGGTACGGATGGCTTGGTTACCGGAGGTCGTTCGATAGGCACCCGCGGCTCACGCCCTCTGAACAGACGCCTCCACCAGCGTTCTTTTCTGGGCTTTTGCGTTTCGGTGTTCGGGTCAGGAGATTCTTTCCTTCTCCAGAATCGGAGTTTCATTGAGTCTGAAATAGTACTTCTCCAGCCTCTGAATGGCAATCACTTCTCGACTTCGCATCTGTTCGCGTGCATTGTGCGAAACGTTTCGACCGTTTTGTACAATGCGCGTCGCGTTGTGCGGCGGTGAGTTCCTCACCTTGCACAACGCATGTTGTGCGAACCATCCTCTATACTGTTCTTATGGCGCTTCCACTCGAAGAATTGAAACGCCGATTCCTTGAGCACCTAGAGCTCGCAAAGGGGCGCTCCGTGAAGACGATTGAAAACTATGACCACTACCTCACGCGCTTCCTCGGGTTCTCGAAAGTAAAATCCCCTTCCGGCATCACGGATTCGGTGATACGCGAATACCGCCTATGGCTTAATCGCCTCCGTGCAGGAGACGATGGAACTCTCAAAAAGAAAACTCAAAATTACCACCTCATTGCTCTCAGGGCATTCTTGAAATACCTCGCACGCGAAAACATCCGTACCCTCCAGCCGGAGCGCATCGAACTCGCGAAAGTCCCCGAGCGCTCCCTCGACCTCATCACGAGCGCCGAGCTCGAGCGCCTGCTCAAAGCGCCTGACCCGAAAATTATCATGGGCCTTCGCGACCGCGCCATGCTGGAGCTCCTTTTTTCAACTGGATTGCGCGTTTCAGAACTTTGTTCGCTCAATACCGACCTCGACCTCACCCGCGACGAGTTTTCAATTCGTGGGAAGGGCGACAAAGTGCGCGTTGTCTTCCTCTCCCCCGCTGCTAAAGCCGCTGTGGTCGCATACCTCAAAGCGAGAAAGGATATGGAAGAGGCCCTCTTTATCAACTATGGCCGTGGGAGGAAAACGCACGGACGCCTTTCGCCACGGTCGGTCGAGAACACCGTGAAGCGCCTTGCCATCAAAGCCGGCATCACGAAAAAAGTGACGCCACACGTGATTCGGCATTGTCTGCATGCCGATACAAGAATTGTCACGGAACGGGGTGTTATAAACGCTGAAGAGTTGTACCAAAATCGAGAGAGCCGTGTTGCAAGTTTTGATTGGCAAAAGAATGAAGTGAAGTTCGCGCCCGTGGTTGCGCGAGAGAGACACGTAACATCTCGCGTTGTTGCACTGTGGGCGGATGGTCACGAACTTGTCTGCACCCCGTACCACCGTGTGTTTATTGCAACAAAGAATGGCATAGAAGAGCGTATGGTTCAAGACATTACTATTGGTTCCTATATTGCTGCACCCCTTTCGGTACCACGGGTCACCAAAAAGCCAAATGGAGACAGGCACTTTTGGAGACTCACTGGGTATATTCTAGGCGACGGTACCCTCAGCGAAGCGAGGCACGGGGTAATACTGACAGATAAGAATCATGAATTTTTGGATTTTTATGCCATTCTTGCAGAAGAGGTGATTGGTAAAAAGCCGACCCGAACCACAAAACATGGGGTGCGCGGAGGATCGTTAAATCTGTACAATGTCCCGTTTCTTAAAAGAATGCGCGCCATTGGTATAACGCAAAAGTCTCCAGAGCGTCGCGTCCCGAAAGAGCTTTTTAATGCTTCGCGTGCCTGCATTTGTTCATTCCTTGCTGGCTATTATGATGCGGAAGGTAACAGTGGCTCCATAAAGATGTTCTCTGCAAGCAAAGAGCTCCTTAAGGATATACAAACGCTTTTCCTTATGCTGCGCATAGAATCAGTCATTCTTAAACGGGATCGGACTGTTCTTCTGCCGCAGGGAAAGCGGATTCGGAACACGATTTATACTTTGCATGTCACTCGTCCCAAAAGTCAGCGTCTTTTCAAGACTGAGATCCCAACGCTCAAGCGCGCAGTACAGGTATATGCTTCCCAAAGGACTGATGTGCGTATTCCGACCCAACACGTGTTTAAAGACCTCTACCCGGTACTTTTGCATGAGAGAGGGTTTAGCCAATATGTTGCTACGAAATACGGGATTAGGCACTTACGACGCTACACACGTCTGGCAGTATTTCCGAAAACTGGCAGAAATATCCTTGCAGCTATACGTGAACGTGGCATTGTCCACCCGCTCGTTACGGCATTTCAAGATTTGATGCGTGTTGATCAGATTCGATGGTTGCGTGTGAAGAAAATAGTGTCAAGAAAGGGAAAGTGCATCGTGTATGATTTTACTGTTGCGAAATATCATAACCTTTTTACCGACAATATTATTTCCCACAATTCCTTTGCCACCGATCTTTTAGAAAATGGAGCAGACCTTCGTTCCGTCCAGGCACTCTTGGGCCACGCGAACATCCAGACGACCCAGATTTATACGCATGTGACTGACAAGCACCTTCGAGATGTTCACCGCGCCTTTCACGGAAAACGGAGAAAATAACTTGCGTGGTAAAGTTTTTATATGAAACTCGTCTCGTGGAATGTGAACGGGATACGCGCCGTCCATAACAAGGGCTTATTTTTGCCATTTGTAAAAACATTCACTCCTGATGTTATCTGTCTCCAGGAGACGAAAGCCATGCAAGGTCAGGCAGAGATAGACCTCCCCGAGTACGAGGAGTATTGGAATTCCGCGGAGAAAAAAGGATATTCAGGCACGGCAATCTTCACGAAAAAAAAACCGATTTCGATAAGCCTCGGCCTCTCTGACGCTGTCGCGAAAAAGTTCAAACTCAAGGACGACGGCTATGGGGACCCGAATCACGAAGGCCGTGTCGTTACGACAGAATTTGAGAAGTTTTTCCTCGTCAATGTGTACACGCCGAACGCGAAGCCAGATCTTTCTCGTCTCTCGCTCCGCGAGAAGCAGTGGGACCCAGCATTTCTCGCGCATGTGAAAGAGCTTGATTCGGAAAAACCAGTTATTTTCTGCGGTGATTTGAATGTTGCCCACACCGAGGACGACCTCGCGAACCCCGAAGATAACAAAGGTGAGCATGGCTTCACAAAAGAAGAGCGCGAAGGCATCGACGCCATCCTGGAAGCCGGGTTTGTAGACACCTTCCGACTTTTTACCAAGGGAAACGGCCACTACACCTGGTGGAGTCACTGGAGGGACGCGCGCGCACGGAACATCGGCTGGAGAATAGATTATTTTTTTGTCAGTCGTCGCGTTGCGTCAAAAGTGAAAAGCTCGACCATCCATCCTGAAGTCACGGGCTCGGATCACTGCCCCGTCGTGCTCGACATTGGATTCTAGTTTTCGCCTTCCGCTTTTCCGTTCCTTCGTGTTCAATCGACATGGCGCGCGGCCCTGATTTTCGCTATTTCTTCTTCCTCAGCTTCGTCCTTGGCTTCTTTTCCCGCTTCTCCCATTTCCCTGAGTGCCGCGTCCTCCATTCCGGCGAATATCCGAGCCTTTTCAAGCAGGTATTCCTTCGTGTTTTTCGATGGGTCATCGAGGACTTCCTCGAGGAGGGCGTGCAGCATCCACCCAACTCGTGGTCCCGGCCTCTCCCCCGCTCCCTCCATGATGCCCCGGCCGTCTATGGCAAGCATGCCCACCGTGATGGGGTCGCGGAGCGCTTCATCGACCATCGACATATATTTCCGAAGCCGAAACGGCTGTTCTTTCGGGCGTCCCGTACCGATGCGGTCGCATAAACGGACATTGAGGAGGTCTTGAATATTGTCGCGCCCCACATTCGCGATGACGCGCCGAACGGCGGAAAGTGTCACTTTGTCCGGGTCTGAGAAGAACATGTGCCATCGTACGAGCGATGTTACTTTTTCTATTGTCTCCCGCGGAAACCGGAGGTCTTTCATGACACGTTTCGCTATGCGCGCCCCGACGACATCGTGTCCGTGGAATGTCCAATCATTTTTTTCTTCCGATCGCTTTCGTGTTTCCGGTTTTCCGATGTCGTGAAGAAGCGCCGCAAGGCGCACGACGAGCGGCCACCCTTTATCGGCGGCATGTTGCATCGCACGCAGGTTGTGTTCGAAGACATCGAAGCTGTGGGCCTGATTCTGGTCTATTCCGATACCAAGCTCGAGTTCAGGCACGATGTACTTGAGGAGTCCGAGCTTCTGCGCAAGGAAAAGAGCTTCCAGAGGGGTTTTTGTTTCAAGGGCCCTCACGAGTTCGTCGCGGATTCGTTCCTTAGAAATTTTTCCAAGGTTATCCGCATTCTCATGTATCGCGGTCGCTGTCTCGCTTTCGATAGCAAAACTAAGCTCCGCTGAAAGCCGGACCGCGCGCATCATCCGGAGCGCGTCCTCTTTGAAGCGGCGTTTCGGCTCCCCCACCGCCCTGATGAGCCGTTTTTTCATGTCCTTCTGTCCATTGTGGAGGTCTACAAGGTCACCCGTTTTCTCTCGGTATGCGATTGCGTTCACCGTGAAGTCGCGTCTCTTCAAGTCCTCTTCGAGCGATACGCCGAACTCGACCGTATTGGGCCTTCGTGAATCGGAGTACTCCCCTTCGGTCCGGTACGGCGTGACCTCGACCACTTTCGTTACGGGATCTTCAGTTTCGTTGACGACGCCCACGGTACCGTAATCATTTTCGTAAAATGTTTCAGGAAAGAGCGCCTGTATTTCGGGCGGCTTGGCGTTTGTGGCGATGTCCCAGTCTTTTGGGGGCCGCTCGAGGAGCATGTCCCGTACGCATCCGCCAATGAGGTACGCCTCAAAGCCCGCCGCTTCGAGGGCACTAGAGACAGAAGACACCTCTTCCGGCACTGAAAATTTTGCCATTGCTTTGCTATAACGTAGGATAGCACTGCGCCCCTGTGGTGAAACGGATATCACGCGACGCTTCGGACGTCGAATTCTGGGTTCGATTCCTGGCGGGGGCACTCGAATCGCTAGTGATCCCCCGTGTAGTATTGGGCGGCGAGATTGTAATATGATGGCCCTTCGCCGTTCAATATGCTCTGGATTTCTGTCGCTTTATCGCTAAAGAAGCCGGCGACTCCTTTTCTGGCCCCGACAACTAAGCCCCCGATGGTTTTTATAGGGTGCCGGAACCCATTCACGATGGCCGATCCGCCGCCAGTAAAGAGTGTTACAGCGAGGGTGGGAATGAGCAATAGCCATCCCGCGGCGTTTGCAGCAAACTTTGCCGGTTCGGATTGAGCGCTCCCAAGCAACGTGACAGCCGCTCCCCAAGGAAATTTTACATACCCGCCAGCCTCTTTGAGTGCGGAAACAATAATGCGCGCCGGGAGCTGGTATGCCGTCGCAAGGACTGCAACCGGCAGTGATATTGCGCGCCTCGCGAAAGTTCCAAGTGGGCCCTGAGAGCGGTGCCGTTCCCCGCCTCCACCCCGCGCAGAAAAATGTCGCTGAGGCCCACCGGCAGTTAGAGTTGCACTCGTCCGTTCCGGTCTTTGGATTTCAGGAGTTGATGCTTGTCCCCGAAAATCCTGTTCCCAGCGAAGAGCCAAGTTCTCACCTCCAATTCGGGGCTGTCTGCCATTCCCCTCTAGATGAGGGCTCGCATTGAGGTGATTTGGCTCCCTTGTTAAAAATGACATGATTTTCTCCCATTGAAAAAGTTTTAATTTGTGGTGAGCATACTCCTACGGGAATCTTTGTCAAGATTATAGAGAAGAACATGCTGAAATCCCAGGGCTAGGTGCGGAAGCCCATCACCGCGGGCATTTCTCAGTTAACGAGTGCGGATACGGGGAATCGAACCCCGATCTCATCCTTGGCAAGGACGTGTTCTACCACTAAACCATATCCGCAACAGTGCTCTAGAGTACAATCTTTCGCAGTATCAGGCAATCAAAGTGCGTTTTTGCGGGCCTCCATAGTTCATCGTGCTCTCCCCTTTTGTGGTACCGTAATTGTCATGGATAATCAAAAATCACCAGAACCGGCCCATAAGTTTTGCGAGAAAATAACCGTAGCATCGAGCAAGGATGTTTTTCTCATGGGTATGCATTCAGGCGGGCAAACATCAGCTTTTGTACTGACACCAGACCACGCGAAACAGCTCTCCCGCCTTCTCCAGCAAAAGGTAGTCGAGTACGAAACGGCACACGGTGCCCTTGAAGGGAGACTCCCTTCTGACCCTACTCCAAGTCCTCTTCAAATTAAAAAGCCACCAGAATCTGGTTCCTGAATAGCAATAAAATGTTGTGTTCCACATGAAACATGACCGATAAGGGAGATAGCCTGTGTGTTGTACGTAAGAACTGAAAACCGGAGTCCCGACAGGTCGGGATGAGGTGGGGTCGCGACTGATGGCACTAACGTGTCCTAATTGTTCTAGCTGACACCTGTATGCTAGGCTACTCACAATCATGACTGAAGGTGACCCACCGCCTCCAAATCTAGAGAGTAGACGGCTCCCTATAAAAGAATGGGCTGAAGCTAATCGCAAAGAAAAGCTTTTTGCTCATATTGAATTAGCTAGACATACCTATAATTCGGTGTCTATATGAAGTGGAAAACTTTACGTATGATCCCCAATCGGACACAGTTCGTATTCTCCTTGATTTAAAAGAAAATCATAGGGGGACTAAGGATATGCACGGCGGTATTATTGCTTTCATGGTTGATGCCGCCTCGGGCGCCCTTGCCTTCACTAAGGCAAATGAGGATGAATACCCAGTTACAGAATCAAACTTTATAGAATACATTTCGCGTGCAGTTTTTGGCAAAGGCCCTGTCCGAGCTGTTAGCCGTCTAGCCAAACGAACAGGAAGAAAGTGCACCATTACTACCACGCTCTATCAGGGGGATAAGGTTGTTGCTATAGGGACGAGCATTGTCAGTCTTGTCTCTGCCAAAACTCTTGAACGATTAGATAGAAAAAAAGCTAGTTCCACATGAAACCCGTTTCACGTGAAACAATGCATTTTTTGTGGACAAGCCTGTGCGTATGTTGATAAAAGACAAATATAAGGACTTAAAAAATATTGGCTTTTAAACAATAAAATGGCTTAAAATAAGTTTAAATCTCCAAATAATGTAAAAATATAGTTTCACGTGAAACGCATTTCACATGAAACAAATATGGCTAAGCATAATGAAATTGGTCGAATTGGTGAGGATGTGGCCGTAGACTTTTTAAGACAAAAAGGATTTAGGATTGTCTTAAGGAATTTCAGGAAGCCGTACGGCGAAATCGATATTATTGCCCTAGATCCAGAGGGTCGTTTGCGGTTTGTTGAGGTAAAGTCTGTTTCATATGAAACGGGCAGGGCAGGAGGTCAGTCCGTTTCACATGAAACATTCCGTCCAGAGGAGAATGTCCATTCTGCCAAAGTGAAAAGCCTCATACGCGTTATAGGTGCTTACCTTGTTTCACATGAAACTGATGCTGAGTGGCAGTTTGATGTCATGGCGGTCTTTTTAGACACTACAGCGAAAAAGGCAAAGATTCGCCATCTCAAAAATGTAGTCCTCGGGTCGTAATACGACCTTTTAATCTTTGGCTACCGGGGTGGTTACTCATGATAGGTTTTACTAGTCGGGGCGCCGAGAGGGCTACTCGGCATGGATTTACTTGGTCGGGGCGCCGAGAGGGCTACTCGGCATGGATTCACTTGGTCGGGGCGCCGAGAATCGAACTCGGTCTATCTGCTCCCAAAGCAGACGTACTACCGGTATACTACGCCCCGGAACGAGGAGCGCCGCGAGTGCTTGCACTCATGGCGTCCGAGTGAACGGGGCGCAAGCTTTGCTTACGCCCCGAACGAAGGAAGAGAATACCACGCTCGCGTGTATTCTTTCCGGAGTGATGGGTCGCAAGGTCTCCTTACGCCCTCGAAACTAGCCAAAAGAACTATACCGCAAATGTCTGAAAGCAAAAATGTCTTATACGAAAAATCCTAATTTTCTGTTAGAATGCTTATGTGAAATCGGACTCCTTTGACGATATCTCTCCAGTCGACTATCGGTACTGGGACGAAAATGCCGCTCGATACCTTTCGGATAGGGCGTACTTGAACTACAAGTTGAAAGTTGAATTGGCTCTCGTACAGGCACTCGCCAAGCGGAAGGTGTGTTCCAAGGCCGCTGTCGAGGAAGTCGAAAGGGCGATAGGGGAGGTAACGCCAGCTGAAGTTCTTGCGGAGGAAGATCGCGTAAAGCACGATATTCGCGCGATGGTAAATGTCATCCGCTCAAAGGTTTCGGACGCAGTGAAGCCGTATGTCCACATGACGGCGACCTCGTACGACATCATCGATACCGCCAACGCCGCCCGCTTCCGGGACGTTACCGAAAAGGTGCTCGTCCCCGCGCTTAAGGACCTTACGAAGGTACTCATCGCCCTTGCCACGAAGGAGGCCGACACAATCCAAGTAGGAAGAACTCATGGCCAACATGCGGTACCGATTACTTTCGGGTACGCTATCGCGGGGTATGTGAGCCGCCTCGGGCAGTCCATTCTTGCCCTCGAGGAGCTAGCGAAAGGACTTAAGGGAAAGTTTTCGGGAGCGGTGGGCGCCTACAACGCTTCGTCCTTGTTTTTCGATGATCCGGAGGGTTTTGAGAAAGATGTCCTCGCGGGACTTGGGTTAGAGGCGCCGGAACACGCGACCCAAATAGGTCAGCCTGAGCCCATGACGCGGCTCCTAGCGGAGGCCACCATTACGGCCGGCGTTCTTGCGGATCTTGCGGACGACATGCGGCATCTCCAGAGGACGGAAATCGGGGAAGTGGGAGAGGAATTCGAAAAATCTCAGGTCGGCTCAAGCACCATGCCACAGAAGCGAAACCCAATCAATTTTGAGAATGTGAAGAGTTTGTGGAAAGTCATCGTCCCGCGCATGACAACCGCATTCATGGACCAACTTTCCGAGCACCAGCGCGATCTCACCAACTCCGCTTCCGGAAGGACCTACGCCGAAACGCTTTGTTACCTCGTGTCGATGTCGAAGCGCCTCGCGAAGACCATGGGGAAGCTGTCCGTGGACCACGCCCGCGTCGAGGCGAATCTGAATCTTCAGAAAGGCCTTATCGCCGCAGAACCCCTGTACCTTATCCTCGCTTCGCTCGGCCACCCTGATGCGCATGAGAAGGTTCGTGAACTTACTCTCAAGGCGCAGAAGGAAGGGAAGCCGCTCGAAGATATCGCGATGGAGGACGCCGAAATGAAGCCTTATGTTGCCAAGATGACTGCCACGCAAAAAACGATACTTAAGAATCCGGCATCATACTCGGGCATCGCCGCTGCAAAAGCGCTCACTATAGCTACGGAATGGAAGAAAAAACTCGCGCTCTGATTCCTGGTGTGGTACCGTAGATTATGGCAATCGTAGTTCTCAATTTTGGCGGGCAGTTCGCTCACCTCATAGCTCGGAGGGTTCGTGATCTCGGCGTTAAGGCCGAGATTTTGCATGGTGATGCGAGCATTTCTGAAATAGAAAAACTTTCTCCCTCCGGCATCATCATGTCCGGGAGTCCGCACTCGGTTCTCGAGAAGGGACCCTTGCCTGACAAGCGAATTTTCGAGCTCGGCGTTCCGATTCTTGGCATCTGCTACGGGCACCAGGTCATGGGGCATGTGCTCCCGGGCGGAAAGGTGAGTCCCGGCCGAGAGCGCGAATTCGGAAAAGAAACACTCTCAATAAAAAATAAAGGAAAACTTTTTAAAGGGCTCGGAGCGAAGGAAATTGTCTGGTTCTCGCACGGTGACCAGGTGACTCTGATGCCGAAGGGCTTTAGGGTCCTCGCCTCGACCAAAACCTGTAAATACGCTGGATTTTCATACGAAAAAGGCAATTTCTACGGCATCCAGTTCCACCCCGAGGTGACACACACCTTGAGCGGGAAGAAGATTCTCTCGAATTTCCTCTTCGGCATCTGCAAGGCCAAGAAGGATTGGGATATGAAATCAGTGTCCGTCTCCATCATCAAAGAAATTCGTGAGACGGTAGGGGATAAGCATGTCGTCATCGGCATCTCCGGCGGGGTGGATTCCTTGGTCGCGGCGACCCTGCTTCACAAAGCCATCGGTAACCAGCTTCATGCGGTTTTCGTTGACCACGGCCTTCTCCGGAAAGGCGAAATGGAAAGCGTTTCGAAGGCGCTCCGCGCGCGGAAGTTTGACCTCCACGTCATCGACGCTTCGCACATGTTCCTCACGCGCTTGAAGGGTGTCACCGACCCCGAGGAGAAGCGAAAAGTCATCGGTCATACCTTCATCGAGGTTTTTGAAAAATCACTTGAGCAGGAACTCAAGAAACATCCAGTAGCGTTCCTCGCGCAGGGAACGATTTATCCTGACCGCATCGAATCCGCCGCGGCCGGTAAGTACGCGGACAAGATAAAAAGCCATCACAACCTGACCTTGCCCGAGAAGATGAAACTCAAGGTTTTGGAGCCGGTTCGCGACCTCTACAAAGATGAAGTGCGAAGGGTAGGGGAGCGGCTTGGAATTCCGAAAGAGATGGTGTGGCGGCATCCGTTCCCGGGCCCTGGCCTTGCCATACGCATCGTGGGCGAGATTACCGAAGACCGTCTCCGAATACTCCGCGATGCGGACGCTGTTTATACCGATGAACTCAAGAAAGCGAAAGAATACGAGAAAATCTGGCAGGCATTTGCCGTGCTTCTTCCGCTTCGCTCCGTGGGTGTGATGGGTGACGAACGCACATACGACTACATGATTGCGCTTCGCGCGGTCGACTCCGTAGACGGCATGACCGCTGACTGGCACAAGATGCCGCCAGAACTCCTCGAGCGCATCTCGAGTCGTATCGTGGGTTCTGTGCGCGGCGTGAATCGCGTCCTCTACGACGTCACCCAGAAACCTCCCGCAACCATCGAGTACGAGTAGGCTTTTCTCAAGTACAGAAATTTCCTCCCTAGGTTGGCAGCTTTTCAAAGTTTTTAGTGTACTATACTATTATGTTGACTTTACTTATAAGTAAAGCGTCATAGTTTTTATAGTCTAAGAATACTTATGAGTAAAGTTTCATATTCAAAGAGTTTTGGAAAGACTGTTGCCCGCGTGAGAAAGAAGCGCAACCTAACGCAAGCAGAACTTGCAAAACGGTCCTCGCTCCACTCAACATTCCTCTCGGGCATCGAGCGGGGCGATCGGAATGTGACCTTGGATACTGCGTTCAAGATTGCTCAAGCTTTGAATGTCTCTTTGCGCGACCTCTTTTCCGAAGAAGGCGGGCTTCCGTTCTTTGATCTTCCGACAAGGGTCATCTTTCTGAAGCTTGGAGGCACATGGGATATGGAAGTGACCCGCGAAGGACTCAAAGGGGAGGGAGGCTTCGATGACTTCGCGCTCGAGAAGCTTGAGCGCGCGTGTGGCTTCGACGAAGAGAAGATCCTTGTCGAAATCGACCGGCGGTTTCATGAGACGCGTCCCGTAGGCGGTGGCGTCGCCGCACACCTGCCGTGGGTGCCAGGACTCGGCGAGCTCGTGACGGGTGACTTTCTGCCGCTCTTTAGCGGAGACAGCTCGCACTACCGGCCGGCTTTGATGGCGCCGGTACTCTCTTACATCATGGAACGCCTCCGAGAGGAACCAACGATGCAGGTTCTTGTGGGTATGGGCACAGACACCGTCGACCTTATACTCCCATTTCTTGATGCGCTCTTGTTTGACAAGTACGGGTATCCGCCGGTTCTCATAAGTGGCGCCAACCGGAGTTATCGTGAGGAGAAGTCCGATGCACCGCAGAATTTTCACGACCTCGGGGCTGCAACGCGTCTCCCGCTTCTCCCGGGTGCGTACTATGTCTTTAACCGTGCCCTCTATCGCGGCGGCGACTTCGTGAAAGCCAACCCAGAAGAAAATCCGACAACTCTCGAGGGCCAAATCACATTCTTTGCGCCGCATCGTACGCACACACGCATTGGCTTTTTGGACGAGGGAACGATGCGTCGGGAGAAGTCCGACACCCTCACGGAACTCCACGCATACACCGCGCGGGAGTTCTATGAGGCAATCGTGCGCGTCATCACAATTGACCTCGGCAACAATAACGACATTGTGCACGAGGTTGAGAAGATCCTTGACCCTCGATATCCCGGGGTCATCATCGCGTCGCACGCTTTGGGGAACGCTCCGTTTCCAATACGCCGGGCTGTTATAGAAGCCGCGAAGAGCGGAAAGCTCATCATGAATGTGAGTCGCGCCATCCTCGGCTCGACGAGCGAACGCTACTATGCATCACTCTCGAGCGTGAACACACGCGAACTCGACGGGGCGTCAGCGGGCGTGATTGACGGTGGCAAGATTAATAACCGGACCGGCAAAGCCCTCCTTGTCCGAGCGCTCCTCGAACGGAAAGATCAACGCGAGACGGCAGCACTAGTCAAGAAATACGCCGCGCGGACATTCTAGTTTCTGCGGACTTCTCTCTTTCGCGAATTTCTGCCTGGATGTCTTTTAGGGTGGCACACCGCTTTGAGAGAAGCACAAAGAGGTGGTAGAGAAGATCGATTGATTCCTTTCGATAAGTCGTCGCTTCGTTTCTTTGATGGCGGCTTGGATGACCTCAAGCGACTCCTCTGCGACCTTGAGAACAATCCGGTCGAAGCCTGCCTTGGAAAGGGAGGTAGTGTAAGAACCCTTCGGTAGGGTTTTCTTCCGTTTCTCGATTCTCAAGAAAAGTTCCTGTATAGAGCTGCCGCGTTCATCATCTCCGAAGCACGAAACGTTCCCGGTGTGACAAACAGGCCCTCGGGGGAGGACTTTCACGAGAAGGGAATCTCCATCGCAGTCGGTATCAATGTTCATCAGATAGAGCACATTTCGATTTTTCTCGCCTTTCATCCAGAGACGTTTTTTGCTCCTACTGTAGAACCAGACCTTCTTTGTTTTGATACTTTTTTCAGGGCTTCGGGGTTCATGTAGCCGAGCATCAAGATGATGTTTGTATCGGCATCCTGGACTATGGCAGGAACGAGCCCGTTCAGCTTTTTTCAGTCGATTTTTTTAATCAGTGATTTCGCTCATAGTGGTTTCTTATGCGCCGTGTACACTGCAGTCCGGGTTAGGGCACGTACAGTCCCATCCAGGGCGAAGCTCGATGCGACGCGTTGGAGTTTTTAATGTTCCGAATTGCTCGATGCTCATGTTTTAAATAATGAAGGGAAATAAAAAACCGCCCGGAAGGGGCAGCTGCGGAACGGTCGTATCTCGGCGCTTATGCCTTATGCATGCGCGCGATGACCGTTCGATAGCCACCCGTTCCATGGTGGAGCCAATGGGCAACGCGGGTAACAGTCGTCGTGGAGGCGTTCGTTTCGTCCGCGGCGGCGCGGTATGAGAAGTCCTTCGAGAGAAGCCGCGCGACGGCGAATCGTTCACCGAGCGCCTTGAGCTCTGAGAGCGTGCAGAGGTCGCGGAGGAACGCGGCGCACTCCTCCTTGGTCTTCAAGGCGAGGATGGCGCGATAGAGAACATCAAGTCGCGCCCGATCTACGGCGGTAAGGCGTTCTTCCTTGATAGGCTGTGTCATGTATCACCGTAGTACTACGGTGATACGAGTGTAGCAGGGGAGGGTACCCCCGTCAAGTGAATACATGCCTCTGTGTGCGGGGGTGTGGGGCGAGGCGAGGCGCTACAGTGTGGCGTCGTGCTCGGGCGGGCTAGGGCTGGCTTAGGATGTCGGTGAGGGTTTTGGTGAGGGTGGGTGCGATGCCGGCGTTAAATGAAGACGCTTTCTGCGCGAGGTCGCTCGCGAGGAAATCAACGAGCTGCATGCCGTTTTCTTTCACAAAATCTTCTGCAATGTATGAGAATGAAAGCGCCTTGAGGTCGCGTGAGGCGGTGTCTGCAGTGATAGTCGAGGTTACAACGACCCCGACTAGATTTCCGTTCTCGTTCGCGACCGCGCCACCGGAAGAGCCCTGTTGGGCGACGATGGAGCCTCCGAGAGAGAAGACATCCGCCGTGTTATTGCCATAGGTGAAGATTTCGCCGATTTTTACATAGGACGAAGATGCATAAAGATTCTTCGCGACCTCGGCTCCACCAAGGAACCCCGCTGCATAACCCGCGACCAGAACGGTCGTTCCCTCGGATGGGTCGTTGTAGGACGGAGGAAGATAGGGGAACGAGGCGGGAAGGGGCGTTGATGGATTCACCGAGCCAGTAATCCGCAGAAACGCATAATCGTGCTCTCCGTTTCCCTTAGGTTCTTGTTCTTTTATTTTCTGAGCATTGGCGGCCATCCAGGATGGCGGCATGAAAAGGAGCTCGGCGGTATAGGTAGGATAGGCAGGACTGCCGGTCCGTATGACACAGGTGAGGGACCCTGGTGTCGGATAGTTCTTGAGAAGAAAGAATTGTGCGATATGGGAGTTTGTTACTATAACCCCCTTCGGATCCATGATGATGCCCGACCCGGTGATATTGAAGGCCCCGGCTGATTTCGCGGTGCAGTGTATGTTTACGAGTGCTTTTCGGGCGCTGTCATTGAGGGATGTTGCGGGGCCGACTGACGCATGGAGTCGCGCAAGTGCATCTATGGCGTCTTGGAGTGATTTCTGATATTCAGGCGTTCCGGGCGTAAGTACTCCCGGCGGTTTCACTATGGGTGGCACCGGGGCCGGTTTTTTTTGGGTCGTTGTGGCAGGTTTGGTTGTGACGGAGAGAGGCATTGCCACAGGAACCGAGCTCGATGCTAGCGTTTCCTGGACGGTCGGAGTGGAAGGTGTCTGTGGTGTGGAAGTGGAAGCCGACTCTTTTGTGAAAAACAATCCACCGCCCACGAGTATGAGCACTAGTCCGAGGACGGCCACAAGAGCGATTCGGAGAAAGGCAATCATGGCGTCAGTATGGCAGAAACCCGCAACGGCTTCTAGCGTGAGCCGAGTTATTCACTTTCTCAAGAGATTTTTCGTTGACACTCCAAACGCTCAGGAGTATCTTTCTTCTAAATTATCAATTCATGAAAAACATCATGTGTGTTGATCCTGGCCATCCCGAGAAGCCTCACTAACGCTCGCAGGTGTTCATTCGAGAGCACAATGAAAACCCCGCCAACGGCGGGATTTTTGTTTTCTATGTGGCGGTGGCTTTCAGCTTTCAGCTTTGCTACAGTATTCTGAACGCGGGATTAGTTTAATGGTAGAACGTCAGTTTTCCAAACTGAGAGCGGGAGTTCGATTCTCCCATCCCGCACCGAACGAGCGAGAGCGAAGTGAGTACTGAGGCAGCAGCCGAAGTAATCCGATTCTTTTTGTTTAAAAGGTGAGATAGCGAAGCGTCTCCCATCCCGCACAAAATCGTCCCGATTTTGTGCGTGGATAGCGAGCGAAGAGTTTCGCTCGCGGGGGAGAATCGAAAGCGGTCGAGCGTATGAGCAAGGCGAATGTGAGACCCGTACTGGTCCTGTAAGGACCGATCTCCCATCCCGCAGCACCTGGTACCCTAGGCGTATGGCTGAAGGATTCTCAGCAGGGGGTAATGTCGTAAGTCTCGACGAGGAGCGCGGAAAGCGCAAGGCCGCTGCAGAGCGCAGCGAATCCGTTTTTATAGGCACACTGAAATCAATCGTCCCATTTCTGATAAACGGTGTCTGGGTGTGGTTTACTGACTCCAAAGGGCAACCGGGCGTTTCCGGACAGGTTCAGTCGGTGGCATCCGACTATCGCTCCGTTACTGTTAGGACTGATAGTGGAAAAATCGAGACCGTGCAGGTTGGTAGTTTTAAGCACGGGCAACAGGTCGATTTTATGAGCGGAAAGCGTAAGCAGAATTAAGTTTTGCCCCTACCTACACTCTGTGATACTTTGTTTTTTCTATGGGTAGAGATGAAGGAGAGGCGAAATATTTTACGACGGGTCCTCAGCCGCGGCCTCCAGAACCCACGCCTCCGCCGCTTCCTCTCCCTTACCCGGACGACCCGCCAGATGACCCACCTGACGATCCCCCGAAACCTCCGCCGTTTCACTAAACAAAAACTCCGTCTGCCAGCTGGCAGACGGAGTTTTTCAGAGTGAAGCTTATTTGACGGCTTCTTTCAACGCCTTCGCGGCGCGGAACTTGGGAACGCGCATCGAAGGGACCTTGATGGACTCCCCTGTGCGAGGATTCCGGCCCGTCCTTGCGGGGCGCATCTTTGTTGAGAAGATGCCGAGGCCGGCGATAGACACCTCATCGCCCTTCTTGAGAGCATCGGTGATAGTGTCGATTATGTTCTCGACGACCGACTCGGCCTGCGTCTTGGTGCCCTGGAGAACCGAGTGCACCTTGTCCGCGAGATCTGCTTTGTTCATGAGTGAGTGTTAATGGTTAATCGCCGGTACTTAATGGCTTGAAAACAGTATATCTCTGACTTTTCAACGCGCAATAGGCACGCAGATAATTGACTTCTTCTTATATGTGTTGTTAAATCACAGGTTCTTAAAAAGAAATAGCACCACGAGGGCGCCATTTCTAAAAAACCAATGCGATTTATCTTGCGAATTCTATTGTTCTGCTCTCTCTGATTACGTTGACTTTAATTTCGCCGGGGTATTTGAGTTCGTTTTCAACCCTGTTCGCGATATTACGAGCAAGTTCACGTGCCTGAAGGTCGGAAATCTCCTCCGGCTTTACGAAGATGCGGATCTCGCGTCCCGCTTGGATGGCGTACGCTTTTTCGACGCCGGGGAAGGAAGTTGCGATACCTTCAAGTTCCTGAAGGCGTTTCAAGTAGCTTTCGACCGAGTCGCGCCGTGCGCCGGGCCTGCCACCTGAAATCGAGTCCGCGACCTGGACGATGATAGATTCTATCGTTTCGTACGGATATTCCTCGTGGTGCGCCTGCATGGCCTGGATGACGCGTTTATCGACGCCAAATTTCTCAAGGATCCTTCGTCCGATTTCGACATGCGTTCCTTGGACCGCGTGGTCGACCGCCTTGCCGATGTCGTGGAAGAGAGCCCCCATCTTGGCGACCTTAACATCGGCACCAAGCTCCGCCGCCATCATGCCGGCGATGTGTGCCATCTCGGTCGAGTGCTGGAGGACATTCTGGCCGTAGGAAGTGCGGAAGTAGAGGCGTCCTAGAATAGCCATGAGCCTTGGTTCAAGGCCGTGGATGCCGACTTCGTACGCGGCAGCGTCGGCCTTTTCTTTCATGACGCGACCGATTTCTTCTTTCGCTTTCTCAACCTCTACTTCTATTTTTGCAGGCTGGATGCGCTGGTCCATGATGAGGTTCTCAAGGGCGATGCGCGCGATGTGCCGGCGCACCGGGTCGAAGCACGAGAGGGTGATCATGCCCGGGGTCTCGTCTACTAAGACATCAACACCGGTCGCGCGCTCGAAGGCGCGGATATTCCGGCCTTCGCGACCGATGATCTTCCCTTTGATGTCGTCTGACGGGATGGGGACCGCGGTCGTGAGGACGTCCGCGTGCATCGAGTTGCCCATGCGATGGATGGCGGTCGTGAGAATTTCCCGAGCTTTCGTCTCTAAGCGTTCTTTGCCGCCGATTTCGAGTTTCTGGAGACGCACCATCATGTCTTCATCGAAGTCGCGTTCAGCAGCTTTCATGAGTTGGTCGCGTGCTTCTTCTTCCGAAAGTTTTGCAACGCCCTCGAGTGCTTTCTGGCGCTCCGCGATGAGGCCGTCAGCGCGCTCCTTGATGCGCTTCACTTCCTCTATCTGCGCTTTGATGCGCTCGGCTTCGCCGTCGATATCGACCTGGCGCTTGTCGAGATATTGTTCTTTCTGCCCAAGCCGACGATCCTTCTCGTCGACGAGCTCTTCTCGTGAGATGAGGCGTTTCTTGAATTCGTCTTCGAGGCCAGCAAGCCGCTTCTCGCCCTCAGCGACGATCTTTTTTGCGTTCTCGCTCGCCTGTTCCAGACGCTCCTTTATCTTGAGTTCGGCGGAGCCCTTGTAGCCTACGGATACGAGCCAACGAAGAGCGTATCCCACGCCAACGCCAACAACGCCCGCGAGAGCGATGAAGATGAGTATTGTTGAAAATGACATACAGATGCGTAGAGACCTACGCGCCCGTATGCGAAAGATTCCTTAGAGCTAGTCAGCGGCTCTCAATACGATTGAGATTGGTTCAGATGTGCCGAGGGCACCGCGGGCAGTAGTTCGTTGGTCGTTTCGCATGAATCGGACGGAAGTCTGGTTTCAATTCAATTAATAGGTACCCCGCTACTATAACCGCAAACGCGCGCTTCCGCAACGGGAATGCCCGATGGGGGGATATCGCTTGGGCACCCTCAGGCTATCCACGGGGCTTGTATATCTCGTCGACGATTCCGTACTTCTTGGCCTCGTCCGAGGTCATCCAATAGTCGCGTTCGGCGTCCCTTTCGACCTGTTCGAAGGATTTTCCGCTGTTTTTGGCGAGAATTTTGTTGAGATTCTCCTTGGTGCGGAGAATATGTTTTGCGGCGATGGCAATGTCGGTCGCTTGGCCCTCGACGCCACCCATCACCTGGTGAATCATGATTTCTGAGTTGGGGAGGGTGAAACGCTTGCCTTTCTTCCCCGCCGAAAGGATAACCGCGGCAGCGGATGCAGCGATGCCCACGCACACAGTCGCGATGTCTGGCTTCACATAGTTCATCGTGTCGAGGATTGCCATACCTGCCGACACCGAGCCCCCAGGGGAGTTTATGTAGAGATAGACATCTTTTTTAGGGTCTTCGGCTTCAAGGAAAAGGAGCTGGGCGATGACGAGGTTTGCGGTGTGGTCGTCGATAGGACCACCAAGAAAAACGATGCGTTCCTTCAGGAGGCGCGAGTAGATATCATAAGCGCGTTCGCCCGAAGAGGTCTTCTCGATGACCATCGGAATGACCTGGTTGGTGATGTTTTTGGTTGTCATGGTCCGCCTATGATACCGCGCCACTGCTCTTCGCGCCAAGGAGTTCCCAGACTTTTTCGCGTAGCATCGTTGCACGGACATAGCGGTGCGCGGTTTCGTGATTAACATCCTGTCCGACCAAGGCGTGCGCAAGCCTCTCTTCTTCTTTTTCATCTGGCTTGACCTCCTCTGTGCGGGCGATTTCACCGAAGATGATGTCGAGGGCGACACGCTTTTCAGCCGGACCCTCGAGCTCTTTCACGATGTCGTCTTCAGTTTTTCCAGAACGTTTCAGGTATTCGTTCCACGGGACGCCCTGTCGAGCGATGTCTTTCTTGGTCGCGTCGAGGAGCGCACCGGCTTCGTCCATAATGAAAACCCGTGCGATGTCGCAGGCACCCTTTTTCAAGAGCTCACCTGCTATCGCTCCGCGCTTCTTCTGGAGCTCGTGTTCGCGGACCGCACGCGCGGCCTCTTCAACGAGGAACAGCTCCGCGGTAGCGCCGTTCTCAAGTCCGAGCTTCTTCGCTTCTTCATCGGTCAAAGGCCCTCCTGCCTGTGCAGACAGGTCTCCTGATGACTGGCTCATGCCGCGCGCCTGCTTCCGCAAAGCTTCGAGGGCGGCCGCTTTTTCTTTCTCCTCGTCGAGTTTCGGAAGTTGTGCAATCGCAGTCGCGGCAGTCTCCTTGTATCCCGAAACCGTGCAGGTCGGTGCCACGACAGCGATAATTTCGAACGGGACATCCGCGCCCGCCTCACCCGCGTTCAAAGAAGCGCCTATCGGCATCACGGGGACAACCCCATGCTCCTTAAGGATGGCGTCCAGTTCCTCCTTGAGCGCCGCCTCAGCGGCCTCTCTCCAAAGGGATTTTTCGCCGACCTCCTGTATTACTCGCTCCAAAGGAACCTTTCCTCGCCTGAATCCGGGGAGTACCATCTCTTTTTGTATCCGCTGGATGGTGGCGTTGCGCTTCTTCTGGATTGCGTCCGCGGGAACAGTGCCTGTCACCGAGACCTCCGAGCCCTTTCGTTTTTCCTTCTTCGTGTTCATGGATGCTGTATCCTATCGTGAATTTTCCCCAAAAACAAAAGCCCCCTATTCCGCCTGTGGCGGACGGGCGAACAAAAATCCGCTAAGCGGATTTTTGTTTTAGCCGGGCTCTTGTTTTTTGGCTGACCCTAGAGTCCGAGTCCGTCGATTTCCGTATCTATTCCGGAGAGGTCGGTTGCGCTCAGGTCCGCATCGATGTCGGCGAATTCGTCCGATGTTCCCTGACTCATTGTGGCCTGCACATCAGGATCGCTCGATGTCGTCACTTCCTCCAATATTGGCATCGAATCGCTCTGAAGCGCCGGCTGTGTCGTTATAAGGAAGTAGATGCCACCCAGGACGACAAGGGCGATGATGACAATGATGGCAACGGCGCTGCTCGTGCCGCCTTCTTTTTTTGGTGCCTGCGGTGCCGCTTGTGGCGCGGGGTTTGTCTGATCCATGGTCATAGTGAGGTTTGTGGTGAGTTAGTAATTATTGCTGGGACTGTTCGTTTTGAACCGCAGAATTGGTGCCGAGGCCTGCAGCCTGCGCAGCCGCTTTCAGTTTCTGGACCGCGCTTTTTATGAATTGATGCGCGTTCTTGAGATGGTTCCGTATCGATTCGAACGCGGCTTTCGTCGAATTGACGCTCTCTCCCGCCGCGGCAAGCGAGCTTGCATTTAGGATGAGCATCGCGGTCGACTTCAAAGCCTCGATCTCGCTCTTGGCTGAATCCAATTCCGTTTGGGCGCTTGCAAGGTCTGCTTCTGCCGCAGCAGTGTCCGCACCCTTGTCTTGGATTTTGTCGGCGCGCGATTGGATGCGATCGATTAGCTTTTCCATCCGGTTAATCATCGCAAGGCCGAGCGACCCGAGCTTCCTGACGTGCATTTTGATGCGATCCTCTCGGTTGTCGCGCACGTTCTCCATCTTGTCGCGGACATCTTCGCGCTTATCGCGGATGTCCTCTCGTTTATCCAGCATGTTATTCAAAACGGGTCGCGGGGGCTTCGGTTTCGGGGGCTGTACGCCCGTGTTCGTCGTGCCAGTTCCGTTCGAAGATGTGTCTGTGGTTGCCGTGGTCTCTGTCGTCGCTGTCGATTCTTCGGCAAAAGCGACAGATGCTCCCATGAGCACGAGGAGCGTGGCGAGTATTATCGTGCCGGTGAAGCTATATGAGGTTCGGGTCATAAGTTTGATTCTAATTGATTTAATAATCCAGAACAGAATCTACACGCAGTATACCTCAGGGGGAGAGGATGAACAGTCGCCCCCTCGGAAAACCCTGCTTTTTCCGAGGTAGTTCGTTGAGTAGGGGCGGGAAACCAAGTGCTACTTCTTGAATTTTTTCAGGTAAAGCTCTCGGGACTCTTTAAATGCGGCAAGCGCTTTCGCACGGTTTTCGAACCCGGACACGGTACAGATCTTATCCTGAAGCTGTTTATAGGTGCAGAAGAAGTGCTCGATTTCCTTTATGGTGTGCTTGTTCACATCGCCGATATCTCTCACTTCGTCCCAACGAGGGTCTTTGACCGGAACCGCGATTACTTTCGAATCCGATTCGCCATCGTCAGTCATACCCATGAGCGCCACGGGGCGCACGCGGACGAGAATGCCGGTAATCAGTGGTTGGCTCGTGAGCAGTATCACATCAAGGGCATCGCCGTCGTGCCAGAGGGTCTGGGGGATGAAGCCATAGTCGAATGGATAATCTTGCGCAGAGTAAAGAACGCGGTCGAGCGCGATCAGGCCGGTTTCCTTATCTATTTCGTATTTATTGTGCGAGCCCTTGGGAATCTCTACGATGACATTCATCGACTCCTCGGTTCCTGCCTCGATATCGTGCCAATAGTTCATCCGGTTGTGAAGTTTCGGCTTGTGCTACGCACTGCCGGTTTACTTAAGATAATTATCCTTCGCTTAATGTTCTCTATAATACCACGCGCCATTCGAAGAATAAGCCGAAACTCTACTATCGAGTGAAGTGAGAGAAGAGAAAGCGTGCTTTCTCTTCCGAGTGAGTGATGATAGGAAACATTGTTTACAACGGGATTCATAAGGTACAGAGTATAGGTTCGGGCCCTGCACTACCAGCGCCTCGCCTTGATAACCGGTTCCGATTATTTCTCTTCAGCACCGCCCTCGATTTTGTCTGCCGTGTCCATCTCATCCGGGGCTTCGGCAATCGCCTCGGCTTCATCTTTTCCGACCGCGGTCTCGTTGGTGGATACGACAGCTTCTTCAGGCGGCTGTACCGCTCCTTCTTCTTCCTCGATTGCAGCTTCGAGAGCGCCTTCTGTTTGTACTGGAGCGGCCTCATGTAGCACCACTGAAACTTCAGCGTCTTCGGCAGGTACTACTCCTCCCACAGGTCGGATATCGATGGACCAGCCGGTTAACTTCGCCGCAAGACGGACATTCTGCCCGCCGCGGCCGATCGCGAGAGATTGCTGGTCTTCAGAGACCTCGACGGTTGCGCGGTGTTCTGCTTCGTTCAGGGTGACCGAGAGGACTCGCGCAGGGGAGAGTGCGTCTTCGATGAAGGTCGCCTGTTGCGCAGAATATTCGATGATGTCGATGCGTTCGCCGCCGAGTTCGGACATCACGGTTGAGACGCGGACTCCGCGCTGGCCGACCAGGGCGCCCACCGGATCGATGCGCTCGTCCGTCGGAGCAACCGCGATTTTTGAGCGACCTCCGGCTTCGCGGGCGATGGCTTTTACGAGGACCGTTCCGTTCTTGATTTCAGGCACTTCCATCTCGAAGAGTTTCTCAAGGAATTTCGGGTGTGAGCGCGAGAGTCGGAGGTACACGCCGCGCATGCCCTCTTCGACGGAAAATAGGTAGGCGCGGATGCGCTCGCCGGGGCGGTACCGCTCGCCGGGAATCTGCTCGTGGAAGGGCATGATGCCCGTCGCACGGCCGAGGTCGACATAGAGATTGCCGCGCTCCGAGCGCTGGACGACGCCGTTCACGATGTCGCCTTCTTTGCCGCCGTATTCTTCGACGACAGAAGCTCGCTCCGCTTCGCGTATCTTCTGCATGATGACCTGCTTTGCAGTCTGTGCGGCGATGCGGCCGAAGTCGGTCTTCTTCTCGAGAGGGAAGACAATCTCATCGCCCACCTTCGTGTCGCGCTTCACGCGTCGCGCATCGTCCAAGAAGATGTGCTTCTCTTCGTTGTAGCGGACCCGTGCGTCGTCGCTCTCAGGAACATTGGACGGCTCCTCGCCTTCTTCCTCCATGTGGACCTCGGATGGATCGACGACTATCTTTATCTTGTAGAAATCCACATCGCCGGATTCCGCGTTGAAATTTGCGCGGACGATCTGGCCACGCTTCCCGTACTCGCGGTTATATGCGGTCGCCAAGGCGCTCTCCACTGCCTCGAGCATCTTTTCACGCGGGATGCCGCGCTCATCAGCGAGTTGTTCGATGACGAGATTGATTCCTTTGAGATCGAATGCCATATGTTTTTGTGTGCCGATTTCAGCTCCCCGTAATTTTGCTAAGAAAAATCCGATGCTTACGGCATCGGAGTAAGGAAAGCTATGAGGTTATGGAGGAACGGTATCGCACCTTCGTCAGAGTGTCAATCCGGGCCACGCTCTAGCTCGTCGTGATAGCGTGCGGGTAACCACAGAATCGCCTTGATTTCTAAGCCCGAATCGGTTTTTCGATGCTACACTTTTTATGAATGCAGGTATCCGATAACCAACTCAAGGTTTTTGTCATAGATTCGGGCCTGGTGTCCCGAAAAGATGTCGAGGGGGCCGAAAAGGCCGCGAAGGAACGGAAGCAATCGCTCGCTGACGCCTTGGTTTCGTCGGGCGCTCTCGGCGAGGATGACCTTCGGCGCATGCAGGCGCACATCCTGGGCATTCCCTTCGTTTCTCTCGCAGGAACGAAAATAGATTTCTCCGTCCTTTCTCTCATCCCGGAACCCATCGCGCGTTCCCACAACATCGTCGCGTACAAGAAGACGGCCGATGCCCTCGAGGTCGCGATGCTCGACACATCGGATTTGGGCGCCATCGACTTCGTGAAGAAGAAGGTTGGCCTGAAAATACTTCCGCGTTTGACCGATGTCGGCTCCATGAAGATGGCTCTGGTCATGTATCAGAAGTCCTTGAAGGAAGAGTTCGCTGACATCATCAAATCTGCCTCGAGCGCGGTGAAGACGCCATCTGATCTCGACATGAAGGGATTGCAACAGCTTGCAGAAGATGTTTCCACGATAAAGGTGGTCGACACACTCCTGCGCCACGCGACAACCCAGGATGCGTCCGACATCCACATCGAACCAACAGAAGAAAAGCTTGTCGTTCGTTACCGTATCGATGGCATCTTGCATGATGTGATGGAGCTCCCTATCGCGATAGCGCCGGGCATCACCGCGAGGATAAAAGTGCTCTCGCGCTTGAAGCTCGATGAGAAACGTTTGCCACAGGACGGTCGTTTCAAGATGGAAGCGGATGGCGAGAAAGTCTCATTCCGTGTTTCCATTCTCCCGACCTACTACGGCGAGAAGACGGTGATGCGCCTTCTTCGCGAAGGCGCCGGAGGGTACACGCTCGAATCTCTCGGCTTCCATGGCTCAGGGCTCGAGCATATTTATGAGGCAACGAAACAGTCGACGGGCATGATTCTTATCACTGGCCCCACCGGCTCTGGAAAAACGACGACGCTTTATACCATCCTCGACATCCTGAATACGCCTGATGTGAACATCTCCACGGTGGAAGATCCAATTGAGTACCAGATGGCACGCGTCAACCAGACTCAGGTCAGACCTGACATCGGATTCACTTTCGCAAGCGGTCTCAGGGCACTCGTGCGCCAAGACCCCGACATCATCATGGTGGGGGAGATCCGCGACACCGAAACCGCATCCTTGGCCGTGAACGCGGCCCTGACGGGACACCTCGTCCTCTCAACCTTGCACACCAACTCCGCCTCTGCCACCATTCCGCGTCTCGTCGACATGGACGCCGAACCGTTCCTCCTCGTCTCGACCTTACGCGTCATCATCGGTCAGCGCCTGGTCCGGAAGCTCTGTAGCGATCGCGAAGAGCATCCGCTTACCCCCGCTGAACACGCCCAGCTCTCGAAATCGGTCGACCTTGAGAAGGTCTTAAAAGTATTGAAAGAGGAGGGGCGAGTTCCAGCGAAGACCAGCGTGAAAACCATATCGTTCTTCCGTCCCAAGGAGGGAGGACTGTGCCCGGACGGGTACGCGAGCCGAATCGGCATCCACGAGGTACTGCCGGTCTCGCGTGGCATCCGCGACCTTATCCTCAAGGGTTCTCCCGCGGAAGAGATTGAAAGACAGGCGAAGGTTGAGGGAATGCTCACCATGCTCGAAGATGGCGTCTTGAAAGCGGCGTCGGGTGTCACCTCGATCGAAGAGGTCCTTCGAGTTATCGCCGAATAATCCATGGCAAAGTACCGCATCATTGCCGTTACGAAAGAAGGGGAGAAATACAACGAGGTCGTCGATGCCGCTGACCGTTTCGCCGTGTATCGCGATCTCAGAGGCCGCGGCGACCGCGTCATCGAACTCAAGGAGGAGGGGAAGCACACGATGTTCTCTCTTGAGTTCCTGACGGGCATCTTCGAGAGTGTTCCACAGGACGAAAAAGTCATCCTCGCGCGGAACCTGGCCGCTATGCTCGAGGCAGGTCTCACGACATCGCGCGCGTTGTCTGTGATGGAGCGGCAAGCATCGTCGAAGCGGCTGCGCCGAGTCCTTGGCTCCGTCATCGCTGAAGTGCGGCGCGGTTCGCCTTTGTCTCAGGCTTTTATGCAATTTCCCGATGTCTTCAGTCCCCTCATGGTCTCGATGGTCCACGCTGGCGAAGAATCCGGGAAACTTTCGGGTTCGCTCCGTGTCGTCGCGATGCAGATGGAGAAAGCAAACAATCTCACCAAGAGGATTCGTGGAGCGCTCATGTATCCGTCGATTGTGTTGCTGGCGATGGTCGGCATCGCGATACTCATGCTCATCTATGTCGTTCCGACCTTGTCGGCGACATTCAAAGAACTCGGCGCCGACCTGCCCCCGACGACACAGTTCGTCATCGGGGCGAGCGCGTTCTTCGTGGCATATCCGCTTCTCGTCCTCGGTGGCATGGCTCTGTTTGTCGTGCTCTTTATCTGGGCATCAAAGACGCCGCCTGGACGCCGCGCCCTTGATTGGCTATTCCTAAGGATTCCCGTCATCCACATGCTTGTTGTAGAAACGAACGCCGCTCGGACGACGCGCACCATGGCGTCGCTTCTCTCGTCAGGCGTCGATGTCATCCTCTCCATATCCATCGCTCGCGATGTCGTTCAGAACTCGTTCTATCAGGAAGTCTTGCTGGAAGCCGAAGCAGCTGTCACGAAGGGAGGGCAGTTATCGCAGGTTTTTACCAAGTACCCGTTTTTGTTCCCACCGATGGTCTCGGAGATGATGGCAGTGGGCGAGGAGACTGGGCGCCTTTCTGATCTTTTGGCCGAGACTGCGCGATTCTATGAAGAGTCGGTCGAGCAGCAGACGAAAGACCTCTCAACCATCATCGAACCCTTCCTTATGCTTTTCATCGGCGCGGCGGTCGGCTTCTTCGCTCTGTCGATGATTGCTCCGATCTATTCGCTGTCGAGCGCTATCTGATGCGATGCGAATAAGAATGCCATGCGAATGATACGAATCAAATCGCACTCCTATTCGCGTCATTTGTGCAAACTTCGGGCATCCCATTCGCATCATGTACGCGGGATGTCCCTCATTGATGTGATCGTAGGGACCTCGGTGATGCTTATAGTTTTTTTGGGGATTTTCGGTGCCTTCAAGCTTTCCATCGAGCTCGTTTTCAATACGAAAGCAAAAGCGGGAGCAATCGCTTTCATCACCGACCAGCTTGAATACATCCGGGGCCTTCCGTATGACAGCGTCGGGACCGTGGGTGGCATCCCCTCGGGCACCGTTCCGCAACTTCAGCAAAAGACCCTGAATGGAATCAACTACACTTTGCGCACTCTGATTCAATATGTGGACGCGCCGGAAGATGGTCTCGGAAGTGCCGACTCGAACGCTATCACCGCCGACTACAAATCCGTAAAGGTCGAGGCTCTCTGGATGATAAAGGGACAATCGCGTTCAGTATTCGCGGTGACGCGCGTCTCTCCCCAAGGAATCGAGACCTTGGCGAACGGGGGGACGCTTCTCGTGAACATATTCAATGCGCTTGCGACACCGATACAGGATGCGACCGTTCGTATCGTCAATGCTTCAACTGTTCCCGCCATCGATGTGTCGGTCAATTCTGATACTGGCGGAGTGGTTTCATTCCCCGGTGCTCCGCCCGCGGCGGACTATCAAATCAGCGTCATGAAGGCTGGGTATTCGTCTTCGACGACATACATGTCGACGGCACAGAACCCGAATCCGAATCCGGCCCCGGTCTCGGTCGTGAACAGGCAGACCACCACTATCAGCTTCGCTATAGATCTCCTCGGGTCTCTGCGCGTCCTTACTTTTTCTCCCGTTGGCCCCGGAACCTACGCTGACACCTTTCCAAATCAAGCGGGATTATCGGCGACTTCGAGCGCTACCGTTTCGGGCGGAGCGATTGTTCTCGATGGAGCGCAAGGAAGCTACCCGCCCTCAGGAAGCGCCATGTCGACACCAATTACGCCCCCGTACCTCTCAAGTTGGGATTCACTGTCATGGACCGCGTCCACCTCGGCGTCAGTGAGCGCGCTCATAAGTCTCTACTATTGGAACGCGACGGCATCCTCGTACGCGCTCATTCCTGACAGCAAGGTCCCTGGAAACAGCGCCGGCTTCGCCGTGGGGCCCATGTCGCTTGCCGCCCTCGATGCCGCTACTTACGGAACGCTCGAAATTCACACTGCGCTTGCGACCACGGACGCATCGTCAACGCCCGAGGTCTATGACTGGAATCTCACCTATCAGTCAGGGCCGACACCTTTGCCGAACATCGGGTTCGATATCCATGGCACAAAGTCCATCGGAACCACCGCAGGTGGAGCTCCCCTCTATAAGATGAATGGTACATACTCGTCCGGGTCATATGGCGAATACAATTTCGACGCGATGGAATGGGACGTGTATTTGATAACTCTCACCAGTGGCTCCCATGACATACAAGAAAGATGTCCAAACGATGCCTCGGTGACGCCGGGCACTGCGTTGAATGTCTTATTTACTCTGGTGCCTCATACGACAAATTCTCTCAGGGTCATCGTAACCGGCTCGAACGTCTCCGTTCCGAACGCGACCGTGACCGTCATCGGCGGTTCGGTCAATTCCTCCGCCCTGACATCCGCGTGCGGGCAGGTATTTTTCGGATCCTTGCCTGCCGCGACATACACCGTCACCGTCACCGCTTCCGGGTATCAAGGCTACACTACCGATGTGCCCGTAACTGGTGCAACTGAATTTCCTGCAGGACTCACCTCGAATTGACGCATGAATACTTCCCGCGGGCTATCGCTCCTCGAGATGATTGTCACGGTCTCCATAGCCGCAATCATCATGATCTCTATCGCGAACTCGGTTCTCTTCTTTTATAAAGCAAACACCAACTCGATCGAACAGGCGTATCAGATCGATAACGCACGGAAAGGCGTGGTGCTTCTGGTCCGCGACATTCGCGAAGCGACATACGCCGACAACGGCGCGTACCCGCTCGTCACGATGGCCTCGACATCAATCACATTCTATTCAGACACGGACCGCGACAATCAGACGGAGCGCATCACCTACGAATTGAAAGGAACCTCATTCAAGCGCGCGGTTCTCGAGCCCTCAGGGACTCCCGCGATCTATAACGGTGCCGCCGCAACCTCATCCGTTTCCGAATACATGCGGAATGTTCAGGACGGCATTCCTGTCTTCCGTTACTACGACAAGAACAACACGGAGGTCACCAACTCGGCGCGCATTGCCGATGTCGTCTCGGTGTCGGTATCTACGATAGTGAACATCGTGACGACGCGCGCTCCTGGGGAGTTTACACTGAGTTCACGTGCCACTCTTCGCAACCTACGCGCGCAATGATGAAAAAGTTTATAGTTATTAGTCCGTAGTCGATAGGAATAAAATTTTTTCATGTCTTCTTTCAAACTCTCAACTCTCAACTCTGAACGCTTAACTTCTCGGGGGTACTTCACGCTTCTGGTCCTCGTATTCGCGAGCGTCTTTTTTACGCTTCTCTCCGCTTTGACCGGCTTTGTGTTTGTAGAGAAAAGAGCTCAGATCGTCCAAGAACAGCGCGAACAAGCGTTTCACATCGCAGAAGCTGGTCTTGAATACTACCGTTGGCACCTCGCGCATTGGCCGTCCGATCTGAAAGACGGAACTTCCGGAAACGGCCCCTACGAACACACCGTGCCGGACCCCGAGGGCGGAACCCTCGGTACATTCTCGCTCGTTATAAACGGTGATTTGTCCTGCGGTTCGCTCACTTCCGTCACCATCACCTCGACTGGGTGGACCTCCGCTAACCCTGCATATAAAAGGACGGTCTACGCTCGCTACACCCGACCCTCTGTCGCGGACTATTCAGCCATCATCAATTCCAATGTCTGGGCAGGCGGGGACCGCGTCATCTCCGGGCCGTATCACTCGAACGGGGGAGTCAGGATGGATGGTACCCACAACGCTGAAGTTACCTCCGGGGTTGCAACATGGCTCTGCACCTCGACATTTGGATGTTCGCCTAACCAAACCAAAAACGGTGTCTTTGGTTCCGGAGGCCCATCGTCCTTATGGGGGTTTCCTGCGCCGCCAGTTGACTTCAATGGCATCAGCGTTGACCTAGTGAAGCTGAAAGGGTATGCAACTTCCTCCGGGCAGTACCTCGGGCCCTCAGGAAATTACGGGTACAAAATCGTTCTGAACAGCGATAGTTCGTTCGATGCGTATAAAGTGACTGGCACGACCCAAATCTGGGGGTATACGGTCGAAAACGGATGGCAACAGGAACGCACCATCATTGCGACGACAGGAACTGGAACACATTACGCCATTCCTCCGGGGTGCCCCGTGGTTTTTGTTGAAGATAATGTGTGGCTTCAGGGAAGCGTTTCGGGAAAGGTGACCATCGCATCAGCCGATGTTACACAAGCGAATGTGGACCGCACCATCGTCATCACCGCGGATATCAACTATGCACACGCAACCGGAGACGGACTCACGGCGATCGGTGAAAGGGATGTGCTCATCTCGCTCCAATCCCCAAATATCATGGCGGTCAACGGCATCTTCATCGCGCAGAAAGGACACTTCGGCAGGAATCACTATTGTCAGAATGATTGCTCGTCGAAATCAGGCGATCAGGGCCTTCCCTCGTCCCTTGATTCGTATGTCTTGCGCTCGGCTTTAACGACGAACGGAACCATCGTCTCGAATGGGCGCTTCGGAACCAAGTGGACTTCCGGAGGGACTTTCGTCTCCGGCTATAACCAGCGGTACGATTCATATGACCGCGAACTCGCAAAAAGTCCTCCTCCATTTACCCCACAGCGCTCAGACGACTTCACTTTCGTAGACTGGAGGGAGCAGAACTAAGGATTGGATGGTAGGATTTCGAGATGAAATCGCTCATCGTCAGAAGCTTGGTGGCAGTATGAAAAATATCATCGTTGGTAACTGGAAGTTATATGTACGCTCTCTTGCCGATGGGAAAAAAATCCTTCGTGGCATCGACCGCTTCTTTCCGCGTGGCGTAAAAGCGGAAGTAGTCGTCTGCCCGCCGGTTGCGCTCGCGGTCGCGCTTCGAGCAGGATACGGCGGCCGGCGACTTATATTTGGCACACAAAACTCCTCTGCTGACTCGGAGGGGGCACACACTGGCGAGGTATCGCCAGTCAATCTCGCCGAGTCAGGCATAGAATATGTGATACTCGGACATGCGGAGCAAAGGGGCAGAGGGGAAACCGACGAGATGGTCGCGAAAAAATCCGCCGCTGCGCTCGCGGCTGGCCTCCGGCCAGTCATTTGCGTCGGGGAGAATGAACGCGATAAGGATGGGGGACATTTTGCATACCTCAAGAAGAATGTGAAAGAATCGCTCGCGCGCGTGGCGCCCGCGGATGCGTCGCGGGTTGTTATCGCGTACGACCCTTTGTGGGCGATAGGGAACGCCGAAGCGCCACAGCCGCCGGTCATTCGTGAAGCGGTCATCTTCGTCCGGAAAACCTTGGCCGAAATGTGGGGGAGGGATAGGGCGCTGAAGACGCGCATCATCTATGGAGGTTCGGTGACCGCCGAAAGCGCCGGAGCGATAGCGAAAGGGGCAGGGGTTCAGGGGCTTCTCCCTGGGCGCGCATCTGTTCAGCCGGAAGAATTCTGCGCTATCATCAAGGCGTTTTCACGCTGAAAGAACCATGCTCCGCAGAGTGAACGACATCGGTGCCGCATCCTCAATGCGCGTCCTCGTGCGGGCTGATTTGAACGCACCGGTCGCGGGGAATACGGTTGCCGATTCCTACCGTCTCGATGCCGTGCTTCCCACCGTGAAGCTTCTTCTCGCAAAAGGTGCACGCGTCATCCTCGCGAGCCACATGAGTGACTCTTCTGGTTCACTAGCGCCGATTTTTGAGTATCTGAAAACAAAAATTCCTCTCTCATTCGTCGATGACATAGTCGGTCCAGCGGCTCGCGCGGCGGTGGAATCTTTGAAGGGAGGCAACGCGCTCCTTCTTCAGAACATACGCCACGACGCGGGGGAAGAGAAGAACGACGAAGCATTCGCGCAAGCCCTCGCTTCGCTTGCGGACATCTATGTGAACGAGGCGTTTCCCGTATCGCATCGCACACACGCATCCATCGTCGGCGTGCCGAAGCTCATTCCGTCGTATGCCGGACTTCAATTCTTGGCTGAAGTGGAAGGACTCACGCCGGCGCTTTCACCCGAGAGTCCGTCGTTAGCCATCGTGGGCGGTGCGAAATTCGCCACGAAGGAAAAACTCATCCACACGCTTCTCAAGAAGTACGACAAACTTTTCATCGGCGGTGCCGTCGTCAATGATTTTTTCAAAGCGAAAGGATTTGAAGTGGGGAGATCATTGGTTTCGGATGCGATGCATGTCGCTGGCCTTCTCGACGAGCCCAAGATAATCATGCCTGTCGATGTCACCGTCTCGAGCCCTTCGGGACGGATGGACAAAGACCTGGGTTCGGTCGGCAAGGACGATGCAATCGATGACATTGGACCTAAATCGATGGAAAATCTATGGCCGATTATCGAAAAAGCAAAAACCATACTCTGGAATGGTCCGATGGGACGCTTCGAGGACGGATTCACGCGCGGGACTGATGACCTCGCGAAAATGGTCGCGAAATCGAACGCGCTCTCCATCGTGGGCGGCGGCGACACGCTTTCGTCCATTCAAAACCTGAAACTCATGGACAAGTTTACTTTTGTTTCGACCGCGGGCGGCGCGATGCTCGATTTCCTCGCAAACGGAACCCTGCCCGGAATTGAAGCGCTTACGAAGTCTAAGTAATTTCGCTACGAATTTTCTCAGCCATAGTCCGTACCTCGTCAGCTTTGTATTCTCCTTGAGGCCAGTGTTTCAGTCCGTCCGAGGCGAAACGCGGGATTATGTGAAGGTGCAAATGCAAAACCTCTTGGCCGGCAGACGGCTCATGACTTGAGCTTACATTCACTCCTTCAGCGCCGGCTCCAGCTCGAACAGCGGACGCGACGATTCGAGCAGTTTTCGCGACATGCTCCCACACGCCTCCAGGTACATCGAAGATGTTTCTGTAGTGCGCTTTCGGTATGACCAGCGTATGTCCCGGGTTTACGGGTCGGATATCGAGGAAGGCGAGAGTGTGTTCATCCTCATAAATTTTTGTCGAAGGAATCTGCCCGGCGATAATCTTGCAGAAGATACAGCCTGCCCCGTCAGATGCAGTGCCGGGACTATTAGTCATATTGCCGATTAATATTTATTATTACTGCCTGCTTCATACCGCGTGGCTAGTTCAAGAAAAGCATTCTAACGGGGTCCGTGCCACCCCGTTAGAAGTCTTACTAGAGACATTTGTCATAGTAATCGTTTACGTGACAAAGATGGAAATCTAAAATTTACGCTAACTTTCCAAGTAGAACTTCTAACGGGGCCATATGCGTTTATGCTAGCACCCCGTAGCACATTTTGGCGACTAAGCGCGGGGGCAAGCCCCCGCGTGCCTTTACGCTCCAATGTTCCGTGCACGTAACGCCGTCAACGCAATCCCATCCTGCGACACGCTGAAATCTTTCACACACCGAGCGTTTCGTCAAAATGTGCTAACGGGGTACCATTTTCCGAATGGCTCACCCTTTGGTAGAACGCATCCTCGACGGACGCGCTATCCGCGACCGCGAAGCGTTCCTCTCTCCATCCTATGACAATCGTCCGGACCCTTTTCTCATGAAAGACATGGATCGCGCCGTCGTACGAATATTGAAGGCCATCGAAAATAAAGAGAAAATCGCCGTGTGGCACGACTACGATTGTGACGGCATCCCCGGTGGGGCGCTTCTCTCTGATTTTTTCCTCGCGGTAGGTTATCCCGTCCGCATGCATGTGCCGGAACGCGCAGATGGCTACGGTCTCAATGTCGGGGGCATTTCAGCGCTCCGCGCCGAAGGCGTTTCTCTTATCATCACCGTCGATTGTGGCATCACTGATGTGGAAGAAGTCATTTGCGCGAACGAGCTCGGCGTAGATGTCATCGTGACAGACCACCACCTCCCGCAAGAAACCGGGCTTCCTCCCGCGCTCGCGGTCGTGAATGCGCATCGCGCGGACGACACCTACCCCTCGAAAGAGCTTTGCGGTACCGGAGTCGCGTTCAAGTTGGTGGAAGGCCTCATCGCTCGTGGAGGGTTTTCTCTCCCCGTTGGATGGGAAAAATGGCTTCTCGACTTGGTCGCCCTCGCGACCGTCGCAGACATGGTGCCCTTGGTCGGAGAGAACCGGACCTTGGTCCGGTTTGGCCTCACCGTTATGAGGAAGGGTCGAAGGCCGGGCATCCGAGCGCTCCTCGAAGCGGAGCGTGTGCCGTTTACAAGTGTGACCGAAGACGACATCGCGTTCTCTATCGCACCAAAGGTGAACGCCGCGTCGCGCATGGCGAGCCCCGCCTTGGCTTTCGAGCTTCTCACGACATCGGATGTGGAGCGTGCACGCGAACTCGCGCGTGAACTTGTTCGCCTAAACGGAGCCCGCAAAATCGAAGGCATGCGTGTCGCGAAAGAGGTGAAGCGGCACATCGAGATGATGCCCGTGTTGGGGGATGTCATTGTCGCGGGGAGTGCATCGTGGCGGCCGTCTTTGCTCGGTATCGCGGCGACCAGCGTTGTCGAAACATACCGAAAGACCGTATGCCTCTGGGGCAAGGATGGGGGACTCATCAAGGGCTCGTGCCGCTCGGACGGTTCCGTAAATATCGTGACCTTGATGCAAAACGCGCGGGATGTGTTTGTCGATTTTGGAGGCCATGAGTTCTCGGGAGGGTTTTCAGTAACCGAAGAGAACATACATCGTTTGCCACAGGTTCTTGAGGAATCAATGCTCATCATAAAGAACGGGAGTACCGACTCTGGTCTTTCCCGACATTCGCTTCGGGAACCGGAAGGCCACATGAGCCTTGTCGAGATGAACGAAGCCGCATACGAAGCACTGCGCGAGCTTGCGCCGTTCGGAATGGGCAACCCGAAGCCGCTTTTCAGATTCGGAAATGTCCGTGTGGAGAAGATGTTTCGCTTCGGTGCGCATAAAGAGCACGCGAAGCTCGTGCTCTCGGACGACTCGGGTCAAGAGCGCGATGCCATATCGTTTTTCATCTCTCGCGCTCCATTCCGGGATACCTTCGAACTGCTTTCACGAGGAGATATGGTCACGGTCGATGGCTCATTGGAGCGCTCTCACTTCGGCGGAAGAAAAGAACTCCGATTCCGCATAGTGAACCTCACTGCCGTAGAAGCATGAGCACTCAAGTTGTCATTTACACCGACGGAGGTGCGCGCGGAAATCCCGGTCCCGCGGGCGCGGGCGCCGTCATCTATAAAGGAAAGAAGAAGGTCGCCGATGTCTCGGAATTTCTCGGCATCCGCACCAACAATTATGCGGAATACGAAGCACTCATCCTCGCGCTTGAAGCCGCACGCGAAGCCCTCGGCCACTCGGTTCCGAATGTCGCGGTCAGGATGGATTCCGAGCTCATCGTCCGGCAGATGCAGGGCGTGTACAAGGTGAAGAATCCGGATTTGAAAATAAAACATCTGCGGGTGAAGGAGCTTATCCGCGAATCGTTCCCCGGCATCACTTTCACGCATGTCCGGCGTGAGCAGAATACGGAAGCGGACCAGCTCGCGAACGACGCGATGGACTCGGCCCGTTAGAGATTATGCACGTATGAGGTCGAGGCTGGATACATATCTTCTCTGGGAAGATTTTCTCATTTCTTTTCTGATATGAACGGAAGCGAACCGCTTCCTATCTCTAACGGGCTCAAGGATCCTGACGGAAAACCGACTTCGTCCGGATTCGCTCGATTCATTCCTTTTTTCTGTACACTCGCCATCGTCGGCGCGGTCGCCTATTCGCTCGTTGCGCCCCCGCTCACGGCTCCTGGCTTGGATGAGCACGCCGGCGCGCGTGCCGTAATCGAAGGAGTAGTTATCGAAGACCCGGATGTGCGTGAAACTTCTTCCCGGCTCACGCTCGCCGTTGATACCGTGAACGGAGTTCGCGCTCCGGGTCGCATCGGGGAAGTTATCGTCATTGCTGGAAAGTACGCGCCGGTTTCGTATGGCGATCGCCTCCGTGTGAACGGCATACTCAAGGCACCAAAATCTTTCGAGACGGAAAACGGCCGTACTTTTGATTATCCGAAGTACCTCCGGGCGCAAGGCGTGTCTTATCAGATTTCATTCGCTGATATCGCGGTCGTGGGCCATGAGGAGGGAAACCCGATCATCCAGGCGCTCTTTTCGGTAAAGCATGCGCTTCAGCGCGGACTTGTTCGCGCGCTTCCCGAGCCGGAATCTGCGCTTGCAGGTGGAATACTTCTCGGCGAGAAGCAATCATTAGGTGGCCATATCACCGAGGCATTTCGCCGGGCCGGAGTCATCCATATCGTCGTCTTATCCGGCTACAATGTATCGATCGTTATCGCCGCGGTTCTCTTCATTGCCCTGCGGGTACTTCCGCGCACGGCCGCGCTTGTGCTCGCCGGGTCCGCCATCATCTTGTTCGCGATTATGACCGGAGCGTCTGAAACGGCAGTACGAGCAAGCGCCATGGCGGCGATAGTCCTTCTCGCGAAGGGTCTCAACCGTCCAGCGGATGCGCTCAGGATTCTCCTTATCGTTGCCGCTCTGATGGCGTTGTGGAATCCGTTCATCGTTCTCTACAACCTCTCGTATCAGCTTTCCATTCTTGCGACGCTGGGGCTCATCCTTTTTTCGAATCCCATCGAACAACGCATTGGTTTCGTACCGGAAACGCTCGGTCTACGGCAGATACTTGCGGCCACTATCGCAACTCAAGTCACGGTGGCACCCCTCCTCATCCTCTCGATGGGCCAATTTTCGGTGATTTCTCTGATTGCGAACCCGGTAGTTCTCCCTGCGGTCGGGCTCGCTATGCTCTTTTCGTTTCTTGCGGGAACGCTCGCGTCCTTCTCGGTTACGCTCGCACTCCCGTTTTCGTTTGCCGCGTACCTCTTTCTTCACTACATCATCGCAGTTTCGGTCTGGTTCGGTTCACTTCCATTTGCGTCTATTTCAATACCCCTCGCGTGGCAGTGGTTTGCGCTCGGTTTCTTGGCGCTTGTGTATACCGCGGTATTCCGTTTCGCGCTCAGGCGAAACGCCCTTCCACAACCTTCCCGTTCAAATTCTTGAAGAATGCTTCGACATACTTCGCTTTCTCGGCGGGAGTGTAGTCGACCATATAGGCGTGCTCCCACATGTCGAGGGCGAGTATCGTCGTCGTTCCGTTCAGTTGCCCGAGCTCGTGATCGCCGACGAAGTGGTTCACGAACTGCTTGCCTGTTTCATCCCACGAGAGGATGGCCCAGCCGATGCCGCGCATCATAGAAATCCCTTTGAATCGCGCGAGCCACGCGTCGAGTGACCCGTATTGAATAATCAATGCATCTCCAAGTGGCGTGCCTGCCCCGAGCGAAGTCGAGGGGCCCTCCCACTGCGAAAAATAATACTCGTGCATGCGCATGCCGTTCCACTCGAACCCGATGCGCCGTGTCACTTCGCCCAAAGCGTACGCATTCTTTTCGCTGTCCTTCATCATTTCGCCCTGCTTCTCGTCGAGGACATTAATGAATTTCACATATCCTTCGTAGAGCTTGAGGTGCACATCAAGCTGTTTCTGTGAAATGCCGTCCAAAGTGCCAAACGAAAAAGTGCGTGGGGTGTATATCATATGAAAATAGTGTAGCACTTGAGGCCCCAATCCTAATTCTTTGAAATTTCGGAATACGATAGCCCAATAGATGCACCACGCGCATCACTTGAAACCCGGCACGCGCGGAAGTTCGCCGCAGTTTGAGCACCAGATGGTGCAAGCCCTCTTCTCGCCCCCTCCGCCATGCACGAAGTGTACCAATGTTGGCTCTGATTCAAGGAATGGCAACCTCTCGCATTTTTTGACTTTTTCTTTTTGAAGGAATACTATGAACTCATATGGCAGATGAAAAAACTGGAGGGACGTGTCGCGCAACCAGAAAAGCTCAGCGGGATGACGAAGAAGCAACTGAGTGCCGCCGTCAAAAGGTTTAAAAAGGGAGACAGGATAGACATTACCCTTACAAGTGGCGAATCCGAGTATGGCCGGGTTTATGACGGTCTTATTAGACTGGGCACATTTTTTTTTGCTCTTTCTTATTACGGCAAATCGGCTGTGGAGGGCGCCGAGCCCTTTCTAAGATCCGCGAAGAGTCCCGAATTAATTGCTGACATTCGGCGGAGCGCGTGGTAAGGCGTAGGTTCGTCAGAGGCCTTTTATGCGGCATGCGTCGCAGACGCTCGCGCTCTTGGTGAATTCGTCGGCATAGGCCCTGAGCTTTGGAGTGTTTATTCTCGGCACATCGTTTCGGAGTGCGAGGTCCTGCCGTGGCATAAACGAAAAATTCGCGCATACGCGTTTAAAAAGGGAGCGCCAAGGCGCTCCCGGTTAAATAATCTCTGCTTTCTTGAGAGTGGCGTAGGCGCCGCGCTTTGCTATCGTTTTCAGACCGCGAGCCGAAACGATGATGGTGACATGCCTGTTGAGTTCCGGGATGAAAATCTTGCGCTTATGAAGGTTGGCCTTGCGGCGGACCTTGCCACAGGGATTGTATTGCGTTGCACGCGTGCGGTTAGAGTACCGTCCGCCGACGAGTGTTCCTTTTCCGGTTATGGCGCATACCTTTCCCATATGTTAGTTCAGAGTCCTTAGTTCAGAGTCTAGAGTTTAGGACTTTCGAAGATACTAACACGATTGCTTTTCCAACTCAAGACTCTGGATTCGAAACTCAGAACTACGATTTCTGAAGGTATAAAGAAACCGTCCGCCTCTTCCACGGGTCACCGTCCTTGGTGCGGTGTTTGTGGGACGCGTCGAACTTATGGATTACGAAATACGGCCCGAAGAACTCTCGGAGCGCTGCGTCCGTCCACACATATTCGGCGACACCTATCTCCGGATGGATGTACATACCTTCTTCCGGGCCGGGGTAATCGCGGAGCATGCGTTCCGCGTTCAGGTCCTCGTTCAACAGGAACGACTTGAAGAAGAGCCATCCTCCGGGCTTCAAGACCCGGACGATTTCCGCTCGTAAAGACTCACGCTCAATCCGTCTCAAAACATGCGAGCTCATCATATCGAGGGCTATGGTTGCGGATTCGTCCGCAAGGGGGATGGGTTTCGCGAAAGAGCACACTTCGAATTGAAGAGGAGATGAGGGAGATGGGGTGGCATGATATATCATGCCACCCGCTTTTCGGGCTTGGGCGATCGCTTCTGATGAAGTGTCATACCCGACTCCATGGATGCCGAACTCACGCGCGAGGTAGAGGAGATTCCGCCCATTTCCGCAACCGAGATCCATGACGAGAGTGGTGACATTCAGGAACTTCTTGCCGTATTCGCGCGTGAGCCATCCGGTGAACTTCATGAGGTCTTCTGATGGTTCTGAAGAAAGCGCAAGGTGCGTCGGCTTTTTGTATTGCTTATTCCAGAAATCGCGCTTCATCACTGTATACTCTATACTTCTTTCATGGAATTTGTTATCGGCATCGTCATTGTCGTTCTCTCCATCATCCTCCACGAGGTGGCGCACGGCTGGGTTGCGGACATGCTGGGCGACCCCACGGCGCGCTATTCGGGACGCCTCACCTTGAACCCGCTCCCGCATATCGACCCCATCGGCTCCGTGGCGCTTCCGCTCGTGCTCGCGCTCACTCAATCGCCGTTCCTCATCGGCTGGGCGAAGCCGGTTCCGTACAATCCGTACAATCTTCGCGGGGGCAAGTGGGGCGAGGCCACGGTTGCGGCCGCCGGACCCCTCACGAACATTCTCATTGCGATTATATTTGGACTCCTGCTCCGCTTCGGATTTTTTCCGCAAGAATTTCTCGGAGTCGGTATAATGGTAACCGTTGCAAACCTGTCGCTCGCGATACTAAACCTTATTCCCATTCCGCCCTTGGACGGCTCGAAGGTTCTGAAGGCGCTCCTCCCGTACCCTTTGTCCCAGTCGTATGCGAACCTCGAGGGGATGACCTATGCGCTTGGCCCCTTCGGTCTCATCGGCGTCTTACTTCTTTTTATATATGTCTTCTCCGAGCCCGTAGGGAGACTCGTATACTTTCTATTCTCGCTCATTGTTGGCGGCTGATTGGAGCGTGTCGAGAGGTTCATAAGCCTATACTCTCTATAATCCTACGACATATAGCTGAAGGGTTAAGAAATACTGATTCCGACTTCGAACAGGAAGATTACCCCCTTCATGTTTAGGATGTGGAGAAGAATTTGAAAGTTACGCTCTCTCTATATCATGTGGCATTGGGGACGGTGTCCGAAGACTAGACAGAAGAAAAATTAGAAGCAAAGAACGTAGAAAGGGTTGCGTTTTCGGGGCCTAAAGAGTACACTAGCGGAGCTCCTCGTGAGCGATTTTTTGTACACATGCCAACCATAAACCAGCTTCGAAAGCACCCTCGCCGCATCCGGCGCGCGAAAGACAAAACCGTCGCTTTGACGCGCGGTTTCAATGTTTTGAAGAACCGCCCGACCTTCTACCCGTCGCCCTTCAAGCGCGGTGTCTGCATCAAGGTGACCACCAAGACCCCTCGTAAACCGAACTCTGCTATACGGAAAATCGCTCGCGTTCGCCTCTCGAATGGCATGGAAGTGACCGCCTATATCCCTGGCGAAGGCCACAACCTCCAGGAACACTCCGTGGTCATCATCCGTGGCGGCCGCACCAAGGACCTTTCTTTGCGCTACAAAATCGTCCGCGGTCGCTTGGACACGGCTGGTCTTGAGAAGCGTCGTCGCGGCCGTTCGCTCTACGGCGCAAAACGACCGAAATCTTAGGAAATGTTATGAGCAAGGCGAATTACATTTCATTAGACCCTGTTAAATACGCTGTTTTGCAGCGTCCCGCTCCGCGGGATTTAACAGGGTGGAAGTTTTTCTAAGCTCGCGACTCGCTAACAAAAACTAACCATGCGCCGTCCCATAAAAAAGAAACACATCGTCACTCCTGATGCGAAGTATGAATCAGAGCTTCTTGAGCGATTCATCAATGTCGTCATGTGGGATGGCAAGAAATCAACCGCGCGCGCGGTAGTCTATGACGCGTTGGACGAGATAAAAAAGCGCTTGTCTGCACAGGCAGGCGATGAGAAGGTAGTAGATCCCATGGTCATCTTCGAGACTGCGATATCGAATGTTTCTCCTACGGTCGAGGTCCGCTCCCGTCGGGTGGGTGGCGCGAACTACCAGGTCCCGAAGGAGGTCCGCCCTGAGCGTCGTCGCTCGCTTGCCCTCCGCTGGATTATCGGCGCCGCCCGCTCCGGAAAGGGACGGCCGATGGCTGCAAAGCTCGCGGACGAACTCATCGCCGCGTCGAAGAACGAAGGTACGGCTGTGAAGAAGCGCGACGACATCCATCGCATGGCCGAGTCGAACCGTGCATTTGCCCATCTCGCTTGGTAATCCTGCATGGGCGTCCGAGATTATCCTCTTGATAGAGTTCGCAACTTTGGGATTATTGCTCATATCGACGCGGGAAAGACGACCACATCCGAGCGTATCCTTTTTTATACTGGCTCTCAGCATAAGATAGGCGAGGTCCACGAAGGCGAGACCACGACCGATTGGATGGAACAGGAACGCGAGCGTGGTATTACTATCACGGCCGCCGCCATCACCTGTTTCTGGACCAAGACCACCGAACCCGCGAAAGACGACCGTGCTAAGAAATTTCGCTTCAACATCATCGACACTCCGGGTCACATCGATTTCACCATCGAAGTGAAGCGCTCTCTCCGCGTCCTTGACGGCGCGGTCGTCGTCTTCGATGGCGTCGCTGGAGTCGAACCCCAATCGGAAACCAACTGGCGCTACGCGGACGAAGGGAAGGTCCCGCGCATCTGCTTCATCAACAAGCTTGACCGGACCGGCGCTTCATTCGAACGCTCTTACGCTTCCATCCTCGATCGCCTCACGAAGGACGCCGTCCGCATGCAGATTCCTATCGGTGAAGAAGGAGAACACAAAGGAATCATTGAACTCTTGACCCGCGAGGCGGTGTACTTCGACGGCGAGAAAGGAGAGATTATCCGCCGTGAAGCGATTCCGGAAAATCTGAAAGCGGACGCGGAGAAATACCGCGCCGAGCTCATCGAAAAGATCGTTTCCGAAGACGATGCCGCCATGACCATGTACCTCGAGGGCAAGGAGCCGCCTCTTCCAGAACTGAAGAAGCTCCTCCGGACCGCGGTCGTCGCAAACAAGATTGTTCCGGTCTTCTGTGGCTCCGCTTTGAAGAACAAAGGCGTCCAACTCGTCCTCGACGCTGTTGTTGACTACCTCCCGTCGCCTTTGGAAATGCCTCCTATCATGGGCACCGATCCGAAAACCGGCGAGAAGATTGAACGGCATCCGTCAGACGAAGACCCGTTCTGTGCTCTTGTGTTCAAGCTCCAGACCGACCCATTCGTCGGCGCTCTCTCATTCTTCCGCGTGTATTCGGGAACGGTGTCTGCGGGTTCATATATTTACAATGTCTCGACCGGCACCAAAGAACGTCTCGGCCGCATCGTCCGCCTGCAGGCCGATAAGCGGGAGGAAGTGAAAGAAGTATTCACCGGCGAGATAGCCGCGGCAGTTGGGCTCAAAGACGCGAGAACTTCTCACACGCTCTGTGATGAGGATAATCCCATCGTCCTCGAAGTCATCAAAGCGCCGGAGCCGGTCGTCTCGATGCGCATCGAGCCAAAAACTAAAGCCGACCAAGAAAGGATGGGTATGGCTCTGAAGAAACTGTCCGATGAAGACCCAAGCTTCCGGGTCTCGTCGGACCAGGAGACCATGGAGACAATCATCGCAGGCATGGGCGAGCTCCACCTCGAGATTCTTGTCGACCGTATGAAGCGCGAGTTCAATGTCGAAGCGAATACCGGCAAGCCCCAGGTCGCCTACCGCGAGACCATCTCGAAGGAAGCAGAGGCGAACTACAAACACGTGAAGCAAACGGGAGGCCGCGGCCAGTATGGCCATGTCGTTTTGAAGATAAAACCAATGGCTCCATTGGTCCCTGGCGCCAAAATGAAGCACAATGTTACACGCGAAGACCACTTCGAATTCATCAACAACATAAAAGGAGGAGTTATTCCGAACGAATACATTCCCGCGGTTGAGAAGGGAGTGCGCGAGGCGATGGAACGGGGCGTTTCAGCAGGCTACCGCATGGTCGACATTTCGGTCGACCTCATCGATGGTTCGTACCACGATGTGGACTCTTCCGAAATCGCCTTCAAGATAGCGGCGATGGCCGCTTTCAAAGAGGCGGCAGAGCGTGCGAAGCCGGTCATTCTCGAGCCGATAATGAAAGTAGAAGTCGTCGTCTCAGAGAAATTCATGGGTGATGTCACGGGCTCCTTGACCGCGAAGCGTGGCCAAATCGAATCGATCGAAGATCGCACCATGGTGAAGGTCGTAAATGCGAAAGTCCCGCTTTCAGAGATGTTCGGGTACACGACGGCGCTCCGTTCCATGACCGAGGGTCGTGGCTCCATGGCCATGGAATTCGACCACTACGAAGTTGTTCCGATGAGTGTTGCGGAGATTATCAAGACTGCACGAAAGTAAGACTATTGAGGTTTACCCCCGTTGCAAGCCCGAGGGTTTTGCAGCCGGGACCGCAAAGAAGTAGCAAGCTCCCAGGCCCTTTTCTTGACTCTTTTTCGACATGCGCTAGTATAGCGGTAACGCTTCACGCGTGTATTTTCGTCTGAGGGCTTGCCTTACGGACGGAATGAGAGCGACTCCGCTCTTTAGACTTACGCCGGCAAGCGAGAAAGAGAATGAGCGCCTCCGTTCATTCTTTTCGAGCGAAGACGGCGAAAAGCCTGGTTTACAAAAAACTATATAAATAAATAATAAATCTTATGGCAGAATTTGTACGCACCAAGCCGCACTTGAATGTCGGCACCATCGGTCATGTCGACCACGGCAAGACCACTCTCACCGCTGCCATCCTGAATGTCCTCTCCAAGGCCGGAACGGGTTACACGGCGACGGTGAAGGGAGTTGACCAAATCGACAACGCTCCCGAAGAGAAAGCTCGAGGTATCACCATCTCGCTCTCGCACTCCGAGTACGAGACGCCTGCCCGCCACTACGCGCACATCGACGCTCCTGGCCACGCCGACTACATCAAGAACATGATTACGGGCGCCGCGCAGATGGACGGCGCTGTCCTCGTCGTCGCGGCAACGGACGGTGTGATGCCTCAGACGCGTGAACACATCCTCCTTGCGAAGCAGGTCGGCGTCCCGAAGGTCATCGTCTTCCTCAATAAGGTAGACATGGTGGACGACAAAGACCTCGTTGACCTCGTCGAAGAAGAGGTACGCGAACTTCTTACGAAGCAGGGCTTCGACGGCAAGACCGTTCCGGTCATCCGCGGTTCAGCCCTTAAGGCTCTCGAGAATCCGGCACCGGGCAATGAATGGTCTGGACAGGTCATGGAGCTCGTGAAAGCGCTCGATGAATTCATTCCGATTCCGCAGCGCGATCTCGACAAGCCGTTTTTGATGCCCATCGAAGACATCTTCTCTATCGAAGGCAGAGGCACCGTCGTCACGGGTCGCATCGAGCGCGGAAAGGTGAAGATCGGTGAGGAAATCGAGATTGTCGGACTCAAGCCGACGGCGAAAACAACGGTGACCGGCATTGAGATGTTCAATAAGCAACTTACGGAAGGCATGGCGGGCGACAACGCTGGCATCCTTCTCCGCGGTACGAAGAAAGAAGATGTGCACCGCGGCCAGGTCATCTCGAAGACGGGATCGGTTACGCCGCACACGGAATTCGATTGTGAGGTGTACATCCTCTCGAAGGAGGAAGGAGGCCGCCACACGCCGTTTTTCACCGGCTACAAGCCGCAGTTCTATGTCCGAACGACCGATGTCACGGGCGATGTGACCCTTCCTGAAGGAACCGAAATGGTCATGCCAGGCGACACCATGAAGTTCAAGGTGAAGCTCGTCGCTCCGGTTGCTCTTGAAGAGCAGCAGCGCTTTGCCATCCGTGAGGGAGGCAAGACCGTTGGCGCCGGCGTCGTGACGAAAGTCATTGCGTAGTCAGTAGCCCGAACAGAGAATCACCCGAAAGTTCCTTGACGATTATGGCCGAAGAAAAAACAAAAGCCAAGCGCATTTCGAAGAAAAGCGCGGGCGCCGAGAAGGCGCCCGCGGTGTCTCGCCTTCGCTTGCGCGTTTTGGGCTACGATCACAAGGTGTTGGATCAGTCGGTGAAGCAGATAATCGACACGGCGCTCCGCTTCGATGCTGAGGTCATCGGCCCCATCCCGCTTCCGACGGATATACGCAAATTTACCGTGAATGCGTCGACATTCGTTTATAAGGACGCCCGTGAGCAGTTTGAAGTAAGGACTCACAAGCGCATCATCGACATCATGAACCCGAACGCGAAAGTGGTGGACGCACTCACCAACCTTTCTTTACCGTCAGGTGTCTCGGTGGAAGTTAAGATGCTTTAGGAAATGTTATGAGCAAAGTGAATTACATTTCGTTGAGCCCCGTACCATTTTTGACTATGGAGGGCATTACCAAAAGCGTGATAATTTTCTCTAATCGTTTCTACGGGTTTATGGAATCTGTTTCAAAAGTGGTACGGGGCATAGATTTTTCTAACTCGCCACGCTCGTAACAAAAATCTATGAAATTCATCGTTGGTACAAAGAAGGGGATGACGCAGATTTTCGATGCGAAAGGGAGGGTCCACCCGGTCACGCTCGTCGAGGCCCCGGCAGTCACGGTGACTCAGGTGAAAACGCCGGAAAAGGACGGGTATCTTGCGATCCAGCTCGGATATGGAACGCAGAAAGAGTCGCGCATCCGGAAGCCTCAGCGCCCGAAAGGCCTTCATCGCGGCTTGAGGGAATTCCGTATCGCTGACGCAGCAACATTCGTGCTCGGAAACACCATCGACGCGGGCATTTTCAAGGAGGGCGATGTCGTTCAGGTATCGGCGATTTCGAAAGGGAAGGGTTTTACGGGTGTCGTGAAGCGCTATGGCTTCAAGGGCGGTCCGCGTTCTCACGGCCAGAAGCACTCTGAACGCGAGCGCGGTTCTTCAGGCGGCGGCCCTGGCAGAGCCGGAGGCAAGGTAGCGAAAGGCATGCGCATGGCAGGAAGGATGGGTGGCGACCGCGTCACCGTTTCCAACCTAACGGTGGTCAAGGTTGATGCGGAGAAAGGACAACTTTTCATCAGTGGCGCTGTTCCGGGGCGCCGAGGTACGGTAGTTGAAGTCCGTTCCAAATGATTTTCATGAAAGCATCTATTTACAACACCACCGGCAAGGAAGTCGGCACCATCGAACTTCCGGAATCGGTTTTCGGCGCGAAGCGCCGTGATTCTCTAGTGGCTCAAGTCGTCACCGGCATGCGCGCGAATGCCCGCCAGCCCGTTGCTCACACGAAGGGGCGTGGCGAAGTGCGGGGCGGCGGCAAGAAGCCCTGGAAGCAGAAAGGAACCGGCCGCGCGCGACATGGCTCCATCCGCTCTCCAATCTGGAGGGGCGGTGGCGTCACGCATGGCCCCAAGAAAGAAGAGGTTTACACGAAGAAGCTCAACAAGCGCATGAAGGCCGAGGCGATGGCTGTAGTCATGTCACAGAAGTTCAAGGATGGCCGGATACTTTTTGTCGACACCATTTCCTTTACGGCACCCAAGACCAAGGACGCGCGGGTAACGCTCGCGGGTCTTTCCACCGTGAAAGGATTCGAACCTTTGGCAACGCGCCGCAACAACGCTGCACTTATCCTCCTCGGCAAGCATGACGAGAAAGTAGTGAAGAGCTTCCGCAACATGGGCAATGTGTATGTTGACGAGGCTCGGAACGTAAATCCTGTCGACATCCTTTCGTATCGCTACCTCATTGTCGCGGATCCGGAAGCGTCGGTGAAGGCCCTCGCGTCCCGCCTCGCGAAATAACCATGGCATTCTTCGGCATAGGAAAAAAGAATACGAAAGAGAAGCCCGCGGAAGCGAAGGTCGCTCCGGCTCCGGAGAAGCGCGTGCCGAAAACGTCGGTCTCTTTGCTGGCAGCTACCTCGTCGAAAGATGTTCTCATCCGCCCGCGCATGACTGAGAAAGCGACAGAGATGACATCCGCTAATGTGTATGTGTTTGATGTCCGAAAGGATGCGACGAAGGGCGATGTCGTGAAAGCTATTCAGGCCCTCTACAAAGTGAAGCCCGTCAGAGTGAATGTTGTGAATACTCCAGCAAAACGCGTCCGCATGCGCCGAAAGCGCGGATTCGGCCGCGTCGCCTCGTCCAGGAAGGCGTATGTATTTCTTAAGAAGGGCGACACCATAACCCTCGCGTAAGTTTCTTAGGAAATGTTATGAACACAGTGAATTACATTTCGTTAGACCCTGTTAAATACGCTGCTTTGCAGCGTCCCGCTTTGCGGGATTTAACAGGGTGGAAGTTTTTCTAAGCTCGAAACTCGCTAACAAAAACTAACCATGTCCACAAGAAACTATAAACCGCGCTCCCCCTCGACTCGCCACATGAGTGTCATCCGTTACCGTGAATTTTTGACGACAGGGAAGCCGCTGAAGTCCCTCACTCACGGGAAGAAGGCGCACGCGGGCCGCAATGCCCATGGTCGCATCACCACTCGCCACCAAGGCGGTGGACATAAGCAGAAGTTCCGCATCGTCGACTTTCTTTTCGATAAGAAGAATGTGCCGGGTCGCGTGGAGCACATCGAATATGATCCCACCCGCTCTGGCTTCCTTGCTCGCGTCGTATACCGCGATGGTGACCGCCGCTACATCCTCGCGCCGAAGTCCCTGAAGCAAGGTGACACCGTCATCACGGCCGAAAACGCTCCCGTCACGCCGGGAAACCGCCTTCCGCTCAAGAACATCCCCATCGGCACATTTCTCTATAATGTCGAAATTCACGCGGGAGGTGGTGCCAAGTTCGGCCGCTCGGCGGGCAACTTCGCGCAACTGGTCGCTCTTGATGGCGGCTATGCACAGCTCAAACTTCCTTCGACTGAAATCCGCAAGGTAGTCGACAACGCGTGGGCGTCTATCGGAGAAGTTTCAAATTCGTCTCACCATCTCGTCATCCTCGGGAAAGCCGGCCGCTCGCGGCACATGGGCATCCGCCCAACGGTCCGCGGTACTGCTATGAACCCGGTCGACCACCCGCACGGCGGTGGCGAAGGCCGCCAGGGCCGCGGCCACCGTCGCGCGCGCTCCCTTTGGGGCAAGCCGACCGGCAAGGGTCAGAAGACGCGTACGCCGAAAAAATACTCGAACCCGTTCATTGTTTCGAGAAGGAGAGTCGGCAAGCGCAAGGCATTGCCGCAATAGCCCCGCGAAGCTAAGTTTGTTGGTATGCCAGAAGGAGTTGAAACACACGCCTCAAATGAGGTACGCGAATACCGTCGATGCTCCATTTGTAAGGAAAGTAAGATGTGCAGACAGGGGAAGGGAGGGGGTTGGTATTGTGATGACTGCTGGAATATTTGATTCCTTCCCGTTCCATAGGTAACTAAAAAGTACCCGCGCGGGTACTTTCGTTCATCATGGGCACAGCAGAAGGCCGTGGTGGCGGGGGGCCTCGTTTTTCCGCCGATTTTGGTGACATTTTTGAACAAGATAAGAAACTCATTGACGCCTGGCATGAGATTCTAAGAAAATTATTCGGGCCGTCCCCTGCGAACGATAATTCCCCCAAGGAGCCTAAGGAGAAAGCTTAGTCCGGCCTATTTCCTCATCGAGGACTTTCGCCGTGCTCGTCCGCACGAAATCCGCGTAGTTACTGTTCTTAGTTGCACCAAACTGGCTTGCGATGATGTCGGTCGCAAGAAGGCCTCCCCAGCGGTTGGCAACCGCGTAGTCCTGAAGCGACGACCACGGATATTCAAATTCCTTTCCCCGCCATCCTTTCAATTCCCGCGGGTTTCGGTGGATATAAGCGGATAGATAAAGCAGCTGGCGATTATCTTTCACCCGTACGTCTTTATACCGCCCCTGAAACACATGGCCTGAGGCTCGATATTTTGTGTTGAAGTACATCGTGTATCCAATTTCTAGCCTCTGCAGGTATCGTGCAAGGCCGTTCTCTTCCTTGGCCCGCACGAGAAGGTGAAAGTGGTTCGGCATCAGACAGAATGCCGTCAGTTCAATGAAGCGCTCTCGTATGATTTTTTCTTCGATATCCGAATCGACGAGGAATCCTTCGGAAGGAGAGGACTTGGCGGCTATCCGGCCAATCTTAGGGAAAAGGATGGACGATTGCGAATAGATTGTCAGAAATAGAAATCTCAAGAAATCAATCTTTTCTCTGAAGATGGTCGTTTTGTAGGCCCCTCTGTTGAAGATGTGGTAGTACTCGCCCTCAGCGATTCCTCGTGCCAGTGTCATCTTTCAATTATGTCAGAGACCCGGGTCTCTGACAAATTAGGTTGACGGGGAGGAGGGGGGAGGGTAGGATGCGGGAAGCTCGAGAGGGCACATTTTTGTATCCGTCCGCGCACTGTTCAATCGATAGTCAGCGCCAGCATCTTCCGTCGGCCAATAATCAACACCAACAATAATTCATGTCGCGTTCGCTCAAGAAAGGCCCGTATGTCTTCCACAAGCTTCTGAAGAAGATAGCCGGCAAGGTGCCCGCAAAGACCGCACCCATCAAGACCTGGGCCCGATCTTCCGAGATCAGTCCCGAGATGGTCGGTTTCACTTTTGCCGTTCACAACGGTAAAATTTTCAACGATGTATTTGTGTCCGAAGAGATGGTGGGACACCGGCTTGGTGAATTCTCCCTGACCACGAAGTTCACGAAGCATGGCGGCAAGATGCAGAAGGAGCAGGAAATAAAGGCAAAGGAGGCAGAAATAGCAGCCGCCACATCAGCCAAGGCCGCGACGACCGAAGCGAAAGGCGCCGTCGCGCCCCCCAAGAAATAACACCTAGAGTATGAAAGCCACCGTTTCGAACTATCGCCAGTCTCCGCGGAAAACCCGTCTGGTCACTGACCTCGTGAAAGGAAAAAGCGTTACTGAAGCGCTCATGGCCCTCAAGTTCCTCAACAAGCGGGCCGCTTCCCCCATGGCGAAGCTCATCATGTCTGCCATCGCGAACGCGGAGAAGCAGGGCGAAGACGCGCGCACTTTGGTTATCGCAAACATCACGGTCGACAAGGGAATCGTCACAACTCGCTTCATGCCGCGCGCGTTCGGCCGTCCCGCGCCGATTCGCCACCGGATGAGCCATGTGACGGTAACCCTTGCGAAAAGTACGCCGAAGCAAAAGAGAGTAAGGGCAAAAAAGAAATCATGAGCAAAGTAGTCCATCCCTACGCGCACCGCCTTGGCATCCTCCGCGATTGGAGGAGTCGCTGGTTCGCGACCAGCGCCGCGAAGAACCGCGAATTCATCCGGACCGACGCGGCGATACGAAAGTTTCTCTCGTCGCGCCTCCGCGGGATGTTCGTGTCGCATGTGGACATCGAGCGCTCGCAGAAGGACCTCCGGGTGCAAATCCACACCGCCCGCCCCGGCATGGTCATCGGCCGTTCGGGCGAAGGTGCTACCAAGCTTAAGAAAGACATCATGCAGATTCTGAAGACCATGAAACTTGGTTCAGCCCCAAGCATCCACCTCGACATCATGGAGGTGCGCTCGCCGGAATCGAACGCAGCCATCGTGGCAAACATGGTCGTCGAGGGTCTTGAGAAGCGCATGCCGTTCAGACGCGTCATGAAGCAGACCATCGATAAGGCGATGGCGAACCGCGACGTGAAAGGGGTCCGTATCAGCGTTTCAGGCATGCTCGGCGCGGCTTCCATGTCTCGGAAAGAGGAGCTTAAGAAAGGCCGCATTCCCCTTCAGACCCTCCGCGCAGACATCGACTACGCACAAGATGAGGCATCTTTGCCCTTGGGCAAGATTGGAGTGAAAGTCTGGATTTATCGTGGCGATGTCTTTGAAGAGCGCACCGCGACATCCTCGAAATAACCACCATGCTATTCCCCAAAAAAGTTAAGTTCAGGAAGTGGCAGCGCGGTCGCGTAAACCCGAACAAGAAGCAGGTCGCCACGCGCGGTGTTAACATTTCGTTCGGGTCTCATGGCTTGAAGGCGCTCTCCTCGGGGCGCATCTCGTCGAACCAGATTGAGGCGGCGCGACGCGCCGCGACGCGCCTTCTCGGGAAAACGGGTCGCGCGTGGGTTCGCGTGTTTCCAGACATGCCAGAGACTAAGAAGGGTGCAGAACTTCCGATGGGCAAAGGCAAAGGGGATCCGTACCGTTTTGTTGCTGAAATAAAGCCCGGCAGGATTCTTTTTGAAATTGACGGCGTTCCGGATGATGTTGCTCGCGAGGCGCTGAGAAAGGCGGGGACCAAGCTTTCCGTTAAGACGACCATCGTGGTCCGTCACTCATAATTTGCATATGAAACCCATCGATGTTAGGAAGAAGAGTCCGAACGAGCTTGCAAAATTCCTCGGGGAGCTTGAAACGGAGCTCCGCGAGTTCCGATTCGAGATGTCCGGAGGCCGCGTCAAGAATGTGAAGCGCGCCCGCGCACTTCGCGCAGACATCGCTCGGGTGAAGACGATACTCGCTGAACGCTCACGCGTATAACCATGGAACCAGAAACAAAAAACCCCAAGACCCTGGTCGGCACCGTTGTGTCGACAAAGATGAAGGACACCATATCGGTGGCAGTGTCGCGTTACGTGAAGCACCCGAAGTACAAAAAGTACATCATGCGCACCAAGAAATTCCTCGCGCATGACCCCGGCAACACCAAGAAGGAGGGTGACCGCGTGACCATCGTGGCGACCCGTCCCATCTCGAAGCGGAAGTTCTTTAAAGTGGTGCAATGAGCAAAGCGAATATGCAACCACACAACCGAGCACATACCAACATTACAAACCAACCATGACATTCTTTCATTCCCTCACACACGACAACTATCACAGCATTGACCGCCACATGGCGTATGTGCTCGGTCTAAAATTTTCTAGACTCGCGGACTCGTCAATAAAATCTAAGACATGATTCAAGATCGCTCACTCGTCGTCATAGCAGACAACACCGGCGCCAAGATAGGCCGCATCTTTAAGGTGCTCGGCGGATCGAAGAAGCGCTACGCCCGGATAGGAGACTTGGTAGTCCTCTCGGTCCAGGTTGCGGAACCGCGCAAGATGGTCAAGAAGAAAGAGGTCTTAACTGCGGTCGTGGTGCGCCAGCGAAAGTCCTTTCGCCGCATGGACGGCTCCTACATCCGCTTCGATGATAACGCCGTCGTCATCCTCGCGAAGAACCTCAAAGACCCGTTTGAACCAAAGGCAAATCGCATCTTCGGTCCCATCCCGCGCGAAATCGTTGATTTGGGATACCAGAAGCTCGGCTCCATGGCGCCGGAGGTCGTTTAGAAAATGTTATGAGTACAACGAATTACATTTTGTTAACCCTGTTAAATCCCGCGAAGCGGGACGCTGTGGGGCAGCGTATTTAACAGGGTGAAATTTTTCTAACCTCGCACGCTCAGTAACAAAAATCTCATGAAAATAATTAAAGGCGATAAAGTTGTAGTTATTTCGGGGAAGGACCGCGGGAAAAGCGGGACGGTGACGGAGGCGTTTCCCAAGTCGGACATGATTCTCATTGAGGGAATTAACATGAAAAAGAAGCATCAGCGCGCGACGGGGAGGAATGTTCGTAAGGGACAGATAATTGATAAGGCATTTCCCTTCCATGTATCGAATGTGATGCTCCTCGACCCCAAGACCGGAAAAGGAACTCGCATCGGCATAAAGAGAAAGGACGGAAACCGTGTCCGCGTTGCGAAGAAGAGCGGTCAGGAGCTCGCCCGTTAACTCACCACAACCATGTCGCTCATACGAGAACAAGAGAAGAAATCATTCGATGCCCTGAAGGAAGCGTTCGGCTACAAGAACGCGCTTCAGACTCCGCGCCTCGTGAAGACGGTCATTTCGACCGGAACGGGGAAAATCAAAGATAAGAAGAAAATCGAAGTCATCGAGAGCCGCCTTGCGCGCATCACGGGGCAGAAAGCCGCGCCGCGTGGTGCCAAGAAGTCCATCGCGACCTTCAAGGTCCGCCAGGGCGATGTCGTCGGCTATCAGGCCACGCTCCGCGGAGCGCGCATGTATGATTTCCTCGACAAGCTTGTGCATGTGGCGCTTCCGCGCACACGCGACTTCCGTGGCATCACGCTGAAATCAATTGACTCTTTGGGGAACATCACCATCGGCGTCAAAGAGCACACCATCTTTCCGGAGACCGCGGACGAGGACCTGAAAGATGTTTTCGGATTCGCCATAACCATCGTTACGACTGCCAAAAACAAGGAAGAGGCAGAGGCCTTTTTGAGGCATCTCGGTTTTCCGCTTCAAGGAGAGTAGGGTTTTCGTTCTTCGCGAGCGGTATACTTTTCTAATGGACGATTTTGCTTCGCGCCTCCGAGCAAAGCTGTCGAGCGATAGCGGAAAGAAGAAACGCGAAGCGCTTGATGCTGTTGCGCGCTGGATGGACAGCGAGGTCGCGCTAAACCTCGAATCGGCGCTCGAAAATGCGGTTGACGAAGGCATGGACCGCGTCGTGTTCCGTCATACCTACCCTAACGGGTTCAGATTGAATGTGGACGACATCGAAAAACTCCCCCAGTATGAGTTTTTCGTGGCGCGATGCAAATTTCTTGGCTTGAGCGCAGTCGCCATGTCGCATAAGCGCTTTGGAGACGCTGATCCGACGGTCTATCCCTGTGCTGAAATCCTCGTACTCATCCCGCCGGCGTGGCATGACCCCGAAGCGGGGAGTCAGGTGGTCGGGCTTTGACGGCGAAGTCCATTTCTGCTATCCTATAAATAGCTTTTTGAAGCGCTTTTTCCCTGCCCTGAGCGAAGCCGAACGGGTTTGCTCAAGAAGCGGAAAAAGGCTCTGAAGGCGGTAATACCCCATCGCATCTTTGCGAAAGTAAGAAGTGGTGGTGGTTCCCCTGATAGTGGCGAAAAGCGCTATGGCGGCGCGCTTCGCCCGGCGAGGCATGTCCTATCCGGACACGCGCGCCGCGGAATCCATCTCCGGCAAAGATGCGGCGGGGTCTAAGAGTTTCTAAGCTCGCGGACTCGCTGACAAACTCTAAGAATGGCTAAAAAATCACAACTTGCTCGTAACGCTAAGCGCATACGCCTGACAGCGCGTTTTGCCGTGAAGCGCGCGGCCTTGAAAGAAGCCGGCGATTGGGAGGCCCTCCAGAAGCTTCCTCGGAACTCTTCGGCCGTCCGCATCAAGAATCGCTGTTCAGTGACGGGCCGCTCGCGCGGCTACATGCGCTACTTTGGCCTTTCCCGCCAGCAGTTTCGCGAGATGGCACGCCGTGGAGAGATTCCCGGTGTGAAAAAGTCTAGCTGGTGATAGAAAATGTTATGAGCGCAGCGAATTACATTTTGTTCACCCCAGCCCCACTTTTGCGAAGTGTGGCGGCGTATACATTTCATAGTGCGGCATCTGCAAGAAATTTCCGCGGCGCGTTTGGGCGAAGAGCCCAGCCCTATTCGGGCGCAGCGCCGCGAGATTTCAGTCAGGCAAAAGTGGGGCGGGGTCTAAGATTTTCTAAGCTCGCGCTGCTCGCTAACAAAATCTAAGATGATTACTGATCCTATTGGAGATTTCATCATTCGTCTCAAGAACGCCTCGATGGTCGGGAAGCGTTCCGTGGCGATTCCTTTTTCAAAGATGAAGCACGCCATCGCGCTTTCACTGAAGAAGTCCGGCTACATCGGCGAGATTTCCGAGGTCGGTGACGGCGCGAAGAAGACCATCACGGTCGAACTTCTCTATGACGCCAGCGGTTCGCCACGCATCCACGATGTCCGGAGGGTATCGAAGCCCGGACGGCGTCTCTACGCTCCGGTCTCGAAAATCTACCCGGTCAAATATGGCAAGGGCCTCATGGTCCTCACGACGCCGAAGGGAATACTGACGGATGCGGAAGCCCGAAAGAACCGCGTCGGCGGAGAGACCCTGTTCACTATCTGGTGATTATCATGTCGAAAATAGGTAAAAACGCGATTGCTATCCCCGATAAGTCCGATGTCACCATCGTTGACGACATTTTGACCGTGAAGGGGCCACTTGGCTCCATTTCGAAGAAGGTCCATCCGCTCGTTGCCATTACCGTTGCCGACAAAAAAGTCACCGTCACGCCCCTGGATACAACCAAGCTCGCTCGCTCGCTGTGGGGGACCTACGCTTCGCATGTGAAAAACATGTTGAAGGGTGTAAACGCGAAGTATGAAAAGAAGCTTTCGTTGGAGGGCATCGGCTACCGCGTTGAACTCACGGGCAAGTCGCTCAAGTTCACGGTCGGCTTTTCGCACCCCGTGCTTCTTGTTCTGCCTGCGGGCGTGGATGTCGTCGTGGAAAAAAATGCGATGACGGTTTCGGGAGTGGACAAGGAATCGGTGGGCCAGTTCGCCGCTGTCATCCGTGCGGTGAAGCCGCCAGAGCCGTACAAAGGGAAAGGCATTCGCTATGTGGGCGAGTATGTCCGCCAGAAGCAGGGCAAGAAAGCTGCCGCTGCCGGAGCCGCTTAATCCATCATGTCAAAACTCACCCCCAGGACGAATACAGAACTCCGCGCCCGCCGTCACCGACGGATCCGCGCGAAGGTCATCGGCACCGCAGAACGCCCGCGCCTTTCCGTGTTTCGTTCAAACAGGTTTTTATACGCACAGGTTATCGATGATGAGCGTAGCGTCACTTTGGTGAGCGCCTCGTCTCGTGATACGAAAAAGAAAAGCCAGATGGAGCAAGCAAAAATGGTGGGCGAGCGCATCGCGGCAGCCGCGTCAGGCAAGGGCATCACGAAGGTGGTCTTTGACCGAGGCGGGTTCGGCTACGCGGGCGTCATACGCACGCTTGCAGACTCGGCGCGCGCCGGAGGACTTCAGTTTTAAATAATCTCTATGGATGACGCACTGAACAAACAAGAAGAGAAGGCAGGACCCGTTGATGCTGCGGCCCCTGCCGTCGCGCCGGTTGATGCCCCCACGCAGCCCGCCGCGGGCGGCCGCGACAACGGCCCTCGCCGCGGCCGTGGAGGAGGCCGCGGAGGTGGTGGAGGCGACAGGCGCCCCCGGCGCGGAGGCCCCCGGCGCGAACGGGAGCGCTCGGAATTCGACCAGCGAACCATACACCTTCGGCGCGTGGCGCGCGTGGTCGCCGGTGGCCGCCGATTCAGTTTCTCCGCAGCGATAGTTTTGGGAGACCGACGCGGACGCGTGGGCGTTGGCATAGGGAAGGGCGGCGATACTGCGCTTTCTATCGAAAAGGCCGTTCGTGATGCGAAAAAGAACATGATAACCATCGCGACCACCAAGGGAATGAGCATTGCTCATGATGTGGTTGCGAAGGATTCTTCCGGTATCGTGTCGATACGCCCTGCGCCGGGGCGCGGCATCGTGGCTGGTTCCTCAGCAAAGCTGGTATTGGAACTCGCCGGGCTCAAAGATGTGACTGCTAAGATTCTTTCGCCCTCGAAGAACAAACTCAATATCGCGCGCGCGACCATCAAAGCGCTTTTGACCTTGAAGAACTAACCGAAACGAACATGGAACTCAATCAGATGAAACGACAGAGGGGCCTTATGAAGGCGCGCCGAATAGGGCGTGGCGGAAAGCGCGGAAAGACGGCGGGCCGTGGTGGCAAGGGTCAGACCGCGCGCGCCGGCAACAAGAGGCGTCCCGAGTGGCGCGACCTCATCAAGAAAATTCCAAAACGCCGCGGCTACGGAAAGAACCGGTCGCGAACGGTTGTTCCGCGGGTACGGTCGGCACCCGTTTCTTTGGAAGCCGTCACGAAGCATTTCAAGGCCGGTGAGACTGTTTCTCCCTCGACTCTCGTGAAGCTCGGGCTCGTACGCCGCGTTGGCGGGAAGCTTCCGCCCGTGAAGGTGCTTGGCGGAGGAACGCTTGTCATGAAGCTCGTTTTCGAGCGCGTTGCCACATCGGCTTCGGCGCGAGCGGCCATCGAAGCGTCAGGAAGCGTCATCCGCTAACCGCTCTCAGCACCCAATCATGTTCACCACCTTTCTTTCAAAAACAAAACTCTTTCTTACCGATCCGGCGCTCCTCCGGAAAATGGGCTTTGTCCTCGCAGCTCTCATCGTTTTTCGGATGCTGGCCGCGATACCGATTCCGGGTGTTGACGCAGCCGCACTCCAACAGTTTTTCACAAACAATCAGTTCCTGGGTCTTCTGAATGTCTTCTCGGGCGGTGGACTTGAGAACCTTTCCCTCGTGATGCTCGGCGTCGGGCCCTACATCACCGCCTCAATCATCATGCAGCTTTTGACCATCGTATTTCCGAAATTGAAGGCGATGTATCAGGAAGAAGGAGACCTTGGCCGGAAGAGGTTCAGCCAATACGCGCGACGCCTTTCCATCCCGTTGGCGATACTCCAAGCGTATGCGTTTCTCTTCATCCTTGAACGCCAAGGCGTCGTCGTCTCGCTCTCCTTCGTTGATACCCTCGTGAATGTCCTTGTCATCGCGGCGGGGTCAGTCTTGCTCATGTGGATAGGAGAGCTCGTCACTGAATTCGGCATCGGGAACGGGGTGTCGCTCATCATTTTTGCGGGAATCGTCTCGGGCCTTCCTTCAGTAATCTCGCAACTCCTTTTTACCTACGACCCCTCTCAGATTCCGCTCTACCTGGCCTTCGCCGTGGCCGCCATCGCCATAATCACTGGTGTCGTCGTCATGACTGAGGCCGAGCGTCCGGTCCCTGTGACCTATGCGAAGCGCGTCAGGGGCAATAAGCTCTATGGTGGAGTTTCCACCTACCTTCCGCTCCGCCTGAACCAAGCTGGTGTCATTCCCATCATCTTCGCGCTCTCGATACTTCTTTTTCCGCAGCTCATCCTTAATTTCGCCTCCGGTTCGGGCATCCCCTGGCTCGCTTCAATCGCGACGACGCTTCTCACCCTCGATCCGTACGGCATCTTGAACGCGATTTTCTACTTCCTCCTCGTCTTCGTCTTTACCTATTTCTATACAGCCGTTACTTTCGATCCAAATGTTCTCGCGACCAACCTACAGAAGAATGGCGCGTTCGTGCCGGGTGTCAGGCCGGGGGTACAAACATCTGAATACCTCGCGAAAGTCATCACGCGCATCACCATGGTCGGTGCACTCTTTCTCGGTTCCATCGCCGTCTTGCCGCTTATCATGGAGAGCATAACCGGCATCGCGAGCTTGGCTATCGGTGGTACCGCGCTTCTCATCGTCGTTTCTGTCGTTCTTGACCTCATCCGCAAAATCGACGCTCAGGTATCTCTTCGCGAGTATTGATTGGCCTCTACACAAGGGCCTGGTCGGACTCTAGTCCGATGCTCACGCGCTAGCGTTGTACGCCTCGATGACCATTCTTGCCACGGTTGGCAGGTCGTACCGCTTCGTGTCGATGACGAGATTAAAGTGTTTCGAATCCGTCGGGTCGAGCTGATAGAGATCGAGATAGCGCTTTCGCTCGCTCGTGATTCTTATGTCGATGTTTTTCCGCACCTCCGCAATGGAGAGGGCCGTTTGGCTTGTTCTGCCTTCGGTAGTGATGTGATTAAAGATTCTTTCCGCTGCGGTATCGGGGTCAAGGGTGAGGAAGGCTTTGAACGAGTTAGGAATCCAATGGAATGCAAGCCGTGAGTCGATGACCAAGTTCAAGTCCTCCGCCATGCCCTTCAACCGCTCGTCGACCATGTAGTCGATTCCTTTCTGGTCTTCGGCGGTGAGATTTATCGCCTCGATGGAGAGGCCGCGTTCCTTCGCTATCTCCCGGAACAGGTCGCCCGACGAGAAGTGACGGTATCCTAATTCTTTCGCTACCAGTTTCGCGGTCGAGGACTTTCCGCTGCCTTGTGAGCCCGCAATGGTGATGATGTGGGCTTTCGCCATTGGCGCATGGTATATGAAAACTCGACTATTTCAAATGGCGTTCGACCGCAAAATTTGATACGCTCAACCGATGCACACAAAGACCGTACTGTTCGTGGGGAAGCCAGGGAGCGGGAAAGAGACGCAGGCCGAACTCCTCGCAAAAAAAACAGGATTCGAGATATTTTCGACAGGACGCGAATTTCGGAGGCTCAAAGAGGAATCGAGTCCACTCGGAATGCATGTGCGGGAGACATACGAGAAAGGACTCCTCATGCCTGCGTGGCTCGCGTCCTACCTCTTTCAAAGCGCCCTGCTTCACAAGAGGGACGAGGAGGGGGTGATTTTCGAAGGCACGGGACGGCGCCTTACCGAAGCCGAACTGTTTCATGAAGTTGCTACCTGGCTCGGCCGTTCTTATGCCGTGGTCAACCTCGACATATCAGACGATGAAGCGGTGAAGCGCCAAGTGGGGCGCGGGAGAGCTGACTCGAACACCGAAGAAAAGGTGAGGACACGGCTCAAAGAGTATGACGACCATACAGCGCCTGTCATAGATTTTTTCAAGAAGCAAAAAGTCCTCATCGAGGTCCGTGGCGAAGGGACCATAGAACAGATTCATGCTGATGTCCTCTCGAGACTTGGCGTATAGGTCATGGCATCCACCATCTATACGATCCGCGATATTTCCTTCTTGAGGGAAGGCGGAAAGCGCCTTGCGAGTGTCGTTCGAAGGGTCGCTGAGGCATGCGTCCCCGGCGCCTCGACGACCGACCTTGATAAACTCGCGGAGAAGCTTATCCGCGAAACGGGAGACATTCCGTCGTTCCTCGGATATTCGCCTCGGGGTGCGAAACGGCCGTTTCCCGCCAGCATCTGTATCTCGATAAACGATGCAGTGGTCCATGGAATCCCCAACGAAGACCCCAAGGTGATACAAGAAGGCGACATCGTTGGCCTTGACTGTGGCGTGACTCACGGCGGGCTCATTACCGACCACGCAGTTACGGTCATTGCGGGGAAAGGTGATGCAGGCGCGAAAAAACTCCTTGCGGCGACTGAGCGCGGACTCATGGCGGGCATAGCTGCGGCGCGCGCCGGGGCGCATGTGGGCGATATCGGCGCCGCGGTCCAAGAAGTGGGTGAATCGACCGGATTCGGCATCATCTTCGAGCTCGGTGGACACGGAGTGGGCCACACGGTTCATGAGGAGCCGTACATCTCGAACCTCGGCATTCCTGGCGATGGAGCAGAACTCATTCCCGGCATGGTCATCGCGATAGAACCCATGTTCACCGAAGGCACTGACGAAGTGAAGCTCATGCCGGACGGCTATACCTATGTGACCAAGGACCGTTCCCGCGCGGCGCATTTCGAACACACCATCCTCGTGACCGATGGGGCGCCAGAAATCTTGACCGTCGTGTAGCGAGGAGCTCGAGGCTGATAGACTGTGCGAATGAAAACGGTGTACTTTGTCCGGCACGGTTCGACCCCGCTCCTTGAATCCTCTTCCTATCAAGACCACGGCACCCCACTGTCAGAGCAGGGGATACGGCAGGCGCAGACGGTGTCGAAGCGGTTCGCGAGCATTTTCGTTGACCGAATTTTTTCAAGCACCATGGAGCGGGCCGCTCAAACAGCCCGTGCGATAGCTGAACCAAAGAGTCAAGAGGTGGAACAGCTTCCCATTTTTAACGAGATACTGCGGCCATCCGCCATTCGCGGGAAACCGAGAGACGATTCCGAAGTCGCTCGGATATTTGCAGAGGTAACCGGTTACTTCGGCGATGCAAATCGCCGGCATTCCGATGAGGAGAACTTCTACGACCTCAAAGCGCGTGCGAACGAGGCGATAGGATTCCTCGAATCGCGAACTGAGGAACGGATACTGGTTGTGACGCACGGCGTCTTTCTGAAGATGATCCTTGCGGCGATGATGTTCGGTTCGGAGCTCACCTCTCGCGAGTTCCATGGCGTCGACAAGTTCCTGTATCCCAGGAATACCGGCATCACGAAATGCACCCTCAAAGAGGAGCGGTGGCGTCTCATGACCTGGAATGACGACGAACACCTCGGCGAACTGATCGACTGACGTCGTCGTCTATCGTTCCGAAGGCCTGGAAGCTGGCTTATAATGCACCGTATGGCGTTTGGTAAATTCGGTGCCCAGAAGATGGGCGAAAAGCAGTTCAACCAGGACCGTGACAACGCACGGCTCTCGCCGGAGCGGCAGATGAACAAGCTACGCGAGCAATCCCGCTCTGGCGGGTCCGGTGGAGTATCTCCAGGGCCGCGGCCGCCAGTTGAACCGGATGTGATGCCGCCCACTGAATTTGAAAATTCCGCGTCCCAGAAGAAAGCCCAAGAGAAAGGACAGGGAATCACCCTTGAGCTCAATCCGGATTCGAATGATAAGGACATGGAAGAGCTTCTGGGCATCCTTCAGACCAAAGGATTCAAGGCTGCGCTGCGCGAGCTCGACCACCTCAATAACCCACACCTCGAAGACGATTTCCATCGACTCCTCGTGCAGTACAAGAAGGCGGGACATCCGATTCCCGGCCTCGACCCCGATGACCCTCTCGCGAAGGCACTCGATTTCGTCCTCCTTGAGGTCGCCGTTCCAACGCCGCCGGCGGATAAGGGCGGTTCGCTAAAGGAGGTGGTGGTGCAAATGGAACAGCTCTATCTCGCCATGCTCCCGCACCAGTACTTCCCCGATCACATTTTTTTCAAAGACTACCGTACACGGAGGCTCATTCACCGGCAACACCTCACCTTCGAGATAGCTGTGGGGCAGGGAGGCGAGCAGGCGGTGTTCTATGTCGCCGTGCCGCTCTCGAAGCGCGACCTTATCGAAAAGCAGATTTTTGCCGTATTTCCGCGGGCGCACATTGTTGAGAAAAAGGATGACTACAATCCCTTTAACCAGTTCGGTACGACGGCGGCCGCGTACGTCACCTATGCGCGGCCACACCCCCTTCCCTTGAAAATGGTCGAAGAATTCACCTACGACCCTTTGAATGTAACGCTCGCCGCGCTGTCGAAGATAACTAAAGATGGCGAAGGCGCTGCGATTCAGATTGTTATCGCCACTGCGGGTGACTATCATGTGAGGCGCATGGCTCGCGTGATGGCGGACCTACATAAGGGGAATAAATCGACCAACGCGGTTTATCTTCACCACGGTTATTCTTTCAAACTCCCCTTGTGGAGGACAATCGTGCCGGGGTTTGCGCGCGAGGTGGGGAAGTCGCTTCAGGAAGGAGAGAAGAAAAAAAGCGAAAAAGATGTGGACGCTCACGCGGTTGAGTCGGTGAAGAAAAAGATGCAGAGCATGATTTACGGCGTGAACATCCGCGTAATCGCCTCCGCGCGCACCTCCGCGCGCGCGGAGGCGATCGTGAATGAGATGGGCGAGGTCTTTGGCCAGTACGATGACCCGAAAGGGAACCGCTTGCGTCTGAAGGCAGTAACTGGCAAGAAGCGCCTCCGCGAGTTTTTGCGCCGGTTCATTTTCCGCACCTTTGACCGGCATGATCACCACGAGAAGCTCATCCCGGAAGTGTTCAACGACATTTTTTTGAAACACCATCACAATATGTTCATGGGCCCTTTGATACCCATGAATCTCTCGGAACTCTCGGTCCTCTATCACCTCGCCATTTCCGGAGGGACTTCTTCGCGTGAAGCGAAGATTGCAGGAGCAAAGCGTCTTCCGGCGATACCAGGTCTACCTGAAAAGGGCATCGTCATCGGGAAGAATGTCTACTCGAACATCGAAACCAAAATACATTTCACGCCCGAGGATAGGATGCGCCACATGTATGTCATCGGCCAGACCGGCACCGGCAAGACGAACTTCCTCAAGAACATGATTGTGCAGGATATAGAAAATGGGGAGGGTGTCTGCTTTATCGATCCGCACGGGGTCGATGTGCTTGAGGTCCTCTCGCGTATCCCGAAGGAGCGCTGGGACGATGTCATTTACTTCGATCCGGCCTATACAGACAGACCCATGGGGTTGAACATGCTCGAATTCGACCCCCGCTACCCCGACCAGAAGACCTTTGTCGTCGATGAGATGTTCAAGATATTCAAGAAGCTCTATGGCGATGTACCCGAAGCGTTCGGTCCAATTTTCGAGCAGTATTTCCGGAATGCGACCCTCCTCGTGCTTGAAGACCCCGATACGGGCTCGACCCTCATGGACATCTCGCGCGTCCTCGCGGACGAAGATTACCGGCACTTGAAGCTTTCGCGTTGCCGGAATCCCATCGTCCGGCACTTCTGGGAGGATATCGCCGAGAATGTGCGTGGCGAGGGCGACCTTCGGAATGTGGTCCCGTACATTACCTCGAAGTTTGACATCTTCATCGCGAACGAGATTATGCGGCCCATCGTGGGCCAGCAACGCTCCGCCTTCAACTTCAAGGATGTGATGGACAACAAGAAGATACTCCTCGTGAATCTCTCGAAGGGACGCTTGGGCGATGTGAATGCGAACCTCCTCGGGCTCGTCATCGTCGGTAAAATCATGATGACCTCTCTCGGGCGTACCGAATACATGCATCAGAATCCGCCACCCTTCTACCTCTACATCGACGAATTCCAGAATGTCACCACGAACACAGTCGCTGTCATTCTCTCTGAGGCGCGCAAGTTCAAGCTCTCGCTGACCATGGCGCATCAGTTCATCGCCCAGCTCATACCCGAGATAAAGAACGCGGTGTTCGGGAATGTTGGCACCCTTGCGATATTCCGTGTCGGCTCGGACGATGCCGACTACATGGCAAAGCAGTTTGAACCGTACTTCGTGGCGTCGGATTTCGTGAGGCTCGATAACTATCATGCGTACCTGAAGCTCCTTGCAGGAGGGAAACCCATTCCGCCCTTCACCTTGGAAACCATTCCGTTCCATCCGGGCGATTTTGCAAATATCGAGACTCTGAAACAGATGTCCTACCAGCGCTACGGCCGTCAGCGCGATGTGGTCGAAGAAGAGATACGCCGGAAGTACGAGAAGATGCTCGAATAACCAGCGCGCTTCCATCGTCCATGTCTCACCCCCATGAGATGGAGCCTTCGACTATCTCATGGGGCGTGTTAGGATGCCTCCAACATGTCGGCGCAGAGTCTCAAAGATGAGGTGACCTTTCTCCTGCTGAAACCCGATGGTGTCCGCAAGGGCCTTATCGGCGAGCTCATCAGACGCTTGGAACAGCGGGATTTGAAAATCGCCGCCCTTGAGATGTTTCAGCCGACGGTAGAACAGGTAGATACGCATTATCCGAAGGACAAGGTCTGGATAAAGCGTCTCGGCGAGAAGTCTCTGAAGACCTATTCGCAATACAACATCGACCCGAAAAAAGAACTCGGCACTGATAATCCTGAAGAAATCGGAACCATGGTCAGAAAGTGGCTTGTCGATTACATGGTTTCAGCACCCCTCGTCAGAATGGTCGTGAAGGGAGTGCACGCGGTCGACATGGTTCGGAAGATTGTCGGTCCCACGATGCCCTATCTCGCCGAAATGGGCACATTCCGCGGCGACTATTCGTCCGATTCCGCCGCCATTGCGAACAGCGAAAAACGCGCCGTCATGAATCTCGCACATGCGTCGGAAACGCCCGAGGAAGCGAAGCATGAAATCGAATTCTGGTTCGGCGGAAAGCAGGTGTACGACTACAAACGCTTTGGTGTAGACGAATAGGACGGTGAGTTTCCCACATCTTCAGTAAAACGAGCCGCCCGTCCATCCCCGCCGAAAGCGGACGGGGCATTGGCGGGCAGCTACCGTCAGCAACCACAGACGGGTGGCTCGTGGTACGATTTTATGTGGGGTTGTTGGAGGTGATTAACCCCAATAAAAAATCATAGGGAGCCTCACATCGTCCCATCCTGGAGAATCTCTTTCGGGAAATTCCGACGGATTGGGATTGCGGGCACCCACCTGGGCGAAAGCCTTGGGTTAATCTCCCCAGTAGCCCTTTCAATAAGTCCCGCTCGTGCGGGATTTTTTGATGCTTTAATGCGGAAACATGTCTCTGCGCAGCATCTTGGGCACCTTCATCGGCCTCGTTGCGCTTCTCATAGCCGCATCGCATGCGTTCGCGAGTACCTATTCCCTGTATTGGCGCTTCCGATGGTTTGACATGCCGGTTCATTTTCTCGGGGGGCTTTTCCTGGGTTCCGCGGCGCTGTGGCTTATCACGTATGAGATGCCACCGTCGTTCCGCACGCACACGAACCGTTTCGTTGTCGCGCTCATCGCTGCACTTCTGATAGGCGCGCTGTGGGAGTTGTTTGAGTATTCCGTCGGCATCACGAAAGGCGGGTCCGGGTACTGGCTCGATACTGTTCAAGACTTCGCAATGGGTGGCTTCGGTGCCGGAGTCGCGTATCTTATTTTCAAGCGCTATGTCGGATAAGCTCAGCGTGCCAAAGATAACAAAAACGAGATCCCTCTCGATTACCTTCGCGCGCGGCGCGCGGCGTGTCACGGGCTCGAACTTTCTCGTGGAGGTGGAAAACGGGGACAGAAAGACGCGCATCCTCATAGACTGCGGGCTTACGCAAGGAGACCGTTTCTGCGATCCGACCAACACCGATCCGTTCCCCTACGATTCGAAATCCATCGATGCGGTCTTTTTCACTCATGCGCACGCCGACCACATCGGTCTCTTTCCGAAACTCATCAAAGCGGGGTTCAGGGGACGGGCGTACGCTACTTCAGCGACTCGCCACCTCATGCCCGTCATGCTGGAGGACTCAGTGAAACTCATCGCGGACGAAGCCGAACGGTGCGGCTATCAGCCCCCATACGCGGCCGCCGATGTCTCGAAAGCCGTAGCGCTCATGGAAACCCTGTCCTACAAGACCCCCATCAATGTCGTTGACGGTGTATCCGTATCCCTCTATAACGCAGGACATATCATGGGTTCAGCGCTCGTCCTCATCGAGGCCTTCGGCACGAAGCTTCTTTTCACGGGCGATTTAGGGAGGACGCCAGCGGCCATCGTTCCTGATCCGGAATCCCCCGGCGAGGTCGATTACCTGGTAACCGAAAGCGTATACGGTAATCGCCTGCACGGTTCATTCGGCGATGCGGAAGCCGTGCTCTACGGGGCGGTTGCGCGGGCCGCAGCGGAAAAGGGCACCCTTCTTATTCCCGCGTTTTCATTGGAGAGAACTCAGATAATACTCGCGTCTCTCGACCGTGGAGTTCAGGAAGGGAAGATTCCTTCCATCCCGGTTTTCATGGATTCTCCGCTTGCGTCCAAAGTGACCGAAATCTACCGCGCGCATCCGGAGTTCCTCCGCGCGGACCTCCAAGAGCGGCTTCGGAAGGGAGATGACCCGTTTCTCTTTCCTGGACTTTCCATAACGGTGAACGCGGCCGAGTCGCAAAAGATTGATCACGAGCCGTCCCCTAAGGTTGTGATAGCCGGCGCGGGGATGTCCCATGGCGGACGCATCAGGCGCCACGAAGCGCGGTATCTCCCGGAGAAAACGACCACCCTCCTCCTCGTTGGGTACCAAGTGCCGGGCTCTCTTGGTCGGCGTCTTAAGGATGGCGATCGGAATGTCCAAATAGACGGCGCATGGATAACCTCCCGGGCTAAGGTACTCTCGACGGACGGATTCTCGGCGCACGCTGATCGAGACGACTTGGTCAGCTTCGCTGAGTTGGTCAAGCCGAAAAAAGTCTTTGTCGTTCTTGGAGAGACCGAGTCGGCGACATTCCTCGCGCAACGGATATCCGGATTCCTCGGCATCGAAACAGCCGTTCCGCGCGAAGGGGAGACCGTTACGCTGAAACTGAACGACTGACACCGGAGTACAAGAAAATAATCCGGAATTCTGCGCATGAAAATCTACTCATGGAATGTCTTCTGGTCGAACAGAAAATTCGATAGAGTCCTTGAGTATCTCGCCGACCTCGATTTTGATGTCCTCTGCCTTCAGGAGGTTCCGGAGTCCTTTCTTGTACGCTTGAAGACGCTTCCGTACGAGGTTGCCGAGGAGGTTGAGATTATCCGCCACCTGGACGGAGGCCGCGATGAGCGTATATTCTCCGTCATCCTCTCGCGGCATCCCATCCGCGCTTCAGGTCGGATTGAGTTCACTCAGTTTCCACGGCCTGTCCGTACGCGCATCTTCATCGAGCTCATGCGGCCTTTGGGCTGGTCGAAGAATTCGGGGCGGGGAGCACTCTATGCGGATATCGATGTGCAGGGCGCACACACCCGGATTTTTTCGGTCCATCTCTCGCTCTCGGCGCCGTTCAGACGCGCTGAAGAATTCGCTGCTGTGGTTCGATTCCTTCCGCCGGGCCTTCCTGCTGTTGTGTGTGGAGATTTCAATGTGATAGAAGATCCATTCTTTAAACCCCTCAATTGGGTCTTGGGTTCTCCGCTCAGGGAGGCCCTCCCGTGGCACGATGAACGCGGACCTTTTGAGGGCTGGTTCGGTTCGCTCGGGCTTAAGAACCCGCTCTTGGGGCAGATAACGCACCCGTTCTCGCGCTCCCAACTCGACCACATCCTCGTGTCGAAATCTGTCCGCGTTCTTGCCGCCGGCGCGATTACGGAGCGTTTTGGTTCGGATCACCGCTTGATTTTCGTAGAGATATGAGGACCGCAGGATTGGAAGGTGCTAAACAAAATCCCGCTTGCGCGGGATTTTTTACATGACTTCCTTGAGGACCCGGTCGAAGATGTCCGGATGATTCATCGCGAGTTCGGCAAGAATCTTGCGGTCGAGTACGATGTTCGCTTTTTTCATGACATTCACGAATGTGCTGTAGTTCTTGAATCCGCGCTCGCGCAGAGCAGCATTTATGCGGACGATGGCGAGCCGACGCATGTCGTTCTTCTTATCCTTGCGGTGAGCGAACGCATAGACGCCTGCGTGCTTCAGTGCTTCAAGCGCCGCGCGTGTCTTTTTCGAGCGGGCAAAACGGAATCCTTTCGCGGCGCGAAGGACATTCCTCCGGCGCTTGGCGTGCTTGACTCCTCCTTTGGTGCGGGCCATATGAAATTAGTTAAGAGTTTTGAGTTTAGAGTCCAGAGTAATATCAATTAAGAACCAGCAAGGAAGCGGGCCCTGTCGCCACGGTTCATGACAAGGAGCTTCGACTGGCCTTTCTTGGTACGCGCACGTCGGTCATCCCGCGCGTTGAAGTGGTTCTGTCCACCGCGCCTTGCGACGAGCTTGCCCTGCCTAGTGACGCGAATTCTCTTTGTATAGGATTTATTGGTTTTCATAGATTTGCCTGCCCCGTAGCGAACCGAAGGTTCTGCTATCGGGATTCATGTCTCAGATTTTATCGATGAGTCCTCGAGTCTAGAAATCTTCAATCCAGCACCGTTTTCACCAAGCATTTGCTCGCTTAATTCAGAATCTCTGCGGCAATCACGATATTCTACACTATGCACCCCTACTTTCAAAATGGTGCTGATTCGATGAAATTTAACTTGGCCCACCTCCTAAGATTTCTTAGAAGCCCGCTCGATAATCATCGTGAAGCCCTTTAGCCCTCGCTGTATGTCTTCGGCGACCTTGTACTCTTCCGGCACCTGGAGCACGAACCGCTTCAGGCGTTCTTTCAAGAAGTTCTGGTCCATGTACTTGTAGCGCCCTTTCAGAAAGAGTTCAATTTTCACGCGGTGACCTTCTTTGATCCATCCGGCCGCCTGACGCGCCTTCCGGAGAAGGTCGTTTTCGCCGGTTCCCACCTCTATCTGGACTGATTTTGTCTCGGTGGTATGCGCTTTAGAGCGCGTTTCCCTGTCCTTCTTCTGCTCCAGATATTGGAACTTCCCGAAGTCCATTATCTTCGCGACCGGGGGAGTGGCATTCGGCGATATCTCGATGAGGTCGAGATTCATGTCCTTTGCCTTGGTCAGTGCCTCGGTAAGGGAAATGACGCCGAGGTTGGTTCCGTCGTCAGTGACGACGCGGAGCTCGGTCGCTCGTATCTCTTTGTTGATGCGGGTGCGGGGTTTCAAAAAGTTTTCTTCCGGCTACTATAGCATGCCGTGCACAAGGATGATAACGACGCTAGGGAATGACAATGGTCTGAAGCTGGACACGACCGTCGAATTTATTTACAAGTGGTTGAAGTTCGCTCCTGCCTTGTTCCGCTCCTGCCTTGTTCCGAGCGACGACTACGAAGAAGAACGGCAACTCGCGAGTGAATAGTTTCCCGTATCCATTCTCGGTGAAAGATATTTTTTCGACGGCTATGTTCATTTCGGCGACTGCCTGCTGATGGTTGCCCTGGTATCTTCCGCGCGAGATGACATACCCCGGAAGAAAGATGCCCGTCGCCGCGGCTGGATTGAATGAGTCAGAGAATGAGTAGTATGCCGCGCGTTCGTTATGAAATTTAGGTTGGACTTCGGCATGGCCCTTGTGCTTGCCCCCGAGGAGCGTTGCAAGGGTTACGGCCCACTCTCGTGCCGCCTCGTCGCCGGTCATATTGCCCCACCCTTGCTGTTCGTAAAATGTGGCGTACATATCGCCGGCACCGCACCCCCTGTGGCTCTCAGTATTTATGACCCCGGCCTTTTTGAGACTGGCTATGAAATTTTGTACTGGTTTCGGGAGGGCTCGCATTGCATCTTCCACGCCTGCCGATTTATTTATTTGTCTGACATTGACGCCGTTTCCTATGAGAAGTGCAAGACCGCATCCGGCGCAAGCAACCTTTCCTTCCTTGTGGGTGCGGCCGTCCATGCAGGTGATGGTGTCGGATTTTTTTCCACGTACGGCCTTCAGCGTTTGTTCTGGATGTTTGTTTGCCGCACCTTGGATTCCATCCTCCATCCATTCTGTTGCAAATCCATTCTTTGCGTGCCACTCCGCGTCCTTTGTGCTGGTAATCTCTGGCGTTTTGGTTCCTGCTGACATGGTGGTTACAGCTCTACCGTCGCGGCCAATGAGGGCCCAAAGTTTTTTGGGGACGAACGATTTCCATGCGAGCCTGTTTTCTGCCGTCATAGCGCTACGGTGATGAATAATTTGTTGAGTTATACTCCCAAGCCCGTGTTCAGGCAAGGTGGATCACTGTTGGTGGCGCCACGTTAAGAACGCGGCATCCTACCAAAATATAGTCGTCCGCTTTGCGGACTCGTTATTTTTGTGGAGATGGGGGTGTTGACCCACAACTCTCGGCTCACTCTCGCTCGCCTTGGTCGCGGGCCCGCCTCGCGGTTCCGATGTCACGTCGGAACATCGCTCCGGCCTTTCAACACCCCTCGTGAGACAAGTGGTTGTCTCACTCATCTCCACTAAAAGCAAAACCGCCTTGTGGCGGTTTACTGGTGGAGATGGGGGTGTTGAAACCCCGTCCAGCGGAGGAAGCTTGTGCAATCTACGGAACCTAGTCGGCTTTAGTGTTTAGGCGTCGCGTTAAGAAGCTGACAAAAGCGCGCGACGACGAGTTCGTGAATCTTATCCTGGCGGTGAACGGGCGCTAGGACGAAGCCCGATGCTATTCCACCAACGCTGCGCTATCGGGCGTTGCGCAGATTGATGCCGCCGGGGCTTGCGCGCCAGCGGAAGCGGTTACACAGCTACGCGAACGTATTGTGCGTAAGGGCTCTTTACAAACGATTTCACACGTTTGGTGTTCGAGATTTAAGGTGGTCTCCAACATTCACCGTTTCGCATGCATGAAGCATCGTTCCGCTGTCGAATCGAATCATCCCCCGAAAGCGCGCGAAGCGCGTGCGCTTTCGGGGAAGGACTGACAGCGTTCAGTATTCGTTTTTCAAGGTTCTCCTTATCTCCCGCTTCGTGTCGCGTTCCTTAAGGGTAGCGCGCTTGTCGTGTTTCTTCTTGTGTCGCGCGACCGCAAGGCGGAGTTTCAGGCGTCGCCCTGAATTGTACACCATAACAGGAAGTATTGTCAATCCTTTCTGGCCTTCTTTCGTCGCTATCTCAGCTATCTCTTTCTTATTGAGAAGGAGGCGCCGCGTCCTGTCGGATTCATACCACTTCGGCGTGTTCTTCTCTTGGTAGCCAGGAACAGAGGCTCCCACGAGGTATGCCTCGCCGCCACGGACGACGACCCGTGCTCCGACCAATGAGCCATGTCCTCCGCGGAGCGACTTCACTTCGAACCCGTGAAGCTCCATGCCCGCCTCGAAGGTGTCAAGGAATTCGTACTCAAGGCGCGCTTTCTTGTTCTCAATAACCGCTTTCATCCTGTTGTGAAGTTTCGGCTCGTGCTTGCGCACGGGCTGAGGTTACTCAGAGCACTCTCTACAGGCATACTCGTCTACAATACCACTTACCATTCTCGAATAAGCCGAAACTCTACTATCGAGTGAAGTGAGAGAAGAGAAAGCGTGCTTTCTCTTCCGAGTGAGCGATGATAGGAAATATTGTTTACAACGGGATTCATCGCGCTTGGAATTGCAGCAGTTTACTGGCGGACGCCATTCACGCCCGCGGCATAACCCGCGGGCGTGAATGGCGTCATGTAAAAAGTGCGCCCGGTGGGGCGCACTCTATCCAGAAAAACACCACGGTAGCTGCCCGCCAATGCCCCGTCCGCTTGCGGCGTGGATGGACGGGCAGCTTGTTTTACCCAGTAGCAAGCTTTTGGCGTCAGATTTCTTGAGGCGCACAGAGTGTGCGAGTAAGACATTAAGTACCTCGACGGCTCTCATGTATTTTTCTCGCTACCACCAAAGAAACGCCGCAACGCCAAAAGTTGCTTGCTGGGCGATTTCGCCCCGACGCTCCGACAGTAAGGTCGGAGGTCGGGACCCCGACCTCTTCGAGCGTCGGGGCTTTTGTTTTCAGCGTATTTCCGTATAATGGCGAGAATGCAGAACGAAAAAGGGAATGCAAGCGCACCGAAACCGAAGCTCCCCCCGCAGAAGGGGAAGCGCCCCGCACCATTCCTCTCGTCGCGCGGGCCCAACATGCTCCAGGGCGGATGGTGGGGCAACATGACCTCTACGGTCGTGATTGCACTCGTCATCGTTTCTCTCTATTCGCTTCTTTTTGGAGGCCCCACAAAGGATACAAACATTCCGCTTTCACAGGTCGCTGCCGATGTGAAGGCGGGAACCGTCAAATCCATCCTCGTCGAAGGCAACCGACTGACCTTGACCTACAAAGATGATTCCGTAAAAAAAGCCCAAAAGGAATCTGATTTAGGACTCTCACAGACACTCGCGAATTATGGCGTCAAGAACGAGGTCTTGGATGCGGTCGCGGTTGAAGTCAAGAGTGAGTCCGGGTTCCGCTATTGGTTCTTTTCTTTGGCACCCATCCTTCTTCCGCTCATTTTGATAGGAGTTTTCATATGGTTTTTGTCGAAACAAGTGAAGGGCGCTGGCGTTCAAGCGTTCACCTTCGGGCAATCGAAGGCTCGCATGGTAGATCCGCGGGATCTAAGCCAGCGCGTGACCTTCTCTGATGTCGCCGGGGCCAAGGAAGCAAAGGAAGAGCTGACCGAGATTGTTGACTTCCTCAAGAATCCCAAGAAATTTCTAGACATCGGCGCGCGCATTCCCAAGGGCGTCCTCCTCATGGGCGCGCCGGGAACGGGAAAGACCCTTCTCGGACGCGCGGTCGCGGGGGAAGCGGGCGTGCCGTTCTTCTCGATATCAGGCTCCGAGTTCGTGGAGATGTTTGTCGGTGTCGGCGCGTCTCGCGTCCGCGACCTTTTCAATATGGCAAAACACGCCGCACCCGCCATCATATTTATTGATGAGATAGATGCCGTGGGACGAGTGCGCGGAACGGGTGTCGGGGGAGGGAACGATGAACGAGAGCAGACGCTGAACCAGATTCTCGTCGAGATGGACGGCTTCGAGCCGAACGAGAAAGTCATCGTGATGGCCGCGACCAACCGGCCGGATGTCCTTGACCCAGCCCTCCTCAGACCCGGCCGGTTTGACAGGCGGGTTGTTATTGATCTTCCTGATCGGAATGACCGCGAAGAGATATTGAAAGTGCATGCGCGGAAGAAGCCGTTCGCGGAAGATGTGAACCTCCGCACCATCGCTGAACGAACTCCTGGGTTCTCGGGTGCCGATCTCTACTCCCTCATGAACGAAGGAGCCATCCTTGCGGCACGCGAGAATCGAAAAACAATAGCCCAATTCGACCTTGTCCGTTCTATCGAGAAGGTGATGATGGGGCCGGAGCGAAAGTCGCACATCCTCAATAAGAAGGGAAAAGAGATAACCGCGTACCACGAAGCGGGGCATGCGCTCGTTTCATCCGTTCTTCCCTACGCTGACCCGGTTCACAAGATTTCCATCATCAGCCGCGGCAGGGCCGCGGGGTACACGCTGAAGCTCCCTATCGAGGAATCGAAGATGCAATCGAAGAAAGAGTTCTTGGACGACATCGCGGTCTCGTTGGGCGGCTATGTCGCGGAGCGTGAAGTATTCGGCGACCTTACGACGGGCCCCTCGAACGACCTTCAGGTCCTGACCGCACTCGCGCGCGACATGGTTACAAAGTACGGTATGTCGGATGTGATGGGGCCGATGGCTTTAGAGGGAGAAGGAGGGCGCACGCTTTTCGGCCGAGGGTTGAGTGAGAAAGAATATTCTGAAAAAGTATCGGCGCAGATCGATTCCGAAGTTAAAAAGATAATCGACGGAGCGTACAAAAAGGCGCAGGCGGCTATCGAGGAGCATCGTCCGCTCTTGGACGCCATTGCCAAGCGTCTTATAGAGGTCGAGAACATAGAACAGCCCGAATTCGAGACCATTCTTATCGCGCACGGCCTCACGCCGAAAAAGAAGAAAGATATCGAACACCAGGCATAGGCATAGGTTTCGTTTTCTTTCGTTCCGCTCTATAGTATCCGCATCCGCCCCTAGCTCAGTTGGTTAGAGCACGGAGCTTATACCTCCGGGGTCCTTGGTTCGAGTCCAAGGGGGCGGACAAAAGACACAAATATCCCGCTTGAGCGGGATTTTGTGCTTTTGTCCGAGGCGGAGCGATGTTTTTCGTCCCGAAAAACCGCGAGCCGGGGCCGAGAGCACTTAGCATTTTGCGAAGATTTGAAGCAAAATGCTTAGTGACTCGTGGCGACAAGTCCGAGGCGGGATCGCTCACGCGAGACCTGTACATGCTCCTGTAAGGAGCGAGTCCATTTTGAGCCGAGCTGTGGCGACACATCCGTCCTCCAAGAAAATTTTTCCCTAAACCGCTACACTGTATCCATCGTGGACTTCCTCACCCGTTTCAAATCTTTCCAAGACAGCGCTCTCCATTACCCCGCAGTTGCGCTCTCGCAGATAGGCGTTACACCGATCATGGTCAGTATCGGAGGTGTCGTCGTGATGATTGCGTGCGCGTTCACGATGCGGTCGTATCCGACGCTTTCCGTGGTTCTTCTCATCCTGAGTGTCCTTGCCGACGCCATGGATGGCACTCTTGCGCGGTATCAGAAGCGTTCGTCAGCGGGTGGGCGCATCGTAGATGTCACCACCGACAATGCGAGTTTTGCCGTTTTCATCACCGGTCTCGCCGCAGGCGGATTCGTGAGCGCCCCGTGGGCAGCGACTCTCGGCATTCTGGTGATATGTTCCGCCCTCATCAATACCGCACGCGCCTTCCGCCACGCGCACGAGGCGCACATCTCGGGCGCAGCGCTCCGCGGGTATTGGATTTTTCCGAATCTCGCAAAATTCCTCTGTTATCCGTTTTTCGCATATGTGGCGCTCGGCGGTCAATCGTTTCTCGAGAATCTCGTCATGGCCCTTTCCGTGCTCATCTTTTGCGAAGTCATCTATCGGCTCATGACGGGACGCCATGCGTAAGATACTCCTCCATAATGTCGGATACTTTCGTGGCATGAACGGCTCGGCGAAAGATGCTCTGATGCATTGGCCCCGCCTCTTCTACTGTCCTCATGATGTACAGCGCGCCGCGATGGATGAGCTCGGCGCCATCATCGATCGGGAACGGCCCGATGTCGCCGCCATCATCGAAGTGAATCGCGGGTCCGTCGATAACGGCTACCTCGACCAAACCGTAGTAATCGGAAAGAGGTTCCATGGCGGAAAGACCGTCGAGAAGTACGACCCAGAGACGGGGCATTCTGCATGGTGGTTCCTCGCGGGAAAGTCGAATGCGCTCTTTTCGAACCTGCCCGCGACGCTCGAGCATTTCTATCTCTCGTACGGAACGAAGCGTCTGGTCCTCGTCGCCCGTCTTGAGGAATTCACGCTCTACGCGGTGCATCTCGCGACCGTGAAGCCGTCGGTTCGCGCACGGCAGCTCGCGGAGCTTGCGAAGCGCATCGCTGCGACCCCGGGGCCGGTCATCGTCTGCGGGGATTTCAATGTTTTCGGCGGTATGGCGGAACTCGAGCCGCTCATGGCGCTGGGGCTCCACCCCACGAGCACGGAACCCACCTTCACTGCTTCATATCCTCACTTTCCCATCGACCTCTTCCTCGTATCGCGTGATCTCAGAGACCGCGTGCGGACAAGAGTGCTTTCGGATGTTGCATACTCCGATCATCTTCCTGTCATCCTGGAGGTCGACGATTGAGAAGAGTTAGAATGCATATATCACCATGACGCTCCTTCTTACGACGCTGTGGCTTCTATTTCCGGCGGCCATCGCGAATATGGTGCCGGTTCTGATTGCGCGCATTCCATTTCTCGCGGTTCCCATCGACGGAGGACTTTCATGGCGAGGACATCGCATCACGGGCGACCACAAGACCGTCCGAGGGTTTCTGTTCGGGACGCTCGCGGGGGCCCTCGCCTCATACGCCGAATACCTCGCGCATCCGTTGGTGGCGGATTTCATCATCATCGATTACGGCGTCATTCCGCCCCTTATCCTCGGCGCGTCGCTCGGATTCGGCGCGCTCGTGGGCGACAGCGTGAAAAGTTTTTTTAAACGCCAGATAGGAATCCCCGCAGGGGAAAGCTGGGCGCCCTTCGATCAACTCGATTGGGTGGTTGGGGCCTTATGTGCGCTCTCATTTTTCATCCCGGTGACCCTACTCATGGCGGTGTATGCGTTTTCAATAGGCATTCCGCTGCATTTTTTCATACGATGGCTTGGCGGTCTCATCCTTGCCGCTCTTCCTCGACACACTTCAGTATAATCATTCGAAGTGAAGGCTTGATGCTTTCTCTTTCGCGAGCTTCCGCAAACGAGGATGTCTGGCGAGCGCTCGGTCTGTATCGATGAGAGCGAATGCTTCTTTCCTGGCCGCTTCAACCAGTTTTAGGTTCTGAAGCGCGTTCATGCCGATGTCCGAGATGCCCCACTGTCTGGCGCCATAGAGCTCGCCGGCGCCGCGTATTGCTAGGTCTTTTTCAGCCAGCTCGAATCCGTTTTTTGCTTCTTTGATGGCCTTCAAACGCGCGTTCTCGCCGCCCCGGTCCACCATGAGGAAACAGTACGGCTCATGGGATGAACGCATGACGCGGCCGCGGAGCTGATGCAGCTGCGCCAAGCCGAAGCGTTCTGCGCCTTCTATCATGATGACGGTTGCGTTCGGGACATTGACGCCGACTTCGACTACCGATGTCGCGACGAGGATGTCGATTTTTCCGTCGGTGAACCGGCCCATCACTTCTTCTTTATCCTTCGGCTTCATCTTGCTGTGGAGTTTTTCGATGCGGAGGTCGGGAAAAATCTTAGCTGAGAGCCGTTTCGTTTCTGAGGCGACAGAGCGTGCCTGCAAGGCGAGCGATTTCGCTGGGTCAGGTTCGTCGATGCGCGGACAAATGACATAGGCCTGCCTCCCGCTTTTCACGAGGCTGCGTATCTTTTCATATGCGCGATCGCGATCGCGCGGCGTCACGATGTCGGTCTGGACAGGCTTTCTTCCGGCGGGAAGCTCGTCGAGGATGGTCAAGTCGAGGTCTCCGTACAAAGTAAGCGCCAAGGTTCGGGGAATCGGCGTTGCCGTCATCGAAAGGAGATGCGGGTTCATTTCCGCAGATGAACGCGTATCGGACGCAGATGTTCGCAGATTTCTTGCAGTATCGTATACCACTTTCATTATTTCTACTTTTTGTGTACCGAAGTTTATCAATAGGGCAAGCCGGTACGGACTCCCTTTCAGGTAATTCCACAATTGCTTTTTCTCCTGTTGTCCCGTGAACGGAAGTGTCTTCAATTCGACGATAATCTTCTCATCAATAACGAAATCAGGCTGATAGATTCCGACTTTCTTGTTTCTGTACAGCACGTCGATTTTCTTCTCTCGTGAGAATGCGATGCTTCGTTTTTCCAATTCTGCCGCGAGTGCATTTTGGTATACAACTTCCTTGTGTCCCGGGCCCAGGGCGTTATGGATTTCGAATGCGGAATGCCGGATCGCGTAACTCAGGTCTTTGTATAAGAAACTCTCTGTGTTTGTCTGCGCGGTTGTTCTGTCTGCGTCTATCTGCGGTTCTTGTATCTGCGTTTTTCCGCGGGCCAGCGCGTAGCGCTGGGCTACGCCGAACCTGTGCTGTTCGTCGACGATGACGAACGCGAGGTGCTTGAAAATGACCGATTTTTGGATGAGCGCGTGCGTTCCGATGACGATGGGAATCTCGCCGTTCGCGACCCACTTCAAGAGCTGTGGGCGGGAGATAGAAGTCGCTTCTTTCGGATTCACCTTTGACGGGAACTTGTAGCATCCGGAGCTGGTGATGAGTCCGATTTGGATGGGGTGCTTCGCGAAAAACGAGGTGAAGGTCGCGAAGTGCTGTTTCGCTAGTATCTCGGTGGGGCACATGTATCCGATTTGGAGGTTTCCAAAATCCTGGCCCTGCGGGCGCGAGGTTACGACCGCATACGCCGCCGCCGCCGCGACGGCGGTCTTTCCGCTTCCCACATCGCCCTCGAGCAAGCGATGCATGGGGTAGGGTTCAAGGAAGTCAGCAAGGATTTCGCCAATCGCTTTTTTCTGCCCCGCGGTCGGCTCGAACGGGAAGCTTTTCACAAACCCGGCGACGCGCCTCTCATCCGCATCTATCTCGAATGCACGCTTCTCTTTGTTCCCTTCACGCTCGATGCCGCGCGCGATTTGTATGAGAAACACCTCTTCGAATGCAAAACGCTTACGCGCCGCCTCCGCGTCCTTTTCCGTTTTCGGCTGATGTATCCACACCATCGCTGATTTCATGTTCGGTAAGTGATAGCGGGTGAGAATGTCTTCCGGCAGGGATTCTTCGAGCGAGTCGAGGACGCCCTGCTCGAGAGCGCGTTTCACCGCGTGATAGAACCAAAGCGATGTGACGCCGGCCGATTCCGGATAGACCGGCAAGAGCCCTGCATGCCCCGCATGCGCAGGCATGGCAGGCAGGCCGTCTTTCGTTTCCCCGCCGCCGCTAGGGCTTTGGCGGGCAGGCATGAACGGGAGGCCATCGGCCTCGCCCGTGGCCGGGCTACGGCCGAGGGCTTTTTCGACCACCGGGTTTGCGATGTACTTCCTGCCGTCGGAGCCCGAGACCTTGCCGCGGAGGCGCACGAGCGTGTCCACGGGGACCATCTTTGCAAGGTAGGGCTGGTGGAACCATGTCACGCGAACCGTTCCGCTTCCATCAGAAAACGAACCCTCGGCGATGGGAACTTTCGTCCGCCATGAGCGGCGCATCTCGAGCTTCGTGAATTTTCCGTACACCGTCGCCGTCTCGCCATCCCGGAGCTCAGAGACCGTTCGCACATCGGCGGAGGATTCATAGCGCGAAGGGAAATGATAGAGAAGGTCACGGACGGTGGCGATGCCGAGCTTTTTCAAGGCGGAGCGCTGTACTCCGGTGAGCCGGGTCAGTGCCTCGATGGGGTCGTTTTCTTTCATTACGGGGTAAGTATATAGTGCAGGCATGGTAAAAAGCGACCGCGACCTTCGTCCTCAGCATGAGGGTGGCGAGGGTGAGAAAAAGACGGAATCGGAAGTCAAAGTGCTCGAAATAGACCGCGCGGCCGTGGACGGAAAACTTGCGGAAACCGGCGCGAAAGAAGTGTCGCGAGCCGAGCTTGTGAACATCACCCGCGATACGAACGACTATCAACTGCATTCGCGTGGGTTTACGGCGCGAGTGCGCAAGATAAGGCCGATGCGGCTCAATAAGGGCGGGGCATGGGAACCAACAGCATCGAAGCCCGCGTTCTTCGAGTGGACGATAAAAGGCACGTCGGACAAGGAATCGAAGAACAAACGAAGGTCCGAACGGAATAGCCGTCGCCTGTTCAGAAAGTTTGAAGACGCTCTCAAAAGCATTAAGATCCAGCTTAGAGAGATTGCCGAACTTGCCGACATAAAGGAATCGATTTCTTCCATTACGGAACATCGGCGTGTCACCAAACGGCGCGTAACATACCACTATCCAAAGCGCGACAATGGTTCCGAGCATGCGGGGACGAAAGTCGACATCGATGAGATAGTCGATGTCTCAATTAACGGAAAAGAAGTTCATGGAGTTTCCATTCCACCGTTTCTGGAAGTCGAGGCGCCGGAAAGCGATGACCCTGAGGCCGACGATAGAAAGATAGAAGGAGTCGTAGCCGCGCTCGGTCTTACCCTTCATCCGAAACAGAGGAAATGGTCGGAGCGGAAACTCCTCAAGCACTACGGCATCGTCGTACCCGATGGTCCGGAGGAAGAATAGCGCTCACTCGACGATAGGAGGTATCTCGTAGCCGAAGTGCTTGCTCGTGCGCTTCATATACGGAGCGATGTTTTTCTTAAAGTACTGCGGGTGCGCTGCTTGGATGCGGCCGATTACGAAATAAGCGGTCGCTATCATTCCGGCGTACCCAACATTTTCTGGCAAGGGGATGGTGAGCCGTTGAGCTTCTGGACCGAAGCGTTCGACTTCATCGCCGAAGTGGATGAAGAGTTCTTTCGGATTCGGGATTACGGTTTTTGAATGCCAGACCTGCTCCGGCGTGAAAGCCCGTCCCACGAGCATCGAGCCGAAGAGTTCGTCGAACTTCGCGAGTATCATGGAGCGCACTAACTCGAACTCGGGCGGCATGACGAAGAAGAACGCGTCGAAGGCGCCGAGCGTCTCCGGTATCGCCGGGATGACGGCGGTCATGATATGCCGCTCTATCACGGTTGGATTCTCGCCTGATGCCGCGAGAATCATCCCGAGGTAGGTTGAGACATTGTAGGTGTAGGGTTCGCGAATCTTGGGGAACACGACGGTGGTCTTAGGGGCGAACTTTTCTGATTGCGATTTTGCCGTCGCCGTGAAGAGGTAAATAGGGAGCTGCCTGTCGGCAAAGAATTGTGCGATAGCGACCGAGGACTTTCCGCCTGACGCCGAGACTATGACGACGCCGTCCACGCCCGCCGAGCGCTCGAACGCCTTGCGGTAGGTGCTCTCGGTCGCGATGACCGCGTCCTTCTTCGAGAAGAGGATGCGCCCGGTTATTCCGGCATTGCCACTTCCGACGACGAGTGGGCGCCTGAGCTTCGGGTAGGCCAAGGCAGGAGGAGGATTTTTCTTGAAGAACTCCAAAGCCGAGACGACGCTCTCGTCTAAGGTCGGGAGCGTATCGATGGTGAATTCACGCATATGGGTATCTTATCAGCGATGGGCGGCGGAGGTTACGGAATGGTGGATGCCGCGGCGAGTGCTCAGTAGTAAAAGTGTTCGAAATGCAATATAGTTTGGCTTCTGGAGAGGTGGCTGAGTGGATGAAACAAGGGTAATTCCTTGTTTCATCCGGTCCCGCGAAGCGGGAATGGCCGATGCCGGAGGCAGGCCATAGGTGGGCGAACTCGTTCGACCACTCAGCGCCTCTTCAGGAAGATGGGCGAAGCCCGTTTGGAGAGGTGGCTGAGTGGAAGAAACATGAACTGCTTCATGTTTCTTCCGGTCCGCCGCCAGGCGGACGCGCCGATGCCGAGTATGCGAGGCCTGGCGCGAGGTGGACGAAAGGGACTTTCGACCACTCCGTGGTACAGTCGCATGCGACTGGAGAGGTGGCTGAGTGGTCGAAAGCGGCTCCGTGCTAAGGAGTTGTCCGGGTAAAACTGGACCGTGGGTTCGAATCCCACCCTCTCCGCTCAAGAAAATTGCCCCATACGGGGCGTATTTTCTACGAGCGGTGATGTATTAACCTTTGCGCGAACCCACTTCGCACGCGCGGAGCGCGTGGTGGCTTGAAACTGCCTCGTACGCTCCGATTGCGTGGTGATGCTAACCAATGCGCCTCGGACACGCTCGCAGACTCGCGTGTGCAAAGACCAAAAAATTTCCTTGCATTTTCCTCGCGTCTCCTCCCCCCACCCCTCCACCGCGAAGCGGAAAAAGAAATTGAAAGGAAATTTTTGGTTTTGCTTCGCCGTTACCAGTTTACATTTGCTCATAAATTCGCTATGATTAAAATATAAAGAATCCATACTTTATATTATATTCTATATACTAAATTATAACAAGATTTCATATGAGCATTGCAAGCAATTTAAAAAAGATCAGAGCCGAAAAGGGCTATCCCTTAGAAAAGGTCGCTCGGCTGGCCGATTTGTCTCTCAATACGATTGTTAAGATTGAAAATGGAGTCAATCAAAATCCTACAATCGACACTTTGTCTAAAATAGCCAAGGCCCTCGAAGTTAGGGTTGATGACTTGATACAAAAATGATTATGAAAAAACAGTTACTCACAATTTCAGTATTTTCAATCCTTGCCATTGGGGTATTTGTCTTGCCTTCACCCGCTTCCGCTCACCAGCCACGCCTCGTCGAGACGAGCGAGATTACCGTCGTGGATCCGGCAGTTTCCAAGGCTTACTACGGTAAGCTCGTAGGCGAACCCGCGGTGTATACCATCAGCGCAGACAAGCCTTTTGCGCTCTATGTTGGTGTTCTTGTGCCAGATATTGCCGGACAAAAGAAAGATGTCTCAGCTGTCATCCTCAAAGAAGGCGAGGAAATAGCATTACTCGAAGGGTTGGGCTTTGAATGGAAGCAATTCTTTGAACCATTTGGCAACGACACCTACTGGCAAGGACCAGAATACAAAGCACAGGCAGATGCTGGTACTTATGAGATACGTGTCTGGAGTAGCAACAACGACAGCAAGTACTCGCTAGCGATTGGTGAGATAGAAGCGTTTGATTTCAAAGAAACTGTAAATGCGCTCACTCTTATTCCGCAACTAAAAAAAGATTTCTTTAACAAATCCCCAGTAGATTTCATCCTCTCACCATTTGGCTGGGGACTGATTGTCATTATGTTTGTACTAGCTTTTATATTCGGATTTATCTATCGCACAATACTGAAAAAATTTGCACGAAATACAACTCGTGGGGCAAGTAAAAATATCGGCAAAAAGGATAGAATGATACGAGTAGTTATCGGCGTGGCACTACTCCTCATCGCCATCACTACCACGTGGAGCCCGTGGCTACTTTTCTTCTCTGGCTTTGCCTTTTTTGAAGCAATCTTTAGCTGGTGTGGATTCTACGCCGCACTGGGTAAAAACACCTGTCCGGTGAATTGATATAATAACTAATACACATTATGAACCCATGAACCCTGAAACATACAACTGGTACAGCACTTTAATCAAACCCACATGGGCGCCACCGTCGTGGGTTTTTGGGCCGGTCTGGAGTGTGCTCTACACCATCATCGCGGTGACGTTTGGAACCGTGTTTTACAAGGCCTACACAGGCCAGTTGCCCCTCATGGTCGCGCTCCCGTTCGCGCTGAACCTCATTTTCAATTTCTCCTTTACCTATTTCCAATTTGGCCTTAAGAACAACCTCCTCGCGTCCATAGACATCCTCCTCGTCCTCGCCACCCTAGTCTGGGCACTCTTCGCTCTCTACCAATTCTCACTCACCAACCACATCGAAACCGGCGCCCCCAGCCTCGCATGGATTATCTACGCCAACATCCCGTATCTCCTCTGGGTCTGTATTGCGACGGTGTTACAGTTAACGATAACTTGGATGAATAGATAGAATTATATGAAAGAAACTAATTTAGAGTATTTATCCTTAATTAAATATGCTATAGAAGATATTGATAAGATAAAAAATATAGATGACATTACTTCTAAATTTAAGGATTCAATAGAAAACATTACAGAGGTAGCTCATAACCGAGTAGATTCTGTGTCGCAAGTTTTTTTATTTCATAAATATATCGGGCAAGAAAATTATTTTTTTAAATTTACAGAAGACGCTAGTTTGTTTGGAGAATTTTCCTTAGATCTCCTTCCTATTAATGGAGCTGAACATGCGGTGCAATCTTTATTACAAGATAACTACTCTGGTGAAAAAAGATTAGCCAACTTTAGAATTCAGTTATTTTTAGAGAAAAATGCTTCTTATTCAGTTATTGAAGAAAAAAATAAAGAAGTTGTTAATTACATTAATGAATTATATGGTAAGCCGAATAATTCACCTGAAGTAATAGAATTTATTAGTTTTTTAGAAGAGCAATTTAATAATAAAATTAATGGTTGGCATTTTAAAAGAAGGAAGACTGATTACTTTATAAGCCACTACCTTGTTGATAGTACGATAGAACTTGGTCCGTATATTTCATTTTCAATTTCTGAATATCTAGCTGAATAGTGAAAGATGAAAAAACCTAAAAAGCCAAAACTTAAGATAAAATATATCCTTAGTGATAGCTCCGAGGAAGAAAGACAAGGAAAAATAGATAAGGCTTTTGGCATCCTTTTTGATGAAGTCTTTAAAGAGACTACGAGCTGATTTTTATGGTAAAAAATCACCAATTTTGCTATACTCAGTAACAATGTATACAAAAAATAACCTATCAAGAATAAGTAAGGTTGAACCAAGAGATATATGGTCACTAGAACCTGACTTCACGAGATGGCTCGCTGAAAAGGAGAATTTAGACATCCTAAGTGAAGAAATCGGTGTTGATATAAAATTAATTAAAACAGAAGCAAGTGTTGGAAAGTTTAGTGTTGATATTCTTGCAGAGGAGGAAATGACTGGCAGGAAGATAATAATAGAAAACCAGCTCGAAGATGCAAATCATGATCATTTAGGGAAAATTATTACTTATGCTTCTGGCTACGATGCAGAGATTATTATTTGGATTGTCAGAGATTTACGCGATGAACATCAAAAGGCTATTGATTGGCTAAATGAACATACTGATGAAAATATTGGTTTCTTTTTAATAAAAATAGAGCTTTGGCAAATAAAAAAACTGAGTGGCTATATTCGAAACTTTCTTTATAAACCCTTGTAAATATTAATGGGGTCAGCCACCTCCCCCATTAATTTTTTAGACACAAAAATACTAGAATAAAAATATGAAATCAGCAAAAAAATTCTGGTATACAGGGTCAATAGTAGTGGCTATGCTCATTGCTGGTGGATTAGGATTTGTTTTTCTTACTTCACCAAAAAATACATCTGTTGAGAGACAACCTTTTATTACATACACGAATTCTTCAATAGATCTTATTGAGGTAACATCTCCTCTTCCCGGTGCTTCTGTTGGAAAGGAATTTATAGTCAGTGGGAAAGCGCGAGGGACATGGTTTTTTGAAGCGTCATTCCCGATTAAACTCTTAGATAACAATGGTGCCGTACTTGCCATTTTTGTTGCACAAGCGACAGAAGAGTGGATGACTACGAATTTTGTTCCATTTAATACCACTATTACAATACCCAAGTCATATACGGGTAGAGTGACGTTACTGTTAGAGAAAGACAATCCGTCAGGACTTCCTAAACATGATGCCTCTATATCATTTCCTCTTGTACAACTACTAGCCACAACAACACATACAGGGAGCGGAAAAGAAGTACCAATAAAATTGTATTATTACAATCCCACACGTGACCAAGGGCCAGGTGGCGCACAGTGTAGTTCGCAAGGGCTCGTAGCTGTAGCGCGTGTAATTCCTAGAACAATTACACCGATACAGGACGCGGTAAAGCTTTTACTTAAAGGGGAAATTTCTGAGGATGAGAAAGCAGAAGGTATAATCAGTGAATTTCCATTAACAGGAGTAAACTTACAAAGTGCATCGCTTGATACTGGAATACTTACACTCACCTTTAACGACCCACACAATAAAACTGGAGGTGGCTCATGCCGTGTAGCAATACTTAGAAGTGAGATAGAAGCGACAGCAAAACAGTTTGGAGGAGTAAACTCTGTACGCTTTTTACCTGAAGCACTATTCCAGCCTTAATAGTAGGCACTTGTTTTTCACTGCATATTCGGCTTGGTGTGGGGGGACTACGAAATTAAAGAAATTAAAGGGGTCAGGAACCTTTAATCCACCCTGAGAATGTATTCTGAAAACAGACATTGCGAGGAGTTGGAAGACCAAAGAAATAGTAGTAAAATGGTGGCTGTCCCCATTTTCCTGCGCGGCGGGTTTGGTTTTGGATTTTGGCGGAGTGGATTAGTGAGTATGACTGTGTCCATGCACATGACTATGTTTTGATTTATATCCTTTCAAATATTTAACAGCCAAGAATGTAACAATTGGCACAGTTAAGATT